>Ga0070685_10002083_pt1 | contig 10346 bp, 8 predicted proteins | sample KBSS13LmetaG_FD_65651 | JGI IMG/M metagenome (GOLD analysis project Ga0070685, IMG submission 65651) | Switchgrass rhizosphere microbial communities from Kellogg Biological Station, Michigan, USA - KBS S1-3L metaG | ecosystem: Host-associated > Plants > Roots > Rhizosphere ...
TCGCTCTCCACCCGCGACCAGGCGGAGCTGCTGATGGAGCTGCGCCCGGGCGCGCGCCGCCGCTGGGTGCGCCTGCTGCCGCCCGACGACGCGGCGGACCTGGTGCAGGAGCTGGAGCCGGAGGATCGCGCGGCGGTGGTGGAGCTCCTCGACCCGGTCACCCGGCGCGAGGTGAGCGCGCTGCTGGCGTACGAGGAAGACGAGGCGGGCGGGCTGATGAGCCCCCGCTTCGCGCGGCTGCGCCCGGAGCAGACGGTGGACGAGGCCATCGCCTACCTGCGGCGCCAGGCGCGGCGGCGGCTGGAGACCATCTACTACATGTACGTGCTCGACGCCGAGCAGCGGCTGCGCGGCGTGGTCTCGTTCCGCGAGCTCTTCGCCAGCCCCGGCGAGGCGCTGATCAGCGACGTGATGGAGACGGAGCTGATCACCGTGCCCGAGCACATGGACCAGGAGTCGGTGTCGCTGCTGCTGGCCGAGCACGACCTGCTGGCGGTGCCGGTGGTGGACGCGCAGTGGCGGCTGAAGGGGATCGTGACCGTCGACGACATCGTCGACGTGGTGCAGGAGGAGGCCACCGAGGACATCCAGAAGGCCGGCGCGGTCGAGGCGCTGGACGCGCCCTACTTCGACGTGGGCGTGCCGGCGATGATCCGCAAGCGGGGCGTCTGGCTGGTGGTGCTCTTCCTGAGCGAGATGCTCACCGCCACGGCCATGGCGCACTACCAGGACGAGGTGGCGCGCGCGGTGGTGCTGGCCACCTTCATCCCGCTGATGATCAGCTCCGGCGGCAACACCGGGAGCCAGGCGAGCACGCTGGTGATCCGCGCCATGGCGTTGGGCGAGGTGCGCATGCGCGACTGGTGGCGGGTGATGAGCCGCGAGTTCACCACCGGGCTGGCGCTGGGGCTGATCCTGGCGGTGATCGGCTTCGTACGGATCGTGGTGTGGGAGTCGGTGGGGCACATGTACGGCCCGCACTACCTGCAGGTGGCGTTCACGGTGGCCGCGAGCCTGGTGTTCATCGTCCTCTGGGGCACCATCGCCGGGTCGATGCTCCCGCTCTTCCTGCGGCGGATCGGCCTGGACCCCGCGAACTCCTCCGCCCCCTTCGTCGCTACCCTGGTCGACGTGACCGGGTTGATGATCTACTTCACCATCGCCCGGATGGTCCTCGGCGGCACGCTGCTCTGACCGTTACAGGAGCTACCGTTCAGCGTTCGGGGTGATTATCCTCGATGCAGCAGGTGTCTACTCCGTCCTGAGGCACGATGACGTCACTCGCTCTGCCCGTCGCAACCCCGGCCGAATACCTCGCCCTGGAGCGGAGCGCCCGCGAAAAGAGCGAGTACGTGAACGGGCGCATCTACGCCGTGGCGGGTACCAGCCGGATGCACAGCCTGATCGTGGCGAACCTCATTGGGGAGATGTGGTCCCAGCTCCGCGGCCGGCCGTGCGAGGCCTACGTAAGCGAGATGCGGGTGAAGGTGCAGCACACCGGGATGTACACCTACCCGGACGTAGTTGCCCTGTGCGAGGAGCCGCGACTGGAAGACGAGGAGTTCGACACGCTGCTGAACCCCTCCGTCATCATCGAAGTGCTCTCGCCATCTACGGAGAGCTACGACCGCGGTGAGAAGTTCGCCCACTACAGGCGGCTGGAAACGCTCCAGGAGTATGTGCTGGTAGAGCAGGTGAGGCGCCGCATCGAGCACTTCCGCCGCGAGGGCGACCACTGGGTGCTCACGGAGATCAGCGACGCGGACGGAGAGCTTACCCTGTCGTCGCTCGGGTGCACGCTCGCGCTGGCCGACATCTACGACCGGGTCGAGTTTCCGGGGGCCGACATCGCCCGATAAGAGCGTTTCACGCAGAGACACAGAGACACGGAGAGAACCGGGTGGTTCTCTCCGTGTCTCTGTGTCTCTGCGTGAGACTGCCGTTCAGATGGTCGAGTCCTCGGTGATGGGACGGATCTCAGGGAGCCCCTCCTCGGGGTCCGAGGGCGAATCGCCGGTCGGCTTGTCCGAGGGAGAATCGCCGGTCGGCTTGTCCGTGGGCTTGCCGGTCGAGGCGTCGTCGCCAGACGACGCCTCGGACCCTGTCGCCGCGCCGTCGCCGATGCGGAAGGTGCGCAGGATCACCGGGATGCCGCCCTTCACCCCCAGGTCGTCCACGCTGCGCAGCTCGCTCCCCACCGGCGTGCCGAGCATGATGATCGACAGCCCCTTTCCGTCGCCCACCGGCACCACCAGCACCTTCCCGAACACCTGCACCTCGCCGCGCTCCTGCGTCTGCACGCTGGAGGTGAAGCGGAAGCCGGTCGCGTCGTGCCCGCCGACCTCCATGTGCTCGTCGCCCACGCGCTGGAAGCCGGAGAACTGCGCCGAGAACTGCTGCTCGAACTGCTGCAGGAGCTGCCGGATGAGGTCGGGATTGCTCTCCTGCCCCGGCGTGGCGTACATGTAGCCCACCGCGAAGTTCTCGGCGGTGAAGCCGTTGTCGCCCGTCTCCACCTTCACGAAGTTCTTGCCGCCCACCGAGTCGCCCCGCTCCAGCACCCTCCACCCGTCCGGGTAGCGGAAGGAGAAGGGGACGAAGTGCGGCCGCAGCTCGTCGTTCAGGTCTCCCTCGGAAACGGTGTAGAGGGTGGTCCCCTCCCTGTCGGCGTCGGACACCTGCGTGGTGTCGGCGACCGAACGGCGGTCGCGGGTCTTGTTCCGCTCGCTGACGAAGCCGATCACGAAGAAGAAGATGAACGCAAGCAGGACCACCCCCCCGCACCCGCACCCCAGCGCCCAGGGGAGCCAGTTGCGCTTGGCCGGCGGCGCCCCGCCGGGAGGCGGCCCGGCGTATCCCGGGGGCGCGCCGTAGCCCGGAGGAGGCCCGCCATAGCCGGGCGGAGGTGGAGGGGGCGGCGAACCCCCGCCGTACCCCGGCCCTCCGCCGTACCCCGGAGGAGGAGGCGGTGGCGGACCTCCGCCCGGTCCCGGCGGTGGGGGCGGGGGCGTCCAGGGTCCGCCCGGTCCGGGCGGGGGCGGCGGCGGATTGTTGTTCATCGGGAGATGCGGAAGTCGATGGGACGAGCGGCGCGGCGATGCGCCGTCCTGCGGATCCGTGCTGCGATGCTGTTAATACGGCCGGAGTTCGCCGCGGCGCAAGCATTCCGGCGGGTAATCGCCCTGGTGTCTCACGCGGAGACACCAGGGCACGGCACATGGGACCGCCGGCCGCCCTGCGTTGTATCACCGGCCCACAACCCGTATACTCGGCGGATCGCCTCGGAACGTCCGAACACCCCGATCCGAATCCCCATGTCCCTGCAGAGAACCGCGGGCGCGGCGCTCGCGTCCCTCGCCCTGGCCGGCACGGCCGCCGCGCAGTCGGCCACGCCCGCACCGGCGCCGGCGACGAATCGCGCGTCGGCGTTCAACCTCACGGTCGACAACATCATGCGCGGGCCGCTGCTGGTGGGCCGCTCGCCCGACGAGGTGCGCTGGTCTGCCGACTCGCGCTGGGTCTGGTTCCGCTGGCGCGACCCCGAGGCGCGCGACACCACCACCCGCCTCTATCGCGTCTCCGTGGCCGGCGGCGCGCCGGTGGCCGTGGCCGACTCGTCGGCGCTCTACGCCGCCCCCGCCGAGAACGGCCGCTGGAACGCCGGCCGCACCCGCCGCGCGGAGGTCCGCAACGGCGACGTCTTCGTGGTCGACGTGGACGGCCGGGAGCACCGCATCACCCAGACGCCGGCCAACGAGCGCTCGCCGCACCTCTCGCCGGACGGAAGCACCGTCTACTTCGTCTCCGCCAACAACGTCTACGCCGTCTCGGTCGATGGCGTCGGCCCGCTGCGCCAGCTGACCGACATCCGCCTGGACGACGCGCCGCGCACCGACTCGGCGAAGGGGCAGCGCGGATTCCTGGAACAGCAGCAGCGCGAGCTCTTCGACGTGATCCGCGACCGCCGCGCCGAGCGCGAGCACGGGCAGGCGGTGGATTCGCTCCGGCGCTCCGTCCGCCCCGTGTACCTGGGGAAGAACTCCACCCTCGCCGCGGCCGAGGTGTCGCCCTCGGGCCGGTACCTGCTGGTGGGCGTGGGGCAGCGGGTGGAGGGGGAGAAGCAGGTGATCGTCCCCAACTTCGTGACCGAGACCGGCTACACCGAGAACATCAACGTGCGCGCCAAGGTGGGCGACGTGCAGGCCTTCCAGCGCGCCGCCGTGGTCGACCTCGCGGCCGGCACGGTGCGGTGGATCGACCCCGAGGCGAAGGAGCGGCGGCTGACGCTGACCACCGTGGGCTGGGCGCCGCGCTCCGACCGCGCGCTCCTGGTCGGCATCCCCGCCGACTACAAGGACCGCTGGATCTACGTGGCCGGCACGGACGGGAAGACGGTGACGGTGGACCACCTGCGCGACACCACCTGGGTGGGCGGGCCGGGGCTCTTCTCCAGCGGCTGGCTCCCGGACGAGCGGCTCTGGTTCATCAGCGAGCGCACCGGGTGGGCGCACCTCTACACCGCCTCGGCCGCCGGCGGCGACGTCCGCCCGCTCACCGAGGGCCGGTGGGAGGTGCGCGACGTGGAGCGCTCGGCCGACGGGCGCACCTTCTGGATCTCCACCAGCGAGCCGCACCCCGGCGAGCAGAGCCTCTACGCCGTGCCCGCCACGGGGGGGCCGCGTACCCGCGTCACCGCGCGCGCGGGGTGGACGGACGCCACGGTCTCGCCCGATGGGCGGTGGCTGGCGCTCCTCGCCTCCACCGCCGACGCGCCGCCCGAGCTGTACATCGCCGCGAACCGGCCGGGTGCCGAGGCGCGGCGGGTGACGAGCTCGACCACGGCCGAGTTCCGCGCGGGGCCGTGGATTCGCCCGGAGGTGGTGCAGATCCCCACCCGCGACGGACAGACGGTGTACGCGCGCATCTACCGCCCGCGCGACCTGGGCGCCCAGCCGCACGGGGGCGGCGTGCTGTTCGTGCACGGCGCGGGCTACCTCCAGGACGCGCACCGCGGCTGGAGCACGTACTACCGCGAGTACATGTTCAACCACCTGCTCGCCTCGCGCGGCTACACCGTGCTGGACGTGGACTACCGCGGCTCGGCCGGCTACGGCGGCGCGTGGCGGACCGGCATCTACCGGTACATGGGGGGGAAGGACCTGGACGACCACGTGGACGCCGCGCGCTGGCTGGTGGCGCACGAGGGGGTCGACGCGCGCCGCGTGGGGCTCTACGGCGGCTCCTACGGCGGCTTCATCACCCTGATGGGGCTGTTCACGCAGCCCGAGGTCTTCCGTTCGGGGGCGGCGCTGCGCTCGGTGACCGACTGGGCGCACTACAACCACTGGTACACCATGCGCATCCTCAACCAGCCGCAGGACGACTCGCTGGCCTACCGGCGCTCCTCGCCCATCTACTTCGCGCAGGGGCTCCGGGGCGACCTGCTGATGGCGCACGGGATGGTGGACACCAACGTGAACTTCCAGGACATCGTGCGCCTCTCGCAGCGGCTGATCGAGCTGCGGAAGAAGAACTGGGAGCTGGCCGTCTACCCGGTAGAGGACCACGGCTTCACCCGCCCCGAGTCGTGGGCCGACGAGTACAGCCGCATCCTGGCCCTCTTCGAGCGTACGCTGCGGCCGGGGTCGCCGGCGGCGGGGGCGGGCGCGAACTGAGCGGCAAACGGGTTGCAGAGGGCCGGGGTTGGCACAGTTTACGCATCCCCGGCGGGCAATCCATCACAACGCGGGTGCCGGGAGAGTTCCGGGGGCGGGCCGCAGCGCTTCGCCCCCTGCGTGCGGGGAAGATATAAACGTTTGCAGATCAACGACTTAGAAGTTGCTCGATGGCACGGTGGTTGCTAGTTGGGGATGGACGACGCGGGCGGTGAGGCGCCTGGCGTCGGGGAGAGACCCCCAAAGGAGTGAGGACGATGACGAACCGCGTCGCTAAGGAGCTGGCCGAGACGCTTCCGCAGCCCAAGGGGCCCTTCACGGACGCCGAGGCGCTGGAGCTGCTGATGGCCTACCGCAAGGACCCGTCGGACGTCCCGTGCCCCCTCTGCGGCCCCGACACCGTGGAGGTGCTGGCCTTCATCGAGCCGCAGATCGACCCGAACGGCTTCGCGTCGGTGACCGAGCCCGAGGGGGAGTACGCGGCGGCGCTCTACTGCCACCGGTGCTACCGGGCGGTGGGGATCCTGGCCGGCGCCATCCGGGAGGACCGCTACTGACGCTCCGGCGCGGGGCGGGATTTGACAACCTGGGGGACATCCTCGACGAAGAGGCAGCGGCGGCGCCCGACGGTGGGCGCCGCCGCCTTCTTTTTCGAGGAGCTACGACCGGCAACGGCATTTCACGCAGAGACGCAGAGGAACAAAGAGAGCCGCGGAGAGGATCGATCCTCTCCGCGGCTCCGCGTTCCTGCCTCAGGGCCCGGGCGGCCCCGGGGTCAGAGGTTGCGGCCGAGCTTCTCCTCGCCGCGGCCGAGCGTGTCCTGCAGCTTGCCCTTGAGGCGGTCCATCTTCCCCTCGGCCTGCATCTGCTCGTCGCCGAGCAGCCCGCCCGCCGCATCCTTCAGGCGGCCCTTGAGGTCCTTGCCGTGGCCCTCGAGCTGGTCGTCGAGGCCTTCGTTCATCAGGTCGCGGTCGGCCATTCTTCCCTCACCGGTTCGTGGTTTCAGTCCAACCCACCTTCGCCGGAGGAGAGTGCAAGGCTCGTACCGCAAATCGCCTATCTTGTTGTTTTATAATTACTTGAAGAGACCGTTCACGCCGCCGCCGGCTCGTGGGGGTGGATGGCCTCGAGCCGGTCCGTGCCGGGAACCAGCGGGTGCGCCTTCAGCAGCTCGGCGTAGTAGACCAGGTTGCGCGCCAGGTTCTTCGCCATGTTCCGCGTGGCGTGGTTGCGCAGGCGCTTCTCGCGGTCGTCGGCGGGCGGGAAGCCCACCTCGCCCACCCAGTAGGCGGCGCACTCGGGGGGGAGGGTGAAGCCCATCCAGGTGAGCACCATCATGATGCTCCCCATGGTGGCGAGCGCGCCGTCCTCGCTCCCGGTGACCACGATCCCCGCGACCTTGTTGTAGAGCGCGCTGCGGCCGGAGGCGTGGTACTCCTCGTCGAGCGCGTCGAGGCGCTCGATGGCGCGCTGCATCAGGCTGGAGCGCCCACCCCACCACACCGGCGTGGCGAAGAGCACTACGTCGGCCGCCTTGAGCACCCGCACGATCTCCGGCCAGTCGTCGTCGCCCGACTCGCGGAAGCCGAGCCCCACGGGGATGCTGCGGTCGGCCAGGCGGATCACGTCGGCCTGGATCGGCGCGTGCGCGCGCATGGCCTCGAGCACCAGCTCCGAGAGCTCGCCGGTGTTGGAGATGCCAGGCTCGTGCTTCAGCGACCCGTTCAGCACCAGCACGCGGAGGGGGTCGTGCGCGGGCATCGCGCACCCCTGGCTCGGCTTCGTCTTGTACATGGCTTCGGGCTCGGCGGAAGAGGAGGGAGACGACATCCTGCGGTCCGGAGGCGTTGGAGCGGGGGCGGGCGTGAAAGGTTACAGCGGCCGCGACATCGTAAACGCATCATGCATCGGGAGATGACCCCATGCGGCGCACCGTTCTGGTGCACGCTGCACCAGCGCGCGCCGCCGCTCGTGAGCGGCCATCGGCAGCTAAATCCCCGTCTCGCAAGCAGTTGAAACGTGGTTTGGGATGCATGAAAAACGGCGCCGGAGTTGCTCCTCCCACCAACGCCGCACGAACCGTGGGCTCCAATTAGCGGCCGCGCCCATCCGCGGCGCGCGCCGTCACCCCACCCGGTACTCGGAGGTCGCACGCACATGTCCCGTTTCAACCTTGCCGCCGCAACCGCGCTCGTCCTCGCGGCCGCCGCCTGCTCCGACGCCGCCGACGTGGTGGCGCCGAAGACGGACGGACCCCAGGCGGCCGCGTTCAGCCGCTCCCCGGAAGCGGTGATGCCGGGCGAGATCCTGGTGAAGATGAAGCCCGGGTTCAGCGCGAACGTGCTGAGCAGCGCCAACGCCAACGGGGTGCGCTTCAGCCGCTCGGGGGGCGCGAACGCCTTCGAGGTGATGAGCACGGCCGAGGGGAACGAGCGGGCCGCCGCGCAGGCGCTGGCCGCCGACCCGCGCGTGGAGTGGGCCGAGCCCAACTACCTGCGCCAGCCGACCGCCATCAACCCGGCCCTGTGGGCGTTCTTCAACCCCGGCGGGCTGAACATGAAGTTCACCTCGGGGAAGAGCAGCGGCCAGCCCCTCGGCGCTTCCTACGCGTCGATCGCCGACGCCGACATGGACAACATCGAGGGATACGCCGCGGGCGGCGGCGACGTGGTGGTCGGCAGCATCGACACCGGCGTCGACTTCGCGCACGTCGAGTTCACCGGCCGCCTGATCGCCGGCCAGGACTGGTACAACAACGACAACAACCCGGCCGACGACGACGACCACGGCACGCACACCACCGGCACCATGGCCGGAACCACCGTGGGCGTAGCCGGCGTCTCGGGCGCGGCGGCGCACGTGAAGGTGTACGTGCAGAAGGTCTGCGGCCGCCGCGGCTGCCCCGTGTCGGCCATCTCGAACGCGATCCGCGCCGCGGCCGACTATCCGGGGATGGTGGCGATGAACCTGTCGATCGGCGGCACCAGCCTGTCGCAGTCCGAGAAGGATGCCATCGCCTACGCGACCAGCAAGAACGTGCTGGTGATCGCCAGCGCGGGGAACTCGGGGACCGGCACGGTGGAGTGCCCCGCCTGCGACGTGAACGCCATCTCCGTGGCCGCCCTCACCTGGCGCGACGTGCTGGCCTCGTACAGCAACTTCGGCCCGGGGCTCGACATCTCCGCTCCCGGTGGCCTGTGCTACAGCAACACCACCGCCGACGGGTGCATCTACAGCGCGAAGCGGGGCGGCGGGTACATGTACATGCAGGGCACCTCGATGGCCGCCCCGCAGGTCACCGGCACCGCGGGCGTGGTGGCCTCGGTCACCGGGCTGCGCGGCGCGGCGCTCCGCTCCCGCATCCTCTCCACCGCCGACGACCTGGGCGCGGCGGGGACCGACAATACCTTCGGCGCGGGCCGCGTGAACGCCTACCGCGCGGTGACGAACAGCTCGCTCGCCGGCGGCCTGTAAACGGCAACAACGAGTGCGGAAGTGCGGAAGTGCGGGAGTGCGTTGAACCAGCGCACTCCCGCACTTCCGCACTTCCGCACTCTTCGTTCAGACGCCCACCAGCGCCGCCTCGTGCGCGTGCGCCTCGGGGAGCGCGTCGACCACCTGGCCGTCGAAGAGGTAGATGGAGCGCTCGGCGAACTCGGCGTAGCGGGGGTCGTGCGTCACCATCACGATGGTCGAGCCCTGGCGGTGCAGGTCGGCCAGGAGTTCCATCACGTGGCCGCCGTTGGCCGAGTCCAGGTTCCCCGTGGGCTCGTCGGCCAGCAGGACGGAGGGGCCGCCGGCGATGGCGCGCGCCACCGCCACGCGCTGCTGCTGGCCGCCGGAGAGCTGCGAGGGGTAGTGCCGGGTGCGGTGCTCCATCCCCACCTTCTGCAGCGCCTCGGAGACGCGCCGCTTCCGCTCGGCCGCGGGCATCCCGCGGTAGGTGAGCGGCAGCTCCACGTTCTCGGCCACCGTCAGGTCGCCGATCAGGTTGAACGCCTGGAAGATGAAGCCGATCTCGCGGTTGCGGATCTCCGCGCGGCGGCTGGCGGAGAGGTCGGCCACGGGCACGCCGTTCAGCACGTGCTCGCCCGCGGTGGGGCTGTCGAGCAGCCCCAGGATGGAGAGGAGGGTGGTCTTGCCGCACCCCGAGGGGCCGGCGATGGACACGTACTCGCCGCGCTGGATGTCGAGGCTGATCCCCGAGAGCGCGTGCGTCTCCACCTCTTCGGTGAGGAAGACGCGGGTCACGTCGCGCATCCGGATCAGCGGCTGGCTCTGGGCGGTCATGGATCTTCTCCGGTCAGGTCTGGTGTCAGGGCTCGGCGGCCGCCCCGCGGGGAGCGGCCGCAGTCGTTTCCGTCATTCGTAGCGCAGCGCGACCATCGGGTCCACGCGGGTGGCGCGGCGGGCGGGGACCAGCGAGGCGGCCGCCGCGGCCAGCACCAGCACCGAGATGGTGAGGGAGTAGACCAGCGGGTCGGTCTCGGTCACCTGGAAGAGGATCATCTTGAGCAGCGTCCCCAGGCCGTACGCGAGCCCCACCCCCAGCAGCAGACCGATGGCGAGCTGCACCATCCCCTGCCGCACGATCAGCCGCATCACGTCGCCCGGCTTCGCGCCGAGCGCCATGCGCACCCCCATCTCGCGGGTGCGGCGGCTCACGTTGAA
>Ga0070685_10002086_pt1 | contig 10337 bp, 10 predicted proteins | sample KBSS13LmetaG_FD_65651 | JGI IMG/M metagenome (GOLD analysis project Ga0070685, IMG submission 65651) | Switchgrass rhizosphere microbial communities from Kellogg Biological Station, Michigan, USA - KBS S1-3L metaG | ecosystem: Host-associated > Plants > Roots > Rhizosphere ...
GGCGAGCGGTTGCGCTTCGAGGCGCCGCTGCCGGGGGACATGGCGGAGCTGGTGGAGCGGCTGCGGGGGTGAGACCTGGCGTTGGATGAGGGTCCGAGGATTTTTGGCGAGAATATGCGAGTGAACTCGCGGCTACAACGGCACGCAGTCCGCCTTCGCGGACATCGACTGCAAACAAGAAGGAGCGGAGCCGGCAGATTCGCCGGCCCCGCTCCTCGATTCATCCCACCCCAGCGGTCAGGAGCCGCGGGTCTCGGTGCGCTGGCGGCGACTCTGGCGCTCGCCACGGGCGTCACCGTCGCGGCCACGGCGGCCGCGGTGCTCCTGGATGAGCTGCTGGACCTGCTGGCGCTGCTGCGGCGTGAGCACCGCCTGCGCCTCGCGCATCGCGTCCTGCCGGTTGCGCAGCATCTGCTCGTGCAGCGGCTTCACCTGCTCGCGGAAGCGCTGCATCGCCTGGCGCTGCTGATCGGTGAGCTGCGGACGCTGGCCACCCTGCGCGCGGGCACCCACGCCCCGGCCGCGCCGGCCTTCCATCCCCTGCTCGCCCTGCCCGCGGCCGCGCCGGCCCTGCATCCCCTGCTCGCCCGGCCCGCGGCGGGCGCGGAACTCGGGGAGCCCCGCCTGCCGGCGGGCCGTCTCGACGCGCTGGAGGATCGGCGCGTTGCGGCTCTGGAACCGCTGCTGGATCGCCTGCAGCCGTGTGACCTGGGCGTCGGTGAGCCCGAGCTGCTGGCGGTAGCGCAGGAGCGCCTGGTAGCCGCCCCGCCGATCGCCCTGCTCCCCACCGCGGCGATCCTCCCAGCCGCCGCGCGAGTCCGCGCGGCCCGCGGGCGGCGTCTGCTGCGCCGCGAGAAGCACGGGAGCGCCGGCGAGCGCCAGCGCGAATGCGTACGTACGGATCTTCATCGTCGGTTTCCCTTCAGGGGTGGTGTGCAACCGTCCATCCGGTTGCGCTACAAAGGTTTACCACCGGTGGAGGGGAAACGTTGGTTAGCGGATGATTAGTCGCGCGCGAGGGCATCGTGCGCTTCGGAAGATGTGGTGCGGCTGAGGCTACGGATCCTTCGGCCTGCGAGGATCAGAGTCGCGTCGGATCTGGGGCGGCCGGCCTCAGGATGACGTCTTCGAGGTGGAGGTTGTCATCGGTATCAGCACAAAAAGCGGAGCCGCGTAGATCCGCGGCTCCGCGTCTCTGCGTGAGACGCCGTTGCAGGTGTCAGCGGCACTCGCCGGAGACGAGGGCGTTCGAGGTGGAGCGGATGGAGGTGGAGCCGTGCGCGAGCGAGTACTTCGCCTGGATCTGCTGCACGCGCTGGCGCGTGGCCATGATCGAGGTGGTGCGGTACGCGCGCGCCTGCATCCCCGAGCACCCGGGCGCGACCCGGAAGCCGAGGCCCGCCAGGTTCGGAGCGCACGCCCCGGTGGCCAGTGCAACGACACCCGCCAGCGCCAATCCACGGAACCTGCGCATCACCACCTCCTGTCGGATCGTTTCGGCCGCGCCTGGTGCGCCAGGGAGAACGCACGACATGCCCCCCATCTTACAATCCATCCCCCAGACGCGCACGAGTGGCGTCCGAACGCGCGAAGGGCGGCCCCCCGGAGGAGCCGCCCTTCGCCCTTCGTCGACCCGCGCGTCGGCTCAGCGGCCGGCGGTGCGCTGCTCGGCCAGGCGCAGGGCGTTGTAGACGTTCACCACGCCGCCGGACACGGAGAGCTGCGCGAACGGCACCCGCCCGCCGCCCTCGCCGGGGCGCACCACGCTCTGGTTGGGGAAGCGCGTGGCGGACTGGATGATGATGTCCTTCACCTCGGCCGGGGTGAGGCTCGGGTAGTAGGCGAGGAGGAGCGCCGCCACCCCCGCCACCACGGGCGAGGCCATGCTCGTCCCCTGCAGCCGCTCGTAGCCGCCCCGGGGGATGGTCGACCAGATCGACATGCCGGGGGCGAACACGTCCACCCCGGTCTGGCTGTAGTTGGAGAACGACGCCGCCAGGCTGTCCGCCGGCCCGTAGGCCGAGGCGCCGACCTCGATCCAGTTCGGCGCGGTGCCGCCCGACTGGAAGGTGCGCGTGGGGAAGCTGGGCGTGCGGTCCACGTCCACCCCTTCGTTGCCGGCGGCGTGCACCAGCAGCACGCCCTTGCTCTGCGCGTAGCGCACGGCCGCGTCCACCGCGTCCTTCTGCGGCGAATAGGCCTTGCCGAAGCTCATGTTGATCACCTGCGCGCCGTTGTCCGCGGCGTAGCGGATGGCGTTGGCGATGTCCTTGTCGCGCTCGTCGCCGTCGGGCACCGCACGCAGGATCATCAGCTTCACCGCCGGGGCCGCGACCCCGTCGAGGCCCAGGTTGTTGCCGCGCACCGCGCCGATGATGCCGGCCACGTGCGTGCCGTGCGTGGCGTCGGGGCCGGTGACCTCGGCGTTGCCGTAGCCGCGCTCGTTCAGGTTGGTGCTGTCGTCGCCGACCACGGTGCGCGGGTTGAAGTTCGGGTTGAGCCCGTACTGCAGCCGGTTCTCCAGGTCCTTCTTCGCCTCCTCCACCATCGCCGGGGTGATGCCCTCGGCGTCCAGCCGCAGGAACATCTCGCGCGCCTGCTGCACGTCCTGCCGCATGGACTGCAGCGCCCGCACCCGCTCGACGGTCACCGAGTCGCCGTTCGTCGCCTGCTTCAGCACGTCGACGATGCGCGTCATCGCGGTGGAGTACTGCTTCACGTTCTGCAGCTGGTTCGCGGCGTCGGCGCGGTCGGCGTTGAGCTTGGTCTTCACCTCGTTGAAGAGGCGGTAGTCCCGCTTCGCGGCCTCGGTGCTGGTGTCGGGGCTGGCCACCTCGAAGCGGGCACGCAGCCGCGCGTAGATGCGCACCGACTCGAAGGTGTCCTGGTTCACGTCGCGGCCGTCCCTGCCGCCGATGAAGTCCCACCCGTGCACGTCGTCCACGTAGCCGTTGCCGTCGTCGTCGCGGCCGTTGCCGGCGACCTCGCGCGGGTTGGTCCAGACGTTCGCCGCCAGGTCCGGGTGCAGGATGTCGACGCCGGAGTCGATGATGGCGACGACCACGGTGCGCTTTGGCTGGCGGTTGGCGAGCAGCTCGCGGAAGGCGCGCCCGAGCGCGATGCCGTTCACGTGGTCGGTGCCGGGGTCGAGCTGCCACCAGTTCTGCGGCGGATCCACCGAGGTGGCGTCCTGCGGCGCCTCCTGCGCCAGGAGCGGCGCGGCGGGCGCGAACGCCAGCGCGAGCGCCGGGACGAGGAGAAGGCGGAGATGCTTCATTGGAGATTTTCGTGGTTGAAGAAAGCGCCGCCGCGCGGCACCGGGTCGCGCGGCGGCGAGTGTTCAGTACAGTTGAGCGAGCCGTGGGGTTCCGGGGGGGCCTGCGGCCCCGAGACGCAGAGGCGCGGAGAGGCGCGGTGGCGTCTCGGCCTGCGGCGGGTACCGCTGGATTCGCGGATATGCGGCTGAAGCCGCGGCTGCGAGGGCACGCAGCCCGCCCACGCGGACATCAACGGCACACCGTCGCGAGCACTCACCCCCGTGATGTCATCCTGAGCGCCGCCGCTGCGCATAACCAGCAGCGGCAGAAGAGCATGGCGGCGGCCGAAGGATCTGGCGCCGACGAATGCGCCACCCGTTCGGAATCCGGATGGCCTTCGCCGCTATCACGCCGCGCGCGGCGCCGTCATTCCGGGGCGGAGCACGGTGATGGGAATCGTCTCGTTCGCCGTGGGGCTGAACGCGGAGAGAGACAGGTACTCGCTTACGGGCTCGGACTGCAGCAGCGACACCGCGAGCTCGCGCAGCTCGGGCGAGAGGCGGGCGAGCCCGGACAGCGGGAAGCTCCGTGGCCCGAGGTCCGTCTGCTGGGCGAGCAGCGAGAAGTCGAACAGCGTGATCCCGATCGCGCTGCGACTTCCCTTGTCGACGCGCAGCAGGATGTGGTCGCTCAGCTCGAGCCCCGTCGCGGCCTCGCCCGGCGCGAAGGACACGTAGAGCGTGTCGCTCGGCTCGTCGTAGCGGATCTGTGCTTCACTCATGGTTCATCCGATCTCCTTCAGGTAGGCAGTCACCACGTAGTTGTTGGCGACCAGCCGCCCTTCGTTCTCCTCGAAACGAAACAACACTACTGCTTCCAGGTGGGTATTGTCACCCCAGAGGCTGGGAAACGCTCGGAGATACCGGAACTTCTGGGGATGCAGAGAGTCCTGCGAGCGGACCCCGAGGCGCACCGCCTCCCGAAGCTGGTGCTCGTGCTCCGCCATTTCAGGAAGCCCCTCCACGATGTGCTCCCACCGCTCCTGCGTCAGAAGGATCGAATTCCCCTGTGTGTCCTGTATGCTCCAGCGTCTACCAGGGCTCATCGTACGGTGGGGTGAAGGTTCACCAGGGGCAGGTGAAGCGAGCGGCTCCTATCCGAATTTACACTCCGGACGTCCATCGAGCGACGGAGTCCGCGTCGGGTTGTGGCGGAGATGGTGCGGCAATGGGTCATACGTGCCCCGGCTCCGGAACGGATAGAGTCTGCCCCGAACAGCAGATCGCTCCATATCCTGTTGTCAGCGTAGGGGTTGCGTCGTGGAATGCACCCGTGCCCGGCGACGGCGCGCGATGTGAATGGGGGGACGGGTGCAGAGCGTTCGCTCGCAGACAATCTATTGCATTATCCTTTGCAGGAGCCTCTCTCCATGCCCCACCTGCCTCTCGACCTCCGCGGCCGCATTGCGCTCACTGCCTTCGTGCTGCTGGCGGGCGCCTGCTCGGGCGACGTACTGGACCCGGCTGCGCCGCGAACCCCGGACGCCGGCACGCGCCTCGCCGCCGCCTCGGCCGCGAAGCCGACGTTCGTCCGCAACGCGGTGAAGTACCGCGACCTCGGCACGAAGCCCCCCACCGGACGGTCGGGCACCTCCACCCTCACCCTGCGCGCGCTCCTGGGGAAGGACGGGACCACGGAGCTGGAGGTGACCACGGGGGTGTTCGACCCCGTGCCCGTCGCCACGCGCCCACTCACCAAGGTGCAGGTGAAGCTGCTCGACGCGTCGGGCAGGCCGCTGCGCACGCTCAACTACAACGGGCTCACGGGCGGAGGCACCGCCTCCTTCCGGTACGCCGGCCTGGCGCGCGGAAGCACGCTGCAGGTGCAGGGGAACGTCACTGAGGGCCATCGGACGGACGTGGTGACGGTGACCGGGACCGTGCAGCGCCGCCCCGACCTGCGGGTTCACCTGGAGGCGCCGCAACAGGTCAGGCGCGGGTTCCCGGTGAACCTCGTCGCCGTCGTGAGCGAGGCGAACGGCGACGTGGGCGCCCGCGCCGACTGCGTGCTGTACGTGGACGGCGTGGAGGCCGACCGCGCGCGCGGGATCTGGGTGGACGCCGGCGACGCGGTGACGTGCGCGTTCACCTACGTGTTCGCGTCCGCCGGGACGAAGCGGGTGCGGGTGGAGGCCGCGAACGTGTCGCCCGCCGACTTCGATCCCTCCGACAACGCGGACGAGGCCACCGTGCTGGTGACCGGCGGCAACGACTTCACCTACACCGCCCTCGCGGAAGACTACGTCGAGACCACCGTGCAGACCGACAACAACCAGTCGGTCTACGGCGGGGGACAGGTGCTCGAACAGTCGTCCACGGTCAACACGCGGAACGCGATCCAGAGCGGCGCGCTGTACGGGTCGATGCCGCACGGCGTCTCGCCCGCCACCACCCGCGTGCGGGTGTCGCAGTCCACCAACGGCGTCACCGTGCATGCCGGCGCCTGGCCGGAAGCCGCGGCGGGGTATCCCCTCCTGGCCGCCCAGCCCGGCTGCACCTCCACCTGGAGCGCGGGCGTGGTCGTCTACCTGTGCAGCATCGGGACGGCGGACGCGGGCGTGACGAACGTCCAGTACCTCCGCACCGGGTCGGAGGTCACGTACTACGGGACGCAGCACATCCGCACCTGGTATCCCGATGCGCCCGACAACGTATACAGCATCAGCTTCGACTGGAACGGGAGCCAGGCGGAGCACGCGCCGCAGATCACCATGGGCGCCGACTACTCCTTCTCGGTGGAGTTGGTGGATGGAGCGCGGACCTACCGGCTGAACGCCACGGTTCCGCTGGGCGCGCCGCAGACCCGGACGTTCAGCTTCTATCCGCCGACGGGAACGAAGTGCTCGACCGCCTACTCCCCGGAATTCGGCCTCCGCTCGAACATCTGCAGGACCCACCGCGCCGAAGTCGTCAAGCGCAACGGGACCGCCTTCGGCACCGCGGAGTGACGGGAGCGGGCACGGCGCTCGTGCAGCCATATGAAGACCGCCCTCGGAGCGATGCTCCGGGGGCGGTTCTTTCGTTTGCACGGGGATCCGATTCCGTCCCCGCCACGTCGTGTCGGACGCGCTCAGGCCTCGGGGGATGGCAGCGCTTCGCCCACGGTCGCGGGCGCCGGTGCGGCGAGATAGCGCTGCGTGAACACGCGCGCGAAGCTGAAGCCGGCGACCTGCCAGAACCACACGCTCGTCACCAGGAACCCGATCCCGAAGGCCAGCAGCCCCGCGAACGAGAGCGCCAGCGCCGCGAGGGCGATCGACCACGCGTGCCAGTAGGCGGCGCCGCCCTGCAGCGCCCGGCCGAGCGCGCGCGCCGGGTTGAAGATCTCCGCCGCGTCGAAGGCGCGGCAGTAGTGCGTCATGTACCCGGGGATCGCCAGCGTCGCGAGCACCATCAGCAGGCCGCCCGCCGCGGCGAGCGCCGGCGCGTCCGCGGTCCACGCGACAGCGAGCAGGGCCAGCCCCGGCGCGTAGTAGTACAGCATCCCCGCGAAGGTCACCGCGCCGTGCCGCAGCAGCTCGCCGTAGTCGCGCCACGAGGGCCATGCCGGCTCACCGTGCAGCATCCGGTGCACCATCATCACCCGGTGCCCCATGTTCAGGAGCCAGCCCACGAACGGAACCAGCAGCAGCGCCGCGCCGATCAGCACCTCGCGCCGCGCCCGCGCGCTCTGCAGCGGGAACGCGAACGAGGTGCGCAGGTCGAGCGGCGTCTGCAGGGCGATGGCTTCGCGATCCGGCACAGTCAGCTCGCCGCCTTCGACACCGTGACGCGCCGGTAGAGCTCGCCGCGCGATACAAGCGTGCCCGTCATCGCCGCCCCGCTGATGGTGAAGTTCCAGACGCCGTAGCTCGTCGGACAGTTCAGCACGTGCGTGTCGACTGCGTAGTCGCACGTCACAATGCCCATGAACTCTTCCTGGTCCGCCACGATCTTGCTCGCCGAGATCTCGAACCGCGCACCGATCGCGCGGATGCGGTAGACCACGGTCTCGTCGTGGCAGGCCGGGTGGCCGGGCGTGCAGATCGACGTCCCCCGCCACGTTCCCAACGGGCTGTGCTGGGCCGCGCTGTCGGCCGGCGCGGGGGATTGCTGCGCCGACGCGGCGTGCGGAGCGGCGGCCGCGACCGCGGCGGAGAGGATCGTCAGGACGAGCCGGCGGATGATCCGCTCGCGCGGGCTCGAGTCACGGAGCGCCATCGGACGAGGGGGCTGGAGTGTGGGGTCGGTTGGGGCGGACGACGTTGCCGGGGAGACCAATCGCAAACGATTGCGCAATCCGTCGCGAATGGGTAGCCTGCGATCATCCCCCAGCTTCCCATCCCCAATCCATCCCGAGGACGAGATGAAGAAACTCGCGTTGAACCTCGAAGATCTGCAGATCGAGACCTTCGAGCCGGAGGCGCCGGCGCGGAGCAAGTCGGGGACGGTGAAGGCGCACGAATACACCATCAACTGCCTGCAGACGTACGATCCCCACAACGCCTACTGCGTGCTGCAGTCGCCCGACGAGATCAACGGCAACTGCACGCCGGTGTGCTATACGTACGCCTACTACTGCACCCAGGATCCCGAAGTCTGCTGAGGCGGGCGATGCGATCAGCCGTCCGCCGGGAGCACCCGGCGGACGGCGTCCAGCGCGGCGTCGTAGTCCGGCTCCTGCATCTGGTCCGCGACGTACTCGGCGTGGGCGATGGTGCCGTCCGGCGCGATGACGAACACCGCGCGCTGCAGCAGCCGCCACTCCTCCAGCAGCACGCCGTAGTCCTCACCGAACCGCTTGCTGCGGTGCGACGACAGCAGCTCGTGCCCCGCCGACTCCGCCCTCTGCCACCGGCTCAGCGCGAACGGCAGGTCCATGCTGATGGTGTAGGTGCGCACCTCCGCCGGGATCTGCGTGCGCAGCTCGTCCCACCGCCGCGTCTCCACGTGGCACACGGGCGTGTCGATCGAGTTGATCACGTTCAGCAGCCGCACCGCCCCCGCCGAGTCCTCCAGCGACACGCTGTGCGGGAACGCGTCCCCCGGCGACAAGCAGTCCAGCTCGAACGGCGGCGCCGCCTGCCCCACCGCCAGCTTCTCGCCGACGACGGTGAGCTGGACGGTGTCTTCGAAGGCCTCGCCGATGCGTTTCTGCGTCATCGCTGATTCCCGTAGGAGTTGATGAATCGCGCCAGCTCACGTGTTGACGCGATTATAGATCCTTCGGCCTGCACACTCTTTCGCAGTCGACGATTCCGGCTTGGCCGGCCTCAGGATGACGTCCGGGGGGTCCGGTGAAGACTCACAACTTCTATTCGATCCCAGATTCCGCCTCGCGCAGAGCCTCAGAGCTGCAGAGAAGTCGCCGTGGCTCCTCTGCGGCTCTGCGGCTCTGCGTGAGATGCCGTTCGCCTACGCACGCACGAGCTTGCGGTACGCGATGCGGTGCGGGATGTCGGCCTCGGCGCCGAGGCGGCGGTGGCGGTCGACCTCGTACTCGCGGTAGTTGCCCTCGAACCACACCACCCGGCTCTCCCCCTCGAACGCCAGGATGTGCGTGGCGATGCGGTCCAGGAACCAGCGGTCGTGGCTGATCACGACGGCGCACCCCGCGAAGTCCAGCAGCGCCTCCTCCAGCGCGCGCAGCGTGTCGACGTCCAGATCGTTCGTCGGCTCGTCGAGCAGGATCAGGTTGCCGCCCTCCTTGAGCACCTTGGCCAGGTGCACGCGGTTGCGCTCGCCGCCGGAGAGCACGCCGACCTTCTTCTGCTGGTCCGCGCCCTTGAAGTTGAACCAGCCGCAGTAGGCGCGGCTGCTCACCTTCACCTTCCCCAGCTCCAGGAAGTCTTCTCCGCGCGAGAGCTCCTGCCAGACGCTGTTCTCGGCGTTCAGCGAGTCGCGGCTCTGGTCCACGTAGGCGAGCTGCACCGTCGACCCCACCTTCAGCGCGCCCGAGTCCGGCGTCTCCTGGCCGACGATCATGCGGAAGAGCGTGGTCTTCCCCGCGCCGTTGGGCCCGATCACGCCCACGATGCCGCCGCGCGGGAGGCGGAAGGTGAGGTCGTCGAAGAGCAGCTTGTCGCCGTAGGCCTTGGCGACCTTCTCCGCCACCACCACGTCGTCGCCCAGCCGCGGCCCGGCGGGGATGTAGATCTCCGCCGCGCCCACCCGCTCCTTCTGGTCGGCGTTCAGCAGCTCCTCGTAGGCGGTGATGCGGGCCTTCTGCTTGGCCTGGCGGGCGCGCGGGGCCATGCGCACCCACTCCAGCTCGCGGTCCAGCGAGCGCTGGCGCGCGGACGACTGCTTCTCCTCGGTGCGCAGCCGCTCCTGCTTCTGCTCCAGCCAGCTCGTGTAGTTGCCCTTCCAGGGGATCCCCTCGCCGCGGTCCAGCTCCAGGATCCACTCCGCCACGTTGTCCAGGAAGTAGCGGTCGTGGGTGATGGCCACGATGGTGCCCTGGAACTCCTTCAGGTGCTGCTCCAGCCAGGCCACGCTCTCGGCGTCGAGGTGGTTGGTGGGCTCGTCGAGCAGCAGCATGTCGGGCTCTTCCAGCAGCACGCGGCAGAGCGCGACCCGGCGCCGCTCGCCGCCGGACAGGTTCTCCACCCGCCAGTCGCCCGGCGGGAGGCGCAGCGCGTCCATCGCCACCTCGATCTTGCGGTCGAGCTCCCAGAGGTTGCCCGCGTCGATCTGGTCCTGCAGGCGCGCCTGCTCCTCGATCAGCGCGTCCATGTCGGCGTCGGGGTCACCGAACGAGTTGTTCACCTCGTCGTAGCGGCGCAGCACCTCGCGCTGGTGGCGCACGGCCTCTTCCACGTTGCCGCGCACGTCGAGCGCCGCGTCGAGCTCGGGCTCCTGGGCCAGGTAGGCCACGCGGGTGCCCTCGGCGGCCCAGGCCTCGCCGTTGAAGTCGGTGTCCACGCCGGCCATGATGCGCAGCAGCGAGCTCTTGCCGCTGCCGTTGGGGCCCACCACGCCGATCTTGGCGCCGGGGTAGAAGGAGAGCCAGATCCCCTTCAGGACCTCCCGCTGCGGCGGG
>Ga0070685_10002087_pt1 | contig 10335 bp, 6 predicted proteins | sample KBSS13LmetaG_FD_65651 | JGI IMG/M metagenome (GOLD analysis project Ga0070685, IMG submission 65651) | Switchgrass rhizosphere microbial communities from Kellogg Biological Station, Michigan, USA - KBS S1-3L metaG | ecosystem: Host-associated > Plants > Roots > Rhizosphere ...
CCGTGCGCGCCCGCTTCGTGGTCGGCGCCGACGGCGCGCAGAGCCGCGTGGCCGGCGCGTTGGGCCTCTCCGCGAACCGGCGCTGGATCGTGGGCGTGGAGGAGGTGTTCCGCGGAGCGCACGCGGGCCCGCCCTGCTTCCACTGCTGGCTCGACCCCGAGATCGCGCCGGGGTACCTGGCCTGGGTGGTGACGGACGGCGAGGAGGTGCACGTGGGCGTCGGCGGCCACGCGGAGCGCTTCCGGCCGGCGGACGCGCTGCGCCTGTTCCGCGCGCGGGTCGACGAGCGCTTCGGGCTGCGCGGGCGCGAGGCGGACGAGCGGCGCGGCGGGCGCATCCCCGTGGGCGGCGTGCTGCCGCGCATCGCCTGCGCGCGCGGGCTGCTGGTGGGCGACGCGGCCGGCGCGGTGTCGCCGCTCACCGCGGGCGGGCTGGACCCCTGCATCCGCCTCTCCGCGCTCGCCGCCCGCGTCACCGCCGAGTACCTGGCCGGCGGCGGCGAGGCCGCGCTCGCGCCCTACTCGGGCACCGCCTTCCGCCGGCGCTTCGCCTCGCGCCTGGCGCTGCGCCGCGCGCTCTCGGCGGTGCGCTCGCCGCTGCTGGCGGAGCTGGGGTGCGCCGCGCTGCGCACCCCGCCGCTGCGCGCGTTCGCCGCGAAGGTCTTCTTCGGCCGCGGCTCCTTCCCCGACACGGGCGAGGAGCGCGGCTACACCCGCATCGCACGCTCCGCCGCGGAGCGCGCGTCCACCGTGGAGTCGTCCGCCGCATGAACGCCGAGATCCTGGCCCCCATCGCCCTGCCGGAGCGCGCACCGGTCAGCGCGCGCACCCGCAACGCCACGGCGGTCGCCGCCACCGCGCTCGCCCTCGGCGCCGCCGGCGACGCGCTGCTGCGCCCCGTGCCCTGGGGGCTGAACGTCACCCTCTGGACCGCGCTCCTGGTCGCCGCCGCCGCGGGGCTGCAGCGCCGCGCGGAGACCGAGGAGGCCGTGGTGGGGTGGATGCCGGTGGCGCTCGCCGTCGCCGCGCTGATGTCCTGGCGCGACTCGCCCACGCTCAAGGCGCTCGACCTCGCCGCGCTCTCCGTGATCCTGGGGCTGGCGGTCTACCGCGCCAGCGGCGGGAGCGTGCGGGTGGCGGGGCTGGCGCGGTACTGCGCGGGGCTGCTGCAGGCCGTGTTCGAGGCCACCTGCGGCGCGGGGATCCTCGTCGGCCGCGACATCCGCTGGGGCGAGCTGCGCGGCGAAGCGGGGTGGACGCGCCACGCGCTCGCCGTGGGGCGCGGCGCCGCGCTGGCCCTCCCGCTCCTCCTCCTCTTCGGCTCGCTGCTGATGTCGGCCGACGCGGGGTTCGACCGCCTGATCGGCCGCACCTTCAGCCTCGACGTTCCCCTCGCCTCCTCGCACATCGCCCTCACGCTGCTGTTCGCCTGGGGCGCGGCGGGGGTGCTGCGCGCGCTGGTGATCCCCTCTCCGCCCCCCGCCCTGCCGGCCGCCGCGGGCGAAGCAGCCGTGGAGGCACCGCTGCCAAGGCCGCGCCTGGGGACGGTGGAGACGGCGACGGTGCTGGGGCTGCTGGACCTCCTCTTCCTCGCCTTCGTGGTGCTGCAGCTTCCGCACTTCTTCGGCAGCTACGGCGACCTGCTGGCGCCGGGGGCGGAGACCTTCTCGGCCTACGCGCGCCGCGGCTTCTTCGAGCTGTGTGCGGTGGCGGGGCTGGTGCTTCCTCTGCTGATGACGGTGCACTGGCTGGTCCGGGACGGCGGCGCGCGCGGCGAGCGCGTCTTCCGCATCGCGGCGGGGGCGATGGTGGGGCTGGTGTTCGTGATCATCCTCTCGGCGCTGCACCGGATGCGGCTCTACCAGAGCGCCTACGGGCTCACCGAGCTGCGGGTGTACACCACCGCCTTCATGTTCTGGCTCGCGGCGGTCTTCGCGTGGTTCTGCTGGACGGTGCTGCGCGGGCGCCGGGAGCGCTTCGCCTTCGGCGCGGTGACGGCGGCGGTGGAGACCATCGTGCTGCTGCACGTGGCCAGCCCCGACGCGCTGATCGTGCGGGTCAACGCGGCGCGCGCGCAGGGGGCGGTGCGCTTCGACGCGATCTACGCCGCCTCGCTCAGCGGCGACGCCGTCCCCGCCCTGCTGCGGAGGCTCTCCGTGCTCCCGCCCGAGGGACGCTGCCACGTCGCCCGGACCCTGCTGCGAGACTGGAGCGGCGCGGGCGAGGACTGGCGCGCGTGGAGCCTGGGCCGCTCGCGCGCCGTCGCCGCGGTGCGCGGCCGTGCGGCGGAGCTCCGGGGGATGTGTCCCGCGGAGGCCACGCCGGCAGCCACTACGCCGCAGACGGGGAGCCGGACGTGAGCGCCGCCGGAAACGCGCAGCTCGCGCTGGTGCCGCCCGGGCCCATCTCGGCACCGCCGGACGTTGCCGCCGCGGCCGTGGCGAGGGAAGCCCGCGTCGCGCGAGGCCGCCGGGTGATGCTCGGCGCCTGGTTCGCCGGGTGCGCGCTGATCGTCACAGGTCCACTCCTGGCGCCCATCACCGACGGCCTGTCGATCGTGGGGATGGCGCTCGGGGGCATCCTCGTCCTGCCGGCGAGCGGACTGGTCCTCTTCGGCATCACCCTCTACCAGCACGACCGCGCGGCCGTGAGCTCGCTCGTCACGGCGACGTTCGCGCTGGTGTCCGCCGCCGCCTTGGCCGGGCCCGCGCACCGCGTCGGGATCGAGCTGCACCTCGCGGCCAACCAGGCCGAGCTCGACGCGCTGGCGGCGGAGATCCGCGCCGCGTCCGCCAACGTTCCGGCGACCTCCGACGGCTGGGCGGACGGACAGATCCCATCGCGCTTCTACACGCGTCTCCAGCCGCTCGGCCTGCGCAGCATCGGCCCGATCGAAGGCGGGCTGCTGTTCAGGCGCAGCGGAGACCTGGGCTACACGCTCCTCTACGCCGACGGCGCCGCGGGACCGCCGCCGACGTGCGGGAAGGTGCGCCTGCGCTTCCTTGGCGGGCGATGGTACCGGTACGACTGCCGTGACTGATCGATCACCCGAAAACGCAGAGACGCAGAGTCACGGAGAGGGGTTCTCTCTGTGCCTCTGCGTCTCTGCGTGAGACCGCCGTTCGTCGTTTAGCTCAGTTGCCGAGGAGCCGCCGCGCCTCGGCCAGCAGGGTGAGCGGAGGGCAGGGCTTCACCATGTAGGCGGCGATCCCCTCGGCCAGGAGCAGGTCGCGGTCGGCGTCGCCCAGGATGGTGCTGAGCGCGACCAGGGGGACGGACGCCGTGGAGGCGTCGCCGCGGAAGGCCCGCACCAGCGCCAGGCTCGCCTGCCGCGGCGGGGCGAACTCCACCACGATCAGGTCCGGGCGCCGCTCGCGCGAAAGCCGCAGCCCGTCGTCGCCCCGCGACGCGGCCATCACCGCGAACCCGTGGTGCTCCAGGATGGCGGTGTAGATGGTGCGGCTGTCCTCGTGCGAATCCACGAGGAGCACGATCTTCGCGGACACCTTCGGAACGGCGGGGCCAGGAGGGAAACGAGGCTCGCAAGGTAGGTTCATCCGCAAGATGACCCGATTTTCTCCCCAGGACAAGATTCTTCTGTTTCCTCCCCGCGGCCGTTCACTTTCGCCCGGCGCTCAGCGCGTCTTCCACCGCCGCGGCTCCAGCTTCGGCGGGCGTGCGCCGTGGCGGCGGGCGCCCAGCACCGGCAGGTACTCCAGCTCCTCGCCGCTCTCGGCGGCGCGCAGCATCAGCCCGCCCCGGCTCATGTCGCCACGCCCCACGAAGGCCGAGGGAAACACCAGCCGCTCGCCGAAGATCCTGGTGAGCACGTCCACGTACTTCCCCGAGGCGATGCTCCCCAGCAGCACCATCGGCGCGTCCGGGCAGGCCTCGGCCAGCGCGCGGGCGTACGTCTCCAGCGGCCCGCGGTAGCCCGGGTTGTCGAGCTCCACCGCGCCGCCCGCGAACTCGCGCAGCTCCTCCACCCCGATGCGCGACTCGGGCGTCACCAGCCCGCGCGTGGGCGTGATCACCAGCGCGCCCGGCAGCCCCGGCGGCGGCGCGGAAAAGCGGCGCACGTACGCCATCTTCCCCCGGAAGTAGAGCCCGCTCAGGAAGCTGAAGACGTCGCCCAGCTGCGCGCCGCCCGGGTCGCGCAGCTTCTTCGCCAGCGGGAACGAGGCCGCGTCGCGCAGCACCAGCTCGCCGCGCTTGCCGCCCGCGTAGGCCGGGGAGAGGAGAAAGATGCGCGGAGTGAACATGCCGCGCGGCGGAGCAAGAGCCTTGCCCGCGCCCTGGGAAGCATGCGGCACGAGACCGTCCAACAGACGCCAACATCCGTTGCGGCGGATCCCGGCGCCCCATGAGCCGGGATCACGCACGGCCAGCCTTGGCACGCGTGAACGAGTCGACTACATTGCAGGACAACAGTTTCCGCCGGTACCGCCTCCGCAGGGCCTTTTCGTAACGCCGTCCTCCCAGCCTCCTCCCACGCAGCACCGCGGGGCCCCTCATGTCCGATACCCGTTCCTCCGCCGGCGGCCTCACCGCCGCCTTGCTCACCTTCGGCCTCATCGCAGGCGCGCTGGGCGGCTCGCTGCGCACCGGCACCCCGGCGGCGCAGGGCACGGCCGCGCAGGGCGCCTCCGCGGGCCAGGGGACCCGCAGCGAGGCGGCCACCCCCGCGCCTATGGGCCGCTTCGACGGGATGGGCGCACGCCTGCTCGCCCTCAGCCTGGGCGATACGGCCGCCGTCCCCGCCGCGGCGGCGTACGCGCCGTCGCAGCTCGACGTGCTGGTGGTGACCATCCCCGACCCCATCGACTCGCACGAGGACTGGGTCTACGACACCTCGCTCGAGGCGCTGCGCCGGGCGCACGAGCGGGCGGGGTACGTGATCGACCGGATGTGGCTGCCGTGGACGAGCCGTGACAGCGTGCTCGACGACACCCCGCGCACGAAGCTGCGCGAGGCCTACCCCGGCGTGCTCCTCTTCCGCGCCGACGACGAGGACGCCTCCACCCCCGCGCACCCGCAGTACCGTCTCGTCTACCTGGTGGGCGAGGTGTCCACTGCCGGGGTGCACCCGCGCGCGCTGCGCACCGCCCTGGCCGAGCGCGACCGGCTGGTGGGCGCGCGGACGCCGAACACCCTGGCGGTGGTGGGGCCCACCTTCTCCGCCTCGGCCGCGGGGCTGGGGAAGCGGCTCGACGAGTGGCGGCTGGCGGGCGCGGGGCGCCGGGTGCAGGTGATCACCGGCTCCGCCACCAACGGCAGCAACCGCAACGCCTTCCCGACGAAGGACTCGATCTTCGTCTTCGGGTCCACGGTCAACTCCAACGAGACCCTCTTCTCCACCCTGGAGAACGTGATCCTCCCCACGTTCGGGATCGACACGGCGGAGCTGGCCATCCTCACCGAGGGCTCGGCGTACGCACGCGAGCTGGGCGAGAACGACGCGCCGCTGGCGAAGAAGGCGGCCAAGCCGCTCCGGCTCACCTTCCCCATGAACATCGGCAGCCTGCGCGCCGAGGGCCCCGCCCCCGGCCGCGCGTCGGGCGGCTCTCCGGGCGAGCCGCAGCCGCGGGTGCCGCTCACCCTGTCGGACGCGGCGCGGCCGATGGAGAGCCCGCCGGTGGCCTCGCGGCTCACCGTGGCCGCCATCGACCTCACCCTCGACCAGCTCGCCCAGACGCTCCGGACGCACAACGTGCGGGCGATCGTGATCGCGGCCACCGACATCCGCGACCGCATCTTCCTGATGACGGAGCTCAGGCAGCGGCTGCGCGACATCCACTTCTTCGCCCTGGAGGCCAACACCCTCTACCTGGCGCCGGAGTACGAGGACGAGCTGCGGGGGATGGTGGTGGTCTCGACCTACTCGCTCCTCCCCGAGACGCAGACCTGGAGCGGCGGCGGGAGCGTGGTGCCCTTCACCGGCGAGTACGCGCAGGGGGTGTACAACGCCACCCTCCTGCAGATCGGCGAGCGCGACCTGCTGGACTACCACTTCCCCGCCAAGGGAGAGCCGGCGCACCCGCCCGTCTGGATCACGGCGCTGGGGAGCACGGGGATGGTCCCGCTGCGCGTCCTCCGCTCCAAGGACTGGTACGCCTCGGTGGGGCCGGCGAGCGAGGGCGCCGTGGCCGAGCCCGACCCGCGCGCCGACTTCGTGTCGGTGGCCTCGTACCTGGCGCTGCTGGCGGCGGCGGGGCTGCTGGCGGTCCGCTCCGCGCTGCGCCTGCGCCGCCGCGAGGACGAGGCGCGCGACGAATGGCGCTGCCTGGCCGCGCAGGAGACGGCGGGCGGCACCTGGCTGGCGCGGCTCGCCTCCGAGGCTGCCGACCGGGTGCTCCTCTTCCGCCGCGCGCGCTTGGGGAGCCTGCGCTACCAGCAGCAGCTCTACCGCTTCCTGGGCGCGGTCACGGTGGCGGGCGCCGCCGTGCCCTCGGGCTCGGTCTTCGCCGCGGCGGTGCTCCGCTCGCAGCACCTCAACCAGTCGGTCACGCCCATGGTGGCGGTCACCGGCGCGGCGGCGCTGCTGGCCGCGGCCGTGGCCCTGGCCGGCGTGGTGCTCACCGGGGTGGAGCTCGTGCTCTGGTGGAGCGAGCACCGCGCCGTGTTCCGCAAGCGCAGCGAGGCGGCGCCGGGGTGGCGCGACATGTGGCGGATCAACGTGGGCGCGCGCCGGCTGGTGCTCGCGCTGGGACTCCTCTACCTGACGCTCTCGCTCGCCTTCGCGGCGGAGAGCTGGCTGGGGGCGAAGTCCAATCCGATCTGGTTCACCCTCTTCTTCTACCGCGCCACCCGGCTGGACAGCGGGCTCTCGCCGCTGGCGCCGCTCCTGGTCTGCGCCGCCGGCTTCATGGCCTGGGCCGCGTGGCACCAGCGCCGGGTGAGGGCGTTGCGGCAGATGACGGCCTTCGAGGCCGCGGCGCTGTCGAAGGAGCCCGACATCGCGCTCGCCGACGTGGACGCGGGCGACGCGCCCGGAGAGGCCACCGACGCCGCGCAGGTGCTCAGCGCCATCCCGCCGCGGGCGGTGCGGGGGATGCGGCAGGTGCGCGAGCGGCTCTTCCGCCTGGTGCCGGACTGGCGCGGGATGGGGCTGGCCGCGGTGCTCACCGTGGTCTCCGCCTACGTCTGGCTGGGCGCCGACCCCACGCTGGAGCGGCTGGCGGGGACGGTGTACTTCGGCAACCTCTACCTCTTCGGGCTCGCGGGGATGATCGCGGCCACCGCCTGGGGCGTGTACCGGCTGCTCTCGGTATGGAGCGGGCTGCGCCGGGTGCTGCAGTCGCTCGCGGGCACGCCGATGGTCACCGCCTTCGAGCGCCTCCCCACGCGCGTCTCCCGCCTCGCGCGCCTGGGCTTCGTGGGCGTGCCGCGCTCCGCCGTGGTGGCGCCGATCTCGGCCGTTCAGTGGCGGCACCTGGCCGCGGCCACCCGCGCGCTGAAGCTCGACCAGCCCGCCCCTGCCCCCGCCGCGCCCGAGGCCGCGCCTGCACCCACCGTGGTGTCGGTCCCCGTCACGGTGGACGAGACCGGCCGCCTCGTCGTGCCCAGCCCCGGCACCGTGGCCGAGGCGACGAACGGATCCGCGGTGGCGGTCGCGGTGGCACTCGCGCCGCCAGCTCCCGCAAAAGCCGACAAGCCTGCTCCGAGCGAGGAGGAGACAAGGCTGCGCGCGGTCGTCGCCGAGTACATGCGGGATCGTGGGGAGCCGCAGACCGGCTTCGGAACCTGCGGCGACGAGGGGCCGCACGGCGACCACCTGCTGCGCCTGGCGGGGGTGCTGGAGGCCTTCTGGGAGGTGGAGCCCGACGGGAAGGAGTTCGGCCACGTCGCCGAGAAGGTGGCCAAGGGGGGCGGGGCCAGCGTGAGCGGCCAGGTGCGCCGCAGCTTCGGCGAGCCGCTGCGCACCTGGCTGGCCGCGGCCGAGGAGTTCGCGGCGGTGCAGGTGGTGGACTACGTGGAGTGGGTGGTGGCGCAGCTGCGCGTGCTGGCGCTCTTCCTCTTCGCCGCGCTGGTGCTCACCACCATGCTCCTTTCCACCTACCCCTACGAGCCGCAGAGCCTGGTGAAGCTGGTCTTCTTCATCATCCTGCTGGCCAGCGTGGGCGGGTTGCTGCGGGTGAGCGTGGAGATGAACCGTGACGAGGTGCTGAGCCGCGTGGCCAAGACCGAGCCTGGAAAGCTCACCTGGGACCGGCACTTCCTGATGAACGGCCTGGTCTTCGGGATCGTGCCCATCGCCACCCTGGTGAGCTCGGAGTTCCCGGCGGTGCGCGAGTTCCTCTTCGCCTGGATCTACCCGCTCACCCGGCTCCTGGGCGGCGGCGGCTGACCGCGCCCGAATGCGCCGAAACGCAGGTGCGCCGCGTCTTCGTGCGGCGTGCCTGCCACATCTGTTTCGGGAGATGGGGCGCACGCGGGACAGCGCGTTTCCCGACCGGATGCGCTTCTCCAATCACTGCAACCACTTGGCTCGCCTGCTCCACCGCCCTCGCGGCTGGTCCGGGCCGTGCCTGAGGCCGGACCGACCCCGGACGGGATCGGGGTGCGGCGCGGCGGCGTGAATCTTCGCGGGAGATCGCGCCGTAACAGGGCGCCGCGGTGCCGGTGGTGGACTTCCGCGGGAGGCTTCCCGCTTCAGAACCTGGAGACGAAACCGATGACGTGGACGAAGGTGAAGGCGGCCGGCCTGGTGGCGGCCGCGGCGATGGCGGCCGCGGCGTGCGGCCGCGCCGAGGCGGCCCCGGCGGTGAACGCGGCGCTGGCCGCGCCGCCGCGGGTGATCACGGTGGTGGCGCGCGACTTCGCGTTCCAGGCGCCCGACGAAGTGCCGGCGGGGCTGGTGACCATCCAGCTCCAGAACCGCGGGTCCAACCTGCACCACATGGCCATCATGAGGCTGGACGAGGGGAAGACGCTGCAGGACCTCTTCGCCGCCTTCCAGGCGGGCGGCGCGCCGCCGGCGTGGGCGCACGACCTGGGCGGCCCCAACGCGCCCGATCCCGGGAGCGACTCGAACGCCACCCTCTTCCTGGAGCCCGGCAACTACGCGCTCCTCTGCTTCGTCGACATCCCCGACCGCGTGCCGCACGTGATGAAGGGGATGGCGAAGCCGCTGCGCGTGACCCCCGCCGTGGTCCCCGCCGCCGCGCGCGCCATCACCGGCGACGTGACCATGACGCTGAGCGACTACACCTTCGCCCTCTCGAAGCCCATTACCCGCGGCGTGCACACCATTCGCGTGGAGAACCCGGCGGCGCAGAGCCACGAGGTGGAGCTGGTGAAGCTCGCGCCGGGGAAGACGCTGCAGGACCTGATGGCCTGGATGGCCAACCCGCAGGGGCCGCCTCCGGGGAACGCCATCGGCGGGATCGCGGGGATGCAGCACGGCGCGGTGCAGTCGTTCACCTACGACTTCGCGCCGGGCACCTACGGGCTGATCTGCTTCCTCCCCGGGCCTGACGGCAAGCCCCACTTCATGCACGGGATGATGCAGCAGTTCACCGTCAGCTGACGGCAAGGCATCACACAGAGACACGGAGGCACGGAGAGGAGTCCTCTCCGTGCCTCCGTGTCTCTGTGTGATGCCTTTTCAGTAGTCCTCGTCGCCGATCGGCGAGCCCGGCGGCGGCGCGAGGGGCTCGCGGCGCTCGCGCGGTTCCCAGGGACGGTCCAGGAAGCGGGCGATGTCGTCGGCCAGCAGCCGCTCGTGGGCGGCCCTCGCCGCGTTGGAGCCTCCGGCGGTGAGCCCGGTGCGCAGCAGCCGCAGCCTGTGCGCCGCCACCGCGCGCACCTGCGGCATGCTCGCGTTCGCCGTGAGGTCCATCAGCCGCTCCACCATCGAGCGCTGGACGGCGCGCGCCAGCTCGCGGCGGTAGGCATCCGGCCCCGGGTCGGCGAACACGGTGGCCTGGGTGCGCGCCAGCACCTCCTCGAGGTCCGGCAGCGAGCGGTCGAGCGCGTGCTGCTCCACCAGCCGCGCGGCGCGCTGCGGGTCGAAGAGCAGCCCGAAGGTCATGTCCGCCGCGCTGGCCGCGGGCGACACCGCGTCGAACACCAGCCCGGTGTAGCGCGTGAACAGCTCGCGGTGCGGGTCATAGGTGAACGGCCGCGGCGGGAGCCGGTCGAGCACGGCCTTCGGCAGCGCCAGCTCGTCGGGGCTCACCGTCTTCAGCACCTCCGCCAGCGCTCGCCGCTGGTCGGCCGCGGGCACGGGGCGCGGCGGGTCCTGCCCGTCGCCGCGCAGGTTGTAGGCGTACCACCGGCCGGCGATCAGCTTGGTCGCCGCCTCGGCCTGGTAGCGGTGGTGCAGGTAGAGGGG
>Ga0070685_10002090_pt1 | contig 10331 bp, 16 predicted proteins | sample KBSS13LmetaG_FD_65651 | JGI IMG/M metagenome (GOLD analysis project Ga0070685, IMG submission 65651) | Switchgrass rhizosphere microbial communities from Kellogg Biological Station, Michigan, USA - KBS S1-3L metaG | ecosystem: Host-associated > Plants > Roots > Rhizosphere ...
GCAGACGCAGCAGACGCAGCAGACGCAGCAGACGCAGCAGACGCAGCAGACGCAGCAGACGCAGCAGACGCAGCAGACGCAGCAGACGCAGCAGACAGCGCCACCTGCTGCCAAATCCCCGTCGCTATTCGACCGCTACAAGAACAGCTTCCTAGGCAAGATCGGCCCGTTGAGCGTGCTCGAGCCGGCAGCGGCCCTCGCGACAAACATAGCAGCTGTACCAGTCTCTGGTATCGCGGGACTTGGCGCCACAGCCACCAATGCCGCAGGCATCACGAATACGCCGGCTGCTGATGTGGTCGAAGGCGTCGGCGGTGCATTGACGTATCAGCCGACATCCCCTGGCGGCCAGGCCGTCAACGAGGTTGTTAGCTACCCGTTCCGAAAACTCGCAGAGGCCGGCGATGCTGCCGGTGAGCCTATCGCATTGCCCACGTCTGGCCAGCCGCGGTTCCGTGGTCCGATGCAGGCTGACGCCATGGCTAAGTGGGAGGCTGCAGGCCGGCCACAAGCCCCTGGTGACCCTGTGATGGCAACTGCCGTTAACACTGCCGTGCAGGCAGTCCCGTCGCTGTTCCTACGCGGGCCGAAAGGCACGCGCGTAGCGGCTGCTGCTGAAACGCCTAAGCCGACTCTCGCTCCACGCGAGATCGCCGCACAGGCCGCCACGGATGCTGGCTTCAAGCTCACCCCGACGCAGGTGGGCAACAAGGTTGGCGGTCTTGCCGAAGGACTCACTGGCCAGGCGAAGCTCGAGCGCTCGCTATCGTTGAAGAACGCGCCGCGTGTGAACGAGCTGGCGGCAACAGAAATCGGTTTACCGGAAGGCACGAAGACCATCACGAAGGCGGATCTCACACGCCTCAAGGTCAAGGCTAACCAGCCCTACAACGAGATCGCCAAGACCGGCACCAGACGCGTGTCGGAGGACTTCCGGCAGGAGATCGCCTCCATCGGCGACAAGACCGGCGGGGCGAGTTTTGCCGGCGATACGCCTTCCTCCATTCGCGACATGAAGGAGTTCTACAGCTCCGTGAAAGCCTTCTCTGCTGAGGATGCAGTTAACAAAATCCGCAAGCTGCGTCGTGACGGGTATGCGAACAAGAGCGGCAAGTACGACCCTGAAAAGGCCGCGCTGGGCGATGCGCAGTTGAAGGTGGCTGACGCGCTCGACAACGAGCTAGAGCGGCATGCGCAGGCCGTTGGCAAGCCGGAACTGGTCGCAAACTACAAGGCTGCGCGGGTACAATTGGCGAAGCTGGCGACGGTCGAGAGTGCATTGCGCGGCTCGGACGTGTCGGCCCTTGCTCTTGCCCGGGCTCAAAAGAATGGCGCTCCGCTTTCCGGAAACCTCAAGACTATTGCCGACTCGGCTTCCGAGTTCGAGAAGTCGTTTCAGGAAGTTCGGAAGATCCGCGATTCAGGTGCTCTCGGTGTTGCTGATTATCTGCTCGGTGTGGGGGGCGCTGTATCTTCTCCTGCGCTGGCGGCGGCAGTCCTTGCCCGTCCTGCAGTCCGCGCCGTCCTTGGCTCCGATGCCTACCAACGTCGTGCGATTCGACCCAAGCAGAAGGCGGCGCCTAAGCCTGCTTCGGACCCCCGCGGAGCCGCGAACGCTCTAGCTACGGCCAACCAGGCTGATAGCAGGAAGAGGGCGTCCCAGTGACCTCCCTCTTTACCCTCCCCGGACAGACGCCGTTCAAGAACGGCGCGATTGTCCCTGGTGCCAAGCTCTACTTCTACCAGACGACGACGAGTACGCCTCAGAACACGTATACGACTGAGGCGCTAAGCGTTGCGCACGCCAACCCGGTCATCGCCGACGCCAATGGCCTGTTCCCGGCAATCTACCTAGACCCGTCGCTGCCGTCATACCGCGCAACGCTCACCGATGCATCAGACGTCCTGATCCAGCAGTGGGATGGCGTGCCGTCGAATCAAAGTCAGGCGACCTCGCTGCGGGTGGTCTCGACCGCGCCGTCAGTGATCCTCTATGACACGGACGGCACGGCGAACCAGCGGAAGTACCGCATTCTGGTCAACAGCGGCGCGTTCACGATTGCATCGCTCAACGACGCCGAGAACTCATCCACCACGATCCTGTCGATCGACAGCGCAACCGGTGTGCTGAACCTCGCATCGACGGCGACGGTGAACAGTATCGATGTGGGCGGAACGACTGTGCGGAAGACATCTAGTACTTCGCGCACGAACAACACGCTCACGATTGACCCCGACCTGCAAATCGTGATGCCGGCGTCGCCCAAGAACCTGTACCGGCTCGAGGCGATGCTGATGTTCCAGTGCGGCTCAACGACTCCGGGCACGAACCTCCAGATCGCGATCGGCGGCACTGGCACCTGCCGCTACGTGGTGAACGGCTCGAGCGACGGCGCGACGACGACGGTTGCCGATGCGCTGAACTTCGCGATCACGGCCGGCACATCGGCAAACTGGACGTGGACAAACACCGCGCGCCACATCGCGCACATTGAAGGCTACATCTTAGGCCCCGGCATCAACGGCCAGACGCTCGCCTTCTATTGGTCACAAGCCGTGACAAACGCGACAGCCCTAACTCTCGACGCGGGCTCGTTCCTGCGCGTGCAGGCGATCACATCATGAGTGCGTATCAGATCTTCCAGCTACCGAAGGCCCAGCCCTTCGCCTCTGGAGCCATCATTCCCGGTGCGCGGCTACGCTTCTATCTCACTGGCACCACGACGCCAACGCCTGCCTACACCACGTCAGCCTTGAGCGTGGCGTACTCGCAGCCAGTCGAGGCGGACGCTGCCGGCATCTTTCCGGCCATCTACCTCGACCCGACCATCGTTTACAAGGCAACGCTGTCAACTGCGGCGGACGTGCTTCAGTACACGATTGATCCGGTGAATGATGCTCTGCTGTCGCAGGCGGTGATCGGGCAGTACCTGTATCCGCGTACAGCCGCAGAGATCCTCGCAGGGGCTACCCCGGTAAGCTATGCGTACCCAGCAGAGCCGCAGATGAGTGCGCAACGCTACGGGTGGTCGGCATCTAACACCGCGGCGCAGAACGCAACCGCAATCACAAACGCCATTGCCGCACTTGGCAGCTCAGGGGGCGTTGTGCTGCTGCCAGCAGGCACATTCTCCTGCAACACGTTCAACATCCCTGCGCAGGTAAACGTTCGAGGTGCCGGGAAGTTCACCACGCGATTGCAGAACTCGCAAACCGGGTACTTCATTCGCTTGGGCGGGAACATTAGCAGCTCTTACAGCGCATCCAACCGCAAGGTTGGCGTCGGGCTTTCGGATATGTCTATCGAGCTGTCCAACAAGGACGGCCACGCACTTCAGATCATGGAGTGCATCGGAGCGACAGTTGAGCGCATCTATTCCGAAGGAACGATGACTGCATCGCGGTCGAACCGGTTCGTCAACATCGATGGCGGAAACGCAGACTCTTTTTTCTGTTCTCTCAGAGACTGCACGACACTGCACTACGAGACGACATTCATCATCTCGACCACTGGAACCGGCGTTACGACGCAGGTGACGTTCGATAACTGCACCGGTGTGGGGGACGTCTCCACCTTCCCGAACTCAATCATTGCACGCATCCTGAGTGCGCAGGGATCTGGAACCGTGTTTCTAAGCTGCAACTTCGAAGCAGCCGGCAAAGGCATCATCGCGGAGAACGGCTGTCAGTCCTTCAGCGTCCACGGTGGTCGATTCGAGGGCAACACGATCGATGCGGAAGCGCAGTCTTCTGCAGGCGCGTATTCGCTCATCGGCTGCCTGGTGAATGCGTCCCTGATCACCGATCCAGGCAACAACATCTCTCTGATCGGATGCGTGAACGGATCGAACAATCACGCTAAGAACACGATGAACGGCGAGACGATCCATCGCGCCGTAATCAATGGCGAGGTGCCTCTGACGCTCGAGGGCTTTGCTGGCTACACCACAGATCCGATGTTCGTGATGCAGAACAGTTCCGCTGCAGTGGTCGGTCGCTGGCGCCATGACGGAACAATGCAAAAAGTTTCTGGCATATCAGTCGGCACCGGAGCGGCCAAAAACATTCGCGGACAAGTCACGCTCTCAAGTGGCACTGCCAACGTTAGCTTCGCGTCGGCCGAGCCCGACAGCGCCTACTACATCGTCCTCGGCGGCAGCGCCAACGAAACCTTCCGCTGGTCTTCCAAAGGGACTGGCGGCTTCACGATCACCTCGTCTAACGCTGCGTCAACCGCAGACGTTGACTGGCACCTGTTCCGATGAGCGCGCTATTCCCAGTTTTCGATGCATGCCTCGACGCTTTTGAGCCGCCAAGCTATCCGCTCTATCTTGGCATCGCTTGCCTTCAACGCCTCTGCCGCACCTTGATCTTCTTCATCAATCTCGCGGCGGCGCCCAATCTCGGTATTGAGCAATTCTTGAAGCGCATCGGCGCCGAACTGCAGCGCTTCTTTCGTGTTCTTCACTTAGTCGATTCCTTCCCAAAGCGTGGGGCCGATGATTCTCAGAAGCCCCGCCAAGAACCAGCCGATGTAGCCGGCGAGCGGGATGAAAACGAGTGTCCAGTACGTGCCATGCACGGCGAGCAGTACGGCGCCAACTATCACGGCAGCCATTGCGAGCAGAAAGCCAGCGGTTACTGCAATGCCGAGAACCACCATTTTCATTCCGAGATCGTATCACGGAGCCCGCTTTGATCCCCTACGACGAACTCCCCGAGGACACCGACAACCATGTACGTGGCCCAGCCGTAATCGTGCTGTCAGAGAAGCAGATCGACCAGATCGCCCAGCGTGTCGAGGACCGGATGCTGATCCGCATAGGGCGTCGGGTAGTTGAGAAGGTGCTGTGGGCGATCGGCATCTGCGCGGTGGCGGTGGCGTTGTGGTTGAACGCGAAGGGGTTGAAATGAACATCGTTCTCCGTCGCGAGACCACCACGCAAGACCCGAGCTGCACGCTGGGCCTGCTGTTCGTCAACGATCTCACGCTGTGCACGATTGAAAGACCCTGGATTGCCTCTGACGAGTCACGCGGCGGCACGAAGGGCATTAGCTGCGTGCCGAAGGGCGTCTACCGCCTGGTGCCGCACGACAGCGAGGCGCATCCGGAGACGTGGGCGCTGGTGAACCCCGACTTGGACGTTGTGCACTACCCGGGCGACTCGCCGAACCCGAATGCGCGGACGGCTGTGTTGATTCATTCCGCTAATCGAGTCGAAGAGCTGCGCGGCTGCATCGCTCCCGGCACGCGGTCCATAAAGGATGCGCGGGGCTTCGCGGTCGAGTCCTCGCGCATGGCGATGAACCTGATCCGTCAGCGGATGTCGCCGCTGCAAGAGCACACGTTGGAGATTGCCTAGTGAACCTCGACAAATTCGGCCCCATCGCGAAGGCCGTGATCTCACTTCTGGTGGTCGCCGCCTTCTTCGGCGTGATCGCAGCGCTGTTCATCTTGTCAGCGCACCAAAAAGACTTCCCGCCCGGAATCAAAGAAACCTTGTTAGTGCTGGTCGGCGTGCTGGCCGGCTCGTTCAAGGACGTAGTCGGCTATTACTTGGGCGGTTCGCACAGCTCGGATCGCAAGACTGAACTCATGAACAACGGAGCTACCCAGTGACCATTGACAAGTTCTACCGCTACTCGCTGATCCTCGTCGGCCTGCTGTGCCTCGTGGGCGTGGCTCGATCGGCCACCATCGTCACAGACGGCCCGTGGACTGCGAAGTCCAGCCTCGGCAACGTAACGGCTACGAGCCTTGCCGACTGCCGCGCGAAGCTCGCATCGCTGCCTGCGCCGTTAAAGAAGCGCACGGACCACTGCGATCTCGCGATCGTGACGACGGTGACGAAAGACCCTGTGCCGCCTGTGGACCCGCCGCCTCCGCCGCCTCCGCCGGTCGATCCGGTCCCGCCTGTCACGAGCGGCACGTTCACCGATCTCGCATCCGCCCCTGCGTGCGCGCGAGTCACGGTGTACCCGGCGAAGACCGTCACGAGTGCCGCAGCTGCTGGTATCCCAGTGCACACTGGCAACTGTCTCGAGGCGAACCCAACCACGTTTACGACGGCGTTCTGGGCTGCCGCGAAGTGCGGCGACGTGATCACGCTGCGTGCCGGCACATACACGAAGACCTTCGGCGAAGGTACGTGGTATTTCGGACAGGGCGAGACGTACCGGAAGTGTCCGGCTGGTCAGCCGCTCGCTGTCGTGGCGTATCCCGGTGAGGCGGTCGTGTTCAAGCCGTCGAGCCGCCCTGCGCTGATCTTCGGCAACGGCGACCGCGCGACCGAAGGCGCTGACAACCTGACCTTCGCTGGCATCCAAATCGTGGCTGGCGCCTCCTGCATCTCAGGGGGCGGCCACACCACGGACCCGAGCGGGGGCCCAGATGAGACGGGCGGGCGGAACATCCGCATCGTGGGAGTCACGTGCACGATCACGAGCACGTCAGAGAACACCATGACCGGGTTGTTAGACCTGCAGAACGACGGATGGAAGGTGCTGGGCAACGCGTTCGTTGACCCGGTCAACCGCATCGTGATCAACAACAACCATGGTGTGTACGTGCAGGGCGGTGCGGATGACGTAGAGGTGGCCTACAACGTCTTCAAGCTCCACGTGGGGCACGTGATCCAGAATCACCAGGACGGCACGCCGAAGCTCTACGAGCGGTTATCGATCCACGACAACGTGATCGTGGGCGACGGCTACGGCGCCATGCGCGGTATCGGCGTGATCAACGTGGCGGATGCCTCGACGATCTCCATTGCTCGTAACCGCATCTCGCACCAGGGCCAAGACGGCTGGGGCTGCTTCAACCTTTACCGCGGCCAGATCAGCGTGACCGACAACGAGTGCGCTGACAGCCAAGGCGGGCTGAACCTCAACGGGCAGTACGGCGGGAGCAGAAAGGTCACGGCGAGCGGCAACAAGATCTGTCCGGTGTCGGGCTACCCGCGCACGGATGCTGAGAACGGTGCCTCTCTGTCGCAGCTCACGGAGACGAGCCCGAAGGCCTGCCCGTGAAAGCTCTCCTGCTCCTCCTCGCGCTCACCACCGTCGAGTCGCCACCTGTCTACAACATCTACCTGGCTGACGGCACGATCGAGAAGAAAGAGTGGCCTAAGACGCACGAGGAGTGCGTAGCGCGGGCCAAGGCCATCGTGCCAAAAGGCACCTGCGTTACGCGCGAGGTGTTCACCAACACGCCGACCTGCGAGGGCGTCGCAAAGCCCGTGCTCCCGCGCGAGCTAGACGCTGACGGCTACGTGATTAAGCCGCCGCTGCGCGCCAAGCAGCTCAGCGAGACGGACTGGACCACGGAACTGCAGGACTACGTGCCAGCCCCTGCGCCCACCTGCTGGGTGCTCGGCTGGCGGGAGATCACGCAGGCGGACGTCGACGATGACGAGTATCCGGACGTGGCGATGATGGAGCCGGTGATCTGGCCTGGTGACGTGGTGCTGCCGTGATTCCTCTCAGACTTTACGCCTATCTAGCGTGTGCGCTCGCGGTCGTCGGCCTGCTGGGCTATGGCGTGCACATCGTTAAAAAGGCGAACCGAACCGAGGCAGCCGAAGATGCCCTTGCGGCGGAGCGCATTGCGCATAAATCCGACCTAGATCAGGTGAAAGCGTCTTTGGCTGCCTCGACCATACAACGCGAAGCCCTGCAAAAAGGGCTCACTGAGATCGCTGCCCGATTCAACTCCATCGTCATTCCGCCTGCCAAAACATTGGTGCAGGTGAAGGAGATTCCCGGTGCGTGTCCTCGTATTGGCGTTAGCGCTCAGTTCGTCGGCGTGTTCAACGCTGCCAGCAGTCCCTGACGTGCCGCGCCCGTTGCCCATCGAGGCAATGGCGCCTGAGTCGCCGCAGCTCTGCACGCTGCGACCTGAGATCGTGAACCTCGAGGTGCAGGACCAGTTCGCCATGATCCTTGCGTGCCACCTCGCGGATGCGGAGACGTATCGGCGGCTTGAAGCCAAGCATCGCTCGTTGGTCGAGTACATAAAACAGTGAAGCTCACGACCATCCCAGTTGCCCACACCACTTGGAGAATCGTGCTCACGAAAAAGCCGCCGAAGTTGAACGGCAGGGTCTGTCAGGGCATCTGCGACCCGTCAACGAAGACCATCACGGTTTGGAAGAACCCGAATTCAACCGCGTTGCGCTCCACGATCCACCACGAATGGCTGCACGCAGTTTTCCACGAGATGGGCTGGGATGAACTCGCTGACGACCACAGCGTCATCGTGGCGCTTGAGATTGCGCTGATGCGGCTAAGGCTTGAGGTGCCAAGTTTGTGAGTCCACGCATTGCGACGCTGGATATTGAAACCTCGTTGATGACGATTCTTTCCTACGGCATTCGCGACCAATACATCGGGCTCGATCAGATAGAGGAGGAATGGACGATCCTCTCGTATAGCTGGAAATGGCTAGATTCGCCGACTGTCATATACGAAGACACTGGTGGCAAGGGAAGGCGCGCGGTGAAAAACGACAAGCCGCTGCTCAAGAGCCTGCACAAGCTGCTCGACGCTGCTGACATAGTAATCGCGCAGAATGGGCGCAAGTTCGACCTGAAGAAGATCCGCGCTCGCATGGTGATGCATGGTATTCCGCCATTCTCCCCGGTGCGCATCATAGATACGTGGGTTGTCGCAAAGGAAACCTTCGGCTTCACCTCAGACAAGCTCGAATGGATGTCTGAGCACCTGACCAACACACCGAAACTGAAACACAAAAAATTCCCTGGCAAGGAATTGTGGAAGGAGTGCCGCAAGGACAATCCTGCTGCGTGGGCCGAAATGAAGGCTTACAACAAGCGGGATGTGGTTGCGACCGAGCGCGTTTATCTCGCGATGCGGCCATGGATAGAGAAGCACCCGAACATCGGGACTTATGCGCGGACGGTTGGAGCGGTGTGCCGCAACTGTGGATCTGGTCACTTGCAGAAACGCGGCACGGAAGTAACCGACACCGGTAAGTTTATTCGCATGAAATGCGTGCCGTGCGGAAAGTGGAACCGCGCGAAAGAGAACCTGATCCCGCTGGCTCAGCGCAAGAGGCAGCTAGCAAGCGCATGAAGAACACCTCACCCCTTGCGTTGATTCTCTGCCTAATCGCATCAGGCTGCTCCAGCATGGCCACCCTGCACAGCCCGCGGAACTGCACGGTCGTGACCGATGGGCGGTACGCGGCGTGCCTCGATGAGATCGCGCTGGAGCGGTGGATGAAACGCAATTGGATTTACTAGCCATGAGCGATAACTCCTCCCTGCGCCCGTTGATGTACGCGCAGATCAAAGCTGAGATGGAGACGTACGACAAACTGCACGTCTCCAGCATCGCCCTCTACGACCTGATCAACGTGATGTCTGGCGTCGCATCGAACGCCACCGCCTGCGGTGCGTGCCAATTGCTGAACCGGTCTGCGAACGAGGTGCTAGATCGCTTCGAGCAGGCGACCGGGGTTAAGAGGGAGGAGGCGTATCGGGGTGCAAAGCACAAGCCCAACTGCCTCTCACTCGACAACGTGCTGGGGCGGCATGAGTGTGATTGTAGGTGATGCCGTCTCTCCGAGCTGTCACGTCTAGTCCGTAGCACGTTTACCCCTTTCGGGAAGCCCCGCTACGAGCACTCGCTGACGTTCCGAATCTATTTGTCCTTCAGCGCATTGCGCAGATCTTCAATGTAAGGCGAAGTCCTGTGCCCAAGCGGCCCACCATTAACCGGCACGTGGTGATATTTCACCACCTCCCTCGCCGCAGCCTCGATGGCGCGAAGGCGGGCGAGTTCGGATTCGTTGGCTGGAAGAATGCTAGTCGGGTACCGAAACTTGCCGCACCCTAAGCAAAGGCCTGTGCCGTCTAGGTGGGTTTCCCAGTCATGTACATGCTCACTCACATCGATCCTCCGCTCATAAGAACCTGCGGGGCTTGAGCCTAACTCTCAGCCCCTACAGGAAGAACAGCCTCTCATCATTAGTGCCCGGGTTAGGGGCTCGACCGCCGATTACCCACTGTTCTATTCGCGCCAGCCGGGCGCTTATTCGTAATTCTTGCTCAGTTGTGTGTGGCCACAAACGAGCTAATGCAAGATCCTCCGAAGTGTGTCCATCAGTTTGCCTCGTCTCACCTATAGAATAGAGTGCCGTCTTGTGGCGCATAGACACGTTCCACGTGAAACGCTATAAAACAAGGCATTTTAGCACAAAACCAACTCCCTCTTAATCAGTAGGTCGTAGGTTCAACCCCTACACGGCCCACCACTTTTTCTCACCAAGTGTCTAAGCGTCTAAGGCTGTCCTTAGACGCTCACTTCAC
>Ga0070685_10002091_pt1 | contig 10328 bp, 10 predicted proteins | sample KBSS13LmetaG_FD_65651 | JGI IMG/M metagenome (GOLD analysis project Ga0070685, IMG submission 65651) | Switchgrass rhizosphere microbial communities from Kellogg Biological Station, Michigan, USA - KBS S1-3L metaG | ecosystem: Host-associated > Plants > Roots > Rhizosphere ...
GCGCCTTGGGTCGAACGCCCAAAGCCCGCACGCCGCTGAGCGCTACAACGCCGGAGGGGTGAAAAACCCCCTCTCTCCGAGGCCGGCGCAAAACGACCACAGGGGGCGCAGGATGCTGCGTTTCTTCGAACTACCGGTAGAGCTGGGCAACCAGCGACGCCAACCCACGCAGGGCCATCCTGCGTCCCCGGCCCTCCTTTGCGGAGGGTCACCGACCCGCACGGCCCGAGAGGGGAAAGCGGAAGGCATCCCGGACGCTCACAGCGGTCCGAATGTGAGATCGCGACTGGATGTTTGACATCAACTGGATCCCCGCCCTCGCGGGGAACGCGGACTAAAGTCCGCTTCCAGATTCCATCATTCGCTGGATGTGGTGCGGTTTGAACCTATCCACCGCACCCAACGACAGATCGGAATGCAGCTACGCCGCCACCCAGTTCCCGTGGAAGCCCGCCGGCATCCGGCGCGGCAGCTCCAGCACCGCCGCCGGCTCGCCCGTGATGTCCTGCGCATGCAGGATCATCAGTGCGCTGGTGTTGGTGTCGGCGCGGTAGAGCGACGCGATCACATAGCCATCACCCTCAGGCGCATCCGCGCTGCGCGGCACGAAGATCGGCTCGCCCACGGAATCGCCTGCAGAGAATGTGCGCACCACGCGCTTGCCGGTCTTGAGGTCGAGATGCGCGAGGCTGTTGAACGCCAGCGGATTGTGCGCGCCGATATTCGCGGCATACCAGCCATGGCGATAGGGCAGGCCGGCGCGGCGTTCGTCGAAGCGCGGGAATTCGCCGAAGAGATCGTCGATGGCTTCGCGCTTCACCGTGTTGGTCGGAGCCGCCATGTCGACCGTCCAGCGCGTCAGCTTCGAGGCCGCGTTCTTCGGCGGCGAGCCATCGGCCATCGGGAACAGGGGCGCGAACGGATACTCCATCAGCTCGCAGTGAAGCTTCGATCCTTCCTCCCAGGCGTTCATCGGGTGGAACATGTAGTTTGGGTCCATTTCGAACCAGCGGATGGTGTCGACACTGGCATTGCGCTTCATCACGCCGAGATACGCGCCCTTCGAAGGATCCCACGCCAGGGCAGGCCCGCCCTTCATCGCGCGCTGGATGTCGCCGTTGAGCGGCAGGACGGGGAAGGCGACGTAATTCTTCGTCACGATGAAGTCGTGGATCATCGAGGCGTAAGGCGCCTCGAAGCGATCACGACGCGTGACCTTTCCGGAAGCATCGGTGACGCCATAGTCGATCAGATTTGTCAGCGGCTGCGGCCCGGCCGAATAGGCGAACCACACCATCTCGCCGGTCTCGGGATCCATCTTCGGGTGGGCGGTGAACTTGCCGCCCGTCGCCATGAACCCGCCCTGTTCGAGGCCCACTGGATCGAGTTCGAACGGTTCGCTCTGCTCCTGCAGGGCCATGAGCTTGCCGGCATGATGAACGATATTGGTGTTCGCCCCGCCTGGATGGATGTTCGCGACCGAAGGATCGCTGGGCGCGCCCCAGCTGCCGAACAGCGGTCGCCCCGCTTCGTGCTCGGCCTGCCAGCGCGGCGTGCGCACCCAGCGGTTGCGATAGCGGGCGGAGTTGGTGGCGGGATCGAGGAAGAAGCCGTGGATCATCCCGTCGCCGATGAAGGCGTGATACTGGCCAGCTGGATCAAACTGCGGATTGGGGCCGTTTCTGTAATACGCGCCCGCAAGTCCATCCGGGATTTTACCGCGTACCAAGCATTCGAAGTTGTCTTCGCTACGGATGGGGGCCAAATTGCCCGAAAGATGCGGATGCAACAACTGAGTGTCGGCCATCGTAGGCTCCATGCGTTTTTGTCGTCGCGCTTACGACGTAAATTTATAGCGTAAGTAGAACGCCTGTGCAATCTCCCGCGCGGGTCGGATAAAATGGACGGAGAAACAGGGCAGTGCCCAAGATTCTGACCGATCTGGATATCGAAACGTTCCGCGAGCGCCTGTGCGACGTCGCCGAACAGATGTTTGCCAGCCACGGACCTGACGGCGTCACCATGCGCCAGCTCGCCGCCGAACTCGGCGTGTCGTCGATGACGCCGTACCGCTACTTCAAGGACAAGGATGCGATCCTCGCCGCCGTGCGCAAGCGCGCCTTCACCAAGTTCGCAACCGCGATGGAAGAGGCGACCAAGCAGGCCGGCGGCGGGCAGCCGGGCGGCGCCTATCTGGCCTTCGCGCTCGCCAATCCGTCCGCCTACCGGATGATGTTCGACACCTATCAGCCCACCTTCCACGAATATCCCGACCTGCTCGCAGCGATGGAGCGTGCGCGCTCGACCATGACGGCAGGATGGAAACAGCTGGGCGCCAAGGGCGCGCTGCCTGAAGGCGTGGACATCGACCTCGTCGGCCACCTGCACTGGTCGGCCATGCATGGCGCAGTGATGCTCGAACTCGCCGGCCTGCTGCGCCCGCCTCTGTCGGCCGCAAAGATCGCCGAGCCGACGCTCATTGCGTTGGCCAAGAATTTCGGGATCAAGCTGCCGTCCTGAGCGCTACCAGATTCCGGGAATCCAGCGCTGCTTCACGCGCTGTGCGTACTCGGCATAACCCGGCAGCTCGGCCTTCAGCGTTGCGTCCTCGCCCAGCGTACGGATGAGAACGCAGACCAGCAGGACGCCTACCGGAATGAGGCCATAGAGCGAGCCCATCGCCAGCGGCATTCCGATGCCCATCAGGATGGCGAAGGCATAGCCGGGATGGCGCACGACGGAGTAGGGCCCGGTGGTGATCACCTGATGCCCGCGGTCGGTCTGGATGCGCACCGTCGCCTCGAAGTTGCGGTTCACCGATTGCGCCCAGGCAAAGCCGAAGAAGCCGACGACGAAGAGGACATAGCCTGCGATCACGGGGCCGTCGGGCAGGGCGCTCCAGTGATAGCGCGCGTCATCCAGAGCACTGACAGGCATGATCGTGCAGAAGACGATGACGACGACAATCGTCAGCACCTTGTCCCATGCCTTGGTGCCCTCCTGGATCTTGCGGCGGGCGGCGAAAATCTCCGGGTTCGTGATCCAGAGCCAGGCACAGGCGATGACCGTGGCGGCGCAATAGACGGCGAAGAACATCCACCCGCGCGGCCAGTCCCACGTGCCTGCCGGCCAGAACATTGAGGCCAGCATGAAGCCAAGCCAGATGACGAGGCTGACCAGCGTCTTGAACAGCTCGCCGATGCTGTTTCGCACGGGGCGGTTTTGCGGTGCGTCGACATCAGTCTGGGCCATCATGCCCTCCTGGGTTCAATCCGACCGCAGCAACTGCGACGCGCCTGCCTAGTGCTCCGTTGCTGGAGGCGGGGCTGCCGCCACTGGGCCGGCGCTGACGGCTACCATGGCAGGGCGTAGGGTGCGCTCGCCGATGCGCCAGCCGGCCTGGAAGAGTTCGGCGATCGAGCCGGCCGGATGCGGGCTCGGAATCTGCGTAACCGCCTGGTGCATGGCGGGATCGAAGGCGGCGCCCGGTTGGGCGTTCACCGGCGTCACGCCATGGCGCGACAATACGGTGACAAGCTCCTTCTGCGTCAGCTCGATGCCGTCGAAGGCGGTGCGCCCAGCTTCGTGCAGCAGCGAGCGCTCGCGCTCAGGGAGCGAGTCGATGGCGCGGGAAAGGCTGTCCGACACATTGAGAAGGTCGCGCGCGAATTTCTCGACGGCGTAGGCGCGCTCCTCGGTGATCTGGCGGTTGGCGCGCTTGCGCACATTTTCCGTTTCGGCAAGCGCGCGGAGCAAACGGTCGTTGACCTCGTCACGCTCCTTTTCGGCCGTGGCGAGCTGCTTGGTCAGCGACGCGATCCGCTCTTCCGCCGCTTGCTCGGGCGGGGCTTCGGCCACGACGGTCCCGTCTTCGGGCTGTGCGCCGGTGTTGATGTCGCCAGTGTCACTCATAGACGTCACGTGTTCCTACTCTCGTTTCCCGCGCGGATCGCCTAGCAGGCGGCCCACGACCTGGGCGGTATAATCGACCATCGGTATTACGCGAGCGTAATTGAGCCGCGTCGGGCCGATGACCCCGAGAGCCCCTACAATCTTGCGCTCCGCATTCATATAGGGCGCGACAATCATCGCCGACCCGGACAGCGAAAACAGCGGGTTTTCCGAGCCAATGAACAGGCGCACGCCCTCCGCATCCCGCGCGGTATCAAGCACGTTGAGGAGGTTTTCGGAACGTTCGAGCTCCGCAAACAGGTCGCGCACCCGGCCAAGGTCTTCCGCCGCGCTGCCATCCTCCAGCAGGTTCGCCCGGCCACGGACGATGAGGGAGCGCCCGCGCCCGCCATCCTCGCCCGACCATTGGGCAAGCCCGTCCTCGACCAGCTTGGCCGCAGTCTGGTCCAGCAGCGCGCGGCGGGATCGGACCTCGTCCAGCACCGCCTCGCCCGCCTCGGCCAGCGTGCGGCCCTTCATGCGGGCGTTGAGATAGTTGCCCGCCTCGATGAGGGCAGAGGCCGGAAGACCAGCAGGAAGCGCAAGCACGCGGTTCTCGACATCGCCGGATTCAGCGACGATGACGGCAAGCGCCTGCTCCGAGGAAATCCGCACGAATTCGATATGCCGGATCGGCGTGTCGTGTGCCGGGGTCGCCACCAGTCCCGCGCCGCCGACGAGGCCTGAGAGGAGTTCGGAGGCCTCGGACAGCACATTCTCCATCCGGCGGCCGGATCCAGCTAGGCGGCTTTCGATCGAGCGCTTGTCGGCCTCCGCCGGTTCACCCAGCTGCATGAGGCTGTCGACAAAGATGCGCAGGCCCACATGGGTCGGCACGCGCCCAGCGGATGTGTGCGGGCTGCCGATGAGGCCCATCTCCGCCAGGTCCGACATGATGTTGCGGATCGAGGCAGGCGACAGGTTCACGCCCCGGCGCGAGATGGTGCGCGAGCCTACCGGCTCGCCCGTGTCGAGATAGGCCTGCACGATCTCGCGAAAGATCTCACGGCTCCGCCGATCCATGGCTGCGAAGCTCTGGGCGGAATTTCCCTGGTTTGATCGCGAGGGCGTTGATGGCGGGGTGGCGGTCATGAGGCAGGGAAGTTATGGGTTACACGGAGGGGTTTCAACAACCCCGGAACCCAGCATAACAGCTTGAAAGACCTGATTTCATGAGACCTTCCGGCCGCCAGCCGAGCCAGCTTCGCTCGATTTCCCTTGAAGCGGGGGTAAGCCGCTATGCCGAGGGCTCCTGCCTGGCGAAGTTCGGGAACACCCATGTGCTGTGCACGGCGAGCTGGGCGGGGGAGGTGCCGCGCTGGAAGAAGGGGCGCGGCGAGGGCTGGGTCACCGGCGAATACGGCATGCTGCCGCGGGCGACGCACACGCGAGGACGGCGCGAAGCGGCGGAGGGCAAGCAGTCCGGCCGCACGCAGGAGATCCAGCGGCTGATCGGCCGCGCGCTGCGCTCGGTCACTGACCTCAAGGCGCTGGGCGAGAACACCATCACCATCGACTGCGACGTCATCCAGGCCGATGGCGGCACGCGCACCGCCGCCATCACCGGCGGCTATGTGGCGCTGGCGCTGGCTTGCAGATATCTGAAGGACGAAGGCGTTATCGCCACGAGCCCGCTCAGCGCGCAGGTGGCCGCCGTGTCGTGCGGCATCTACCACGACGTCCCGGTGCTCGACCTCGACTATCCGGAGGATTCGGCTGCGCAGGTGGATGCGAACTTCGTGATGGCCTCAGGCAACATGCTGATCGAAATCCAGGGCACGGGCGAACAGCGCAGCTTTTCGCGTGAGGAATTCAACGCGCTGATGGACCTCGCCATCAAGGGCACGGACGAGCTGTTCGCGGCGCAACGGAAAGCTCTGGGGCTCTGAGGGGCAGATGGCGGCGAAGAAGAGAAAAGTCGACATAAAGTCGAAGCGGACCGTGTTCAAAGGCCGCTACAAGATCGATGAGATCGTGTTCGATTCCGACCGGGTCTCCGGCAAGGGCCGCATCACGGACGCCAAGCGCGAGCTCTTCGAGCGCGGCGATAGCGCGGCGGGCCTGATCCACGATGTCGACCGCGACGTGATCATCCTCACCGAGCAGTTCCGGATTGCGACCTACGAGAAGGGCCCCGGCTATCTGATCGAGGCGATGGCCGGATCGGTGGAGGAGGGCGAGAAGCCCGAAGACTGTCTGAAGCGCGAGATGATGGAGGAGGTCGGCTACAAGGCGGGCAAGCTCACTTTCGTCGCCGCCGCCTATGCCAGTCCGGGGGCATCGACCGAGCGTATCTTTCTCTACTATGCCCCCGTGCGCACGGCTGATCTTGTCGATCCAGAAGCTTCGGGGCTGGCCGCAGAGAAGGAAGACGTTGGCCGGGTGGAATTCAGCCGCAAGGACTTCATCGAGCGGCTCGACAAGGGTGGGTTCGACGACGCCAAGGTCGTGTCCCTCGGCTTCTGGCTGAAGTCTCAGCCCGGGCAGGGCAAGCCGGTGAAGGCCGCCAAAGCGAAGGCCAAGCCCGCGACGAAGAAGCGCTAGCAGAAATCACGGCGGGCTTCCGGGGAATCGGTTGACCGGAAGCCCGCCGCCAGGCGTTGGCGGGAGCACCGCCAGGAGACTCGTGGCGAACCGGATAAGAGCGATCCGCCATCGAGAGGGGTTCAGCGCGCGGCGATGGCGATGTCGGCCGGCGCGCCTGTGTAGAGCGCGGTCAGCGTCGGCAGGTCCACGCGCTTGACTGCCGCGTCAACTGCGTCGGCCACGCACTGGCTGTGGTGGGCGCGCTCGCGCGGCAGGACGGGGGAGTGCGACAGCGGCCCGCATGCCGACTTGGCGGCCTTCTCAATCCGCACAAGCAGAGTGCGTGCTCCGCTTTCGGAGGCGAGGTTGAGATCGTCGAACGACACCTCATGGCTCTTTGTCAGCACCAGCGGGGGCGTGTCGGCCTGCGCGATGCCGGTGCCGACGGCAGTCAGCCAGAGGCCGGCGGTGACGGCGAGGGCGACGCCCAGGCCACGGTAGCGATTCGGGGAGGAGGCGTAGGCGGTGGGGGAGGAAGTCGTCGTATCCATGTGGGTTCTCCTTCTTGGATGACCCATGGATGGGGTGTCCCGAGGCGCTTCGCTCTCCGGTTTTGGGAAACGGCTGGGGTTCGTAAATTTCGGCTAAGGATTTCTGCAGATCGGCAAGCGACGTGTAACGTTGCATCCAAGCGCCGGTAATCTCAGCGCTTTTCAGGAATCGATCAGGCGCTCTCAGAAATCGGCGAGGGTTCGTTGAGCGATTTGCGGCGCCATTCCGAGGGCGAAACGCCTGTCTCTTCCTTGAAGGCCCGGTTGAAGGGCCCAAGCGAGGCAAAGCCGATGTCGTAGGCGATAGTCGAAACCGTCACGCGCGCCTCGTTCGGATCTGAGAGGCGGGACTTGGCTGCCGAGATGCGGTGGGCGTTCACATAACTCGGGAAGTTGCGATAGCCGAGGCAGTCGCTGACCAGCCGGCGCAGCTGGGCCTCAGGCATGCCTGCCTTCAGGGCGAGGCTGGCAATGGTAAGTCCTTCCTCGCGCCAGACCTGCTGTGTCGTCATCAGGGCCTGCAGGCGCTCGAGATCGGCTTTTGCGGTCCGGTCGAGTGCGGCGATGGGGTGAACGCTCGCCTTTCCGTTCGAGGCATGGCCGTTTGCGGCGCGGGCCGGCATCTGGGGCAAGGGGGGCGGCTCGGCCGATTCGCCGAACATGGCGCCGCGGGCTTCGAGGAATGCGAAGGCGCCTGCGAGCACACAGATAGCCAGCAGGGTGGCGTTCAGCATCGGATACCAGGACGGCGTCTCGCCGATCATGTCCCAGATGTCGAAACCGTTGAGGGAGAGGATGTAGAGCGAAACCGCGATCATGAACGGCCCGCGGATCTGCCGGCGCGGCTCGACCAGGTCGTCCTTCCAGCTGCGCACGACGACGACAAGCGCCGCTATCGCCAAGCCCGCCTGAAGCAGGGTGGATCCGGTCCAGATGAGAGGGTCGAGCGGGCCGCGGGGAACCTGGTGCAGCAGGCCGAAGACGAACAGGCCGGCAGGGGCGGCGAACATGGCGGGGGCGAATTCATCCTTGTCGCAGAACAAGGCCATGACCATCAGCCAGAACCAGCCAACCGACGTCATCGCGACGACGCCGATCACGATCCTGGCTTCTGGCGGAAAGGCGTGGGTGCTGTCGCACCAGAGCTTGATGGCGAAGAAAGCGGAGGAGAGGAAGAACGCAAATCCGGTCCAGCGCGCAGCGGGGCGGGGCGCGCGAAGCATGGCCGCGGCCATAGCGAGCAGGGCGCCGGCGCACAAGCCCAGCACCAGCTCGGAAAAATCGCCCGTCGCGTCACCCGGCATAGATCAGGCCCCCGCGTCCGGCTTTTGGGAGGCCGGACCTATTGTCAGATCAAGACGGCAAGGCCCTCCGTCAAGGACGGCGGACCCGGCTACCGGGACAGGGACGCAATCTTTTTGGCTATTCGGCGGCGGCCATTGCTTTGCGCTAGGCGTTTTCCGGCTCGTCAGAGATGTTCAGCGCCTTCCTGCGCCATTCCGACGGTGAAACGCCGGTCTCTTCCTTGAAGGCCCGGTTGAAGGGGCCGAGGGAGCCAAAGCCGAGGTCGAACGCGATGGCCGAGACGGGCACACGCGCTTTCTCGGGGTTGGACAAGCGGGCCTTGGCTGCGGCGATGCGGTGCGCGTTCACGAAGCTCGGAAAGTTGCGATAGCCGAGCTGGTCGTTGATGAGGCGGCGCAGATGCGCCTCGGGCACATTCACGCGCACGGAAAGGCTGGCGATGGTGAGGCCCTCTTCCCGCCAGACCTCCTGAGTTTCCATCACGGCCTGCACACGGACAAGATCGGCCTGCATGGCGCGGTCGCGGCAGTGGGTGTCGGGCGCGGCGCGGCGCGAGGGAGCGCGGACATCGGCGCGGATGGGGGCGGCATCGAACAGCTCGCCGCGCGATTCGAGGAAAACGAAAGACGCCACGCTCGCGATCAGGAACAGGATCGCTGCGTTGGTCACCAGATACCAGCCCGGCGCCATGCCAAGCGCGTCGAGGATGGCGAGCGAGCGTGTCGCGACCATGTAAGCGCTGATGACGGCCAGGAGCGGCCCGCGCAGTGCGCGGCGCGGCTCGACAAGGTCGCCCTTCCAGCCGCGCACGATGATGGCGAGAGCGGCCAGCGCCATCGCGATGCGCATCAGGTTGGCGAGGACGCCGAGCCACAGGTTTGCAGGCGCTCCGGGGAAGTTCGCCGTGAAATCGACCACGAGCAGCGCCGCGACTGCGGCCAGCATGCCAGGGTGCAGCTTCGGCTTGTCGTCGAAAACGGCGGCGACGAAGAGCCAGAACAGTCCGATTGCGCCTGTCCCAATGATCATGCGGACGATCAGCAGCGCTTCAGGCAGGACATGGACCTGATCGTCCCACAGCTTCACCGCGTAGGCACAAACCGAGAGCATGAAGGCCACGCCCGTCCAGCGGACCATCGGCCGGTCGGTGCGCAGCATGCCGGCGGCAAGCGAGACCATCACGCCGGCGGTCGCAACCGGCAACGCAAGAAGCACGGAGGTCAGGGAATCAGTCATGGGAGAGAGCCGTAATTTCTACTGTGCGCTCATGGGAGAGATCGAGCCTTCCACGGCTCTGTGCGCATGCCTATGCCTGCTCTGCAGTTCAGGCGCGCGGAATTATTTTCGTACTGCGTATTCCGACCACGAGTGAAACGACACGATCTTGCGCGGGCCGGGCGCGTGACGAAGTAAGCCGTCTACGCGCCGGCGGGTTGCTGAGTTTGTCCCAGCGCTTCGCGCCGCCACTCGGAGGGAGATTGTCCTGTCTCCTCGCGGAAGGCGCGGTTGAACGGACCGAGCGAGGCAAAGCCAATGTCGAAGGCGATGGCCGAGATCGAGGTGCGCGCTTCGTTGGGATCGGCGAGCCTCGCCTTGGCGGCATCGATCCGGTGGTGGTTCACGAAGGAAGGGAAGTTGCGATAGCCGAGCTGGTCGTTGATCAGCCTGCGAAGGTGAGCTTCGGGCATGTTTGCGCGCGTGGCGAGACTGGCGATGGTAAGGCCCTCTTCGCGCCAGACCTGCTGGGTCTTCATCAGCGCGTCGAGGCGGGTGATGTCTGCCAGAGTGGCTTTATCAAGCGCCGCCTTGTCAGACGTGGTCCGGTCCAGCGCTGCCTTGTGGTGCTGGCCTGCCGGCTTCGGGGCCGGCGCCGGCGCCGGCGAGCCGAACAGTTCAGAGGAAGGGTTGAGGAAGGCCAATGTTGCGGCCAGGCACATGAAGGCAAGCGTTGCGCCGTTGAAGGCGAGATACCAGGCCGGGTTGTGGTTGAAGGTC
>Ga0070685_10002097_pt1 | contig 10290 bp, 4 predicted proteins | sample KBSS13LmetaG_FD_65651 | JGI IMG/M metagenome (GOLD analysis project Ga0070685, IMG submission 65651) | Switchgrass rhizosphere microbial communities from Kellogg Biological Station, Michigan, USA - KBS S1-3L metaG | ecosystem: Host-associated > Plants > Roots > Rhizosphere ...
AAATTTACTGGCACAATACACGTTCCCTTTTTCATACACTTCAATTCCAGCGATAGATCCAAGGTTTATTATATGCCCTTTTCCATTCTTGACCATATAAGGTATCACCGCCCTGCTTACATACAATAGTCCTTTTACATTAGAATCGATCATCGTCTCCCAGTCCTCAATATCAGCTTCGTCAAAATAATCACGACCAAGAGCTAAACCCGCATTGTTAATCAAGACATCGATAGCCTGCCAGTCCTCCGGAATATTTCCTATTGCATCAAAAACCTTTCCACGATTACGGACATCAAAAGGCAACAGGCAGACGGCAATATTGAATTTTTTTTCCAGCCGCGATTTTATTTCCTCCAGTCGTCCTTCTCTTCTTCCATTGAGGATAAGATCGTATCCGTGCGAGGCAAATTTTTCGGCACAGGCTTTTCCAAATCCAGATGTAGCACCGGTGATAAAAACAATTTTAGGCATTGTTTGATTTTAAATTTTCGATTTTGGTTTGGGATTTCGATGCTTCTCGACTAAGAGGCCTGTCCCATGTGGCCTTTTTTATGGCCACAAAGCATGGTTACGAAATTGTGTATGTTTTGAGCATGTTCAAATCTAAAATCCAAAACCTTCAATCCAAAATTAGCGTATAAGTGTCATCACACCTTTTTTGAAGAATGGTTTGTTGAGATAGTCAAGCCCTCTAACGATCCACACGTACGTATTGGTGGCTTGAGGTGCACCGCCGATCTTTCCGTCCCATCCCTGGCCGTTGACGGTTGTGCTGAACACTAATTCACCCCATCGATTATACACCCTGAAGTATTCGATACTTTTTATTCCAACACCAATAGGTCTGAACAAATCGTTTACACCGTCGCCATTTGGAGTGAAGGCAGTGGGAACGAATATCTGGGGATTGGTCTTAAATATTTTTACATTAATGTAGGCCGAATCGAAGCAGTTTTGCTCATCATTTACCAGGACCTGGTAGCGAATACTGTCGACGCTTCCGTCGTATGTTGCGCTGGGATCCGCAATGGTAACATTATCCAAAGCAACTGAGGGCGACCATAAATAACCAATGCCGCCTGTAGCATGAAAATGCAATGCCTGACCAATTACTACAGAAGTATCATTGCCGGCGTATGCATTTACTTTTGGTAAGACAACGACGACAACAGTATCTCGCACAAGTTTCGGACATCCCAATGTATCAGTTACAGTGAAAACATAAGAAGTGGTTCCTCTTGGTGCGGCTACCGGGTTCAATACAATCGGACTACTCAACGAGCCTCCCGGCGTCCAGGTAAAGTGTGAAGCGACCATGCTTGCGTGCAATTGCACAGAGGTATTGTAGCAAATGGTTACGTCTGGTCCTGCGTTGGCAGTTGGATAAGGAACTGTGCGTACGGTGACGTCATCGCTCGCGCTGCAATGACCTATTGTGGCGACAACCTGGTAAGTTGTTGTGTTATTTGTGACGGCAACAGGGCTCCGTGCATTCGGATCATTGAGGTTAGCAGCTGGAGTCCACGAAAAATGTAAACCGTCGCCCGAACTGTATAATTGAACAGCATCTCCCTGGCAAATCACGGTATCGTCGAAAGCTTTTAATGTCACAAAATCAACTACCCGCACTCTTACCGAATCATCGTTCAGGCACCCCTCCTCGTTGAGATTAACATGATAATAGGTCGTACTTGGAGGGTTAACAGTTGGCGTCGCTGTGTTCGTGTTGGTAATGTTTGTCCCCGTCCAGGTGAAGACGCCGGTACCCGATGCTTGCAATTGCAGAAAGTCGCCATTGCAGATCAGTGTATCCCGAAATGCGAGATTAATGGGTGGCCTGTCTATAATACTAATTGGTGTTGCCACGGTGTCAATACAACCTTTGCTGCTGGTTACTATAAGCTGGGCATTGTAAGTACCCACCGCTGGATAAATAAATGTCGGATTTTGACTGTGAGAAGTATCTGTTGAAGTGGAAGGAACTCCAAAATCCCAATACCATGAATTCACAACACCATACCTGGTACCGGTGGTATCTATGAATCGCGTGGGTTTGTTTATACAAATGCCCGTTGACGTGAACCCCGGAGCAAATCCCGGGTACATTTTTACAACTGTCGTTCCTGTGTCCGAACATAGTTCATGACGATTGGTGATAAGAGTAACGGTATACGTGCCGGTGTCACCATATACGTGCGTTGGGTTTGACAGCGTCGACGTGTCACGGCTACCCGAAGCAGGCTCGCCGAAACTCCATAAGTAGGAATGTATCAGTGATTGATCACCGTTGTTTTTGAACCCACTGGTGAAACTTAGGCAGTTTACCGTTTGTGGCGGAAGGTTTGCCGCAGCCACAGAACAATCACCCACTTTTATTTGCAGATCTTTTCGCTGCGTTGCAATTAAAATTCCATTTCGCCGCTCATATACGCACACTGTTACCACATAAATACCTGCGTCAGGAGCAATGCCTGATACCACACCCGTTTTGGAATCGATGGTCACACTGCCTCCCATGGGCCGGCCGGATGAAAATGGGGATGCATAAGGAACCGTTTGGTAGGGTGGTGGGGGAAGCATCTCTGGCTCAGGTTCCGGGTCTCTATTGGTTCCTCCCACATAGGCGTTGGAAAACGAATAAGACAATGAATCGCCGTCAATATCGACAGCATTAAAACTGTATGTAAAAGAATTATGCTGACAAACGACTACAGTATCGGGTCCTACAAAGTGTGCACTGCTGTTTGCTGGGGCAGTGGGAAGTGGATTTGTTCCCGGTATTTCAGCGACGTAACCGGCGCCAACTCCACTTGAACCTAATAAATTATTAATGCCGGCGATGCGGCAGCAACGTTGATAAACTATAACGTAGCCATTTGCATTTCCAGCGAGGGTGATGCTAAAGTTATAATGACCTACCTGGTAAATAACAGCGGGAGGATGGTTAATGCAAGGCCCCGGTGAACGCAGATGCAAAACTTGAATAAACGACCGTGGGACACTTCCGTAGAATACTCTTTGGCCTGTCAACCTATCAAATATTGCAATGGAAGCTTTGTCATCCAGCAGAGCACCAGTAGAAAGTGAGTCGCGGTAAAGTAATAGTGTAACTGAATAAGTATAGTTGTTGCCGGACTGGCTCGTTAGTGTATAATATATTTGACCCCCCGTTATGTGATTTGCCTTAGCGCAAAAAACTAACCCGCACAAGAGTATAACAAGAAGAGTGGATCGTTTCATCGACAGAGGTTAGGATTAAATCAAGACAGGTTGATTAACTAATCGTTTTAAAAATTAATTGCTCTTCCGGATTTATGGATCCTTTATGGTTCGACTAGGCAGGAGCATGAAAATACAACTTTTCGGACAGAAAACATTGTCCCAACTTTAACCATCAGCACTAACCGACGTACATAAATCTTTCGAAGCCGTAGGCGGACATAAAAAGTTGTTTGCGTACCAGTTAATTTCTCTCCACGAGGTAGGCCATCACACCTTCATCCTAAATTTTTGAACTTCCGGTATTGGGCGTAGCTCCGTACCAATAGTAAACACACGATGGGGATGAGTGCCTTGTTCATTTCCTGCGGCAACCATTGCCAAAGCAATAGTAGGACTACTATTAATATCGAATTAATAAAGAAGTAATATTTAAGCCATCTCCATTTCCCGAACATAAAGAAGATAACAACAAGATGAAGAGGAAAAGCCCAGGCAAGATTGAAATTGTTTTTGCACTCCGGGTGGTCTGTTCCAAACCACATAAACAAAAGAAGGATGCCCAGAGCACCCGTTAAAAAGAAGAGGATAAAATCAAATACAGAGAGAAACGCATGAGTATTGTTAAAGATACTCATCAACACGATCAACAAGAACAATATTGTGAAAACGACAAACGGTGAAAACAGGGTGTTCTTCGCTTTCGGAAGGGCAGGTTTTAAGATCTCATGTTTCACTGATACCAGGCCATTGTCGCTCACCGTAGAACTGTCAAAACCCTTCAACAAATAATCCGGAAGAAACATGGCTTCGTTATTTGTGAGGCTTTTATCCAAAGGTCTTCCAAGTAAAATATCAATGCCAAGTTTGCTCCAGTATTGATAACTGCTATCAAGATATTTATGTATAAGCTTGCGAAAGGTTATTCTCTGGCCTGGCCTGATATCTTTGGTGATAAGGGCTGCGCCGGCATTTTTAAAAACAATATCTCGCAGGCGGGTTGTGCAATTATCCAGGATAAAATCATACTTATAATATTTGTTTTCCTCCTTCGCATTTTCCTGTAAAGCGGCAACAAGTTTTGTTTTTTCAAGGCAAGACAGGTCAAGGATTTGCTCTGTTATTCCTCTCTGGTAATACTGATATTCTTCAAGAAAACTTTCAAACTTCTGAACGGATACGAAATACAGCAACTTTCCGCGCGTAAATTTTGAGTAGAAAGCAGGGTCGTCAAAGTCAAATGTGCCGTAGTTAAATATGATGTCCGTATTCGTGGTGCTGTCTTTGACCCTTAAGGCGCTATGTCCAAAAGTTGAATAGAGTTCTTCACCTGGTGAACAGGTCAGCAAGCTGATTTGGACACTACAGGAAGAATCTCGTTGGGCCTGGGACCCATGGAAAAACCAGGAGAGTAAAATGACAGGTAGGACTTTTTTCATCCAGCAATTTGCCGACAATTTCGGGAAAAATTGAATGTATAAGAATTAGCGAAAGTTAAAACAATCAACAGTCAGCGATTTTTGCCGGAAGGGTCGTCGGCGGTACCGGATCGTTTTCTAACCTCGATCTCAGTGATGAGCGCCCGGATAGTTTCTTTGCAGTTAATAATATCCTTTTCCTTTCCTCCCTCGGTCAACATTTTTGTGTAGCGTGCCGTATACTCTCCAAGCACTTTGACCAGGTCAGCCGTTTCCAAAACTTCAAAGGGACGCATTGGGATTGTTTCGGTTAAAAAATTTCGTTAGCATATTCAACAACTGTGCAATAAAAACTAAACGGAATGCTTGTATTCATAAACGTTCATATGTGGAGCTTCGTCCCCGATTGTTTCTCAGGAAGAACAAAAGTAAACGTAGAACCCTTGCCCGGTTCGCTGTGCGCAACGATTGATCCGTTATGCTTTTCAAGGATCTTTTTGCAAATGGAGAGACCTACACCTGTCCCTTCAAACTCATGATAGCTATTAAGCCTCTTAAAAACCATGAAAATTTCATCGGTATACTTGGGATCAAAGCCGATCCCGTTGTCTGTAACGCTCACTTTGTAATACCAGGTGCCATTTGAATGTAGCGTCAACGACTGATCCGCACGCGAAATCCTTTTCGCGTCAATATGAACGAGAGGTTCTATGCCCTTTTTTCTGAATTTGACTGCATTACTGAGGAGATTGTGGAATAACTGTTTCATTAAACTGGGAATCGCCCAGACCACTGGCAAATCACTTATGACAATCCTGGCCTTGCTCTTTTCAACTTCAATTTCCAGTTCAGCGATTGCTTCCTTTGCCAGGGCATTCAGATCAGTCTTTTGAAAATCAGACGAACTTACGGACTGTCGCGAAAAATTCAGCAGATCATTGATAAGCATCTGCATTCTTTTTGACGAATTGATTATCTTTTTAAAATACTTCTCCGTTTCCTCATCCATGTTTTCCTTCATCAATATCTTATCGCTAAATACCATGATCTTTCGCAACGGTTCCTGCAGGTCATGCGAGGCTACATAAGCAAAACGATCTAATTCCTCATTGATCGATTTCAGGTGGGCATTGTTGTCGACAAGCTGTTGATTTAGCAACCTGATCTTAGCTTCTGAAGTTCTCCTTTCTTCGATTTCCTTCTGAAGCGACTTATTCGCAGCCAGCAGTTTTTTTTCGTGAAGAAGCAGTTGTTCATTCTTGCGGTATAACTCAACGAATACCGATACCTTCATGCGGAGTAGTTCAGGCTTGATAGGTTTATAAATATAATCAACGCCGCCCGTCTTATAACCTTTGAAAATATAATCTTCATCGTAGCTAAAGGCGGTGATAAAAATGATTGGAATATTTTTCAGTATATCTCTTTCATAAATAATGGCAGCTGTTTCAAAGCCGTTCAATTCCGGCATCTGCACGTCCATGAGTATGAGAGAAAAATCCTGCTGGTGCAATAAGACTTTCAATGCTTCACGCCCAGATCTGGCCTTTACAAGTGTGTAATTATCCTTTTCCAGGATGGTCTCAATGGAAAACAGGTTATCCTCCCGGTCATCAACCAGGAGGATCTTTATGTCTGATTTTATTTGCCCGTTTTGAGCAGTCTTCATGTTTGCAAGTTTCTCCACGGACTCATTATTTGTATAACCATACTCTCATTAAAGAAAGCAGCTGATCGATCTTCAATGGTTTGGTAATGTAGTCTGATGCACCGGCTTCAATACATTTTTCCCTGTCACCTTTCATCGCCTTGGCGGTAACGGCGATGATCGGGAGTGTCGTGTTCTTGTGCTCTCTTCTTATTTTTTGCGTAGTTTCATAGCCATCCATTTCGGGCATCATTATATCCATCAAGACCATATCGATGTTGGGTTTTTCGCCAAGAATATTCATTGCTTCCTGCCCGCTTTCTGCCGTTATTGTCTGGATATTGTATTTTTCAAACGCTGTCGTTAGCGCAAACAGATTTCGTACGTCATCATCCACAACCATGATCGTCTTATTTGACAACACATCTTTCTTTGAGCGCAGGTTTTCAATCAGTTTTCTCTTCTCAGGCAATAACTTCTTATTATTCAAATGCAGTAACATGACTGTCTCTTCGAGCAACAGGTCAAGCGAGTTCACATCTTTCAATAAAATGCGGTTCGCATACTGTTTTAATTTCATTCTTTCTCTCGGCGCAAATTCTTTTGCTGAGTAAATAATAACAGGTGTCATCTGCACTTTTTTGATGGTGCTGATCTGTGTCACAAATTTAAGCCCCTCGATGTCCGGCAGCATAAAGTCAACAATGATCCCATCGTAACTATTTTCCTTAATGAGGTCAAGGGCCTTCAATCCTGAATTTGTGATTTCGATAGTGACAAGTTCTCCATTGTCAAGGATCTTTGCTATCTGTGACGAATCCAGTTCGTTGTCCTCAACGACCAGCAATTTTTTCACCTTTCTTTCATTGTATTCAACGATATCGGCAAACAAGCTGCCAAGTGCCTCTGTGCTCAATGGTTTTAGGTGGAAACTTCTTGCGCCCCGCTGCATTGCCAACAAATAATTCTCTTCTCCCGAAATAAGATGCACGGGGATATGCCGGAAATTAATATCATTTTTAAAGAGGTCCAGAATTCGCCATCCGCTTGCGTCGGGTAATTTTACATCAAGTGTGATGGCGATCGGGTTATATTTATTTGTGAGATCGAAGACTTCACTAAAATTGGTTGCGACCACAGCTTTCAAATCCATTTCATGCGCCTTTTCCAGCATGATCTTTCCGAAGTTGACATCGTCTTCAACCACCAGTACAACTTTATCAGTGCTCAGGATGTTATTGCGGTCGTCACCGACATCATTGATGATCTCATTCAGCACATCGAGATCATCGCTTACTTTGATGGTTGGCACTGATTGCAAGGCCACATCATCGCTGCTGTCTGAACTTTCAGCAAGCCTGTATTCGCTTACTTTCCGGCTGGTTTGTTTTTCCCTCCTTGTGGTAGTAATTGAAGGATCATACTCAATGGGGAGGAACAAGGTAAATGTGCTTCCCCCACCCACCTGGCTCGAAAGTTCGATGGTTCCTCCCAACAGATCTGCCAGTCCGCGACTGATGGATAAACCCAAACCCGTTCCTCCGTATTTGCGGCTTGTTGAACCCTCCGCTTGCTGAAATGCCTCAAAGATGATGTTTTGTTTATCCCTTGGGATCCCGATACCCGTATCTTTTATCTCGAACGCGACAACGCGAGGAGCTGTATCGAGGCTGGGATTTCCCTGCTTCCAGTTCCGGTCAGCTTCATAAATGCGAAGTTTAACTTCACCTTTTTCCGTAAACTTAAACGCATTGGAAAGAAGATTCTTAAGAATTTGATTAAGACGCTGTGCGTCTGTTTCCAGGCTTTGAGGTAACTTCTCGTCCACATCAATACTGAAGCGCAAATTTTTGCTCTCAGAAACATGCCGGAATGTGGTTTGAACAAATGCAGTAACCTCCTGGAAGCGCAGGTTGATAAAATCAGTCGAAATATATCCCGATTCAATTTTGGACAGATCAAGGATATCATTGATCAGTTGTATAAGGTCATCACCACAACTGTGAATGGTTTTTGCATAGCTCACCTGCTTGTCTGAAAGATTACCGTCCGCATTTTCATAAAGCTGTTGAGCCAGAATGAGCAGTGAGTTCAATGGCGTGCGCAACTCATGCGACATATTTGCAAGGAACTCTGATTTGTACTTGGAAGTTATCTGCAGCTGCTCCGCCTTTTCTTCGAGCGATCTTCTTGCTTCTTCTACTTCCTTGTTCTTGTTTTCTACCTCCTCTTTTTGTTTTACCAGCAGGTGCGCTTTATCCTGCAATTCTTCATTGGCTCTTCTCAATTCTTCGGTAAGTGACTGTGACTGTTCCAACAAACCTTCGGTCCTTGAATTGGCCTCGAGTGTGTTTAACACGATGCCGATACTTTCAGTCAACTGGCTAAGGAAGTCGAGGTGAGTCTCACTGAAATTATCAAATGATGCGAGTTCAATAACAGCCTTTATCTCCTTTTCAAAAAGTACCGGTAATACAATGAGATTGGCAGGGGACGCTTTTCCGAGACCGGACCCGATCTTGATGTAATTTTTTGGAACATTCGATAACAGGATCCTTTTCTTTTCCAGCGCACATTGTCCCACGAGGCCTTCTCCCAGAGAAAACTCTTTCGCTGTCCTCACTTCTTCACCATAGGCATACGCCGCAAATAATTTCAATTTCTGCTCAGTCGTATTTTCAATTTGTTCAAGGATATAAAACATACCCTTCTGTGCATTTACTACTTGTGCCAATTCAGAAAGGATACGATGGGTAACCGTATTCAGGTCTTTTTGGCCCTGCAACATCTGGGTGAATTTTGCGAGATTTGATTTCAGCCAGTCCTGCTCCTGGTTTCTCAATGTTGTATCCTTCAGGTTTGCGATCATCTGGTTGATCGTATCTTTTAATTCTTCCACCTCACCCTTTGCGTCTACACGTATCATTTGTGTCAGATCACCCTTTGTAACCGCCGACGCTACTTCAGAAATAGCACGTACCTGCGTGGTTAAATTTTCTGCAAGCTGGTTCACATTCTCTGTCAAGTTTTTCCAAATACCTGATGCCCCCGGAACACTTGCCTGGCCTCCCAGTCGTCCTTCGACACCAACCTCGCGAGCTACCGTTGTTACCTGGTCAGCAAACACGGCCAGTGTGTCGATCATTTCATTTATCGTATCAGTTAACTGTGCTACTTCACCACGCGATACAATCGAAAGTTTTTGTTTCAGATTACCTGTCGCTACGGCAGTTACCACCTTGGCAATTACACGCACCTGGTTAGTTAAGTTGGAGGCCATCATGTTCACTGAGTCTGTCAGATCCTTCCATGTGCCCGCAACACCTTGTACTTCGGCTTGCCCCCCTAATTTTCCTTCTGTTCCTACTTCACGCGCCACCCTTGTTACTTCATACGCAAACGAATTCAGCTGATCCACCATCGTGTTGATGGTATTTTTCAAATCAAGAATTTCTCCTTTTACATCGATCGTTACTTTTTTCGTTAAGTCACCAGATTGCACAGCCTTTGTTACTTCCGCAATGTTTCTCACCTGTGATGTAAGGTTACCTGTCATGTGATTTACTGAGTCCGTCAAATCTTTCCACGTACCACCCACACCTGGAACAAACGCCTGGCCCCCCAATTTACCATCTGTACCAACTTCACGTGCCACACGTGTTACTTCCGATGCAAATGCACGCAACTGGTCCACCATCGTATTCAGTGTTTCTTTCAATTGCAAGATTTCACCGCGTACATCCACCGTGATCTTCTTACTCATGTCACCATTTGCTACGGCAATGGCCACGTCTGCGATGTTTCGCACCTGTGCCGTGAGGTTACCGGCCATTTGGTTCACGGAATCCGTCAAATCTTTCCACGTACCCCCGACACCCGGCACACTGGCCTGGCCACCCAATCTTCCTTCGGTACCTACTTCACGAGCTACACGTGTTACTTCCGATGCAAAGGCACGCAATTGTTCAACCATTGTATTGATCGTGTTCTTTAACTCAAGGA
>Ga0070685_10002102_pt1 | contig 10282 bp, 7 predicted proteins | sample KBSS13LmetaG_FD_65651 | JGI IMG/M metagenome (GOLD analysis project Ga0070685, IMG submission 65651) | Switchgrass rhizosphere microbial communities from Kellogg Biological Station, Michigan, USA - KBS S1-3L metaG | ecosystem: Host-associated > Plants > Roots > Rhizosphere ...
GGTGCGAGGAGGACGAATCGGAAGGCAAGTGCGCCGAGGACAATGAGGCAGGCCACCGTGCGAAGAACGGCGTCGCGTTTCGCGGCTCGAGCGAGAATCGAAGCGGCACCGGTCGCCATGAGCACGAAGAGCGGGACGAGGAGATAGCTCAGGTAGCGCGGGATGATGTACGCCTGGCCGATCCACAGCACGGCGACGGTCGCCAGGATGCCGGCACACAGGATCCACGCCGAGATGCGATTGCGGAGAAGCGGGCTCGAGGCGGCGACGATCGCGGCGAGGAGCACCAGCGGCAGCCAGACGACGCCTGCGACGATGACGGTTCCGTCGATCCAGAGCAGCGCGGGGAGCAAGATCTGGTCGATCGGCGCCGTCAGCACCCACGGGAAGCCGATCTTCACGCCGTCCTCGATCTGCGAGGACGAGCGAACGGCGCCGAGGTGCGGCGCGTACCAGGCGACGATCGCCGCGGCAGCGAGAATGAGACCCACTGCGACCGGGCGCCGAAGCTCGCGGACGGCGAGAAGCGCGGAACCGGTCGCGAGGAAGGCGATGCCCGCCTGCGGTAGCGTCCAGGTCCCGACCACACCCGCGACGCAGAAGGCGACGACCATGTCGGTCCTTCGGCTCCGGGCCGCCTCGAGTGCCGAGACCACGACGACGCTCATGGCGAGGAACGCGATGCCGTAGCCGCGGGCCTGGCGCGTGATGTCGAGCAGCTCCGGTGAGACCGTGGCGAGGAACAGGAACAGCAACCCCGAGAGAGCACCGAGGCGCGCGTGGAGCCACCAGGTGACGATCACGACGCCCGCGATGAACGGCAGTACCGACCAAAGGCGGAACGCGATCTCGGACTCGCCGACGACTGCCTTCGTCGCCCAGGCGAGGAGCGCGTAGAGCTCGTGGTTGAGCGTCGGGCCGGCGAGGATCTGGTGCGGCCCCTTCCGGACGTACTGCGAGACCATGAGGATCTCGTCCGTCCAAAAGCTGTGCCCCAGCTCGGCGAGCCGCGACCAGACGAGCGCTGCGCCGAGGACGACGTACGCGGCGACTGTAGAGAGCCGTGTGACCCGTGCGCTGGCGTGGGCCGTCATGACGATCTTGGCGGAATGAGCCATACGTCGATGTGACCGGTCCGCGCGTACTGCCGGAACGTCAGGTGGCGCGTCCCGGGCCGCGTGGTGCACGCGACGTCGACGGGCGGCAGCAGCCAGAGATGCGAGACGAAGACCGTCTCGCCCGCTGACGAGCACATCGCGGCCAGCTCACGAGGCGTGCGCACGAGGTTCACGCGGCGGCCGAGGAAGAACTCGATGTCGTGCGGATAGGGGACGTAGGCGAGCACAGGAGTGGAGGGGGGAGCGTCCTCGTGGATCGCCACGGCGACGTCACGCGCCGCGTCGCGCGGCAGCGTCGTCATCCGCCACATGTTGGGCGCCGCGAGGATGACGACGACCCCGAGCAGTCCGATCGTCACGACGTTGCGGACACCGGCCCTGCGGGTCTCGACCAGCCGCTCGAAGATCGTCGCGACGCCGGTCGCCAGGAGCATGAGCAGCGGCACGAGCAGGAAGCTGAAGAAGCGAGGCACCGCGTACGTGTCCGTGAACCAGACGGTCGCGACGGTGGCGACGGCGCCCGCGCACAGGACGAGCGCCTCGTCGAGCTTCCGGAGCAGGGGGCTCGAGACGAGGAGCAGCACGATCGCCGCGGTCAGGAGCACGGAGCCGACGCCGGGGACGACGAGCGTCTCGTCGATCCAGCCGAGCGCGGGCACGACGATCTGGTCGACCGGGGCCGTGATCACCCACGCGCCCTCGATCCGCCGCCCGTACTCCTGTCGTGAGTTCTGTGCGAGGTCGTCGAGGTGCGGCCAGTACCAGGCGAGCACGGCGACGAGCGATGCGCCGACGCCGATGACGATCGGCCAGCGGAGCGCACGGTGCACAAGGAGGACTGCGGCCGCTGTGCCGAAGGCGATTCCGAAGATCGGAAGCGTCATCGTCCCAACGACTCCGGCGATGCAGAACACGGCGACGGATCGGGTGCGGTGCTCGCGAGCGGCCTCGAGCGCGGCGAGCGTCATGACGCTCATGGCGAGGAACGCGAGGCCGTATCCGCGCGCGTGCCGTGTGATGTCGAGGAGCAGTGGCGAGACGGTTGCGAAGAAGAGGAAGGCGATTCCGGATGGCGGCCCGAACCGGCGATGGAGCCAGGCGGTCACGAGAGCGACTCCGAGGACGAAGGGGACGATCGACGCGAGGCGAAGCCCGACCGTCGATTCTCCGAACAGCGACGTGAGCGTCCACCCCAGGAGGCTGAAGAGCTCATGGTTGTTCGGGACGTAGGCTCCGGCGAGGATCTCTCTGGGGCCTTCCCTGATGAAATCGCGGAGCGTCACGATCTCGTCGCTCGTGAGCCCATTGCCGAGGCCCGCGAGTCGCGGCCAGACGAGGAGGGCCCCGAGAACCGCGTACGAGCCGGCGACGAGGACGCGCGTCGCAGACGCCGGCGCGTGTGAGCGGCTCGTGGCCGCCACCTCGCTCACGCCACGCGGCAGCGGACGAGCGTGCGCAGAACACGCACCCCGTCGAATGCCGTGAGCTTCTTGCCCGCGTCGCGCCCGCGAGCCCGATAGGAGATCGGAACTTCGTGGATGCGTTCGCCCGAGAGCAGCAGGCGCGCCGCGATCTCCGGCTCGATGGCGAAGCCGCGCTCCCGGAGCCGGAGCGAGCGGAAGAGGTCGGTCCGCATCGCCTTGTGACAGGTCATGACGTCCGAGATCCAGCAGTTGTAGAGGACGTTCGTGGCCATCGTGACGGCCTTGTTCCCCATCACGTACCAGAAGCTGAACGACGACTGGGACGTCCAGGCACGCGTCCCGAAGACGACGTGCGCCTCTCCGCTCAGGAGCGGCTCGAGGACGTGGCCGAGGTCGGAGGCGTGGTACTCGAGGTCGGCGTCGAGGATCGCGGCGAACTCCTGGTCGGCGTGCTGGAGGGCCGTCCGCACCGCGGCGCCCTTGCCGAGGTTCCGTTCGTGGAACACGACCTCGACGTTCTTCGGCCACGTACCCCCGGAGAGCAGCTCCCGCGTCCCGTCGGTCGATCCGTCGTCGACGATCACGAGCTGCCGGGTCTGCACCGGTAGCTCGGCCGTCAGGGCGTCGTCGATCGCCGCCTCGACTGTCTCGAGCTCGTTGAACACGGGCATGAGGATGGTGAGGCCCCCGCTCATGTCGGTGAGTTCGACCGCATCGGCCGTCGTCCTACCTCGAGGTCGTGGCCATGCGAGCGAGCAGCAGCGCGCCGGGTGCGCCGACGATGGCGCCGGGGGTCGCGTTCGACTTGAGGGTGTACGCGGTCACGTTCGCGGGCTTCTTGAGCGGGCGCAGCGTGCTCCCGGTCAGCTCGCCGAAGAGACCGGGCTCGGTGCCCAGGGGCACGGTGAGCTCGATCGTCCGCGTGTCGATGTCGAGCCAGCGGCCGCCCGGGTACTGGCGGACGCGGTCGGCCTCGAGCGTCGCCGCTCCGGCGCCGGCGGCGACGAGCTGTCCGTGCAGCGCGAGGCTGAAGACTGCGCCCGCGGGCGCTGCGAAGAGCGGCTTCGCCGCTCGCTTGAGATAGCGGAACGGGTCGACGTCGGCGCCGTCGTTCGGGTGCACCTCGAAGTGCAGGTGCGGGTTGCCGTTCGCGTCACCGGAATCGCCGTTCCAGGCGATCTGCTGGCCCGCAGTCACCTTGGCGCCGTTCGGCACGGTGAACGACACACCCTTTCCGCAAGGGCCCTTGTTGTCGTTCTTCGCCGTCAGGTCGTTGTTCAGGTGGATGTACATGTACGTCGTGCCACTCCGCCCGTAGAGGTAGAGCATGCAGCCGCCCAGTCCGGAGTCCCAGTACTTGATGCTTCCGTCCTCGACCGCGACCACAGGTGCCCGCCAGGGGTTCTCCATATCGATTCCCGCGTGCCGGCCGTTCGGTCTCGGGTCGCCGTAGTTGTCCCAGAGGTCGGTCTTCGCGACGAGCGGGAACACGAGTCGGGGAACCGCGCCGGAGTCCCGCCCGCTCGCAGCGGTCGTCGACGCTGCGGCGGCCAGGCCAGCGAGTACGAGGAACACGGCTGTCGTCCGGTGGCGTCTCATGGCAGTGCGCTCCGGTGCGCGCGCGGGTCACGAGGCTAACAGGGATTCGCGAGAGGCCACGCCCGCCGACCCCCGTCGCTTCGCGCGGAAGCGCGGGCGGTGGCGCCGATAGAGTCCTCGCCGATGAAGATCGCCGTCTGCGTCAAGCAGGTCCCGGATGCGACCGTGCACAAGCGGATCGACCCGGCGACGAAGCGGCTCGACCGCTCCGGCGAGGCGGCCCTCAACCCGACCGACCTGAACGCGGTCGAGGAGGCACTCCGGATCAAGGAGGCTCAGGGCGGAGAGGTCGTACTCGTCTCCCTTGGGCCTGAGAAGGCGCTCGATTCGTTGCGCAAGGCGCTCGCCATGGGGGCGGATCGAGCCGTGCTCGTGTCGGACGAGGCGGCGGCAGGATCGGATCTCCTGGGGACGGCGCAGGCGCTGGCCGGGGCACTCGAGCGCGAGTCCGCCGACCTCGTCCTCTTCGGTCAGTCGTCGGGGGACAGCGATGGCGCGGTCCTCTGGGCCGCGGTTGCCGACCGGCTACGACGGCCCGTGATTTCGCAGGTCGCGTCGCTGACGGCCGAGGCCGACTCGGTGACGGGCAAGCGGCAGACCGAGCATGGCTACGACGTGATCCGTGCGCCGCTCCCGGCGATCGTCGCGGTGTCGGATGCGATCAACGAGCCGCGCTACCCGTCGCTGAAGGGGATCATGGGTGCGAAGTCGAAGGCGCAGGAGACGCTCGCGCTCGCCGACGTCGGTGTCGACACGAGCGCTGCGGGCGAGGCGGGATCGAGGACGACCGTCCTCGAGCTCGCGCCTCCGCCGTCGCGCGGCGACCAGGTGAAGATCGAGGATGACGGCTCCGCAGCCCAGAAGGTGCTCGACATCGTCGTCGAGAGGAAGCTGCTGTGAAGAGCCTCGTCTACCTCGAGCACTACCACGGTGAGCTCGAGAAAGGCGGGTTGGGCGTGCTCGGCAAGGCCGCGTCGCTCGGCGACGCGGCAGGAGTCGTGCTCGGGGAGGGCGCCGCGGAGGTCGCGGCCGCCGCGGGCGCATTCGGCGCCGCGAAGGTCTACGCCTGCGACGCCCCGGAGCTCGCGACGCCGCTCCCGCAGGCGCGCGTCGACGCGCTCGCGACCCTCGTCGAGCAGTCGAGCCCCGATGCCGTCCTCTTCGGCGCCTCCGTGCTCTCCGCGGACGTCGCGTCCGGCCTGGCAGCGCGTCTCGGCGCGGGGCTGAACTGGGACCTCACTGACCTCGCCGAGCGGGATGGCGAGCTCGTCGGCACACGTCCGGCGCTCGGTGACACCGTCATCGTGGAGGTGGGCTGGACGGCCGGCCCGAGGCTCGGGCTGATCCGCTCCGGCGCGCTCGATCCCGTCGAGTCCGGCGGCACTGCCGAGGTCGAGACGTTCGAGACCTCGTTCTCCGACTTCTCGACGCTCGCGACGCTCGTCGAGCAGACCCAGGAGGAGTCGAGTGGCCCGTCGATCGAGGACGCGGACATCATCGTCGCGGGTGGGCGCGGCCTCGGGTCGCCCGAGGGCTTCACGATGCTCGAGGAGCTGGCGGCCGCGCTCGGTGGCGCCGTCGGCGCGACGAGAGCCGTCGTCGACGCCGGCTGGTACCCGTACTCGACGCAGGTGGGGCAGACGGGCAAGACGGTCTCGCCGAAGCTCTACATCGCCTGCGGGATCTCCGGCGCGATCCAGCACAAGGTCGGGATGCAGGGGTCCGGAACGATCGTCGCCATCAACAAGGACCCGAACGCGCCGATCTTCGACTTCTGCGACGTCGGCGTGGTCGGCGACCTGCACCAGGTCGTTCCGAAGCTCACCGAACTCGTCCGCGCGCGAGCCTGAGGGGACCGCCTTTGGCCAGGCCGATCGACTTCAGCCCCCCGTTCGGCGCGATCGACGCGGTCGGCGCGCCGACCGACGGGCCCGACGAGCGCATCGACGTGGGCGTCCTCATCGTCGGGGCCGGCCCAGGGGGACTCGCCTGCGCGATCCGTCTCGGCCAGCTGCTCGAGGAGCACCCCGAGGTCCGCGAGCGCCTCGGCGACGTCCCCATCGCCGTGCTCGAGAAGGGGAAGCAGGCGGGCTCGCATCTCCTCTCCGGCGCGATCGTCAATCCGTCGCCGCTGCGCGAGCTCTTCAAGGGGCGCCTGAGAACCGCCGACCTTCCGACCTACGGCGAGGTACCGGGCGAGGCCGTATACGTGCTGACGCGCCGTTCGGCACTCCGGATCCCGGCGCCGCCGACGATGCGGAACCACGGCAACGTCATCCTCTCGGTGTCCGAGCTCGGCCGCTTCCTCGCGGAGCAGGCCGAGGCCGTCGGTGCCGTCGTCCTGCCCGAGACTGCGGCGACGAAGCTCCTCGTGCAGCACGGGCGGGTCGTCGGGGCACGCACAGGTGACCGCGGGCGTGGCCGCGCCGGCGAGCCCCTGCCGACCTTCGAAGCGGGTAACGACGTCGTCGCGGACCTGACCGTGCTGGCCGAGGGCACGCAGGGATACCTGACCGCCGCGGCGATCGACCAGTTCGGCCTTCACGGAGAGAACCCGCAGATCTGGGCACTCGGGGTGAAGGAGGTCTGGCGTGTCCGAAAACCGCTCGGGAGGATCGTCCACACCATGGGCTGGCCGTTGCGGACCTCGGCGGGCTTCGGCGAGTTCGGCGGATCCTTCATCTACCCGATGGGCGACGAGCTCGTCACCGTCGGCTTCGTCGCAGGCCTCGAAGCGACCGACGTCGAGTTCTCCGTCCACGACGTGCTCCAGGAGTTCAAGACCCACCGGCTCGTCTGGAAGATCCTCGGCGGTGGCGAGCGAGTCGCGTGGGGGGCGAAGACGATCACCGAGGGCGGGTACCACTCGTTCCCGCGGAAGTTCAACGCACCCGGGCTGATGCTCGTCGGCGAGGGTGCCGGTCTCGTCAACGTCCCGCGGCTGAAGGGCGTGCACTACGCGATCGAGTCGGGGCGCCTCGCGGCGGAGGCGGCCTTCCGGGCGCTGCAGAGAGGGGAGGTCGTGTCGCGCATCGGAGCGCTCGACACGTACGACGAGTCGCTGCGTGCGAGCCCGATGTGGAAGCAGCTCTACGAGGTACGGAACATGCGCCAGGCCTTCGACAAGGGGTTCTTCATGGGCGGCGCGCTCGCGAGTGCGATGACGGTCACGAAAGGGCGGGCACCGAACGGCCGCTTCCCGACGCATCCGAACGCAGCGGCGCCGCTGCGCAAGTCGGGGCGCGCGTCCCGCTACCCCGCACCCGACGGCTCGTACATCTTCGACAAGCTGTCGTCGGTCTTCGCCTCGGGGAACCGAACGCGAGACGACCAGCCGAGCCACCTGAAGGTGCGCACGACCGTGCGTCGGCCGGTCGCCGAGGCCTGGCAGTGGATGTGCCCGGCGCACGTCTACGAGGTGGGACGGGACGTCGGCGACGGGATGGTCACGGTCGAGATCACGCCGTCGAACTGCGTCCAGTGCGGCGCGATCACCGCGAAGGGCGGACGCCTCACACCGCCCGAGGGCGGCTCGGGCCCGGAGTACACGCTGACCTAGGACCTAGCGCCGATCCGCGAACGCCCGCGCCATCGCGACACGATCCGCGAGCGTCGGATGCGTCCCGAAGACGAGTTGCGAGATGAACGGCGGATCGGGGTCGCCGAGCCCGGTCTTCGAGAACTCGACCATGAGCCCCTCGAGCGCGGCTGGGTCATGCGTCACGGTCAGAGCCTTCCAGTCGGCCTCGGCCTCCATCCGCCGTGAGATCGCACTCGAGACGGGCGCGGTCGCGAGCTGCAGGACGGCCACGACGAACAGCGCGAGAGGCACGGACGTTGGCTCGCCCATCCCGCCACGCCCGCGCGTCGCCCGCATGAGGATCCACGCCCCAGGGATCGCGAACAGCGCGAACCAGCCGATCCCCTTCGGAAGGTGTCGTTGCGAGTGGTGCGCGAGCTCGTGTGCGAGCACGACCCTCTGCTCCGCCTCGGTGAACGGGGGCTCCAGGATGGTGTCCCAGAAGACGACCCGCCGGGACGGTCCGAGCCCGAAGGCGAAGGCATTCGCCTGGTTTGTGTCGGCGCTCACCTCTTCGACCCGGAGTGGGATGTGCCCGAGGCCGAGCTTCCGTTCGTATGTGCTGGCCGCCTCGAGCAGCGGCTTCTGCTCGAGCGGGGTCGTCGAGTAGTAGAGGTACGGCGCGGCAAACGAGAAGAGCGCCGCGATCCCCACGAACACGCCTGCGCCCGGCAACCACCAACGCTCGCCCAGCCACCGTGCCAGGCCCATGACGATGAGGAGCGCAACGCAGATCGACAGGAACTCGGCTGCGAGGAGGGCCCAGTCCTCGAACAACCAGTCGAGGTAGCTGAGGTCGTTCTGGTCCCAGCGGCGCTGCCACCAGTGGGATGCGAGCGCGAACGGGACATGCACGAGCCACGCGATCGCCAGCCCGAGCATCCCGAGCAGCATCCCGGTGCCGATCGGTCCTGCGGACGACTCGCGCGCGAACACCGCTCCGCGCCTCGCGTAGATCCAGAGGGTCACGAAGAGAGCGATCTGCGCGAGCACCCAGTCGACGTAGAAGAACCGCTCGTACCGCTTCGCCCGATCCACGAAGTCGGCCCCGAACACCGCGTCGACGTCGACGTGCGGGAGTGAGAGGTCACCCGGGACGGCCGTCGGGTACAGGAGGAACCCACCGAGCGCGAGCGCTGCGACGACCAGCGCGGCGAGGACGACTCTCAGAAGGTGTCTCCGACCGCGGGTCGAGGCGGAGCGAAGTTCGGCCGTGGCTCGGGCCCTGGACCCGGATCACGCAACACCGGCGAGGCGTGCGGATAGCGACCGGTCACGAGGAGGGAGTAGGCGTAGGTCTGCGCCGAGTACCTGAGCGACGTCACGCCGAGATTCCGCATCCCCTCCGGCATGCGCGCCCTCACGAGCGCGTACCACCACGCAAGGAGGCCGATGACGAGCGCAACACTTCCGAGGGTGCCCGCGACGATGAACGCCGGGAAGACGAGGATGCCCCGAAAGAGGATGGTGAGGCGCTTCTGGCGCTCCGGTGGATCGATGGTGACGTCGATGCCGTACGACCCCTCGCGCCCGGTGAACCCCGGGAAGCGGCGGCCGACGAGGTAGACGAACGCCACGAGGTGCGTGGCGTAGCGGATGTACGCGCCGAAGAATCGGTGCAGCGGCAGCGGCAGCCGTCCCAGCACGAGGGCGACGATCCAGGCGATGAACCCGACGAAGAACACCGCCACCGTCCAGAGCAGGATCCATACGAAGTGCGGGATCGCGAGGAACAGTCGGAAGAAGACGGTCAGACGTGGCCGCTCGAGGTCGTCGGTCACGACTGCGCGCACCGGGTGCCTCGGGAGCTTCGAGTACGGCTCGGCCAGGGCGGGGTCCGACGTGGGGTATCGCGGCGTGAGCAGGAAGAGATACGCGGCGGCCTGGGCGCCGTAGCCGAGCGCGAAGGCGACGAGGTCCCTGAGCCCACGTGGCGCACGGCCGCGCGCCACGATGAAGAACCACGCGAGGACGGCGCAAGCGGCCGCGACTCCGCCGAACGACGACACGCTCCACCAGACCGCCTCGTCCTCGTTGCCATTCGAGGCGAACGATCCCTGGCCTGGAGTCGTCGTCGCGAAGCCGCTGCCGAGCGCAGCTGCGAGGAGCACTGCGGGGATCGCGAGCACGAGCCGGAAGAACCCGCCCCAACGTCCCTGCTGCACCGGCGGATCGATGTGGACGTCGACCGGGTAGCCGGACTGGTACCGAAACCACGGGTACGGGTTCGCCGCCAGGAAGACGTACGCGCTGACCTGGGTCGAGTAGCGGACGTAGTTCGCGACGAAGTCGTGCGTGCTTTCCGGAACCTCGCGCTGCACGAGGACGGCCAGCCAGTTGACGAAGCCGACCACGAACGCGGCGATGCCGCGCAGCGTGACCCAGAGGAGCAGCGGAACCGCGAGGATCAGGCGGAAGAAGACGGTGAGGCGGTCACGCTTCAGGTCGTCGCGGACGACGAGGCGAACCGGTCGCTGCGAGAGGCCCTCCACACGCGCATTCTTGCCGTGCGGGCGAACTCGCGCCTCCGCCCCGTACGATCGGACGATGATCGACCGGGG
>Ga0070685_10002106_pt1 | contig 10275 bp, 13 predicted proteins | sample KBSS13LmetaG_FD_65651 | JGI IMG/M metagenome (GOLD analysis project Ga0070685, IMG submission 65651) | Switchgrass rhizosphere microbial communities from Kellogg Biological Station, Michigan, USA - KBS S1-3L metaG | ecosystem: Host-associated > Plants > Roots > Rhizosphere ...
CGCGAGCTGGGCTACGAGCTCAAGACCGAGATCGGGATGATCGGCGAGTTCTGAACGGCAACGGCATCCTCACGCAGAGACGCGGAGACGCGGAGAGAGCATGCGCGCCCTCTCCGCGTCTCAGCGTTTTGCCTGGGTGCCGCTGCTTACGCCGCGGCCTTCTCGACGTTCTCGGCCGACGGACCCTTCGCCCCGTCGACGAGGTCGAACTCCACCTTCTCGCCTTCGGCCAGGGAGCGGAACCCGCTCCCCTTGATCGCCGAGTAGTGCACGAAGCAATCCTTGCCGCCGCCCTCGGGGGTGATGAACCCGAAGCCCTTGGCGTCGTTGAACCACTTCACGGTGCCGGTGCTGCGCATGCGGTACTCCCCAACGTTGCGGTGTCGCGTGGGACCAGGTTCTGCCCCCCACGCTTGGGCATTTCGAGGATCGAACGCGTCAGCGGTGCGACGCGGAAAGTCGTCGTTGCGGGAGATAGACGCAGGGCAGGACGGCATGCTCGGCGTGCAGGGAAGAGCCGGGACGGTGTGATGCTGAGGGGATGTCGGGGACGCGCGGCAACGTAATTCCTGCCACCGAACGCGTCAAGCTTTCTGGTTTTCATCCCAGCGCTTTGGACGACGGGAAGCGTGAGTTCCTGGACATACGAGCGCGGCAATGAGTTAGGTAAACGTGCTTTTAGGGACTATGCATAGTAAGGATAGGCGCGCACGTAGAGGGCGCTCCGCACACTTTCCTCTCGTGCTCGCCGACGCTATATTCGGTGTGTGTTCGGTATCATGCGGCACGGAGGTACGCGCCGGCGGTCAGGTCGTAGACGGCGCCGCAGCCGCGGCGCTGGCACTGATAGGTGGCGACGCGCTCATCGGCGGGGCGGTCGCGGAGGGCGTGGACCATCGCCGCCGTGATGCGCATGGCGGGGCGTGCGCCGCAGCGCGGGCAGGCCGCCGCCGGGCGGAGGAGCAGCTCCGGGTCCGGCGCGGGCGGCGAGGCGGCCGGCGGTACGGAGGCGGCGGGACGGCGCACCACGCGGCGCACGCGCGGGTGCTCGGGGGCGGCGGGGCCGGCTGGGCTGGCGAGCACGGGATCCTCCTGGGCGCGTGGAGCTTTCATTTGACAGATTACGCATCCGGCGTTAACACTTACTACAATCTAAACACCGCGACGGGTGCGGTCAACGGTTTCTTCGGCTCATCTTCGGTGCCATGACGAGAGACGATCGGCGGGCGATTGGGCACCGCATCCGCGTCGTGCGGGAGCGGGCGGGGCTGGACCGCGAGGAGCTCGCCTCGCGCGTCGGCGTGCACTCCGGGTCCATCGCGCGGTGGGAGACGGGGGGATCGGTTCCGCACGCCTACACCATGGAGCGCATCGCCGAGGCGTGCGGGGCGAGCGCGGAGTGGATCCGCACCGGGCGCGACGACGCGGCGGAGCCCGCCGCGGTCGGGGCCTCGGAGACGGCGGAGGCGGGCGACGTGTTCGCCTCGCTCGACACGGTCGCGCGCTTCGTGGAGGGGATCGCGCCCCCCGGGCAGGAGCGGCTGCGCAAGCTCGACGCGCTGGAGGGGCTGAGGCGGATGCTCACCGCCCGCGGCGTGCTTCCGGCCTGGTGGTACGTGCTCAGGGAGAAGGTGGAGAATGGACAGCTCTGACGACGAGGGCGTGCTCGCGGCCGCGCGGCGGCTGGTGGGGAGCGCGCGGGCGGTGGTGGAGAGCTACGCGGGGCCCGTCGCGCCGGTGCGGACGGACCAGGTGGGCGAGCTGCTGGCGGCGGCCGGCTGCCACGTGGAGGTCTTCCCCTTCCAGTCCGACACGGTGGCGATGGTGCTGCCGCGCTGCGAGGGCGTGTACCCGGTGCTGATCAACCGCGCCGCCGAGCAGACCGACCGTTTCTTCGCGCTGCGGCACGAGCTCGGCCACGTGCTGAACGGCGACGTGGACGGTGCCGTGTTCCTGGCGGACGAGGGCTACATGTCCGGCGCCGAGCGCGCCGCCGACCTCTTCGCGCTGGCCGACCTCGTCCCCGGCTGGTGGATCACCGAGGTGCGGCGCGGGCGCACCCCCTGGCGCGAGGTGAAGCGCCAGATCGCGATGGCCGTCGCCACCTACGCCGAGGCGTGGCCCGCGCAGCGCTTCGGCGACCGTGCCGAGCTGCGCCTCGCCCTCTATCGCGAGCACGGCATCTAAAAAGAAAAGGCCGTTTCACGCAGGGACGCAGAGAAACAGAGAGCACGCAGTCGAAGTTCTCTCCGTTCCCTCCGCGTCTCTGCGTGAAACGGCCGTTGGTGACTAGCGGACGATCGATAGCCGAGGTCGCGACGCGTTCTCGCCGCCCGCCCAGGTCCCTTCGGCGAACACCCTGTCTCCGTCCGCCACCCGGAACCAGCGGCTGCCGATCCCTTCGCCCGTCAGCAGGACGACGGTGGACGGGAGCGGGAGCGGCGCCCGGAACGCGATCCGCAGCCGCCGCAGCGCCGCCGGGTCGCCGCCCAGCCGTTGCTCGATCAGCGCGTGCGCCACCATCGCCTCGGTGCAGAAGCCGTGCAGGATCGGGCGGCGGAAGCCGAAGGGGCGTGCCGTCCAGCTCCAGAGGTGGATGGGGTTCCAGTCCCCCGACACCGCGGCGTAGCGCCGTCCCGCGCCGCCGCCCAGCCGCCACCGCGCCACCTCGTCCCACCGCTCGGGGGGCTCGCCGCGCGGGTCGCCCTCGTCGCGCGCGGTGGGGCGGGGGACGTGCTCGCCCGCCGCCTGGTCGGGGCGGCGGGTGCGGGCAAGGAAGACGGAGGTGCTCTGGGTGCAGAGCTGCCCCGCGCCCGTCCAGCTCCGCGCCGTCAACGTCAGCCGTATCCCCTTCCGCACCCGCTCCGCCCGCTCCAGCTCCACCCGGCAGCGCACGTGGTCGTCCACCTCGATGGGGCGCAGGCTCACCAGCTCACTCTCGGCGTGCACCAGGCCCCCGGCGGGGAGCGGGCGGTCCAGCTTCGCGAACAGCTCCAGCGCCTGCGCCGTCTCCCACGTCGCCGGGAAGACGGGGGAGAGCATCCCGGCGGCCAGCCGCTCCACGCTTTCGCCCCCGGTCGCGCGCAGGTAGCGCGTGTGCAGCGCGGGGTCCACGCCGGGGTAGACGCGTTCGACGGCGGGCTTGCGCTTGGGCACCTCGGGGAGCGGCTCGCCCGCCCCGCGCGAGGCGATCCCGCGCGCCACCAGGCGGAGCATCGACCCGATCTGCTGGAGCTGGGCCATCCTACCGCCCCGCCGACATGACCTGCACCGCCAGCCTGCGCTCGCGCGGCCCGTCGAACTCGCAGAGGTAGATCCCCTGCCAGCGGCCGAGGACGAGCCGTCCATCGTCCACCACCACGGTGAGCGAGGGGCCGAAGAAGCTCGTCTTCAGGTGGCTGTCGCTGTTCCCCTCGTCGTGGCGGTAGAAGGCTTCCCGGTGCGGGACCAAGGCCTCGAGCTTGGCGAGGAGGTCGTGCTTCACATCGGGGTCGGCGTTCTCGTTGATCGTGAGCGCGGCCGTGGTGTGGAGCGACTGCACCACCACCACGCCGCCGCTCACCCCGCTGCGGCCCACCACCTCCTGCACGCGCCCGGTCACCTCCAGCAGCTCGGTGCGGCGCGACGTCCGCAACTCCACGATCTCCATCAGCGCCCGCCCCGCCACTGCACCCGCCAGATGCGGCCGCCGTTGTCGTCGGTCACATAGAGCGAGCCGTCGGGCGCGACCGCCAGCCCCATCGGGCGGTGCGGGGACGCCTCGCCCGGGGTGGCGCCCGCGAAGCCGTCGGCGAAGGTCTCGTAGCGCGTCCCCGGGCCGCGCCCGGCGGCGGGGACGAAGACCACGCGGAAGCCCTCCTGCGGCAGCGGCGCGCGGTTCCAGGAGCCGTGGAAGGCGATGAAGACGCCGCCGCGGTAGCGCGCGGGGAACTGCGTCCCCGTGTAGAACGCGAGCGACTCGGGCGCCCAGTGCCCGGGGAAGGCCGTCACCGGCGCCTTCTTCTGCGCGCAGCGGCCCACCTCTGTCCCCCGTCCGCCGTACTCGGGCGCCAGCACCAGCCGGTGCTGGTCCACGTCGTAGAAGCAGTACGGCCAGCCGAAGTCGTCGCCGCGGTCGACGGAGAGCAGCTCCTCGCCGGGGTTCTCGGCGCTCTTCCGGTCGTCGTAGAGCGCGGGCCAGTTGTCGTGGAGCTGGTCGCGGCCGTGCTGGGTGGCCCAGAGCTGGCCCTGGTGGACGGTGATTCCCACCGCGTTGCGGATGCCGGTCGCCCAGCGCTGGCCGCTCGCCTGGGTCTGGTTGGCCTGCGCGGCGTCGAAGCGCCAGATCCCGGCGCGGCCCTCGAGCTCGGTGCACGGGTCGATCCCCGGGGAGCCTGCCTGGCGGTCGGCGACCTGGCAGGCGTTGGTGCGCGAGCCGAGGTTCACGAAGAGCGCGCCGCGGTCGTCGAGGGCGATGGTCTTCGCGCCGTGCCCGCCGGTGGGGAGGCCGGTGACGACGGTCTGCGGCTCGCCCGCCGGCGCCAGGCGGCCGGGGTCCAGCCGCCAGCGCACCACCCCGTCGGTGGGCGCGAAGTAGAGCCATCCGCCGGAGATGGCGAGGCCGGTCCCCCGCTTCGTCCCGATGCGCTCCTGCCGGTCCGCCTTGCCGTCGCCGTCGGTGTCGCGCAGGGCCAGCACGCTCGCGCCGCCGCCGCGCCCTTCCAGCGCCACGAACACGTCGCCGTTCGGGGCGACGGCGACGTGGCGCGGGCTGCCGTCGGTCACGTCGGCGAAGACGGCCGCGCAGAACCCCGCCGGCAGCGTGATCCCGCCGTTGCCGGGGTCGCAGCGGGGCGGCGCAGGCGTGGTGGATGGTGCGGCGGCGGAGGTCGACGAGGTCGCGGGCGGGCGCGCGTCGGCCTCGCGCACGGGGGCGGAGTCGGCGCAGGCGGCCAGCAGCAGCGCCGCGGCGAACGGCGCGAGCGGGCGGACGATGGGACGGTTCATGGCATCACCGGAGCTGAGCGTCGGACGAGGAAGCGGTCCGACGGGACTGCAACAAGCGCGCGCGGCCTACTGGCGGACGAGGGTGAGGCTGGTGTCGGTGAACCCGGAGCCGATCAGCGGCCCCACCAGCGAGTCGCGGCTCACCTGCCGCGCGAAGGCCGAGTTGAAGCGGATGTCCGCATACTCGGGGGAGGAGAGGCGCAGGGTCACGTTCGGGAACGCCCAGGTGCCGTCGACCGAAGTCTCCACCGACTGCGACCCGGAGGAGATCGTGCCGCTCCCGGTGACCTCGGCCCGGTCCTGCTCCAGGTCGAGCGCGAAGGTGTAGGCGATGCTGTCCGCCCCCACGTGCACGTAGGTGGTGCCGCGCCACGCGCCGGTGACGGAGAAGCTGCCGATGTCCAGCGGCCCCTCGCACGCCGCCGCCGCGAGCGCGCAGAGCGCCGCGATGATGATCCCCTTCGTCTTCATGTCCATCCCGAGTCGTCGAATTCCGGGCCGCCGTCGCCCGTGAGTCTACCGCCGCATCGCCCGGGCCGGCAATCGGTGGAGGGATGCCGGCATGCTCCTCATCGTATCCTCACCTCCACCGAGTCCGACGCCGCGCCGGGGATGGGGCGATGCGCGGCGTCCGACCAGTAGGTGCGGAGCGTCACCGCGCCCGGGGGGAGGCGCGGGAGCGTCCACCGGTAGGTGGTGCCGTTCATGAGGCGCACGTCCCCGGGGCCGGGCATGAGCATGGTGCCACCGGCGTCCAGGTGCACGTGGCGCTTCGCCACGGTGTCGGTGCCGTCAGCGGTCAACGCCGTCCGCGCGTCGAAGATGACGGTCACCGGCTGGTCGAGCGTTGCGCCGGGCCGCGGGTCCTCGATGGTGATGCGCGGCGGGCGCGCATCCGCCCCGCCGTCCGCCGGGCCGCCGCGCACGAGGAACCAGAGGGCGAGGAGCACCGCGATCAGCGCGATCCCGCCGTAGACCCGGTCCGACGTCGTCAGCCGCGAGGGCGCGCCGCCGTCTCTATCCGTCATCTCGCAATTCGTTCCCGCCGAATCAGTTGGCTCCGCATCGGCGGAAAGATGCCACGCCGCGCGCGCCGCCGCGAGGGAGCGCCGCCGCGGGTTGACCGGCGGCGCTCTTGGGGGATACCATTCGGGCCTATGCGACGCGCCGCCGCCTTCCTGTTCCTGCTCGTCTTCGGCCTCGCGCAGGCCGGGGTGATGGAGTGCACCATGGACTCCACCGCCCGCGCCCGCGCGCCCCGGCCCCATCACGCGGCGCACCATCATCCCCCCTCGTCTCCCGGCGACGCGCAGCACACCGGGCACGGCCAGGCCGGCTGCGGCATCGTGGCCTCGTGCGGGGCGGCGGCGATGCCGGCGCTCCACGCCTCCGTCGCCCAGCCGCCGGTTTACCGCTCCGGCGCGCTCGGCCGCCTGCCGCACCTCTACCTGTCCCCCGTCCTCGCCATCGACTCACCCCCTCCGCGAGTCGCGGCCTGAACCGCGCGCCCGATCCACGGACGCGCCGGACTGGACCGCAGACACGCGAGAGGGAAGTGATGAGAGGGAAGAACATCGGCGTGGCCCTGCTGCTCGGGGCCGCAGCCGGGGCGTTCGCGCCGTCCGCGCGGGCGCAGGTGCGCGCCGACACCGCGCGCGGCCGGCAGGCGCCGCCGCCCGCGGACAGCGCCCGCGCCCGGCAGCGCGCACCCGCCGACAGCGCCGGGGGGCACGCCGGGCACGTGATGATGCCCGGGATGCAGATGCCGGCGGACTCGGCCCAGCAGTCGCGCCGGCGCGCCGGGATGCACGACGCCATGAGCGGCCCCATGCACTCGGGGATGCGCATGGACATGCTGATGGCCCCGCTGGGCGGCGGCTGGCGGCTGCTGGGGATGGCGCAGGCGTTCTCGATGACGACGGTGGTCGCGCCGCGCGACCCGCAGAGCCCCATCCACGACACCGAGAGCTACGTCACCCAGCCCGCGGCGATGGTGAATGTGGAGGGGCCCGGCTCGCGCGTCGTCTTCCGCGGCACGCTGAACCTGGAGGCGCTCACCCAGCCCGGCGGCGAGTACACCTTCGGCGGATGGGGCGAGGGGTTCATCGACCGGCGCCATCCGCACACCGTGCTGCACGAGGCGATGCTGAGCCTCAACCGGTGGGACTTCGCCGGGGGCGCGGCCTCGCTCTCCGCCGGGAAGGGGTTCGCGCCGTACGGCACCGACGACCCGATGTCGCGGCCGGTGGCGAAGTACCCCACCAACCACCACCTTTCGCAGCTCCTGGAGCGCTGGACGCTGAACGGCGTCTGGTTGCGCGGGGGATGGAGCCTGGAGGCAGGGGTCTTCGGCGGCGCGGAGCCGGACGGGCCGTGGGACCTGGGGAACGTCTCCAGCTTCGGCAACTCCTTCTCCGCGCGGCTGGGAAGGCGCTTCGGCGGCACCGGCACCACCGCGCCGTGGGAGATCACCGCGTCATACGGCAGCGTGGCCGAGCGCCACGACAGCGCCACGGAGCGAACCGCGCTCTACAACGCGGCGGTGCGGCACTCCTGGCCGCACAGCTTCGGCGGGATCTATGCGCTTGCCGAGGCGTCGGTGAGCGACCCGGAGGCGGGCGACGGGTTCTGGTCGCTCCTCGCCGAGACGCAGGTGCGGGTCGGGCGGCACCGGCCCTATTATCGGATCGAATACGCCGTCCGCCCCGAGTACGCGCGGCAGGGCGGGCCGGGGACGCGGGGCTTCTACCGCTACGATCACGACTCGGAGCCGATCGCGGCGACGCGCTGGCTGATCCAGTCGCTCGGCTACGAGTTCGACCTCTCCGGCGGCGGCGTGGCGACGCGCCCCTTCGCCGAGGTGCAGCACCACCACGTCTCGCCGGAGCGCGGCGGCGTGGACCCGCGGCTCCTCTTCGGGAGCGACGGCTTCTGGACCGTGTCGGCCGGCTTCCGCCTCTTCTTCGGCGGCGGGCCGATGCGGATGGGCTCGTACGGCGTGCTCGACGACATGACCCTGATGCACCACCCCATCGAAGCGGGCGGGACGACCCCTGATCGGACGCGGCCGTGACGCGCTGGCGCTCCCGACGGCGGGCGCCGCGCGCCCTGGCGGCGGCCGCGATCGTGGCCGCCGCCGCGCTCGCGTGCCCGGCGCCGGCGGCCGCGCACACCGGCCTGCGCGCCAGCTCGCCGCGCGCGAACGAGACGGTGGCCGACTCGATCGGCCGCATCCGGCTCGAGTTCACCGGCCGCGTCGACCCCGGGATGACCTCGCTCGTCCTCGTCTCCGGCGCGGACACCGTCGCCTCCGGGCGGATGGTGGAAGTGCCCGAATCCGGCGGGCGCGCGTTCGTCTTTCCCCTCACCGGCCTTCTTCCCCCGGGCTCCTGCACCGCCACCTGGCGCACCGCGGCGCGGGACGGCCACATCGTCCGGGGCATCCTCCACTTCACCGTCGTCCGGACCCAACCCTCCGTCACGGCCCTCGCCTCCCCCATCGCGCAGCCCAACGACGACGCCGACGAACGGGGCGAGGCGGCGGAGGACCTGGCGCAGTGGTCCGATCCGTCGTCCACCTTCTCCGTGCTGGTGCGCTGGGCGGGGCTGATGGCGCTGCTGGGGATGATCGGCGCGGCCGCCTTCGACCGCTTCGTCCTCCGCCGGCTGCGCGCGGACCCGGCGATGGAACGCGTGGTGGACCGGGCGGCGACCCGCGCCTGGCGCCTGGCCGCGGTGGCGGCGGCGCTCTCGGCGGCCACGCTGCTCGCGCGGCTCTGGCTGCAGAGCGTCGCCCTGAACGGCGCGGCCGACGCCTTCGACCGCGAGGCGCTGGGCGCGCTGCTCACCGGCACCGTCTGGGGCACGGGATGGACGCTGCAGGCGGTCGCGACCGTCGCCTTCTTCATCGCGTTGATGGTGTCGCGCGCGCCGCGCGGCCGCTCCGTGGGCTGGATCGGCGCCGCCGTGGCCGCGCTGCTGCTCGCGGCCGTCCCCGCGCTCAGCGGCCACGCAGCCGCGGTGGAGGGATGGACCGCGCTGGCCTTCGCGTCGGACTGGGTGCACGTGCTCGGCGCCGGCGCCTGGGTGGGGACGCTGGCGACGCTCGTGCTGGCGGGCCTCCCCGCCGCCGCCTCCACATCCGATGGCGAGCGGACGGGCGCCTTCGCGGTGATGGTCCGCGCCTTCTCCCCGGTCGCGCTCACCGGCGCGGCGCTCGCGGCGGGGACGGGCATCATCAACTCGCTCTTCCACCTCTCCGCCTTCCCCCAGCTCTGGGAGACGGCGTACGGGCGGATGCTGCTGCTGAAGCTGGCGCTGCTCGCCGTGGTCGCCTGGCTGGGATTCTACAACTGGCGCTACGTCCTCCCCGCGCTGCACGCGCCCACCTCGCCGGCGCGGCTGCGGCGCAGCGCCGGGGTCGAGCTGGCTGCCGGCGTCGCCGTGATCCTGGCGACCGCAATCCTGATCGCGCTCCCCCCACCCTGAGCCCGCCGATGTGGATCAAGAGCCTCGCCGTCGCGCTGCTGATCGCCTCGCTCCCCGCCACGAGCCGCGTGAAGGCGCCGTCCGTGGCGCAGCCCGGCGCCGCCGCCGCGCGCGCCGTGGTGGACAGCTTCTCCGCCGCGCTGCAGCGGGGCGATTCGCTGCGGGCGCTGCGGCTGCTGCATCCCGACCTGGTGGTGTACGAGTCCGGCGTGGCCGAAGACCTGGCGCACTACCACAGCCACCATCTCGCGGCGGACATCGCCTTCCTCGCGCAGGTGAGGTCGCGCACCATCCGCGACCAGCTCACGGTGAGCGGGGCGATGGCGCTCTACACCCGCGAGTACCGGTCGGAGGGGACGTGGCGGGGGAGGCGGATCGATTCGACGGGGACGGAGACGCTGGTGCTGGTGCGCACCTCGGGATGGCGGATCCGCCACATCCACTGGTCCAGCCACGACTGATCCGGCAACGGATTCGTCTCACGCAGAGCCGCAGAGCCGGCAGAGAGAACCACCCAGCCCTCTCCGGGACGCCGCGGCCTTCAGGACGAACGCTAACACATTGATTCGGCGCGATTTCGGACGGGGGGACGGGGCGCGCGGCGCCATTGTGGGGCCGGGCACACGTGGGTATCTTCGGGTGTACGCAGCACTTTCCTGAACCGTCCATCGCCGCGCGGGTCCCGCCGCCGCGTTCCGCATCTTTCGAGGAGGTCACGATGCTCGGGCTTGGTCCCGTCGAGATGGTCCTGATTTTCTTCGTCTTGCTGCTCCTGTTCGGCGCCAAGCGGCTCCCCGAGCT
>Ga0070685_10002108_pt1 | contig 10273 bp, 19 predicted proteins | sample KBSS13LmetaG_FD_65651 | JGI IMG/M metagenome (GOLD analysis project Ga0070685, IMG submission 65651) | Switchgrass rhizosphere microbial communities from Kellogg Biological Station, Michigan, USA - KBS S1-3L metaG | ecosystem: Host-associated > Plants > Roots > Rhizosphere ...
GCTAAATCGAGACGAACAAAAGTCCCCTAGAGCCAAAAACTCCGAAGTTTTTCGGACCTCTGGGGGCACAGTCGCATGAGCGGATGAGAAACGGTACCTGGCGCTTCGCCAACAATAACCATTTCTCTCCACACAACTCACGCGACTTTTTCATGCCCAAAATCATTTCAGCGGCAACCCCAGAGCAGATTACTCGCCGTCGTGAGCACGCTGCAAGCCAGCGATATCCAGCTTCTTCATTTTGAGCATAGCTTCCATAGTGCGCCCCGCCTTCTCGGCATCAGGGTCGGCCATGAGCTCATTCAGCTGCTTTGGCACCACCTGCCACGACAAGCCGTATGTGTCCTTGAGCCAGCCGCATTGTTCTGCTTCCGGCGCAGCAGACAGTTTTTCCCAATAGTAGTCGACCTCGGCCTGGTCTTCGCAATCTATCACGAATGAAATAGCTTCGCTAAACTTGAATATCGGCCCACCATTTAGTGCCATGAACCGCTGGCCATCCAGCTCAAACGACACAGTCATAACGGTGCCGGGCTTTTGGCCGTGCACTTCTTGGCCAGCCTCTCCGTAGCGCGACACTTCTAAGATTTTACTGTTTTTAAACACACTCACATAGAAGTTAGCCGCCTCTTCGGCTTGGCTGTCGAACCAAAGGTTTGGGGTGATTTTTTGCATATCGTTCGCTCCTTAGCGCTTCGTTATTAGTTTTATATCCCTAGGCCGAAGGGCCCAGTTTTGGGTAAGCAAAAACGGCCACAGGTTGCCGTACCATGACCGTTGGCGCTACATGTTACGAATTGCGGCGAGCTGTCCGCCGAGAAGTGCGCCGTGCGACGCGACGAGTTTGTCCTAGCATAGTGTGTCCTCTACTTACATTGCACTTTATAGCGTAACGCGCAGTGTGGCCGGCCGCAGTAATAATTCTCGGCACAGCCTATGGGCGGCTTAGGCCATCTCAACTAACGCTGCGAGGCGTTCCATGCCATCACGCTGGCCATGTTCCATGCCCATGCCGACCATACCCTCCAGGTCCTCGAGGTTGGCGTACTTGGCAGTATCCGTAAAACGCGTGGCGCCGTCTTCGAGCGGCTCGAGCACCATAGTCTCCACCAGTCCATGGCCAGGTATGGGCTCGTACTCGAACGTGCGGACAATCCTGCTCGGCTTATCAACAACCTGGTATTCACCGCGGAAACCAAACTCGCCATCTTCGCCGCGCTGCACATAGTGCCACTTGCCACCCACGTGCTGCTCATCGGTCTCTATCTGGGTGTTATAGCCCCACCATTTGGGAATCTGCGCTGAGTCAGTACAGGCCTGCCAGAGCCGTTCCGGTGTGGCCGCAAAGACACGCGAGGTACGCACCTCCAGGTTGGGTTTGTCTATTACGAAACTGGTCTTATCCATTCTGGCCTCCTTGATCGTTTACAAACTTTGTTCTAATGATTCCAGCAACTGCTTGGTGCCTTGCTCGCGGACCTCCGGCTTGTCGAAGCCGTCCAGGAAGGCACCGCTTTCGGCTAACACCAGCTTGGTTTTGTCACCATCAGCCTGAAATTCCAGCGTCGCCAGCGACACCGAAATCCGTTTGCCGTCCAGGTACATCTCGTAGGCGTAGACGATGCGCTGGTTGGGTACGATGTCGTAGTACGTTGCCTCGAACCGATGTTCGGTGCCATCGTGGAACGTACCCTGGTTGTGTTCGTGGCCGCCCACACGGAAGTCCATGCTGTGCTCGTTCGGCGCACTGTCCGGCCCTTTGAACCACTTTTCTTTCGCAGTCGTGTCGGCAAAAGCCTCGAACACCCGTTCCACCGGCGCCGCAAAGGTCCGCTCGATAGCAAAGCTGCCGTGTGTGATAGATCGTTCCATGCGCGCTTCCTTACGCCAAGCTTTCCGCCAGCTTGTCGAACGACTGGTTCCAACCCGTTTCCATGTTGCTGGCATGCTCGCCACTTGGCGCACCTTCGTGTGTCAGCGTCATCTTGGTCTTGCCGTCCGGCAGCCGTTCAAACTCAATCGTCACGCGCAGAACATCGGGAAAATCTTCCATGCCATAAGTACTGGCCGGTACTACGTTGCCCTCAGCGTCAGAAAAGCTATCACTGCACACTAGCTTCTGCAGTGGTACGATCTCTTCGTACGTACCCGTGCTCCAAAAGTCTTGCGCCGGCATCTCCGGACCCGGTCGGCCATGCATGCAGTACAGATATTTACCACCCACGCGCAGGTCAACTTTGACTTCGGGTGCCGTAAAATCTTTAGGCCCCCACCATTTTTTGATAAGTTCCGGCTCAGTCCAGGCAGCCCAGACCTTCTCGACCGGTGCATTAAAAATACGAGTGATTACTACTGGTGTTGTACTCATGATTCCTCCTTCAAAAATATCTCTAGCCTGTCGAACCGTTCGTTCCACAGGCGCTCATACTGCTTCAAATAGTTACTTGCCTGCATCATAGTTTCGGGCGTAAGGCTCACGATACGCTCTTTGCCCTGCCTCCTTTTCCGTATTAACTTTGCCTGTTCCAATATTTTGAGATGCTTGGAAATTGCTGCCAATGACATATCGTACGGTTCTGCCACATCGCTTACGTTGAGCTCGCTCCGTTGCAAGCGGCTCAAAATATCCCGCCGGGTCGGATCGGCTAACGAGCCAAAAATACCATCGAGCTGAAATACTTGTTCAACCATATGGTTAAATGTTAACGCAGCACCGTTTTTCTGTCAAGCCAAAATAGGCTATGTTCCGAAACGGTTGGCTATCTACTTAGTGCGACTGAATCCAGTTATTGATAGTAGCGAACGAACTGGGAGCCGAAGGATGCAGGTTGATGTCATGCCCCGTGTCCGGCACGGTGTCCGTAGTGAGGCTCGGTGCACCGGTGTAGTAGGCCGCTTCGTTACTAGCGACCTGAGCGCTGTTGGTGCAGTCGAGCGTGAGTCCACAAGTAATGGCATCTTCTTGACCGCTAATAGTCAGCACCGGCACTGTGACGCCAGCGGCGATATTTAGCCCAGCGGGCACTTCAAATTCCGTAAGCCCCAGGCCAAAGTACGTGGCCGAAACAACGTCTTTGTGTGCTTCGTCGTAGCTAATGACGGCAGGGTTGGCCGTGCTGCTATCGTAGAACAACGAACCACGGCTGTTCGGGACGGTAGTTAGGTAGCCAGGATCCGTAATGGTGCCGATAAACTCCGGATCGAGCGCTGCCGGGTAAAACTCCGTCGTGCCAACCAGCGCATTCAAGCCATTTGCATGGAGCAAGCCCGTAACAACCACCCGATCAACATCGTTATACGTAGCCGCTTCGTGGATAACCGTAATCGATCCAAACGAATGACCCACCGCTGTAATCTGGGCATATCCCTGGCCGCGCACCCACTGCACCGCCTGATGCATGGCGTAGGCCTCGACCTCTGGTGTCAGAGTTGTACTGAGGGGGTAGCTACTTTGCCCCGACCCTAATTGATCGTACGCAAACGTGGCACGACCAGCCTCCAACGTACGACTGACATATGAATAAGTTGGCGAATCCTGAGGCCAATCCCAATAGCTACGATTATAGGTCGCTCCATGTACCAGCACATCGACATCATGAGATCCCGTTGCCCAGGTAGCAGGAATACAAAACGTACCCGAAAGCGTTTGATCTGTAGGTTGGCCGGCAGCTAATGCCACGGGCAAAGTCATATTCTGGCACGTTCCGCCCGGCGTAGCTGCCGAAGCCTGTGCTCCGGCTATTGATGCCACCCCCATAGTTGCGCTTGCCAGACTTACAGTAAACGTTCGGAACACCCGTCGCCAACGATTTTGCATCATATCCCCCATATTGATTCTAGGTCATGATACCACAAGCCATGCATTACCAAAATTGACGCTACATAGAAGCGATCCGAGCGAGACTCCGAAGGACTTGCTAGTTCCGACCAAACTCAAACCATCCGTCTAAGGGCGTATACTGAAAGTACTTAAGGAGGAGTTACTATGTTCAAAGATACGCCAGCATTCAGTGGGTTCTCGGTAAACGACCAGGCAGCAGCTAAGCATTTCTACGGTGATCTACTTGGACTCGAGATAGATGATGGTGAGATGGGACTACAACTACACCTGGCAGGTGGCACTACCATATTTGTATATCCCAAAGAAAATCACGTACCCGCTACCTACACCATGCTTAATTTTAGCGTCAATGACATCGACACAGCCGTAGACAGACTTACAGCCAAGGGCGTGAAATTAGAGCGTTACCCCGACATGCACCAGGACGAAAAAGGTATTGCCCGCGGAATTGCCGCCAACATGGGACCAGACATAGCCTGGTTCAAAGATCCAGCTGGCAACATCTTGGCCGTACTCCAAGAGCCCTGAGCCCAGCTCGGCGGCTCTACTCAAAAAGTAAGGCTCCTTACATCGCTTGGCGCCAGATTCCTATAGGCTGGTAGGAATAGTAACGGAGATTTTGTATGGCCGATAAACGCTCGGCAAATATTCCGCAGGTTTCGCCGCCAGCCCTCACGGGCGCGCCACGCAGCATGACAGCCGAAGAGTCGCGACAAGAATTACGCGAGGCCATTCAGGGTTCGCAGGAAGTGCTCTATAGCGCCTCTACTATCTTGTCGCTACTGCCCGATACTATTACCGTAGACCGGGCAAAGGTCACTATTGCCCGGCGCACGTTTTACCGTACGGCAGACGTTATGAGCATGCGCATAGAGGACGTACTAAACGCCACCTGCAGTGTAGGACCCCTTTTTGGCACCGTGACAATCGTCAGTCGGGTTATGAACAGTGACCAGACCTCAACCGTCGGCCGATTCTGGCGGGCCGACGCCAAGCGACTCAAACGTATCATCCAGGGGTATATCATCGCCCTCCAGCGCAATATCGACTGCAGCAGCCTAGGAACCACCGAACTGGCGGCAATTCTAGAAAAACTGGGCGCGGATAATCACCCCACCACCTAAGACTCCGCATATCACAGCCACTATGTACTAAGTAAGAAAGGAGGGCATCCTTATGGGTCTCACAAATGATGCCGATAGGCTCGGCAGGGAAATGCAAGTAAGGCGCGCGGCTCAGAAAGCTGCTGCAGCAGCTGCTGTGCAGGCACAAAAGCAGTTCATGGACAAACAGAAGCGCCACGAAGAGAACAAACGCCAAGGCATGATATAGCCGCACCGCTTTCATGACGCACAAAAAGGCCCTCGCATTCAGAGGGTCTTTTTGTCAGTCGCTTGATTGCTTTAGCTGGCCGGGATGTGGCTTAGTTCTCACGCATGCGGCGAGCCTTACTCTGCCACTTCAACTCAAAGCCAGTGAGTACACTGTGCAGTTCTTCGTCGCTACGAGGAGTAAGATTAAGCTTGCGCGCTGTAAATTCGTCCATACGAATTATCCTCCCTTATCGTCCTACATTTTACCTCGTGTCGGTTAGTAACTCTGTAAGAAACCTTACCGGGAGCAGCACCCTATTTTAGCTGTTGTCGCGTTCATCGGCAGGCATGTCACCGCTCAGCCGGATCGCTATCGTCATCTCCATCAGTCTGATCCCGCAAATCTCGCACTAGCTCGTGCTCTTCTTGGGGTGGCAGTTCGCCTGGCCGATAGCCATGCCTGAGCAACAGGGCCTTATCCTCGTTACTGAGCGAATTGTACGTGTAGTGTTGGTCATCTAATGACATATGCGAATCTCCCTAAAGCGTTCTTGTTTTTTATCTACACATTGTGGTGCGCACCACGTCCACCACCCCTAAACAAACGGACGATAAACAGCAATATAACCGCACCCAAAATAGCTACCAGCAGACTGCCCAAATTAAAGCCACTGACACTGCCACCAAAGATGTTCACGATCCAGCCACCGATAATTGCACCCAAGATACCGACGACGATGTTGCCGATGGCGCCCTGCTGCGCATTGGTACCCATGATTATCGAGGCGATCCACCCAGCCAGCGCACCGAATATTATCCAAAGAATAATGTTCCAAACCATATCGTCCCCCTTGCTATCTGCTACCACCCTTTCGGCCAGCTACCCTGGCGCGCTCCGGGTCGTTCTTGAAGTTACCGGGACTCATACGCCCCCCGAGCCTTCCTGCAGCCGCTGCCCGCTTAGGGTCGTTGCGAAAGTTCCCGGAGCTCATCATACCACCCTTACGACCGGCGCGGGCGTGGCCACTAGGGTCGCCGTGCCAGCCCTTTCCGCTGTTCTGTGCCATATGCATATCCCCCTTATGTTACTACTGTTTTATGATACGTCGGCCGAAGCGAAGCATCTATGAGATATTTCACTAAGTGAGTGACGGTTTCTTGACAGATTTTCCATTAGTAACTATACTGTTTAGTAACTAAACCATATGAAGACTACTAGCAGCAATCGCGACATACTTATCCAAAGCTTGTTTGAGAATGTCAACGCCCTAAAGCGTGGTATGACCGGCTACCTGCAAGCTGTGCAGCGTGACTGGCCTGTTTCTGGTTCGCAGCTGGAATTATTATTTACTATCAGCCACAATCAGCCAGTGAGTTTCAAACAGCTTGCCCAGCAGCTGTACATGACACCCGGCGCCATCTCGCAACTAGCCGAGAGCCTGGAGCAACGAGAGCTTATCAACCGCCAAGTCGATGCAAAGGATCGCCGGGTACAGTGCCTGCACGTTTCCAAAAAAGGCTCCAAGCTACTGCAAGATATAGAAAAGCGCCGTCAGAAGCTGATGGAGGCAATCGCGCAAGACTTGAGTGACGAAGAATTGGCCTTGTGGCTGCATGTGCAAGAAAAAATGATACAGCAACTGCAAGCAGACCTAAACGGACAGATATAGGAGACAAACATGATACTAGCAAGATTACGACGAAAGAAATTAACCACCCGGGTAGCAGCGGCCGATACTGCGCCAGCCGCAACGCTCAGCGCACCCGCTCCCGAGCACTTCGAAGAGCGCAGCCACAGTGAGATTATGGTCATCATCGGCGCACTTATGCTAGCTATGTTGTTAGCCTCCCTCGACCAGACCATCGTATCCACCGCACTACCAAAAATTGCCAGCGACTTGCACGGGCTTAGCAAATACTCATGGGTTGCTACGGCCTACTTGCTTACCAGCGCCGTATCGACACCGCTCTATGGCAAGATCAGCGACATGTTCGGACGCAAAAAAATATTCCAATTTGCCATCATCCTGTTCCTAGTTGGCTCGATACTCTGTGGTGCTGCGCAAAGCATGAACCAGCTGATTTTCTTCCGTGGCCTCCAAGGTCTGGGTGCTGGCGGTCTGATGACGCTGGCCATGACTATCGTGGGTGATGTCGTATCCCCCCGCCAACGCGGCCGCTATCAGGGATACTTTGGTGCCGTGTTTGCCATCTCAAGCGTCATCGGCCCATTGCTCGGCGGCCTATTTACCGACCATCTGAGCTGGCGCTGGGTGTTCTACATCAATCTGCCGATCGGCATTTTGGCGCTCACCGCCATCGCCGCACGATTGCATTTGCCCGTTAAAAACTCCCCGCACAAAGTCGATTACCCCGGCGCGACCCTACTGGCCATCAGTGTCGTGAGCTTGCTACTCGCCACGGTGTGGGGCGGCGTGGATTACCCATGGGGTTCTGCCCAAATCATAGGCCTATTTGCTACAGCCCTGGTGGGTGCCGGCCTGTTCGTGTGGCGTGAACACTTCGCCAAAGAGCCAATTATTTCACTCAACCTGTTCCGCAACCATGTCTTTAGTGTCGCCAGCTTACTCAGTTTCATTATTGGCATCGTGATGTTTGGCGCTCTCATTTTCCTACCAGAGTACCAACAACTGGTTCGAGGTGATTCAGCCACTAAGTCCGGCCTGATGTTGCTGCCACTGGTCGGTGGTTTAATGGGAGCTTCCTTAACCTCTGGCCGACTGATATCAAAACTTGGTAAATACCGCCAATTCCCCATTGTCGGCACGGCCGTTATAACGCTCGCTTTCTGGCTCTTTAGCCACATCGGTGTCGGCACCAACCGCGTAATGCTCAGCATCTGGATGGTAATCCTCGGCATGGGCATCGGTATGGTTATGCCCGTGCTAACACTCGCTGTACAGAACGCCGTGGAGCGCAAAGACCTCGGCACCGCGACTTCTTCGGTGACGTTCTTCCGGAGCATCGGCAGCTCACTGGGCGCAGCTATTTTTGGCGCCATCCTCACCAACCGCCTGGCCCAGCACCTAACCCAATCTCTTGGCAGCAGTGCCGGTGCTGGTGCCGCTAAAAGCCTGAGCAGCAGCGCGGCCGACCTACACAAGCTACCACCAGATACACTACACAAAGTCCTGAGCGCCTTTGCGTCCTCGTTCCACGACGTCTTCCTGATTGGCATCCCGTTCGCCGCGCTGGCTTTCGTGGTAACTCTGTTCCTGCGAGAATCCCCGCTACGAACTTCGACCCGTGAAGAGGCCGCCGGAGAGGGCCTCGAGCTGTCCCACGACGCATAAGGTTCCCGGATACTTACGCCATCAGGTCGACCACCTAATCAAACGATTCGGCGGCTTCACCACGTTAAACAATCCGACCACAGCGTACCAGTAGTGCTGACGACCTTTGAGGCCACCACTTCCGGCGCCTTAGCCCTGTACTTCTAGACGCACGAAGCCTTCGGCATAGGGCGCGCCGACCTTAGCCCCAAGTCGTGTCGCCCACTGCCGTACCATGGCAAGCGTTGCTTCGGGGTCTGGCAGCTGGCTGGCATGTTCCCCGAGCGCCGTGAGTTTAGTTTCTATGTATGGTGTGATGTCCACGAAGGCGTTTTCCTGTCCAAAATGGGTTAGCAGCACCGTTTTGACCTTGTGCGGTTCCAAGCCCTCCGCGAGCAACTCTGGGAAGCTCAGGTGATCGCGGGCCAGCGGATAGACCGCGTCGAGTGTTGCCTGGCCAGCTGCGCGGTGGTCAGGGTGATTGATAAATCCGCGCTCGATGTCATACACCATGGTGGGGTCCATTGTTATAACCACGTCCGGCCTCACCGTGCGGATGATACGTGCAATGTCGCGTTTTACGGCCTGCGCACACTCCAGCGCGCCATCTTCGTAATCACCGAAGAAAACATCGGTAACACCCAAGCGCTTAGCCGCGGCGCGCTGCTCGGCCCGCCGCATATCACGCAGCCGGTCGGGGGTTAGCGAGCGATCAGTCGTGCCTTTGTTGGCATTAGTGAGGATGAAATAGTAGCCCTTGGCACCCTCGGCAATAAACTTCGCTATCGAGCCAGCCGCCACAAATTCCAGATCATCCGGGTGCGCGGCTACACCGAGCACGACTTTTGGCTTGAGTGGAGAAAAAGTATGCACCATAACTACCGTTATAGCTTAGGCCAGATGACTTTGGCAATAATGGTTTTAGCTTGCACCCAGCCGAATGTGCGACTATCGGTGCTGGCAGTCGGATTGTCACCCAGCAGATAAATCAGGTCGCCCTGCTGTTTTTCAATGCGCTTAATCTTTTCAAGCCCATTGTGACTTACGATGACGACATCGCCCGGACTGAGTTCGCGTGTCTGCCGGCCAACCACCAGCTGCCCGGCCCGCAGTGTCGGCGCCATACTGTCGCCTTCCACCTGCCGGACAATAAAATACTTCTTCGCTGATGAACGAGATTTTCTCATACTCCACCGACCGAGTAGCCTTTCATGATGGATGCAGTGCTAGGCGCAGGCGAAGCGCGGAGCGAGCCGTATGAGACATGCGGTGAGCGAGTACTGGAGACCGCGACAACGCAATACGCCATCATGAAAGGTTACTTCTTCGTTGCCCAAAAGATTTCGGCAATCTCATCAATCATGTCCAAGAGCTTTTGACCCTCAGCCGGTTCGCTGTGGTGTTTGCATTCGCCAGCCTGCTTGGTGGCTTTCCAGAATTTATCGTGCAAATCTGGGTATTTCTCAAGGTGCTCAGGTTTAAAATAGTCAGTCCACAGCACCCACAGGTGGTGTTTTACCAGCTCAGCCCGCTCTTCTTTTATAAATAGCGCGCGCACACGATCATCACCCTCGAAATTGGCCATTTTATCCATAATAGCCTTGACGCTCTGCGCCTCAATCTTAGCCTGGGCCGGATCATACACCCCGCAAGGCAGATCGCAGTGCGCATAGACAGGTTTAATAAACGGTAATTTCATGATAGGTCGCCTCCACTTAACGTACCTACAGTATAGCGCTATTCAGGCCTTTTAGCTTGCGCCGCGCGCCATTTGGCGATTTCGGCGTGGTGGCCGTTCAGGAGTACTTCGGGGACTTTTACACCAC
>Ga0070685_10002113_pt1 | contig 10261 bp, 7 predicted proteins | sample KBSS13LmetaG_FD_65651 | JGI IMG/M metagenome (GOLD analysis project Ga0070685, IMG submission 65651) | Switchgrass rhizosphere microbial communities from Kellogg Biological Station, Michigan, USA - KBS S1-3L metaG | ecosystem: Host-associated > Plants > Roots > Rhizosphere ...
AAGCGTTTGCCATGGTATCGCTATCTCTGCTATCCATCCTGAATCTGATCTCGTTGTTCTTACTTTCCAAAGACCATCCCAATCTACATCGGTTAAAATATCATCGAAAACAAGCAAGTCTCTTTGCACCCCATAAGCATTTGCCATTAATGCCATTGCGTTCCTTGTGTCATTAAAACCATCAAATGATAAAGCAACATGGTCATGACTACGAATGCCAAAATCGCGTCGGAAATCTGTAGCCCGAATTGCTTTTTTGCCCAAAGAGTCATGACAAATAAAACCAACATATAAATACTGACGATTGTATAAAACCTTTACTTCTGTCTCAAAATTTGCGGGCATGCCTTGCTGCGGCTCTATTTGTACAAATCTTGGTGAAGGTTTTGCAAGCTTCCATTCTTCTTCATTTAAAAGCCCATCTATTTTGATCGTTGTGGTTATTGGAACTGCGGTCATTTCTTTTTTTAAAGAGTCGGGCTTAAATACAGTGGCGTCCTGGGAATAAGAATGAATAGCAAAAAGTAAAAGAGATATTATAACAAGTTGTTTTGGCATAAGTGAGGATAATAATCGGGAAAAATAATAAATCTATGTTATTCAAAAGCGATGAATTTACAAGCGGCTAATAAAAATTTCAAATGGATTTTATACACTCCGCTGTATTGAAAACGGGCATTTTGTAAATCAGAAATCAATTTTCGAAGAGGATATGGAAGTATCAAAACAACTGGTTCTCTTTTTCGAAAAGATAAGCAACACTGTTAGGCTTCAGGGCAAGCTAAGAAATGATTCATTGTTTTAGTTTAACGAAAAGGAATCGTCACTTTTCAACTTATAGAATGACAGTTTCACTGGTTGAATGAATCAAACAGGTCGACGATCCAATAATTCAGATATTCTTTATTATCAAAAAGGCTTTATAGCACCTGTTATAAAATCAGCTACGTCCTTTTTAAATTTAACTGCAGATTCATTATGGATATACATCATATGCCCTGCTTCATAATATTTCATCGTAATGTTTTCTTTGATCTTTGGATCAAGATTCATATGATCAAATGTATATTCAGTTCCTGCAAAAGGTGTAGCAAGATCATAAATGCCATTTAACACAAGTACTTTCATTTTTGGGTTGCTTGACATCGCATTTAAAAGATCTGGTGAGGTGTTTGGCGGAGCTGCATCGCCGAAAAATCCATAGCCTCGTGGGTGTTTCCAATTCCACTTAAAGTCAGGAAAAGCATAAGCACCGGTATTATAATTCTTATCCTTACTTACTTTTAATTCAGTTGTATAATAACTCATGAATGCAGCTGTGAATGCCGGGCTGATATCAGAAGATTGTGGATCATAAAAAGCATATTCTGCTAATTTATCCTGGGCAATGCCTTTGTATCTTGAATCAAGTCGCCCAACAGTTAGACCTGTGCCGCGTAAAAGTTCCTGGGCAAATTGTGGCTCATTGACCCGAAGATTTGCTTTACTCCAATATTCTTTATTTAATCCGGAATAGCCAGCTAGTTTATTTAAAACCTTTTCTTTTTCATCAGGGCCTAATTGATCTCCTTTCATCAATGCTTGTGCATAGTCACCAAAAGAAAATGTCCTGACATCTTTCAGGAAGGCATCAAGATTCGCTGGTTTATTAGGAATCATATTATGAAACCAGGAAGTAGCGGCATAAGTTGGAAAATTTACAATGAAAGGCAGATCATCGCCGGGGTTAAATGCCAGCTGACGAATATCTAAGACATTTGAAACTAATATTATTCCATTCACTGAAATACCAATGTTCTCCTGCAAATAATCAGCAACACCTGCGGAGCGGAATGTACCATAGCTTTCGCCCAGTAAATATTTTGGAGAGTTCCATCGCTCATTGTCGTTCACATAATTCCTGATAAACTGGCTAACTGATTTGATATCCTCATCAACTCCCCAAAAGTCACTGTTCTTTGCTTTGCCAACAGCACGGCTTAACCCTGTACCAACAGGATCCATCATTACAATATCAGATATATCAAGTATTGAATAATTGTTATCTTCTATTTTATAGGGAGCTGGACCATTTGGCGATGGATCATTTACCACTACCCTTCTTGGACCCATTACACCCATGTGCAGCCAAATGGATGAAGATCCGGGTCCACCATTATAAGAAAATGTAATAGGTCGTTTGCCCATATCAGTTTCTCCATCTTTGGTGTATGCTGTGTAACCAAAAGATGCAATAGGTTCATCTTTTTCATTTTTAAGGATAAGGGTGCCTACTGTTGCAGTATAACTTATTGATTTGTTATCGATCTTAATACTATGTTTCGTTACTATCTTTTCAGGTTTCAAGGCAGCAAGGCTATCAGACTGTGCAAATGATCTTACGGAAAATAATAGTAGAACTAATAAACATTTAAAAAGATGGCTTGGCTTCATTGTGGCTTATTTTAGTGATTAAGGTTCTAAGATAAACAGGTTTGGGAAGATTTGATTTTTGCCAGGTCAGTTTCTTTTTTAATTTAATTCGCTAAATTGAAAGCAAAAAATGGCAAGACCTCATCATCGTAAGGGACATAAAGAACACCTGAAACAATTTCAAAACAGGGCTGCGGGCAATACCGGCGAATCAAAAGCCAGGGCAAAAGCAAGTTCTGTATTTGCAGTTGGTGGCGCAGTAGTAGGCTTTGCAATTTTTTATTTTGCTACACAAGGCGACTTTGTTTGGGCAATTGGAGGTGCCATTCTTGGGGCGGCAGCTGGTTACCTGATTGGCAAAAACATTGATAGGGCTGCAAAAAAATAATTGAATTTACTCCTGGTATAAGATCGTGCAGCTATAGGCTTCTGCTATCAGTTTAGGAATATCCATATTTTCAAAATGATTATTTAAGATCGCCGTCTTCCAAATGCCATTGGGGAGATTGACAGTTTTTTTTGAATCACTATTAAGAACTATAAATATTTTTTTCCATTTATCATTTACTTTTTGCCCATTAATGATATAGGTAATTGATCCTTTTTGTCCCACATCTATAAATTGGATATTACGAGCTATATCTTTAATAGACTTCATTCTGAAAGCAGGATGATTCTTTCTCATTTTGATCAATCCTTTCACATACTCAAATATTTCTTTATTCTTTGTCTTCAAACTCCAATCGATCGCATTAATGCTATCCGGCGATTCAAAACTATTCTCCACTCCTTTTTTTGTTCTTAAAAATTCTGTTCCTGCATGTAAAAATGAAATTCCTTGTGATGTCAACACAATTGACATTGCAAGCTTATCCATTTCTTTTCGCTCAGCCTCCGTTGCATTCTTTGCAGAGATAGCCAACTTATCCCAAAGCACATGGTTATCGTGGCACTCACAATAAGTGATCGTATTCCATGGCTGTGCAGCATAAGGGGCTTTTGAATAATTCACTTTTGTATAGTCAACCTGTGGATGTTTGCATGAAGCAACAATTCCAAACTTTATGGTTTCTTCTATTCCGGGTTTTCCACTTGCAAAACCTTTATCAGTATTTTCAAAAACACTTCCTTTTATTCCGTCCCGCATATCATCACTGAAAATTGCAATGCGATCTAATTTGTAAGCATATTTTTTTATGGCTCTTAATGAATCAGGCAATGGTGATGAACCAGCGGTCCATCCTTCTCCATATAATAAAATATCCGGTTTTATTTTATGAAGTTCTTTTGAGATCAGGTTCATTGTTTCAATATCATGCACTCCCATCAGATCAAACCTGAATCCGTCAATATGATATTCCCTTACCCAATACAAGACTGATTCAAGCATGAACTTTCGCATCATATATCTTTCACTAGCTGTTTCATTGCCACAAGCAGTTGCATTGGAAAATTTTCCTTCTTTTGTTTGCCTGTAATAATAGCCGGGAACTAATTGATTAAAATAAGAATCTTCCGTAAGTCTTGTATGGTTATATACTACATCCATTATTACCCTTAATCCATTTTGATGAAAGGCTTGCACCATTTGTTTGAATTCCTTAATTCTTGTTACTCCATCATAAGGATTTGTAGAGAACGAGCCCTCCGGCACATTATAATTCAGCGGATCATAACCCCAGTTATATTGTGTTTTATCAGGTTTGCTTTCATCTATTGAGTAAAAATCAAAACAAGGCAACAAATGAACATGAGTCACACCCAATTCTTTTATATGATCAAGACCCGTAGAAAGACCTTCCTGATTTTTTGTTCCAGTTTCAGTTAATCCTAAATACTTTCCTTTGTTTTTTATACCTGAATTTGTAGCAATACTGGCATCACGAACATGTAATTCATAGAGGATCGCATCGGTAGCATTTTTAAACAAGGGGCTTTTGTCTTTTTCCCAACCAGCAGGATTTGTTTCTTGCAGATCAACAACCATTGCCCTTTTACCATTTACACCAACTGCTTTGGCATACGGGTCAGGAACTTCAGCTAACCACTTACCATCTATTTTTACCCTAAAGACATAAAATTTTCCTTTAAGTTCATGATCAATTATAGTTAACCAAACACCGTTTTCTTTTTTGGTCATTGAATGCCTGTTGAATTCAATACCTCCTTCACCTTTTTCATAAAAAATGATTTCTGCTTCTGTTGCGGTTGGCGCCCAAATGCGAAATAAAGAAAGTTTATGGCTATAATTCAACCCAAGGTCATTCCCTTTATAGACAGGATATGAATCATATATACTCTGCGACTTCGAAAAAATAAAATTCAATAACCCGAACAGGATCATGACGGATCGCTTCATTGTATAAGAAGGAGTTTGACAAACGAATATACTATGCTAACAGATGTGCGGAGAAATTTTATGAAAAATATGCAAGGTGATACTTTATCGTGTAAATTGACACCCAATTATAAAACCGATTGCAAATGGGAGATCTCCAGATCAAGAAACAGCCAAAAAAATATGATGCGGTTATTGTAGGTTCAGGTGCTGGCGGAGGAATGGCGGCTTATGTATTGGCAAATGCAGGATTAAAAGTTTGTTTACTCGAAGCCGGTTACATGTACGATCCACAAAAAAACATTACCCAATTAAAAAATCCATGGGATAGTCCTCGTCGCGGCGCTTCAACAAAACTTCGCCCCTTTGGCGATTTTGATGCAAGTTATTATGGCTGGGATATAGATGGCGAACCTTATACAAAAGCATCAGGCACTGATTGGCTTTGGTGGCGTTCAAGAATGCTGGGTGGAAGAACAAACCATTGGGGAAGAATTTCACTTCGCTTTGGGCCAAAGGATTTCAAAAGAAGAAGCATCGATGGGCTCGGTGACGATTGGCCTATTAGCTATGATGATGTTAAACCTTATTATGATAGAATTGATGAGTTGATCGGGATATTTGGAACGAATGAAGGATTGGAAAATGATCCTGACGGAATTTTCCTACCGCCGCCTAAACCACGTTTGCATGAACTCTTTATTAAACGTGCTGCTGAACAAGCACAAGTAAAAGTGATCCCTTCAAGGCTTTCTATTCTTACTCAAAAAATAAAAAGCACTACTGATCGTGGCGCATGTTTCTTTTGTGGGCAATGTAATCGCAATTGCAGTATGGCAAAAGCTGATTTTTCATCTACGAATGTTCTTATTTACCCGGCTGTCGCCACAGGCAATGTAGATGTGGTTGCAAATGCAATGGCTCGTGAAGTATTAACAAATAGCGAAGGACTTGCTACAGGTGTTTCTTATATTAATAAGGAAGATATGCAGGAATACCAGGTAACTGGTCGCGTTGTTATTGTTGCTGCCGGAGCCTGCGAATCTTCAAGGCTTTTATTGAATTCAAAATCCGCAAGACACCAGAATGGCCTTGCAAATTCAAGTGGTGTTGTTGGAAAATATTTACATGATTCAACCGGTGCCGCACTTGGCGGTTATCTTCCAACGCTATTTGGCCGCAAGAGATATAATGAAGATGGTGTTGGCGGTTTGCATGTTTATTCACCTTGGTGGTTAGATAATAAGAAATTAGATTTTCCTCGTGGTTATCATATTGAATATTGGGGTGGCATGGGTCAGCCTGCTTATGGTTTTATGGGTGGTATTGAAAGTATGAATGGTAAGTATGCAGTAAATGGTGTGCAAAAAGAAACTGGAGGCTATGGTAAATCTTTAAAAGAAGATTACCGCTACTTCTATGGAGCAAGTGTGGGCATGGCAGGTCGCGGTGAGGCGGTACCGAGAGAAGATAATTTTTGCGAGATCGATCCGAATGTTGTTGATAAGTATGGAATACCCGTTTTAAAATTCAATGTAAAATGGAGTGACTATGAAGTGAACCAGGCAAAACACATGAAAGAAACATTTAAAGAGATCATGCATAATATGGGAGCAGTGATCACATGGGGCGCCAATGATGATGAAAAAAATCAGTATGGCCTTGCAAAACCCGGTGAGATCATTCATGAAGCAGGAACAGTACGAATGGGAAGCACTGCAAAGAATTCAGCACTGAATAGTTGGAACCAGGCACACGATTGTAAAAATCTTTTTGTAGTTGATGGCGGAGCATTCACTTCACAAGCTGACAAAAACATTACATGGACGATATTAGCTCTTTCAATGAGAGCTTCAGAACATATTATTGATGAGATGAAAAAAAATAATCTTTAGAACCACGATTTGAGGATTAAAAATGATTAAGAGGATAGATATGATACCAACTGCATCGCTTCGATTGAGCTTCTGTTGCGTCGCACTCTTGTACGACAACAAGTTTATTCAACAAGCGATAAATTAAAGATAACAAACGATAAACTCAAAATATGAAAAGAAGAGAATCGCTAAAATTAATTGTAACTGGTGCTGTAGCTGTCCCTGCAGTTGTTGCCGGTTGTGGGCCTGATGATAAAAAAACTGTTGCAGCGGTTGAACCAACTTTTAATCTTGACCGCAATCCTGCCGAAGTCGAAAATGAAAAACGGATCCTGGCAATGGATAAGTTTTTTACCGATCATGAAATGGCAACCATTGCGATAATTTCCGATATTATAATACCTAAAGATGAAGTAAGTGGCAGTGCAACTGATGCAAAAGTTCCTGAATTCATTGAGTTCATTGTAAAAGATATGCCCAATCATCAAACGCCATTGCGTGGCGGTTTGCGCTGGTTAGATATGCAATGTTTGAATAAATACAATAATTCATTTAAAGATTGTACACCACAACAACGGATCGAACTGATCGATCAGATCGCCTATCCTCAAAAGGCAAAACCAGAAATGGCACAAGGCGTTTCTTTCTTTAGTAAAATGAGAGATATGGTAGCAACAGGATTTTATACTTCACAAATTGGTGTAAAAGATATTGGCTATATGGGCAACACTCCCACCCAATGGAATGGCGTGCCAGACGATGTATTAAAACATTATGGACTTTCTTATTCAGAAAAAGAATTGAAGGAATGTGTAAGTTTTGATAAGCCTTCTGCCTAAAAAATTTTGACCTTTGATCTTTAACTTTTTAATTTTTTTTATATGAGTAACTCAAGAAGAAAATTTATAAGAAACAGTGCTGTTGCAGGTGCCGGTTTCTTCATTGTTCCCCGCCATGTTATTGGTCGCGGATTTATTGCGCCAAGTGACAAATTAAGAATTGCAGCTATTGGCGCCGGGGGCAAAGGACAAGATGATCTTGCCAATTTTGCAAAAAGTCCTAATGTAAATATTGTAGCATTATGCGATGTTGATGACCGACAGGCTGTGAAATCAAGACAATCATTTCCGAATGCTACATATTATAAAGACTTCAGAGTAATGCTGGAGAAAGAAAAGAATAATATTGATGCCTGTTCAATTTCAACACCCGACCATACACATGCAGTTGCTACTATTGCTGCGATGCAACTAGGCAAACATGTGTACACGCAAAAACCATTGACGCATGATATTTATGAAGCGAGGATGTTAACGGAGGCTGCAAAGAAATATAAAGTAGTTACACAAATGGGTAACCAGGGTGGTTCTGGCGATGGTGTAAGAAAAGCAAAAGAAATTTTTGATGCAGGTTTGATCGGTGATGTGCACACAGCACATGCATGGACAAACAGACCTGTATGGCCACAAGGTATTCCTACTCCAACTGGTCAATTTGAAATTCCTAAGGAACTTGATTGGGATCTTTGGTTAGGTACTGCTAAGAAAATAGATTTTAACCCCGCATATCTTCCATTTAATTGGCGTGGTTGGTGGGCTTTTGGTACGGGAGCATTAGGTGATATGGCCTGTCATATTATGGATCCTATCTATCGCATATTGCCAATTCTTTATCCTGATTCAGTTGAAGCAAGCATCGCTACTATTTGGGCTAAAATGTGGGATGATTCGCAAAATCCGGATGCTTGCCCTGCTTCATCGATCATACATTTGAATTATCCAAGAACTGATGGCAAAGGAAATATAAAAGTATCATGGCATGATGGTGGGTTATTACCAGAAAGACCTGATGAACTTTTACCGGAAGAAGCATTTGGTAATTGGGATGGTGGAGTTATGTTTGTTGGTACAAAAGGAAAGTTATTGCTTGATTGCTATGGTGAGAAACCGAGATTATTGCCGACAAAGCTTATGAATGAAACAAAACTTCCTGCTGAAACAATCAAAAGAGTTCCAGAAGGTCATTATATACAATGGGTAAATGCGTGTATAGCAGGTTATGGTAATGCAAAGACAAGTTCTCCATTTGAATATGCCGGACCATTTACTGAAAGTATTTTAATTGGAAACCTGGCACTTCGCAGTTTCTTAATGCAAACTGGAAAGAAGAGGGAAGATAAATGGCTCGGTCGTAAAAAACTTTTGTGGGATGCAAAGAATATGAAGATCACCAACTTTGACGAAGCGAATCAATTTGTAAAAAGACAATATAGAGAAGGCTGGACTTTAGGTGCATAAGTCAATAATTATTCAATTTATTCAATGGTTTAATTCGAAAGAATTAAACCATTTTTATTTGAGCGACGGTAAATACCGTAAGTGTAGTTATGATTTTGAATAAGCAACTGATAGCTTCGCTCCCACTTTTGCATTATTCTTTATTAAAGCAATATTTGCTTCAAGGCTTTCGCCTTTTGTATGTTCTGAAATGAATTGTAATAAGAAAGGAGTTACTTCTTTTCCACTGATCTTTCTTTCTTTTGCTGCATTCAAGGCTTTTTGAATATGAACTTCCATTTCTTCAGCAACAATTTCTTGGTCAACCGGAAGAGGATTGGCGATCAGAACGGCGCCATTCAATCCCATTTGCCATTTTACTTGTAACATCTTTGCTATTTCATCAACATCATCTAAACGCAAAGGAGAACTGAATCCACTTTTACGTGAATAAAAACTAGGGAACTCATTTTGTCCAACAGTTACAACTGGAACTCCTTTTGTTTCTAAATATTCAAGTGTTAGTCCAATATCAAGAATTGATTTAATACCAGCAGATACAACTGCCACTGAGGTTTGTTCCATCTCAGTAAGATCTGCCGATACATCCATCGTTTCATTTGCATTTCTATGTACACCTCCTATCCCACCGGTTACAAATATTTTTATGCCAGCCATTGATGCGATTCGCATGGTCGCAGCAACGGTTGTTGCACCTGGTAATTTTTTGCTGATCACATAAGGCATATCCCTCAAACTCACTTTCCATACATCTTTTGCTGAAGCAAAATATTCCAATTGTTCTTTGGTTAACCCAGCGTAGCATTTACCATTAAAGATGGCGATCGTTGCCGGTACTGCGCCATTGTTTCTAACAATATTTTCTACCTCGATCGCTGTATTAATATTTTGTGGATATGGCATGCCATGAGAAATAATTGTTGATTCCAATGCAACAACAGGCTTGCCTTCAGCTAATGCATTTTTTACTTCAGGATGTATTTCTAAGTATTGATGCATTAGTCAGGATAATATTTTGAAACGAGGCTTAATAATTTTTGTTGATTTAAATGAGTAGCAATGGCGCCATTCACCTGTAAAATTTCCGCCGATAATGTATGTGCAAGTTTTAAACAATCAACGTCTTCTTTCCCCAATGTTTTACCTAAAACAAAACCCGATAAAGAGCCATCCCCTGCACCGGTACAATCTACAATTTCAATTTCGGGAGCATGAAGTGTTATCGATCTTTCTTTATTATAAATAGCAGAACCAAGCTTGCCATTATGCAGCCAAACATTCTCCACTCCTTTCTTGATCAATTCTTCTATTTGATGTTGAGTAAATAATGCTTTTTC
>Ga0070685_10002117_pt1 | contig 10252 bp, 11 predicted proteins | sample KBSS13LmetaG_FD_65651 | JGI IMG/M metagenome (GOLD analysis project Ga0070685, IMG submission 65651) | Switchgrass rhizosphere microbial communities from Kellogg Biological Station, Michigan, USA - KBS S1-3L metaG | ecosystem: Host-associated > Plants > Roots > Rhizosphere ...
AATGGTTCAAGGGTAAACGGCTTGATAACCCACTGATTCCTGCGTTTCAGGCCTTTGGAATCAGGCGGCAGGCTGCTTTGGCATCTTGTTCAGCCATTGCGGCAGGAGGCGCGCGAAATCCCGCTCCCCGGTGTCAGCCATCGGGGTTCCGAGATGGCCCAGCATGCGCTGCAGGTCGCCTTTCGTGGCCATGCCGAAAATGTCGGTACAGCCGCCCACGAATTCTCCGCCGACGAAGATCTGGGGAATGGTGCCTGAGCCTGTCCTGACCTTGAGCGCCGCCCGTATGCGGCCGCCCATGTCGCCCTTCTGATAGGCGACCGAGTCGAGATCGACCGAGCGGTATGGGATCGAGAGCGCCGCGAACAGCTTGCGCACCGCCCAGCAGAATTCGCACCATTCGAGCGCGAACATGACAACGGGTTCCTCGGCGACTACCTTGGCGACGAACGCCTCTGCCTCGGCGTCCCGCGGCGGCTCGGCCGGCGCCTGTTCGGGCGCGGGCGGCGGCGGGGCGATATCGAACCGGGCCATGGGGGTGGATTTGGAGATGTCGATCTCCTCCTCCGTCATATCGACGGGAATGTCCTCGAACAACGGCGTCGAGAGATAGCGCTCGCCCGTGTCGGGCAGCATGCAGAGGATGGTCGCCCCTGTCGGCGCCGACTTGGCAACCTGCAACGCGCCGGCAAGCGCCGCGCCGGCAGAGATGCCAACGAAGATCCCCTCCTTCTGCGCCAGCTCCCGCGAGAGGCGCAGGGCGTCGGCGCCATTCACGGGGACAATCCGGTCGATCCATTTTTCCTGCAGCGCATCGCTCGCCAACTTCGAGATGAAGTCGGGCGAGGTGCCCTGTATGGGGTGGGGGCGGAAATAGGGGTGGCTGGTGATCAGGGGGCCGGCGGGTTCCGGCTGCACGATGCCGCTGCCGAGTATCTGCGAGTTGTCGGGCTCGGCCACGATGATGCGGGTCTCCGGGCGAGCCGACTTCAGCACACGCGAGACGCCCTTGAGCGTGCCGCCGGTGCCGAACGTCGAGACCCAGTAGTCGAGCTTCTCGCCTTCGAAGTCGGCGAGGATTTCCTGCGCCGTGGTGGCCGAGTGGATATCGGCATTGGCGTCCGTCTCGAACTGCCGCGTCAGGAACCAGCCATGCTTCTTCGCCAGTTCCTCGGCCTTGGCAAGCATGCCTGAGCCCTTCTGCCAGGCCGGCGTGAGTACGACCTTGGCGCCGAGGAAGCGCATCAGCCTGCGGCGCTCGACGCTAAAATTCTCGGCCATCACGATGACCAGCGGATAGCCCTTGCGGGCGCACACCATGGCAAGACCGATGCCCGTGTTCCCGGACGTCGCCTCGATCACGGTCTGGCCTGGCTTGAGCGCGCCAGTCTCTTCCGCCCGCTCGATCACGGCCAGGGCCAGGCGATCCTTCACCGAGCCCATCGGGTTGAAGCTCTCGATCTTCACGTAGATCGAGACATGCTTCGGGGCGAGCCGCGAGAGCTTCACGACCGGCGTGCGGCCAACGGTTTCGAGAATGGAATCATATTTCATGGCGGTTCATCCGGCCTTGTTTCACGCGCCTCTCATGGGCGGCTTCAGGGCTAGATGGTCGGGCCAGTCCCGAAGTTCAACGCCCTTTTTGGCATGACCCGCATGACCTGGCCATTTCGCAATGAGATCAGTGCCCTGCGAACCACACCAGGTAACTGACCTCGATCCCCTGGGCGGACAGCCGCGTATCGCCCTGCAGTTCGGGGAGGCAGACGAGGAAGGCCGCCCCGGCGATCTTTGCGCCTGCCTTGCGCAGCAGCTTGATCGCGGCCATTGCCGTGCCGCCGGTGGCGATGAGATCATCCACGAGCAGCACGCGCTCGCCCGGCGTGATCGCGTCCGCATGCACCTCCATCGCGTCGGCGCCGTATTCGAGTTCATAGCTTTCGGTCAGCACGCTGTGCGGAAGCTTGCCCTTCTTGCGCAGCGGCACGAAGCCGGCCGAGAGCTGGTGCGCCACGGCCCCACCGAGAATGAACCCGCGCGCTTCGATGCCCGCCACTTTGTCGATCTTCTGCCCGGCCCAGGGCTGGACCAGCTCGTCCACCGCCTGCCGGAAGGCGCGCGGATTGCCCATCAGCGTGGTGACATCGCGGAACTGGATGCCCGGCTTCGGAAAATCCGGAATCGTGCGGATCGTGTCTTTCAGTTCCATCAAGCATCTTCCTGCAATCTATCAGCCCGCAGCTTTGCCGGGCTTTCGTGACTAGGCAATGTCGGAGCGGGGCGACAGGCGCGTTTCCCTGTTGGCGGCCACAATACGCGGCGTCTAACGGGGCTTCAGGGCGGCGACGGCGGCGTCGAAGACGTTGGCGTCGGCCGAGCTCCTGGCCTGCAGCAACCCCCGCTTCTCGGCGATGGCGGCGGCCGGGTCGATCCGGTCGGCGAGGCCGGCAGCCAGCCGGCGCAACTCGTCCCGGAGGACGTTCATCTCCTCCGGCCCACCGGAGAGCGACCAGGCGGCGCGGCGGCGCAGCTCCACATCCTGCGAGGCCAGGCGGCGCAGCTCCCTCTCCAGGACGTTCAGCATGGTCAGCGGCGACAGCGTCACCGTCAGGTGCATCGATTCCTCATTCGTGCACCGCGCCGAATGCATGACGCCGCGCGGAATGTAGAGGACGTCGCCTGCGCGCAACCTGAGCGGTGTGGCCGTACCTACGGGGCGGAAACGATTGGCGTCCCAGTCGACATCCGGGCCAGGCAGCGCCTGCTGGTCGGTATACTCCTTGTAGATCAGCCACTCCTTCGCCCCAGCCACCTGGATGATGAATGAGTCCGTGTTGTCGAAGTGCGGCGGAAGACCGTCCTGCGTAGGCGGAGTGAAGTAGACATTGACCTGCGTCTCCGCCGCATAAGTCTCCGCAACGTCGCGGGCGAAGTCTGCGAGCTTACGGTCGAACTGGTCGATGTCGCGAAAGCGGAGCGTGCAGCCGATCCTGAGCAGCTCTCCGGTCACCTCCAGCGCCGATCGCCCGCTGCCGCGGATGATGTCGGACAGGCGCATCAGGTTCTGGATGCGGTAGATGTCGGTATTGGCTGCGGGGGCGCCTGGGCCGGCGATCACGTCCTGCAGCCGACGCGTGTCGAACAGGCCCTTCGCCTCCTGCGCGGTCAGCGCCGCTTCGAACTTTACGGCGTGGCGCTCGCGGAACTCCGCATTGAAGTCCGGAACCCCCTTGTTGCCGACAAGCCGGCTGGCGAGCCGTTGCATGGCCTGCTCCCTTTACCAGTCTGGAGCTTGCCCGGGATCGCCCGGGATTTCCAGCTTTCGCTCAGGCAATGTCGGAGCGGGGCAAGCTTCGCGTTTCCCTGTTTGCCGATTCGATCCATTCAGCGAAATGCGCCTCTGCCAGCATGGTCTGCATATACTTGTCCGCCCCGGCCGAGCGCGGAATGGCGTAGGTGACGAAGCGGGTGATCACCGGGGCGTACATCGCATCGGCAATCGACCATTTGCCGAACAGGAATGGCCCGCCTGAGCGGCCGAGCCAGTCATTCCAGAGCTTGTCGACCTTTTCCGCATCCGCCCGGCCATCGGGCGTCATGCGGCCCGCATCCGTGCGGCGGCGGATGTTCATGGGCGCGTCGTTCCGCAGGTTCGGGAAGCCCGAGTGCATGATGGACGCCGCCGTGCGGGCGAGCGCCCTCGCCTTTGCATCCCTCGGCCACAGCGACGGGCTCTGCTCGGCGGCCCATTCGCAGATCGAGAGGCTTTCGGCGATGGTGACGCCGTCCCATTCGAGAGCAGGCACGCGGGCGTTGGGAGAAAATGCTCCGAAGCTCGGCTTGCCGCCGGTCTCGGGCAGATCATGCAGCACTTCCTCGAACTCGATCGCGCCATGGCGCAGGGCGAGCCAGGGACGCATCGACCAGGAGGAGTAGTTCTTGTCGCCGATATGCAGTCTGGGTTTGGACATGAGCTGTCTCTTTGGGTTTGGGAGGCTCGCCGAGGCTGTGGGATAGCGCAACCAGCAGCGCCAGCGCCATGAAAACTATTCCCATGCCGCGCTCGAACCAGGCGCGAATGCGTGGCCGGGCGAGGAAGCGCGAGAGATGCCCGCCCGCATAGACATAGAGCCACTGCACGCCGACATCGATGATCGTGCCCACGACCGCGATCGTCATCGTCTGGGCGAACACGTCGCGGTCCTTGTTGATGAACTGCGGCAACAGGGTGAGGAACCAGATGATGGTCTTGGGATTGCCCATCCCGATGGCGAGGCCGTCGAAGAATGCGCCATGGCTGGAGCGGACGGCGGGGATGGCGGCCACGGGAGCGGGGGCTTCACGCTTGAACGAGTGAGCGAAGGCGAAGACGCCGAGGACGGCGAGATAGAGGGCGCCGCCCCACTTCAGTACGTCGAACACCATCTCGGAGGCCGCCACCAGGCTCGCGAGGCCGAAGGCGATCAGGAGGAAGTAGACGACGTTCGAGACCTCGATGCCGAGGCCCGCGAAGATGCCTGCGCGGCGGCCCTTGAGGGCCGCCTGCGACATGACGAACATCGTGTTCGCGCCCGGGGCCAGCGACACCAGCGTGGTGAGCCCGATGAAGATCAGGAAGTTGTCAGGAAACATGTGGCTCCCGACCGGAGCATCTCGCCGAAAAGTGTGCAGCGGTTTTCGGCAAAGCGATGCGACCAACCATGAGCCAAGACATTACGAGAGCACTCTTCCGGCTATCGCGTCCAGCCTTGCGACTGCCATGGGATCGCGGGCTTCCTTCGGGGTGATGATCGCATGGTCGAGACAGGTGTCGATGCCGTCGGGATCGGGGGTGCGTGGCGTTGCGGCAAGCCGCTTTGCGAGAGCTGAGACCAGTTCCTGCGCGCGGGCGGCGTTGGCGTGCAGGACCTTGATCACGTCCGTCACCGACACAGCCTCCAGCTCCTCGCGCCAGCAGTCATAGTCGGTGACCATGGCGATCGAGGCATAGGGTAACTCGGCTTCGCGCGCGAGCTTGGCCTCGGGCATGTTGGTCATGCCGATGACGTTGCAGCCCCAGGATTGGTACAGCTTCGATTCCGCGAGCGTGGAGAATTGCGGGCCCTCCATCGCGAGGTAGGTTCCGAAGCGGTGCACTCTCACGCCCAGCCCTGTTGCTTCCTCGTACGCCATCGTGGCGAGGCGGCGCGAAACCGGATGCGCCATCGAGACATGGGCAACTACACCTTCTCCGAAAAAGCTCTTCTCGCGGGCGAAGGTGCGGTCGATGAACTGGCTGACGATCACGAAGTCGCCGGGCGCGATGCTCTCCTTCAGCGAGCCGCAGGCGGAGAGCGAGACAAGGTCGGTGCACCCTGCCCGCTTCAGCACATCGATGTTGGCGCGGTAGTTGAGCTGGCTCGGGCCCAGCCTGTGACCGCGCCCATGGCGGGGCAGGAAGACGACGTCCGTTCCGTGGAGCCTGCCGCGATAGAGCTGGTCGGACGGCTCGCCCCACGGCGAGGCAATCGCCTCCCACCGGGCATTCTCGAGACCCGGCAGCTGGTACAGCCCCGACCCGCCAATGACGCCCAACACCCAGCCCGGCATTATGTCTCCTCGAAGCGGAATGAAGCCGCTGGGGAGGCGGATGGCAACTGTGGCTAGCCGAGATGCTCTCTAGAACCGCTTCCGCATCGTCGTAGGCGGCGGGGTGAGCGGGTTCACCGTGTGGAGCTGGACGTCGTCGGCGAGGGTGTAGCCGAGCGACGACCAGAAGCGGATGAGGCGGGGCTGGTCGGCTCGGACGCCAAGCTGCGCGCCAGCTGCGCCGCGGTCGCGTGCCTCGGCTTCGAGGGCGGCAACCAGGGGCGCGCCTAGGCCGAGCTTGCGGTGGGTGGCCAGGACGCCGATGCGCTTGAGTTCGACCCATTCGCGCGGATCGTCTGCCGGTCCTGGGACGGGATGGAGGCGGCCTGAGCCGACGATTGCCTCGCCCTCTATCAGGAATACGGCCGCCCCGCGCTCCAGTTGCTTCCCGATGCTCTCCGGCGTCTCGCGGTAGGCGGAGGAGTTCTCGGCGACCGTGCCGCGCCAGCAGCGCAGCATAGTCTCGTGCAGGAGAGCGGCCTCTCCCGGCTTGACCAGACGCGTATGGAAACCGGGAGGAAGTGCGGACATCTAAGCGCTGAAACGAAAGCCGGGATCCGTGCAGCCAACAGCCCCGAAGGCGGCAGCGGATCCCGGTATACGCCCTTGCGGGCATATTGCCGATGGCCTTCGTAGAAGCGGGGTTATTCCACAGGGCCGGATGTCAGGGGATTCAACGCCGGATGGGCTTGGTCCCGCCGTGCGTGTAGCGCGGCGGGATGACGCGGCGCGGTTAGTGTTCGACCTTCCGCCAGATCGCCTTGTAGGAAAGGAAGGCGAATAGCGCGAGGACGAGCAGGTAGCCGAGAACAGCGATGCCCATCTGCTTGCGCGTTTCCATCTTCGGATCGCCGGCCCATTGCAGGAAGACGGCGACGTCTTTCGCCATCTGCGCCTTGGTGGAGGGCGTGTTGTCGTCGTAGGTGACCATGCCGTCCTGCTTCAGCGGTTCTGGCATCGCGAGGAAGCCACCTGGCGGCTTCGCACGCGGATCGCCCGCCCAGGCGGCCGACGTGTCGCCCGCGAAGTAGACGTTGTAGTGCTGGGTCGCTGACACGGTGAGGCCTTGCGGCGGCTCGTGATAGCCGAGCATGAGCGAATAGATGTACCCGGCTTCGCCGTGGCGCGCCTTGGTAATCACCGAGAAGTCAGGCGGAAGCGCTCCGCCGTTTCCGGCGCGGGCTGCAGCGTCATTCGCATAAGGGCTCGGGAAGTGGTCCGACGGCTTGCCTTCGCAGGCCTTCGGGTCGGCAGCGCAATCGAGCGGGTCGCCCGTTTCCGGGTCGATACCGCCGATCGGATATTCCCTGGCAATCTGCTTCACGACCGGATTGTCGGCCGGGTTGGGGAACGCCGCGTCGTAGAACGGGCCGCCCTTGTCGCCGAGATTGCGGAAAGAGAGCAGCTTGAGGCTGTGGCAAGCCGCGCAGATCTCCCGGTAGACCTTGAAGCCGCGCTGCAGTGCGTTCTGGTCGTAGAAGCCGGTAAAGCCGTCATGATCCCAGCCGCCCGCGGGTTCGAGCAGGTGATGGCCGCCAGCGGCTTCGGCTTCTGCACCGGCAGCAGCTGCGTGGTCCTGAGCGGATGCAGCCGTCACGCCCAGCGTGAGGGCGGTCAGAGCGGCGAAAGCAAGGTGTGTGATGCGCATCTGGCTCTCCCCTACTCGGCGTGCTGCGGAGCTGCGCCGGCTACGGGCGCAGGAGCGGCGGACTTGCCGTGCTTCTTGCGCACGCTGTCTGCGATGGATGCAGGCCGCGGCTTTGGCTTCTCGATCACGCCGAGGACCGGAAGGAGGAACAGGAAGTAAATGAAGTAGTAGGCGGTGAGCGCCTGAGCGAGCCAGACCCACTTGAAGCCCGAGCTCGAGATCGCGATCGAGGGGATCGAGTCGGGGATCGCAGCAAGCTGCGCCTTCTTGGCGCTGGCGGCGTTGAAGTCGTCGAAAATCTCGGTCTTCTGCTGGCCGCCCTCCACATAGGTCAGAGCAAGCTGGTCCGGCTTGAACTTGAAGATGAGATCGTCCGGGTTGTTCGCGCCGCAGAAGCCGAGGCCCACCGCGGAGGCAACGAAGAACAGGAAGAACCAGCGCGCCGTCGGGCGGTAGCGCATCGAGCGCACCTTGGACGTATCGAGCCACGAGACAAGGAAGAGAATGATGATCGAGCCGAACATCGCGAAGATGCCGAGCGTCTTGGCTTCAATCGGACCGATGTTGAAGTTGAAGGCGCGCAGGATCGCGTAGAACGGCAGGAGATACCATTCCGGCACGATGTGCGAGGGCGTGACCAGCGGGTTGGCCTCGATCGAGTTGTCGGCGTGGCCAAGCGCGTTGGGGTAGTAGAACACGAAGACCGCGAAGACGATCAGGAACACGATGATCGCGAAGCCGTCCTTCACCGTGTAGTACGGATGGAAGGGCACGGTGTCCTTCTTGACGTCCTTCACCGAAACGCCCGTCGGGTTGTTGTTGCCCGGCACGTGCAGCGCCCAGATGTGCAGCATGACCACGCCGGCGATGATGAACGGCAGCAGGTAGTGCAGCGAGAAGAAGCGGTTGAGCGTCTGGTTGCCGACGGCGGGGCCGCCAACGAGGTAGGTCTTGATGACCGGGCCCACGAGCGGGATGCCGCCGATGATGTTCGTAATGACGCCCGCGCCATGGTAAGACATCTGGCCCCAGGGCAGCACATAGCCCATGAACGCCGTCGCCATCATCAGGCCGTAGATGAGGCAGCCGAGGATCCAGAGAACCTCGCGCGGGGACTTGTATGACCCGTAGTAAAGGCCGCGGAACATGTGAATGTAGACGGCGATGAAGAACATCGAGGCGCCGGTCGCGTGGATGTTCCGGATCAGCCAGCCGAACTCGACATCGCGCATGATGCGCTCGACCGAGTTGAACGCGCCGGCAGTAGAGGCGACGTAGTGCATCGCCAGCACGATGCCGGTGACGATCTGGATGACGAGGCAGACGGCCAGGATGCCGCCGAACGTCCACCAGTAGTTGAGATTCTTCGGCGTCGGGAAATCAATGGCGCTGTCGTTCGCCATGCGCACGATCGGCAGGCGCGTATCCAGCCACCTGGTGAAGCCGGTCTTGGGTTCGTAGGTCGACGGTCCGCTCACGTCCCTGTCTCCCCTTACAGCGTAATCTTGATGGTGGTCGCCGAAACGTATTCGTAGTTCGGGATCGGCAGGTTCTTCGGCGCCGGTCCCTTACGAATGCGTCCGGAGATGTCGTAGTTCGAACCGTGGCAGGGGCAGTACCAGCCGCCGAATTCGCCGACCGTGCCCTGGCTGGGGCCAACCGGAACGCAACCGAGGTGGGTGCAGACGCCGGAGGTTACTAGGATGGCCGGGTTGAGCTTGCCATCCTGCATCGGGCGAAGGCGGCTGTCGTCCGTTTCCGGATCGATCATCGGCGCCGTGTCGTCCTTGCGGGCGCGGGCGATCTGCTCGGCCGTGCGGTGACGGATGAAGAAGGGAAGACCGCCGATGAGGACGCGGATCTCGCCGCCTTCCTCAACCTTGGAGATGTCGACCTCGGCGCTGGAGAGCGCGCGGGTGTCTGCGGCGGGAGCAAGCTGCTGGACGAAGGGCCACGCGACCGCGGCGACGCCGCCTGCGGCGACTGTGGCGGCTGCAATGTGGATGAAATCCCGGCGTGTTTCCCCGGCGTGGGCGGCATCCGCTGTTGCGGCCTTAGAACCGGGTTCCGACACGCGAGTCTCCCATGGTATCCAGAGCTTTCAACCGCTTATGACCGTCGCGGGGGTTAGCCCCCACGTGACGGGATGTCGCAAGAAAGCCCTTTATCGTGCCGGCACCGTCTAAAGTGCGACTCGCACTCTATCAACCCGACATCCCCCAGAATCTTGGGGCAAATCTTCGATTAGCGACGTGCCTAGATGTCGCGGTCGAGATTATCGGGCCGTGCGGCTTTCCGTTAACGGACAAGGCGCTCCGCCGGACGGCCATGGACTACGCCGGAAAGGCCGAAATCGTGCGCCATGACGGCTGGTCGGCATTCCTCGATTCGCATCGCTCAAAAGGTGGAAGGCTGGTGCTGCTGACGACCCGAGGCGCTGAGCGGCTCGATGCGTTCCGGTTCGAGGCAGGCGACTGCCTTCTGTTCGGCCGGGAGTCGGCAGGCGTCCCGGATGAAGTTCACGCGGCGGCGGACAAGCGGGTCGTCATTCCGCTGGCGGAGGGCGCGCGGTCGCTCAACGTGGCGATGGCGGCGGGGATCACGCTGTTCGAAGCGCTGAGGCAGACGGAGGGGCTGCCCCGAAGCTTGGCCTGAACTGCCTAGTTCGCGACGAGATAGTCATCCGCGTCGCAGGCGCGGGCGATGTCGCGGGTTAGTGCGGTGAAGCGCGCCTGGCGGTCTGGGCCGATGTCGCGCAGCAGGCGTTCGCTGGCGTTGGTTTCGCCGCGGGCGCCAAGGACGACGACGTCGAACATTTCCGCGTCAAGCTTCTGCGCCGATTGGTCGGCCAGGCATTTGCAGATTTCGGGCGTCTGGCCTGAGGCCACGCACCGGTCGGTGATGACCGCCCTGCCCGGCCCGTTCTGGCTGCAGCCTGCGGCGAGAAGAACTCCGCCAAGCGCGAGAGCGGCTGCA
>Ga0070685_10002118_pt1 | contig 10252 bp, 10 predicted proteins | sample KBSS13LmetaG_FD_65651 | JGI IMG/M metagenome (GOLD analysis project Ga0070685, IMG submission 65651) | Switchgrass rhizosphere microbial communities from Kellogg Biological Station, Michigan, USA - KBS S1-3L metaG | ecosystem: Host-associated > Plants > Roots > Rhizosphere ...
CCGCGTTCAACAGCACCGCGCGCAACATCACCCTGGGTGCGGCCGGCGGCGGCTTCGATATCGCCGATGCAGCCAACACCTTCACCGTGTCGCAAGCCTTGAGCGGCAGCGGCGGCCTGACCAAGCTGGGCGATGGCACCCTGCTGCTGACGGGTGCGAACAGCTACAGCGGCGGCACCACCATCAGCGCCGGCACGCTGCAAGGCGACAGCAGCAGTCTGCAAGGGAATATGCTCGACAACGCCAGCCTGGTATTCGATCAGGGCGGCAACGGCAGCTACAGCGGCAGCATCTCGGGCAGCGGTTCGCTGACCAAAGAAGGCAATGGCACGCTGATCCTGAGCGGCAGCAACAGCTATAGCGGCGGCACCACCATCAGCGCGGGCACGCTGCAAGGCGACAGCAACAGCCTGCAAGGCAACATCACCAACAACGCCGCGCTGGTCTTCGATCAGGCCAGCGACGGCAGCTACGCCGGCAGCATTTCCGGCAGCGGCACGCTGACCAAGCAAGGCGCCGCCACGTTGACCCTGACCGGCGCCAACAGCTATAGCGGCGGCACCATCATTGGCGCGGGCACGCTGGCAGGCGATACCACCAGCTTGCAAGGCAATATCGTCGACAACGGCACGCTGGCCTTCCAGCAGAACTCGAACGGCACGTTTGCCGGCGTCGTATCGGGCTCGGGCAACTTGCTGAAAGAGGGCGCCGGCACGCTGACGCTGAGCGGAGCCAACACGTATAGCGGCGGCACCACCATCAGCGCCGGCACCTTGGCCGGTGACACCAACAGCCTGCAAGGCAACATCAGCAACAACGCCACGCTGGCTTTCAATCAGACCATGGACGGCCAATTTGGCGGCAGCATTTCCGGTAGCGGCAACGTGGTGAAGAACGGCGCGGGCACGCTGATCCTGTTGGCCGATCACAGCTATCAAGGCGGCACCGCGATCAACGGCGGCACGCTGCAATTGGGCAAGGGCGGCAGCAGCGGCATGATCGTCGGCGACGTGAGCAACAACGGCACGCTGGCTTTCGATCGCGGCGACGCGGTAAGTTTTGCCGGCACCGTCAGCGGCACCGGCATGCTGATCCAGAACGGCGCGGGCACGCTCACCCTGAGCGGCGCCAACAGCTATACCGGCGGCACCGCCATCAACAGCGGCACGCTGATCGGCGACAGTCATAGCCTGCAAGGCGCCATTGCCAACCAGGGCGCGCTGATCTTCAACCAGACCGCCGACGGCAGCTTCCAGGGCAGCATCAGCGGCAACGGCTCGCTGACCAAGACCGGTCAGGGCAGCTTGCTGCTCACCGGGCAGAATCCGGTCACCGGCAACACCACCATCGCCGCCGGCACGCTGGCGGTAGGCGATGCATCGTCGCCGGGCGCCAGCCTGGGCGGCAATGTCACCGTGCAGCCCGCGGGAACATTGCAAGGCAACGGCACCATCGGCGGCAATGTGCTCAACAATGGCACCGTGCATCCGGGCACCGGCAATGCAGGCACGTTGACCGTCAACGGCAATTACACGCAGGGCCCGGGCGGCTCGTTCGTGGTCGGCACCGCCGCCGACGGTTCGGGCAGTCAGTTGCTGGTGCACGGCAGCGCAACCTTGAACGGCAGTGCGTTGCTGCTATTGCCGAGCGCGAACTGGCAAGCCGGCACCACCTATCGCGTGTTGACCGCCGATGGCGGCGTCAATGGCGAGTTTGCCGCGGTGACTTCCAACTACGCCTTCGTCAATCCCACGCTGTTGTACGAACCCGGTTCGGTGGGGCTGTCGCTGCAACGCAATCCGGTCAGCTTCCCCTCGGTGGCCGCCACGCGCAACGGGCAAGCCGCTGCGGCTGCGGCGGAAGCGCTGGGGCAGGGCAATGCGCTGTACAACGCGATCGTGTTGCTGGATCGCAATACCGCCGCCACCGCCTTCCAGCAACTGCAGGGCGACATCCACGCCAGCACGCGCACGGCCATATTGGATAACGACCGCTATGTGCGCGAGGCGATCACCGCGCATCTCTCCGGCACCGCCAGCGACGCCAACGGCCGCAGCGCCAGCAAGAGCGACGGCGGTTCCGTTTGGACGTCCGTATGGGGACACTGGGGTAGCCACGACAGCGACGGCAACGCTACCGCGCTGCAGGCCAACGGCAGCGGCATGGTGGTCGGCGCGGACATCGGCGTGGGCGGCGACGGCCGGGTCGGCGCACTGGTCGGCACCGGCGAAGGCACCGCGCGCAGCTATTCGCCCGATACCTCTTCGCATCAGCTCAACAACTACGCGGGCCTGTACGGCGACATCCATTTCGACGCCTTCCATCTGCAGGGTGGCGCGGTATACGGCTGGCAGAAAATCACCGCCAATCGCAGCATCGCCTTCGGCACCGTGCAGGGCGTGGCTGGCAGCCGTTACGACGCCAATACGGCGCAGGGCTATATCGACGGCAGCTACGAGATGCTGATCGGGCATTCGACCCTGGCACCGTTCGTCAGCATCGCCTACGACCACCTCAGCAGCGATCCCATCCACGAACACGGCGTGCTCGGCGCATTGGATGTGGATGGCCAAAGCAATGCAGTGACCGTGGGCACGCTCGGTGCGCGCAGCAGCTTCCAGCTGGATGAGAGCGGCGGCCTGCGCGCCAATTTCAGCCTGGGCTGGCAGCACGCCTGGGGCAGCGTATCGCCGGTCGACAGCATGCGTTACGCGGTGGGCGGCCCGTCGTTCAGCGTAGCCGGCGTGCCGGTGGCGAGGAACGCTGCGGCTTTCAACGGCGGCATCAGTTTCCTGGTGGCGCCCAAGGTCTCGGTCGACGCCACCTATAGCGGGCAATTCGCCAGCCATGCGACCGCTCAGGCCGCCCGGCTCAGCCTCACCTGGACGTTCTGAGCGGGCGTGAGCATGCGGCGGACGGTGTTCGCCGCATGCTCTTCTGCTGGCTGCGCAACTATGGGGAAACCCTAGGCTAGGGAAGAGCCTAGTTGGATGGGTGGCGGTGGTTTTTCATACTCGGTGCCGTTGCAGCGCTTCATCGCTCAGCTCCCGAAGGCTCAGCCACCGGCTGATTCGCACATCCCACTTTGAAGAGGGCAAAACCATGAGCAGCCTGGTCTCTCCCGTCTATGCATCCGCGGTCAACACACTTGCCAGCCAGGGCATGAGCCGCGCGGAAGCCACGGAAGTCGTGCGCAATGCGCTGAACGAATTCCAGAGCAAGGTTTCCGAGCCGCTGATCTCGATGCTCACCAATGGCAGCGGCAACACCGGCGGCTGGCTGGAAGCGCTGGCCAAGGCCTTGGGCGACAAGCTGGATCAGGCCGCCAATACGCTGAAGGACAAGGCCGGCGCGGTCAACGCCGACAGCCCGGGACAGACCACTCAGCTGAGCGCGGAAGCCGAAGAGTTCTCGCAGATGATGGATGCCTTCAACAACATCATCAAGACCTTGGGGCAGTCGATGGATACGATGGTGCAGAAGCAATAATTCACTCCAGGATGACGCCGAAAGCCGGGATACTTCAGGTGTCCCGGCTTTCTCTTTTTAAGCACTGGAGAGATCTCCGCATCATGCTCACTGTGAGTCCGCGCGGCCTGGCGCTGTGCGCCGCCGCGGTATTCGTGCTGTCGTCCTGCCATGCGCAGGATGGCGGCCTCGACACCGGTCGCGACTACAACGTCTGCCTGTTCAAGGGCTTCAAGACCGGCGCGGGCGGCATGCGTTTGCCGGTGTGGCGACCGTACGTGCTGCTCAAGGACGGCAGTGCCTACGAGAATCCGAACTCGCCGCCGGAGCTGCTCGACGCATCATCGTCGCGGCAAAGCGAGCCTGCACGCTGGGGCAGCTGGACACGGCAAGGCAACGAGGTGACGCTGAACATCGCCAGTCATCAGCCGATGAGCACGACCCATTGCATCTCGCCAGCGCCTGCTGGAACGACACTGGACGGCAGTTACAAACATGTCGGCGGTGGTGGCACGCTTGCCGCTGGCGGGCACGCTTCGTTCATGCGCAGCGACCGCTATCGCTTCAACGCCGATGGAAGTTTCGACAGCGGCCGCAGCAGCGGCCTGATTTCACCCGGCGCATCCAGCGTGTCGGAAAGCGCCAGGTCGGGGCACTATCAGATACACGATTATTCGATCGAGCTGCGCTACGACGATGGCAGCCAGGCGACACTGTTCTTCTACAGCGACGGCCGGCAACTGCTGCATCTGGGCGAAGACGATTACGTGCCCGCCACGGATTGAGCGACGAAGAAATTACAGGTGATGCACCACCCAGCCCGGCGGCATCGGCACATCCTGCTGGGAGCCCTGCACGGCCGCCTGCACCACCTCATGCGGCGTGCTGCCGGGCTGCTGCCAGCGTTGCGCCAGCCGGCCGAGAATCTGCCGTGTTTCGCAGGTGTAGGTGCCTTCGAGTTCCAGGCCGACTTCGGCGGCGATCTTGTCGGCGTAGAACGTGCGCAGTTGCGCGTTGAGATCGAACAAGGCCAGCAACTTGCGCAGCGCATCGGCATACAACGTGCGGTCCAGCACGGGGCGCTGGGTTTGCTGGCAATACCACACGGTGAGATATTCGATCGGGCCGAGCAGGCGGCGCCGATTCATCGAGCCGCTCGCATTCGCTGCGCTGCCCCAGGCGCTCAGCTGCCCGGATGGAAGATCCATGCGCTGCGCAGCGGCGGCGAGCAGATCGGCGATGCATTGCTTGGCGGCCGTATCCTCGCTTTCCGCCACGATCAGCAGCATCTTCAGAAACACCGGATACGCTTCGTCGCCCAATTGCCGCACCAGTCGCTTGGCCAGCGCCAGACGCAACTCCAGCGACGGCTCGCGTTGCAACGCGGCCACCAGGCGTCGCGTCGTTTCCAGCAGCGGTTCGGCCAAGCTTTGGAGTTCGGCGGACATGCGCGAAGTGTACGGCGAAATCAGTTCAGCGGCGCCAGGATGTGATTGACCAATTGCTCGAGTTGCGCCGTGCCCGGCGCTGCCGCGCTGGTGTGCAAATGGAAGGTGCGCTCGGCGGCGCTGGCGCCGTGCCAGGCATCGAGCTGCAGCAGCTGATTGCCGCTGGTGGCTTGCAATTGCGCCGCCACGCTGCGCCCCGGCGCCAGACTGGCTGTGCCCGCATCGGTGCCGACGCTGGTCGGCAGGCGTGTTGGAAGCTCGCTAAGGTTCATGGCCATGCAAGTTCGCTGAATGTACGAGACAAGTGTAAAAGCACGCTGGCCATGCGGCAGCTGGGGCATTCCCTAGGTGGCGACTCCTGGCCGCACAGCGCACACTGGAGGCGCTAATCTAGGCGAAATGCGCGCCTATGCAAGCGCCTGAGCGCTTATTGTCGCTGCAGTTTCTTGGATCGGGTGAGCTATGGCGGGACAGAACAAGGACAGCGGCGATCGCACCGAAAAGCCGACCGCCAAACGACTGCGCGATGCGCGCAGAGACGGCGATGTCCACAAAAGCCGCGAGCTCACCAGCACCGCGCTGGTGCTGGCCTGGCTGCTGATGGTGATGCTCGGCATGACGCTGATCCGCGGACGTCTAAGCGGCTTGTTCGATACGGTGATGCAAGGCATCCATCAGCCTTTCGAGCAGGCGCTGCACGATGTCGGCATGGCCGCATTCGTGGCTTTTTTGTGGCTCACCGTGCCGTTGTTGCTGGGCGCCATGGCGATTGCCGCGCTGGTGGAATTCCTGCAGGTGGGTCCGGTATTCGCGCCGAAAAAAAGCAAACCCGACCTCAGCCGGCTGCATCCCGCCGAAGGCATCAAGAAGCTGTTCTCGCAAGAAAACCTGGTGGAAGTGCTCAAGGCGATCTTCAAGAGCGGCGTGTTGATCGGCCTGTTCGTGGCGGTGCTGTTCGCGCTGATCGGCCAGTTCATCAAGCTGCCGTACGCCGGGCCGGAGGCGATGGGCGAGGCCTTGTGGGTGGCCGTGAAGCGCTTGGCGGTGGGGGTGATCTTCGTGTTCTTCCTGGTCTCGGTGCTGGATGCGTTCTATCAGCGCTTCGCTTTCAACAAGAAAATGAAGATGAGCCGGCGCGAGATCAAGCAGGAGCTGAAGGAGAACGAAGGCGACCCGATGATCAAATCGCGCCGTCGACAACTGCATCAGGAATGGTCGCAGCAGAACACGCTGGCCGGCGTGCGCAAGGCCAGCGTGGTGGTGACCAATCCCACCCATCTGGCCATTGCGATCCGCTACGAGCAGGGCGAGGACGATCTGCCGGTAATCGTGGCCAAGGGCGAGGATCACGAAGCGGCGCTGATCCGCGAAGCGGCAGAAGAGGCGGGCGTGCCGATCATGCGCAACGTGACGCTGGCGCGCGGCTTGTACGAACAGGTGGAAGTCGACCAATACCTGCCCGGCGATTTCTTCGAGGCGGTGGCGGAGCTGTTGCGCTGGGCGGAGTCGATCCGCCAGGCGCGCGACGGCAAATGAGCGCGTCGCTACAGGATGTGCTTCAGCTGGATCAGCAGATCGCGGTTCTCATACAGCTTGCGCATGACCATTTCGATCATCGCGCCCAGCGCCAGCAGCAATACCCAGCTCGACAGCCATGATTTGATCGGCATCGCCAGGGTAAATACGTTCAATTGTTGCGCGTAGCGATTGACCAGACCGAGCGCGAGATCGACCAGCGACATCACCACCAGGGCCGGTGCCGAAAACACCAGCACGGCGGTCATCAGATAACTGAACTGGCCGACGAAGAATTCCATGCCACCGGGACGCAAAGGCGGCAACATGCTGGCGACCGGCCACACCGCGTAGCTCGACATCAGCAGGTCGAGAAAAACCATGAAACCGCCGCTGACCATGAACAGCCAGGTCGCCACTTGCATCAGGAACACGCTGGTGATGGTGGATTGCTGCCCGGCAATGGCGTCCATCTCCATCGACATAGATGAGCCGGCCTTGGTGTCGATCACCGCGCCCGCCGCACCCAAAGCCCAGAACACCGTGCCGAAACAGAAACCGATCAGCAGGCCGACAAAGATCTCCTTGCCCAGCACCATCATCCAGCTCATGCCGGTCATCAGGGTGCTGCTGGGGCTGGCGGCCGCCGCCAGCGGATAGACCAGAATCGCCAGGCTCACATAAAAGCTGTTGCGCACCAGCGACGGCACCGTATCGGCGGTCATCAGCGGCAGCACCAGAAACGCCGCGACGATGCGCGGCAAAGTCAACGCAACGCCGTTGAGCTGGTTGCCCAGATAGTCGAGCGACAGCGGGCCCACGACGATCAAGTGAGCATGGCCGGAAAGTCGGTGAACAGGCGATCGGCGAATTTGAACAAGGTGCCGCCCAGCATCGCCGCGGTGCCGAGCAGGGCGATCACCACCACCATGAATTTCACCGCATACGGAAAGGTCTGTTCCTGGATCTGCGTGGCGGCCTGCAGAAAAGCCACGATGAGGCCGGCCACGGCGGCCGCGAAGATAGGCGGCGCGGACAACGCCAGCACCAGCCACAAGGCTTCGCGCGCCAGCTGGATCTGCTGATCGTACATGCGCCGCTCCTATTGGTAAGTGAGCACCAGGCCATGCACAAGCTTGGCCCAGCCGCTGAGCAGGATGAATAGCAACAGCTTGAATGGCAGCGACACCATGGTTGGCGAGAGCATCATCATGCCCATCGCCAACAGGATATTGGCCACCACCAGATCGATCACCAGAAACGGCAGAAATAGCAGAAAGCCGATCTGAAACGCCTGCGTCAACTCGCTCACGGTGAACGCCGGCATGATCACGATGTAGTCGTCGGCAGTGAGATCCTGCTGACGATCGGGCGGCAGCAGGCGCTTGGCGCTCTGCAGGAAGAAATCGCGTTCGGCCTGATGACTGTGCTTGATCAGAAATTGCCGCAACGGTTCCTTGCCCGATTGCACCACCGCGCCCAGCTTGTCCATGTTCATCGGACCGGCCGGCTGCGTGCTCAACTGCGTCTGCACGCTCTGATAGGTGTCCATGATCACCGGGTTCATCACATACACCGACAGAATGATCGCCAACCCGTTGACCACCACGTTCGGCGGCACTTGCTGCAAGCCCAACGCATTACGCAGAAGGCTGAGCACCACCACGATCTTGGTGAACGAGGTCACCATCACCGCCACGAACGGTGCCATGGCGAGCGCCACCACTACGGTGATGATCAGGGCAGGCGAGAAGCTGCTGAAATCCATGAAGAGGCCTCTCCTAAAAAGTCGTATCGGCGGCGCTGATGCGCACGCCCAGCCATTCGCCGAGGGCGACCAGCACGCCGCTGCCGAAGCGGCGTTCGCCAAACAGGATCTCGACCGTGTTGCCGACCAGGGCGGCGTCATAGCTCAGCACGCTGCCGGGTTGCAGCGCATTCACTTCCGCCGGGCTCATGGTCAGCAGGGTCAGCTGGAAGTGCGGTCGATGCGCATCGGCGGCGCTCGCGGCCAGCGGTCTGGCGACCACCATCCATTGGCCTTGCCGGCGCGACACGCTCCAGCCCGAGGGAAGCCCGAACATGCTCTCGGCGGTGGCACGATCCGCTTGCAGTCGCGCCTGCCCATCGGCGTGTTCGCCGAGCAGCAGCACGTCGCCGGGCCGCAACGACGATAGCGTTGACGGATCGAGCGGACGACCGAGCAGGATCAGCTCGAAGCCAAGTTCGCTGGCATCGCCGAGCATCGACCAGATCGTGGGATCGCGTTTCCAGTCGGCGCAGGTGGCGAGCAGGCGCGCCTGCGCCGCATCGAGCCCGAGCCATCCAGCGAGCGTTTGGCCGTCTTCGTCGCGCCATTCGAGCTTCAGCCACAGGCATTCCGTGGCACCGCCAGCGACAAACGCACTGGCTACGAAACCGCCGCCAAACAGCCGCGCCAGCGCTTCCAGCAGCGTTTCGTGGGCGAGCGACCAGGCCAGCAGGCGCGTGTCGCCGGCATAGTCCTGCCAGCGCGCATCGCCCAGGGGATTGTCGGCCGCCTCGCGTTCCAGCGCGACCAGCAGCCGGCCTTGCGCACTGTCGAGTGCGACGCAGGCCAGACTCTGTGCGTGGCGCTGGCCGACGCCTGCGCGCAGTTCGAGCACGCCGTGATCGCTCTGGCGTAGCGTGTTGCCACGCGCCAGCAGCTGCCGCGCCGCTTCGTCGAGCGCCTCGCGGCCGACGCTGCCGGCTTGAATTAGGCTGTTATCGCGCAGCATTCAGCTCTGGCCCAGCACGACGCGGGTCAACTCCACCACATTGTGGACGCCCAGCTTGGCCATCAGATTGGAACGATGAAGTTCCACCGTTTTCGGGCTGATGCTCAACTCGTCGGCAATCACCTTGTTGAGCTTGCCGCCCATGATGCCGTCGAGCACTTGCCGCTCGCGGCGGGTCAGGCTGGCCAGCGCGGGCGAGGCAGCGTGCGGTGCATGATTGGCCAGCGCGGTCTGGATCGCATCGATCAGCAGCGGCGCATCGAACGGCTTCTCGATGAAATTGGCGGCGCCGTGGCGCATCGCATCGACCGCCAGCGGCACATCGCCGTGACCGGTGACGAAGATCAGCGGAATGGAAATGCCGCGATGGACCAGCTCGCCTTGCAGCTCCAGTCCGCTCATGCCGGGCATGCGGATGTCGCTGACGATGCAGCTGCGCGCGGGCGGCGCTTCGCGCGCCAGCTCCTTCAGCAAGGCCAGTGCATTGGGAAAGTCGGACACCTGAAAGTTGGCCTGCTCGAGTATCCATAGGCAGGACTGGCGAAACTCCTGGTGATCGTCGACAAGGTAGACGCGGGTGTCCACCGAGGCGGTCATCGAACGAGTCCTTTCGGCACGGTGAATACGAGCGCCGCGCCGCGTTCATTTGGCGCATTCGGTTCGGCGAACAGGCGGCCTTCGTGGTATTCGATGATCGAGCGGCATATCGCCAGGCCGATGCCCAGTCCATCTGGCTTGGTGGTGTACATCGGCGTGAACAGCTGGCGCATGCCGCTGTCGTCGATGCCGCAGCCCTGATCGCTCACGCGCACCTCGACCATGTCTTCGTCGTTCAAGCGTGCGGAGATGTCGATGCGTCGGCGTGCCGGCGGGGTGCCGCGCATCGCTTCCATCGCATTCTTGATCAGGTTCAGCAGCACTTGTTCGATCATCACCCGGTCGGCATGGATCGACGGCAGATAGTCGGGCACCTGGCTGACGATCTGCACCTGATACTGCTGCGCCTCCAGGTGCAGCAGTTCGATCACGCGCTGGATCAACACGCGTGCGTCCAGGTTTTCC
>Ga0070685_10002121_pt1 | contig 10244 bp, 2 predicted proteins | sample KBSS13LmetaG_FD_65651 | JGI IMG/M metagenome (GOLD analysis project Ga0070685, IMG submission 65651) | Switchgrass rhizosphere microbial communities from Kellogg Biological Station, Michigan, USA - KBS S1-3L metaG | ecosystem: Host-associated > Plants > Roots > Rhizosphere ...
TCCTGCTCTTCAGCTTCGACGGCGTGAGCGCCGCGCGCGACGCGCTGACCGAGCTGAAGGAGGAGCACCAGCTGGAGAAGGGCCACGTGCTGGCCGAGGCGCTGGTCTCGCATCAGCCCACGGGTAAGGTCCAGGTGCACGACCCCGGCGCCGCGGGGCTGGGCGGCGCGATGGGCGCCGTGGCCGGGGGATTCATCGCGATGTTCGCGGGGCCGGTGGCGCTGCCGTTCCTGCTGGTGGCGGGCGGGCTGATGGGTGGCGTGGCCGGCCACCTGGCGGGCCGCATCCTCCCGCGCGCCGACCTGGCCGAGGTGGCTGAGGCGATGCCGCTGGGCACCTCGGCCTACGTGGCGCTGGTGGAGCACGACGACGCGCCCCGGCTCACGGAGATGTTCACCGCGAAGGGTGCGCGCGTGATCGCCACCCCGGTGGACAGCGAGATGGCGGGCGTGCTGGGCCACGCCCTGGCCGAGCAGGCCGCCCACATACCGCCCCCACCGCCCGCGCCGGACGACGAGGTGTAGGACAGCAGCAGACAAGTGCTAAGTGCTAAGTGCTGAGTGCTGAACAACAGTGCTTCCTTAGCACTTAGCACTTAGCACTTAGCACTTAGCACTTAGCACTTAGCACTTAGCACTTAGCACTTAGCACTTAGCACTTCAGCGCCCCGGCTCCACGATCACCCGGTCCGAGGCGCCGCGGCCGTAAGTCTCGGGCGAGTACATCTCCTCGGCGTGCGGCGGCGGGGCCACGAAGCTGCCGGGCGTGGTCGCGCGCGCCACGTACGACCAGGTGTAGGTCCCCGCGCGCAGCAGCGACGTGAACGCCTCCGCGCGCCGGTCGCGCAGGTTCTCGTGCTCGTACCAGTAGCGGCGCCACCACCACGACCAGTCTCCCGACGGCGCGTCCGCGGGCCCCGGCGGAACGGGGCGGGCACCCTGGAGCTCCGCGTTGACCGCCTCGAAGCCCGCGGGGAGCGGGTCCACCAGCGCGACGTGCAGCCGCCGCGAGGGCGCCGTCATCGTCAGCGTCACGCGCACCCGGGCGCCGGCGCGCACGTGCCACCCGCCGGCCGAGTCCTGCCGTACGTCCCCGGCATCGTCCACCGCGTCGTAGCGGCGGGAGACCGCGAAGCCGGCCTCCAGCGGCGGCAGGTCGAGGCTGCGCGGGGCGTAGCGCAGCCCGGCGCGGTAGTAGAGGCGACCCTCCCCTTCCTTCGCGATCGTCACCGCGTCCGGCGCCCGCTCCTGCAGCACGCGCATCGGGACGGAGAGCTGCCAGCGCTCCGTCTGCCGCCCGGCGAAGGCATGCTCCCCGGCGTGGCGCTCCCCCAGCCACACCCGCGCCACGAAGTCCGGCGTCTGCCCCTCGAACGCGCGGAAATAGCGGTCCAGCGCCACCAGCACCCAGCCGTTCTCCTGCGTGTTCCGCCACCGGCCGCGCACCCGGTGGCCCAGCAGCCCGCGCACGACCTTCGGCACCAGCGGATTCTGCGGCTGGGCGGCCAGCAGCGCCTCGAGCACCACGCCGTCGGTGCGGCGGGCGCTGTGCAGCAGCAGGTACTCGCCGTCGCTGTAGCCCGTGGCGAAGGTGGCGGTAGAGGCCGTCTCCGTCGCCGCGTTGTTGACGATGCGGAGCAGCTCGCCACGCTCCGCGGCCAGCGCCGGGTCGCGCGCGGCGGCGGAGAGGAGCCACCCCGCCATCTCCACCGTCACCGAGTCCCGGGGCGTCGCGGCCATGAACCGCCGCACCGCGCCGGCGGCCGCGCTGTCGTCCATCCGCGCGCGGACGTACAGCGCGTACGCGTGCAGCGCCCGCCGCGCGTCCGCCGGATACCCCGCGGGCAGGTTGCCGGGGACCGCGCGGAGATAGGCGAGGGACCGCGCCGTGGCCTCGGCCGGCACCTCGTACCCCTTCTCCCGCGCCCGCTGTAGCGCGTGCGCCGCGTGGATGGACGCGTAGGGGAAGTCGGCGTCGTCCTGCGTCCACAGGCCCACCGCGCCGCCCGCGTTCTGGCGCCCGGCCAGCAGGCGGACGTCGCGCTGCACCGAGGCCTGCAGCGCCTCGGGCGCGGGGAGCGCGCGCGTGCCGAAGGCGGCGAGCACGTCCCGCAGCGCGGTGACGCCCAGCAGGCGCGACGCGACCTGCTCGCTGCACTCGTACGGATAGCTCACCAGGTAGACGAGCGCGTCGGTCAGCTCCTGCAGCGCGGTGGACGACGCGCTCACCTCCAGCCCGCCGAAGCCGGGGATGGCGTCGCCCGGCACCTGCAGCGGGAGCGCGACGGCGCTGTCGCCGGTGAAGGTGCCGTAGGTGGCGAATGCCTCGGCAGTGGCGGGCGTGTAGACGGGGAGCGCGACCTCCGCCGCGTCCGCCAGGCCGCCGGGGGTCGCCGCGGCCACCTGCACCGTCGCCTCGCCCACGCGGGCGGCCGCGGCGCGCAGCCGCACCTCCACGCGGCCGTGCGCCGGCACCGTCACCCGCACCCCCGGCTCCAGCACGTCGAGCCCGTCCGCGCGCAGGGCCACGTCGGCCTGCACCGCGGCGCCGGTCTGGTTCTGCAGCACCACGGGGAGCTCGAAGCGGTCGCCCCAGCTCAGGAAGCGCGGCGGGCTGGGGCGCACCATCAGCGGCTGCCGCGCCGTGATCGCCGCCTGGCCCACGCCGTAGCGGGTGGCGCCGTGCACCGCGACCGCGACCACGCGGTAGCGGGTGAGGTTGGACGGCAGGGTGAACGGCACCACCGCGCGCCCGTCGGCGTCGGTGCGCACGGACGGGGTGAACAGGGCCAGCGGGTCGAAGTTCGCGCGCACCGCGATGGGCGCGCCCCCCGTCCCCGTCCGGACCACGCCCTCGAGCCCCGCGGCCTTTCCGGCAAGTGCGTTCACGACGATGCCCTGGGTGACCACGATCCCTTCCAGGGCGACGGGTGGGAAAGAGGCTCCACGAATCCGGATCTGCTCGCGCAAGGGAACGAGCGCGACGCGAAGGGCCGGCGGCGGCGCCTCGCCGACGGCGACGGGGACGCGCGCGCTCGTGAAGCCGTACATCTGCACCTCGACCGTGTACCGCCCCGGCGCCACCCCGGCGATGCGGAAGCGGCCGGCGTCGTCCGTCCGGGCGGAGAGCTGCGTCCCCGCCACCATCACCGTCGCGCCGCCCACCCGCCCGCCCGTGGCCGCGTCCGTCACCCGTCCCACCAGCGTCCCCGCCGCGGGCGCGAAGTCGGGGGCGAGCACCTCCACCAGCGCGCGCAGGCCGACGCTCCCCACGCCCGCGGCACGCTCGCCGTAGAAGGCGTCGATCGGGTTGGGCGGTTGGTAGCCCGCCAGCGCCAGCACCGCCTCGTCGACCACCACCAGCGCCACCTCCGCCCCGGCCACCGGCCGCCCCGCGGCGTCGCGCACCCGCAGCGCCACCGCCGTGCGCGCGCCCGGCGCGGAGACGCTGTCGCGGGGGATCGCCCGCACCGACAGCACGCGCGTGGCGGGCGGCACGGAGAGGCTCACCTCGCCCGAGGCGTGGTCCACCCCGCGCGCGCCCTCGCCGCCCGCGCCTTCGCCCACCAGGTCCACGCCGATCCAGCTGTTGGGGACGTCCGCCTCGGTGATCGGCACCGCGAAGGTGGCCGTACCCTGCGTCACCCGGATCTCCCGCGTGCGGACGATCCCGTTGCGGCGCACGGTGATCAGCCCGCGCGCCGGGAAGAAGCGCGTGGCCAGGAGGATGCGGGCGGTGTCACCGACCGCGTAGCCCGGCTTGTCGGGGACGAGGTCCACCTTGCGCGCCTCGTTCTCGCCGCCCGGCCGCGCGAAGATCCCGCCGGCGCCCATCGCCCACACCCGGGTGACGGAGCGGGTGGGGCGGCCGCGCTCGTCGCGCGTGGTCGCCGCCAGCGCGTACCACCCGGCGTGCGCCGCGCGGAAGCCGCAGCGCACCGGCTCCCGCGCCGACACGCGGATGCACGCCTGCCCCGAATCCACCACCTCCTCCGTCCACCGGCCGTCCCGCTCGCGCCAGACGCGGGCGGTCGCCCGCACCTCCACCACCCGCCCCGCCACGGTACGGCCGTCCAGGTCCACCGCCACCATCTCCAGGTGGATGGAGTCGCCGCGCGCCACCCAGTGCCGCGGCGCGCGCAGGCCCAGGTAGATCGAGGCGGGGTGGACCAACGTGACCGCCGAGGCGGTCCAGGTCTGCCGATTGACGTCGGTGACGGTCGCGGTGGCCCGCACCGCGTAGGGCACGGGCGGATCGGCGCGCTGCAGGGCGATGCGGACGGCGCTGCGCCCCTGGGCGTCGGTGGCGGACTCGAGCGTCTCGGTCCGCTCGCCGCCCGCGGGGTCGCCGAAGCTCCACGCCTCCCATCCCGGCGGCACGAAGCTCCCCGGCCAGGCCGTGGTCTCCCAGCTCACCGGCGCGCCCCCGAGCGCGCCGCCCGCGAAGTACGCGGCGTGCGCCGAGACCTCCACCGTGCCGCCCAGGTAGTGCGGCCCGTCGGAGGCCGTGGCCGTCACGGTGTATTCCGGCCGCCGGAACTCATCGATGCGGTAGTCGATCCGGCCGGCGTAGTCCTCGCCCTCAAAGTCGTCGTCGTCGTCGTCGTCGTCCCCGTCCGTGGAGGATCCGCCGTCCCCGGCGCGGGGGAGCCGTACGATGACGTGCGCGTCGCCCAGGTCGGCGCCGGCGGGGACGGCGAAGGCGCCGTCGAACCCGCCGAGGGGCGTCAGCGCCGATCGGCCGCGCGCGATCTCGTTCTCCTCGCCGTCGTACGCCGCCCAGGCCACGCTGTCGGCGCGGCCGCCGGTGAGCAGCGAGAGGCCGCCGCGCGGGTCGGCGAAGGCGCGCACCCAGCCCTTGAAGCGCACGGTCTCCCCCGGCCGGTAGAGGGTGCGGTCGGTGAAGCCGTGCCACGCCCGGTGGGGCGGACCGCTCTCGCGCAGCCACTCGCGCCCCCACCGCTGCGCCATGGTCGGCGCGAGGATGGCCACGTCGCCCCCCACGCGCGCCACCAGCAGCCGCTGCTCGTCGGTTCCGCCGGGGAGGAGCGGGAGCGCCGCGACGCCGCGCGCGTCGGTGGCCGCGCTCCCCTGCACGCGCGAGCGCGTTCCGTCCATCGTGTCGCGGCCGACGAGCTCCACCCGCGCGGCGGCCAGGGGCGCGCCGTCCACCAGCGAGGTGGTCCAGGCGAGGAGCCCCGTGGCGTCGGAGAACGCGCCCAGGCCGATGCGCGTGGCCTGCACCCAGACGTACGCGGCCTGCCGCCGCTCCCACTCGTCGGCGCCGTCGAGCGCCTCCACCGCCACGATCACCTGCCCCACCCCGCCGGCGAGCGCCGGGAAGAGGTCCACCTCCAGCGGGTGGGCCTCGCCGTCCGACGCGTCGACCGCCACCTCGCGGTCCACCACCGCGATCCCGGGGAGGGTGGCCGGGCGCCGGACGCTCCAGCCCAGGTCCTGGAAGGCGAACCAGTCCTCGGGGCGCACCCGCATCAGCCGCAGCCGCAGCCGCGCGTGCGCCGCCGTCATCACCGTGAGCGTGCGCGTCCCGGCGGGGTCGAGCACCACCACCTCGCGCGGCGCGCCCACCGTGGCGAAGGGGAGCCCCACCGCCACCGGCACCGGGTCGGCCGCGTCCAGCGCCTGGCCGAACACGTCGCGCAGCCCGGGATCCAGGTAGACCAGGTAGCGCGTGTTCGGCCGCGTGTCACCGTAGACGGTCAGCAGGTCGCCCGACACCCACGCCTCCATCCCATCGATCGCCGGCTCCACGCGCACCCGTTCCGGCCGGAAGGAGCCCGGGTCGATGGGATTGCTGAAGCGCAGCGTCACCGGCTCCCGCGCGCGGCACGAGTCGCAGCTGGCGCCGCCGAGCACGCGGAAGCGGCCATGGGTGCGGAACTCCCAGTACTGCTCGACCTCCGTCACCCGCGGCCCCTCGGCCGACGGGGTGCCGGGCGCCACGCTCACGCGCACCTGGGCGTCCGGCGGCAGCGCGTCCACCGCCCGGAAGGCGACCCATCGCCCCGCCGGCTGCCCGGTGGAGAGGCGCGCGGCCTGGGAGTCCGCCGCGACCTCGGCCGCGGTCGCCAGCCGCAGCGGCACCTCGGCATCCCCGACGCGCGCGCGGACCGTGCGCAGCATCGCCGCCGGGTCCACGCGCTGGTCGAAGGCCACCAGGAGCACCGGGTCGAACCCGGTGGCCGGGCCCTGCGGCCACGATCCCGTCGCCTTCGCGGCCGGCGTCGAGAAGGTCCAGCGCACCGCGGCGGGGAGCGGCACCCCGGCCGCGGACCGCGTCCCCGCGGGCACCTCCACCGTGTACTCCGTGGCCGCGGCGAGGGCGGTCCCGGGCTCGAACCGCAGGGTGCGCGTGTCCAGCCAGCGCCACTCGCCCGCGGGCTGCGGCGTCAGGCGCACGGGCACGGCCCGGGCCCCGACCGCGGCGAGCGACGCCAGCGGCACCATCGGCTGCGAGAAGGTGATGGTCACCTCTCCGGCGTATTCGTTCACCGGGCCCTCGGGCGCGCGCCGCACCACCTCCAGCGCGGCGGACGGGTGCGCGGCGGGGCGGACGGGCGCGCCCGGCGTGGCGGCCGGCGCCAGCCCGGCCGCGACCACGCGCCCCGCGCGCGGCGGCGGCAGCGTCCGGGCCGGGAAGAAGAACGAGTCCTCCGCCGCCGCGGCCCGACGCAGCGGCCGCAGCCGCGCCAGGACGCGCTGCGCCTCGGCCGGCGTCAGCGGGCGCGTGGCCGGGACGGCTGCGCGGACCGGCGCTCCACCGGTCCGTACCTCGTCCAGGCGAAAGAAGAGCCCGGACGTGTCCGCTTCGGCCGCGCTCCAGACGGGAACGGAGCGCGGATAGAGCACCTGGATGCGCTGCGGCTGCCGCTGGGCGTTCGCCGCGGAGGTCAGGGCACACGCCGCCAGGAGCGCGGCGAGCGGAGCGAAGGAGCGCGGACGGAGGGTAGGCATGCTGGAGGGTTGGGTTCGGAGCCGACGTCGTCCCACGGAATCGATGGCGGCCCGCTTCGCCCCGCCCGGCCCGTGCCGAAATCGTCGCGGAATGCGCGCCGTCATCTTTCCGAAACAACGGCGCCATGGCCGTGATCCTGACAGCCGCGGCACCGGCAACAGAAATCTCACGCAGAGCCGCGGAGACGCAGAGAAAGACACGGCAGCCCTCTGCGGCTCTGCGGCTCTGCGTGAGATGCCGTTGCGAGGGTGGGGATCCGCCCCACATCCGCCCCGCGCTCCTCCCCACCCGGGTCCCGGCCGTTCCCCGGCCCCCAGCACATCACCCGCGGCTAGCTTGTTCTTCGCGGGAGCCCGGCGTCGCGGCTCCCGGTTGAACCGCAGTCTCCGGATGAGCCGATGAAGTCGCCTGCCACCCGCGCCGCGAGCGCACGGACGGTCCGGGAAGTCATGGAGCCCCGCGTGGTCACCGTGGTGCCGGAGATGACCGTGCGCGAGCTGGTGGAGACGTTCCAGGAGGAGCACATCCGCGGGGCGCCGGTGCTGGGCCCGTCCGGCAAGGTCATCGGGATGGTGAGCGAGTCCGACGTCCTCCGCCACGCCCTCGGCCCCGCGCCGGTCGACGCCGAGCCGGCCACCTGTCTCCCTGTGTCCGCCAGCCTGTGGGAACGCGACGGCGGGGAGGCGGTCGCGACCCGGACGCGGTCCGCGGCGCGGCTGGCGGCGTGCGACCTCGGCCAGGTGCGCGTGGGCGAGATCATGGGCCCGGTGGGCGCCACCTTCGCGCCGGGGGACGAGCTGCAGGCGCTCTCCCGCTTCTTCGCGGCGGACGGCGTGCAGCGGGTGGCGGTGATCGAGAACGACATCCTCCTCGGCATCGTCACTCCCGCGGACGTGCTCCGGGGGCTAGTATCCCCGCGCTGAGGACTGCAGTGTCGGTCGAGAATCAGACGTCGTCCTCCACGACCCTCGAGACGTCATCCTGAGGGCGACCACGCTCTGCCTGGGACGCGACGATGGCCGCAGCCAGGATCCATAACCGCGGATGCGCTACGGCCGGTGTGTCGCATCGTCGGCGATGGATCCTTCGGCCTGCCGATTGAAGCGTCCGCCGGGAATCAGGCGTTGTCGGCCTCAGGATGACGTCTTTTGAGGATTTCGAATGAGAACGGACCGTCCGCGCTGACGCGATCGATCTCCCCCACCCTCTGAACGCCGCCGGAATGCTCGACAGCCTCCTCGCCCCGAAATCCATCGCCGTCATCGGCGCCAGCCGCTCCGCGAACACCATCGGGTGGCAGATCCTCGACAACCTGCTCCGCCACGGCTACACCGGCGCCGTCTACCCGGTGAACCCGTCCGCGCGCGCGGTGCACTCCATCCCCGCCTACGCCTCCGTGGAGGAGATCCCGGACGAAGTGGAGATGGCGGTGGTCGTCGTCCCCAAGCAGCACGTGTGCGCCGTGGCGGAGGCGTGCGGGCGGAAGGGGGTGAAGGGGCTGGTGGTGATCTCCGCCGGCTTTCGCGAGGTGCGCGGCGAGGGCGTGGCGCGCGAGGAGGCGCTGCGCGAGGTGGCGAAGCGCTACGGGATGCGGCTCGTCGGCCCCAACTGCATGGGCGTGCTGAATACCGCGCCCGAGGTGTCGATGAACGCCACCTTCGCGCCCACCATGCCGCCGCCGGGGCCCGTCGCCTTCATGAGCCAGTCGGGGGCGATGGGGGTGACGATCCTCGACTACGCGGCTGAGTACGGGATCGGGATCTCGCAGTTCGTCTCCGTGGGCAACAAGGCCGACGTATCGGGCAACGACCTGGTGCGCCACTGGAGCGCCGACGAGCGGACCCGGGTGATCCTGATGTACCTGGAGAACTTCGGGAACCCGCGCACCTTCACCCGGCTGGCGCGCAAGATCACGAAGACGCGGCCGATCGTGGTGGTGAAGAGCGGCCGCTCGGTGGCCGGCGCGCGCGCCGCGTCGTCGCACACGGGGGCGCTGGCGGGCGCGGACTCGGCGGTGGGCGGGCTGCTGCGCCAGTGCGGCGTGCTGCGCGCGGAGACGGTGGAGGAGATGTTCGACCTGGCGATGGCCTTCTCGCACCAGCCGATCCCGCGCGGCAACCGCGTCGCCATCGTCACCAACGCGGGCGGCCCCGGCATCATCATCGCCGACGCGTGCGAGGCGAGCGGGCTGGCGGTGGCGGAGCTGACGGAGGCCACGCGCGCGCGGCTGGCGACGCAGCTCCCCGAGGAGGCGTCGGTGCAGAACCCGGTGGACATGATCGCCTCCGCCACCGCCGAGAGCTACCGGATGGCGGTGGAGGCCGTGCTCGACGACCCGCAGGTGGACGGGGTGATCGCCGCCTTCGTCCCCCCGCTCGGCATCCGCAACCAGGACGTGGCGCAGGCCATCGTCGACGCCGCGGGCGGCCCGCGCGACAAGCCGGTGCTGGCGGTGCTGATGGGGCGCGAGGGGCTGCCGCAGGGCCTCGCCGACCTGAACGCGGCGGGGATCCCCGGCTACCGCTTCCCCGAGAGCGCGGTGCGCGCGCTGTCGGCGATGCACCGCCAGGGCGTCTGGCAGCGCCGCCCCGCCGGCAGCGTCCGCGACTTCGACGTGGACGAGGTGGGCGTCCGCGAGACCATCGAGCGCGCCCGGGCCGAGGGGCGTACGAAGCTGTCGGAGACGGAGGTGATGCATGTGCTGGAGGCGTACGGCATCCCCGTCGCCCCGTGGATTGTGGCCTGGACGCCGGAGGGGGCGCACCTGGCGGCAGAGGAGCTCGGCTTCCCGGTGGTGCTCAAGACGATCTCGTCGAAGATCGTGCACAAGAGCGACGTGGGCGGGGTCTACGTGGGAGTCGAAGACGCGGAGGAGCTCGACCGCGCGTGGGAGCAGGTAGCCGAGGAGGCACCGCGCCGCGCGGGCATCTCGGCGGACGACGTGGAGGGCGTGCTGGTGCAGAAGATGGTCTCGGGCGGGAAGGAGACGATCGTGGGGATGACGAGCGACCCGCAGTTCGGACCGGTGCTGATGTTCGGCCTGGGCGGGATCTACGTGGAGGCGCTGGGCGACGTGGTGTTCCGCGTGCACCCGGTGAGCGACGTGGACGCGGGGGAGATGGTGCGCTCGATCCGCGGGTACGCGCTGCTGAAGGGCGTGCGCGGCGAGCCGGCGAGCGACACGGCGGCGGTGGAGGAGGTGATCCAGCGCATCAGCCAGCTCGTGGGCGACCACGACGCGATCCGCGAGCTGGACGTGAATCCCTGGC
>Ga0070685_10002125_pt1 | contig 10236 bp, 7 predicted proteins | sample KBSS13LmetaG_FD_65651 | JGI IMG/M metagenome (GOLD analysis project Ga0070685, IMG submission 65651) | Switchgrass rhizosphere microbial communities from Kellogg Biological Station, Michigan, USA - KBS S1-3L metaG | ecosystem: Host-associated > Plants > Roots > Rhizosphere ...
ATGCCGACGCTCACGGTGCGCTTCTGCATCTCGCTGTACGGCGTCTTTCCGAGCCAGTCGTAACGGCACGCGTCGCCACTAAATTTCAGGACACTTCGTCATGAGTGATTTTTTCTTTCTCGGCCAGATCGATATTTTTGCCTTTGACTTTCCGCCGGCGCAGTGGGCGCAGTGCAGCGGTCAGCTCATGCCGCTCTCGCAGAACACCGCGCTATATTCGCTGCTTGGCACTACCTACGGCGGCGATGGCAGAGTCACCTTCGGCTTGCCGAACTTCAACGGCTCGGCCGCCTGCGCCGTGGGCCAAGGTACCGGCCTGACGCAGCGCACGCTCGGTGAAACCTTCGGCTCCGAAACGGTTACCTTGTTATCGTCCGAGATGCCCATGCATACGCATGCATTCAACATTTACAACCAGGGCGATGCAGGCAAGCGTCACGGCACTCCGGTCGCCAACGATGCTCTTTCCGCGCCGGGTACCGTGACCCCGTTTGCGCCCGGCACGCAGCCAGGGGGCATCTTCCCGGTCACAATGGTACAGCCAGCGGGCGGCGGGCAGCCGCACGAAAATCGACAGCCCTACCTGGTGATGAATTTCTGCATCGCCTTGGCGGGCGTTTTCCCGCAACGACCGTAAGCATGCAAGCGCTGAGCTTTCCCGAGTCGGCGCTGCCGCCGTGCTTCGATCTGCCCGGACGCATTGCGTCCGGGCTTCGCCTTCGACTGGCCGAGGCCAGCGACCTGCCTTTTCTGCGCGATCTCTACGCATCGTCGCGGGCGGACGAACTGGCCTGCATGCCGTGGCCGGACGAGGCCAAGCGGGCGTTCTGTGATAGCCAGTTCGAGCTGCAGCATCGCCACTACCTGCTTCACGCAACTCCCGGCGCATTCACTATCGTGATGCGCGACGAGCAGCCGGTGGGGCGTTTGTATCTGCGCTGGACGCCCGACGAACTGCACATCGTCGATATCCTGTTGCTGCCCGGTTTGCGCGGACAAGGCATCGGCGGCACGCTACTGCAATGGCTGCAATCGCTGCTGCCGCAAGCCGGCATGGCCGCTCTAGGTCTGCATGTGGAACAACGCAATACCGCCGCGTACCGCCTCTACCAGCGCATGGGTTTTCGCGCCCTGGAACTCAACGGCATGCATTTGCGCATGGCGTGGTCGCCGCCGGAGGCGTCGCTCAGTTGAACAAGGCCTGGTAGATGAAGCCGTCGCGGTCGCGCGCGATCGGCACCAGGAAAATGCCGAATTCGCCGAGGCTATCGTGCTTCATGCTGTACATGCGCTGCGGAAACAGCACCGCCGCCTCGTGACGGAACAACAGCGAGAAAGGTTCGCGCACCATGCCGTGGATGGGCTGCGACGGTAGCGGCCGCGCCTCGACCAACACAAACGGCGTGCTGACCTGGTCGATCTCAACCTTGAAGGTTTGATTGACGAGACTGGCGAACTGATTCAACTGAAAGAACTGCATGACATCCCCCTGAAGTGGCGAGCATGCCCGAGCAGCGAGCGGCTTTCAATAAGTTCGCGCCAGTCTCACGCGGGTGTGCGTGGACTGGCGCGCTAGTTGAATACGGCGTGCGTTCAAGGTTGCGCGAACGCGCGGATGGTCGCTTCGTTGATTGCGCGCACTTGCGCCTCGTCCACCTTCTCGACCTTGCGGTCGTAGGTGTACAAGCCGTTGTGCTCGCCTTCGACATCGGTGATCTGCGTGTAGACGCTACCGGACATGCCCTTGGCCACGCCCTTGTCGCGCAGCACGGCGGTGTTGGCGACATAGCCGGCGTTGAGCGCGTCGCGATCCTTCACCGCACCATACGGATTGATCGGCGTGTTCGGCCATACGTGATCGGCGATGCCGAGGGTAAGGCCGCCGTGTTCGCCGTCGATGGCGGCGCGCTGCGCATCGGGGCTGGGCAGGCCGGGGCCCTGGTAGTCGTGCACATCGATCACGTCACCGGCATGCGGATCGCCCTTGGTATCGCAGCAGTTGGCGCCACTGCGTGCATCGACCAGACGGGTGGGATCGAGCTGCTTGATCTGCGTGGCAAGTTCGGCGGCGGCCGGAATGCTCCACTGGCCCCAGCCTTCGTTGAACGGAATCCAGCCGATGATCGAAGTCTCGCCCTTGAGCTGCTCGACAATCGCCGAGACATCCTTGCGGAAGCGCGCCTTGTCGGCATCGCTGAGCTTGTCGTTGTGGCCGTTCGGCATCGCCGGCATGTCCTGCCACACCATCAGGCCGATGTGGTCGGCCCAATAGAACCAGCGCGCCGGTTCCACCTTGATGTGCTTGCGGATGGTGTTGAAACCGAGATCCTTGGTTTTCTGGATATCGAACTTCAGCGCCGCATCGGTCGGTGCGGTGTAGATGCCATCGGGCCAATAACCTTGATCCAGCGTGGCCAGCAGAAAGGTCGGCTTGCCATTGAGCACGATGCGATTCTGGCCACGCACCTTGGCGATGGCGATGCTGCGCAGACCCGCATAACTGGTCACTTCATCGCGCTGCTCGCCTTGGCTCAGCGTGGCCTTGAAGGTGTAGAGGAACGGATCCTGCGGACTCCACAGACGCGGATGCGCGATGGCCAGATGCAACGCCTGCCCAGCAGGACCATTCGCCTCGCCGACCGGTTTGCCATCGGCATAGGCCACCACGTGCACGGTGGCGCCATCGTTTGGACCATCGATCTTCGGCGTCACCGTGAACGCATCCAGGCTTTTCGCTGCGGTGAAAGTCAGCTGCGACAGACTGGTGGCCGGCACCGGCTCCAGCCACACCGACTGCCAGATGCCTGAAGCGGCGGTGTAGAAAATCCCTTCGGGCTTCAACCGCTGCTTGCCCACCATCACGTTGACGCTATCCACCGGCGCATGCACGGCGACCACGATTTCCTGCGCGCCGTGGCCGCGCAACGCCGAGGTGATGTCCGCACTGAACGAGGTGTAGCCGCCCTGGTGCTTCGATACCTGGGTGCCGTTGACGTAGACCGTGGCGTCCTGCGCCACCGCACCGAAATTCAGCCGCACGTGTTTGCCGCCTGCGGTGAAATCGGCCGGCACTTCCACCGTGCGCCGATAGAACATGAAGTCCGCATGCTGCTGCACGCCCGACAGCACCGACTCGATCGGATACGGCACCAGCACCTGCTGCTTCAAGCTCTGACCGAACGGTGGCGCAGCTTTTCCATCGCTAGTCGCGAATTGCCACAGGCCGTTCAAATTCATCCAGCTCGGATGCTCCAGCGACGGGCGCGCCAGCTGCGGACGCGGATAATCCGGCAAAGCATTGCTCGGCGACACCTCGCCGGTCCACGGCGTGGCCAGCGGCGCCGCCTTGCCGTTCCACACCGCGCCCTGCTCCGCCGCCATCGCGGTGGAGGCTGCGCTGATCGCGATAGCGCAACACATCAAGCGGCGAGCCAGGCGTGCCCTGCTGTTTCCCATCATTCCTGCTTCCTCATCGGACGTTGCATTCGCGCTGTGTCACTTCGCTGCCGACATCGACGGCGGCGCATCGTGCGGATCGGCACCCCAGGCCTTGTTCGGCGTGGGGCCCATGGTCAGTTCGAGCGTGGCGCCGTTGGCGATATCGCTATGACTGAACCACGGTTTGTTCCACGGCTTGCCGTTGAGTGTGGCCGACTGGATGTAGATGTTCTGTGCCGAGTTGTTGCGCGCCACGATCTCGAACACTTTGCCGTTGCCCATCTGCAGGCGGACGCGATCGAAAATCGGGCTGCCGATGATGTAGTCGGGCGTGGACGGATCGACCGGATAGAAGCCCATCGCACTCAGCACATACCACGACGAGGTCGAGCCCTGATCGTCCATGCCGGGATAGCCGTAGCCGCTGGCATCGCTGCCATACATGTCGGCGAGGATGCGGCGCGTCAGTGCCTGCGTCTTCCACGGCTGGCCACCCCAGGCGTACAGATAGGCTGCCTGTTGATCGGGCTGATTGCCCTGCACGTACTCGCCGATCAAGCCGGTGCAATCGCGACAGATGCCCTTGGCGGTGTACGGCGTGGAAAAGAATTTGTCGAGCTTGGCGTTGAACGCATCGCGTCCGCCGAGCAGATTCGCCAGCCCTTGCACGTCGTGCGGCACCAGCCACAGCGTGGACCAGCCCGAAGCTTCCTTCATCATGAAGTTGTAATACGGCTCGCCCGGATCGAACGGCGAAATCCACTTGCCGTCCTCGGTGCGCCCGCGCACGAAGCCCACCGAAGGATCGAACACATTGCGATAGTTCGCCGCGCGCTGGGTGAACATCTTCGCATCGTCGGTCTTGCCGAGGCGCTGCGCCACATCTGCCAACGCGTGATCGTCCCACGCATATTCCAGCGTGGTGGCGGCGCCGGCCTTGCCGCCCGCATACGGCGGACTCGGATTGCCCGGCGGCACGATGTCGGCAATCCAGCCGTTCTTCATGTACTCGGCGAGATAACCGCGCGGACCCTTCGGATCGGTGGCGTTCTTGCGCAGATATTCATAGGCGGCGGCGTAATCGAACTCGATGCCGCGCTGCCATGCGCCGTCGTAGAGGAACACCGCATGGTCGCCGTGGAACGAGGTGTGCATATAGCCGCGTTCGCGGGCGCGATCCAGTTCGGAACGCATGATGTCCTGGATCACTTTCGGTTCCAGCAGCATCAGCAAGGTGATCTGGTTGCGGCCGGTATCCCAGAACGGCACCGGGCCGTAGCGGTCGTAGCTGGCAACCTGCACCTTGCCATCCGCGCCAGCGAAGTGATCGCCCTTGCGCGCAACCAGGCGCGGGCTGGCGAACGAGTGATACAGCGTGGAGTAGAACAGCATGCGCTGCTTGGGCGTACCGCCGGTCACTTCGACGCGATCGAACAGCTTGGCCCAGGCGGCGCGCGCCTGCGCGTGCACGCGCTCGAAATTGCCGTCCGCATCTTCGTCGCGAAGCCGCTGTTCGGCTTCCTCGGCGCTGTGGCCGTGGGCGACTTTCACCAAGACCTGTTCGCCGGCCTTGGTGTCGAAGGTGACATAGGCGCCCGCGTAGCTGCCGGAAATCGTCCGACGCGCGGCCTGCACGTCGGCATCGCCGATGCCGTAGCCCTCGTGCTCATGATTGGCGTTGAAGGTGCCGAACGCGGTGAACGGTCGCGAGAATTCGGCGACGAACCACGGCCCCTCCGATTCCTCGTCATGCCGATCAGCCCCGGTGGTGACACCGCGAATGGTGCGATCGCCAACCACTTCCACATCGCCGCCGCGTCGGCGCAAATTGACGATCACATTCGAGCGATGGCTGGCCGGGAAGGTGAAGCGCATCAGGCTGGTGCGCTGGGTGGTGGTCAGTTCCACGCGCGTGTGGAAGGTGGCCAGATCCACCGAGTAATAGCCCGGCGAGGCTTTCTCGCTGGCCTTGTCGTAATACGACTGCGAGTAATCCGGCGGCACCGTCCAATCGCCGACCACCGGCATGATCATCGGTGCGGCGCGGCCACCGTAAGTGGAGCCGCCGCCGGTGAAACCTATCATGGTGGGATTGGTGTAGTAGTACGACATGCCGACGCCCGCGGGATAGCTGAGGTCGACATTGAGATTCACCGGTGTGGCTTCGGTGGCACTCTGCGGCAGGCTCGCGCCCGGCGAGGTCATGCCCGAATACAGCGGCTCGCCCGGCGGCGGCGAATTGCCGATCAGGTCGGGCCGATCCAGCGGCGCGGTACCGACCAGCGGATTGGCTTCGTCCAGCGAAGAAGCCGTCTTGCCGCTTTGCGCGTGACCCGCGCCGATGCTGCCGATGGCGAACACCGTTACCGCCATGGCGGCGACAGCGTAGCGTTGAACGATTGCCGAAACGCGACGACGAAGACCTGCGAAAGACAGCTTCATAGTGGATTCCCGAGCGCTGGGGAGGCGCATCCGTGGCGAGGCAGACAACTGCCCTTCCGCTTCACTCGCCAGCGGGCGAAGCGGAAGGGCCGAGGGTGTTGCTGTCACGAGGCCGGGCGCGCGGCCCGGCCTCGTCGTGCTTGCATCAACCGCCGTCGCCGAACTTGTAGGTCAGGCCCAGGTAGTACTGACGCCCGGCGTACTCCAGCTCATACAGGCGTGCCGTGGTATCGCTGCCCAGGTACTGGCGCGGCGTTGACTTGGTCAGGTTGATGATCGAGCCCGTCACCATCAGGTGCTTGGTGATTTCGTAATCGCCGTTCAAGTCGATCTGGTTGTACGGCTCGGTGTAGATCGGCAGGCCGGAGGACAAGCCCTGCATGGTGCGGCCGGTCCAGTTGCTGGTGGCGCGCAACAGCAGGCCGTTCTTTTCGTAGAACAGCGAGATGTTGGCCGCGTACTTGGCACTGCCGATCAGCTCCGACTTGCCCACCTGCGTGTCGCCCAGCGAGACCGGCGTTTCGTTGGTCTTGTTGAGCGTGTAGTTGGCGATGTAACCGAAGCCCATGTCGAAGGTGTGCTGCGTGTACAACTCCACGCCCTTGGAGGTACCGGAACGGCCATTGGCATTGGTGCTGTACTGCATGAACGGCGTCGGCGTGCCGTTGACGTCCACCGTCATGTTGTTGACGGTAACCGGCACCACGAAGTTCTTCACTTTCTTCTCGAACACGTCCACGCCCACCACCGATTCCGGCGCGTAATACCACTCGCCCGCCAGATCGAACTGGGTGGCGGTGAACGGCTTCAGATCCGGATTCGCGCCGCTGCCGTACCAGCCGGGAAGCGGTGCGCCGAACTGCTTGCGATCGTTGTAGTAGTCCTGCGTGTTGTTGGTCAGGCTGCCCAGCTGCGCCAGATCGGTGTAGTTGGCACGGGCCATCGCCTGCGAACCGGCGGCGCGCAGCACGAAGTTGTCCGCCACCGTCCAGGCGATATTGAAGCTGGGCAGCAGCTTGTTGTACTGCTTGTGCGAGGAGGCGTTGGAGAACGTCTCGATCACCGACTGCTCGCGCGGCAGATACTGGAAGTCGCCCGGTGCGCAGGGACCGCCCGCCACGTTCAAGCCGGTGGCCGGACAGATCAGGATGTTGCCGCCGCCGTCGTGGTAGTACACCGCGTTGTTGGTGGTGATCTCGTCGGCGACGGTGAGGTCCTGCTTGGTGCTCACAAAACGCAGGCCCACGTTGCCGCGCAGCGTGCCGGTGTCGAAGTTCGCCTGCACATACGCCGCGGAGATCTTTTCCTGGATCGACGACTTGTCTTCCGGATGGTTGAACAACACGCGATCGTAAGTGTTGTTGAGGTAGTTGTAGTACGCCGGGAAGTTGATCGCCGGGAAGATGCTGTCGTTATAGGCCTCGGTATTGCCATCCAGCGAGTTCGGCTGCAGGAAGCCCGCGGGCAGCTGGCCGGCATTGGGATCGCAGGTCTGGAACTGCAGCTGGGTGCCCTTGCAATACCAGCGCAGCTCGTTGTTCTGCTGCTCGGCGTGGTTGTCGCGGTACTTCACGCCGAACTGCAGCGACTGCACCCAGCTGTTGTCGAAGGCCCAGGTGAAATCCGCCTGCGCGAAGTTCTGCGAGGTGCTGGTGTTGACCATGTTCGAACCGGTGGAGCCCAGATCGACCTGGCCTTCGCCCGCCAGCATGTTGCGCAGCACGTCCGGCGAAGCGTTGAGCGTCGGCTTGCCGTTCAAGGTCCAGGATGCGCCGTTGCTGCCGTCGATCCACTGGCCGTTGACGAAGTTGCGCGGCTTGGCGGCCATGCCCAGTTCCACCGACGGACCGCCGGTGGCCCAGGTGCGGCCCACGTTGAACGAGCCGCTGAGCGCGCCGCCGTTATCCCACTCGCCTTCCAGGTTGATGGTTTGCGAAGTGGCTTTTTCGACCGAGTAATTGCCCGTCGTCCACGGAATTTCGGTGGAGCACACATCAACCGGCTGACGTGCCGCACCGGTGACCGGGTTGGTCAGCGAATTACAACCGGTGCCTGCCGGCGGCAGCACATAGTTGGCGCCTGTCACCACGGTGTGCGACGGGTCGAAGCCCAGGCCGTTGGCCGCGAGCAGACGGCCTTGCTGATTGGCATACGTGTCGGTGGGCAGGCCCCATTCCGGCACTTCCAGCGTGTTGGTGATCTGCGTCTGCGTGCGCTGGAAGCGGAAGTAGTTGCCCGTCATCAGGAAGTGATCGCTGGGCTTGAACTGCATGGTGAGCTGCGCGCTCTTGTTGGTCAGGTCCAACTGATTGCGGCTGGTGGCGAACTGCTGCGGCATCCAGAAGCCCGAGTAGCCCTTGCCGGACTGATCGGTGACGCCGCCGCCGGGCCACAACGCCAGATTAGGCGCCACGTCCGCGCCATATTGATGGCCATGCACGTCGGTGGGCGGCGCGGTACAGGTGGTGTAGTCGGTGCAATCGTTCGACCACCAGTGCCAGCTCGAGGCATTGGCGGTGTAATCGATGTCGCGACGCTTCATGTACGAACCGGCGGCGAGTATGCCGAAGGTTTCGTCTTTGTTCTTCCACGAATACAGCGCCGAACCCTGCGGGGTGATCTTGCTGCTGTTGTCCGAGCTCGCTCCGTTGATCGAGACGAAGCCATCGTTCGCCTTCATTTCCAGCGGACGACGCGTGCGCAAGTCCACATTGCCGCCGATGCCGCCTTCGTCCAGGCGCGCCTCGAGACTCTTGTAGAGCTTGATGTCGGAGAACATGTTGGCCGGCATCAGCGTGTAGTTGAACGAACGCGAAAGTCCCGCCGAAGTATCGGCCGAGGCCACGTAGTTGCCGTTCAATTCGGTCAGCGTCAGCTCGGGCGCCAGGCCGCGAATGCTCACCGTTTTGCCTTCGCCCGATTCGCGCGTAATCACCACGCCCGGCACATGCGCCAGCGCGTCGGCAATGTTCTTCGCCGGGAACTGCGCGATGTTCTGCGCGTTGATCACTTCGACGATGGAATTGGAATCGCGCTTGTCCTGCATGTTCTGGTCGACCGACTGGCGGAAGCTGGTGACCACGACCGCGTCGAGCGTCTTGGCATCCTTGTCGGTCTTCTTCGTCTGATCGTCTTTCTTCGCATCGCTGCTGTCGCTCGCCTGCGCCGGCGGCGGCGTGGCCTGCGGTGCGGCGGCGGGTGCCGCCGTCTGCGCGGATGCGAGTGTCGGCATGCCGGTGAACGACAAGGTCGCCATGGCCAGCGCAACGTACAACGGCTTTCGAGTAAACAGGTTCGGCAAGTAAGTCATGTGTGTGGTCCCCAGCTTGATATGCGCCCTCAAGGAGTCGGCGCGGTGATCCCCCGTCTTGATCACTGCTGCAGCTACGCGATTGATCGCGGCATGCGATGCTCCTTCCCTCAAAAAAATTGAATCGATCCAAAATTCAGGCATCAGACGAGCACTCAGGCTCGTCGGCCATCCTTGCTACTAAGTCCTGTTGCGCTCCGGCAAAGGCCCGGTGGTTGCTGGCACTAGAGCGTCACGTCGCCGCCCGGCCAGGCGCAGTCAGCGCGGGGCCTTCCGAAATAGCGGAAATGGCGGACGTATTCGTAGGCGGCAGCCATGAATTAGCCGCGCCTTTAGATCGAACGCGTGACATGCATTTGACGAGCCCCAGCTCGCCGCATCCACGCGACTTTTCACTTACAGAAATACGGGCAGTATTCGGTGTCATGTGACGGCTTCCACTCCCTCAACCGGTCTGGTGAGAAGCGGATGAACCCGGCGCACGCGTCAGCGCGCCCTTGTTCTCCCCTCCCCGGCCAAAGCCAAGTCCGTTAGATCCTGCGCTTGCGCGCCACAACCTGAATCCCGCGTAACTTGGATCGATCTAATTCCCTGTGGAACGCATTAAGACGCGCAATACGCAAGCTGTCACGCTGCGCCGCAAAAACGCGTAAGGCCGGCGTCACATTTCGATGGTTCGGGATTTGGGGACATCGCGCCGTAGCGCGGTTTGCGGGGGTGAGCGAGGCGAAAAAGCAGCGACGAGTCGCGAGGGCGCCAAGACCGGTTATCAGGGGCATTTTCGCGACGACGGTGAAAATCAGCTTTGAGTAAACGATCGATTTTCGCGCCCTCGCTACTCTCTACTCGCCCCTCGCTCTCTTTCTTATTACTACACACGTAATTGCGGCCATTCTCCCGGCGGCAAATGATGACTTCGTTCCAGCGGCCCGCCGCTGCCCTTTCCACTCGCGAGGTCATCATGCATTCCTTCCCTCTCCACACCATCGATTCCGCGCCTGAAGCATCGCGCGCTCCGCTCGCCGCACTCGAAGCCGCCTTCGGCA
>Ga0070685_10002128_pt1 | contig 10227 bp, 8 predicted proteins | sample KBSS13LmetaG_FD_65651 | JGI IMG/M metagenome (GOLD analysis project Ga0070685, IMG submission 65651) | Switchgrass rhizosphere microbial communities from Kellogg Biological Station, Michigan, USA - KBS S1-3L metaG | ecosystem: Host-associated > Plants > Roots > Rhizosphere ...
GCCTGGACCCAAGGCGGTAGCGGCACAATCGACCTGACCGAGCGCATCTACAACGCGTTCATGGATCATAGCTATCTGATCGTCGCGCATCCCTCCTCAGGCATCATCCAATCGATGACCGGGGAAGGGTTGGCGAGCGATTGGCCGGAGGGCGGCGCCAGCCTCGACGGCGGTTGGACGGTCAACGACGCAACCTACTGCGAAGAACTCACCGACCGGCTTTATACGCGATACGATTACCACGTCACCTACCAAGCGTACACCACCGGCACTGATCCCAGGGCAGACGAGATTTGGGCAGAGCAATCTGACAATCTGGCGAACTCGTGGTTCCGGTCCGACGATTGGTGGTTTGTCGATTTCCCGATTTACTATCTACAACAGGAAACAAAACTCGACTGGAAGGCTGACCGCAGCCGCATCGAGACGCTCAAGTGTACTGTCGTGGCTGATATTCAGCCGCTGATCGCGGAAGCCGGGCTCGATGAGAACATCGGCAAGATCGAGGTCAATGCGACGGACACCGTGACCGAGCCGGATGCGGTCACCGGCGCGATGCCGATCGGCGATATCCGACGCACGAGTTACCTCAACACCGACCGCGGCCGAGCCAGCGTGGAATATCTGATGCTGCTGGCGCGGGCGCAGCTCCGCCGCGCCGCCAGGGTGGTCGAGATCGAATGCAAAGTGCCGTGGCCGCTGGGGATCGGCGTAACACTACGCCACAACGCGCAGATCGTGGACTACCGCCTGCCCGGGGGCGAGGCGGTGGGCAAGGTGACCGCATACGAGATGAGCGCCTCCGGCGATGGCGAGCACAGCGTCACGATCACGATCGGCTGCGCGATCGGCCGCGACGGCACCGTGGCCGGGCAAGAGGGCGAGCCGAGTTGGGTGGAGGACGGCTACGTTGCCACCGGCTACCAGACGATGACCGGCGCCACGATCCTCGCGCCGACCGGAGATATTGCTTGGCAGACGCTCGACGATTTCGTGGTCGACGACGACGGAGTCGACTTGTTGACGCTGGACGAGTTCAGCGCGGTTGAGAGCTTGGAAGTCAAAAACGGACTGAAAGAACAGGCTGCCGTCATCGACGCGGCCGACCCTGTGGAAGCGATGCGGCAACTCGCCTCTGAGGTGTGCGTGCAGATGGTATCGCTCACCGATGCCGAGTTCGAGACCGCGTTCACGCCGACCGTCGAGCCGATGCCGATCCCGCGCACGATCGACCTCGAGGCCGCCCCCTCCGCTCGGGGTGAACTCTGATGAACCTCAACGAGATTAATTGGACAAACTCGCCGCGCTTTACTAAGCGCAAGCTGTTCGCCGAGCAGTCGCGGATCAAGCGCAAACCGCCTGTTCCGGTGAGCGAGGACAACAAACCGGGTTTTTTGTGTTGGGGTCAGGTTGGCGATCTGCCGACCGCGGAGCGGGTGCCGGAAGTCGGATTTAACGTAGAGAAACACAAAGAGGTCTCGCGAAAGACGACGCCCGCGCGCATCGAGAACCCGGACGATTCGGAGCAATTCGTCGACGTCGATCAGACCAACCAAATGACGCTGGACAAGACCGTACCGGCGGAAAAGAACAACACCGCCACAAAGGACGCCGACACGTCGGGGATCACGGACGACCGCGTGATCGATGCGACGAAACCGGCCACATCCGCGACCAAGACCGAGCGCTACACGGTCGACTACAATCCGCCCGAGCGAGCGGTTTGAAAACCTACGGCACGCCCGCCAATCCGTTTCCCGAGCTGCCGCCGGCGGCATCGTTCTATTCGGTGGGCTGGGGCGGCGGCGCGATCCTGATCTCCCGGCCGGGCGCCTACGTGCCGCTGATGCTGTCGACACAATGCCCGGCGTTGCTGACCTCGCAAGGATCGTGGGTGAGTTGGTACTACGGCGTACCGAGCGGCCAGTTTGATTATGGCGACGAGACTTATGGCGTGCCCGCGACCGGCTTTTCGTTCGACTTTCACATCCGCTCCGGGTTCATAGACCCGCACTGGGCCTATCCTGGCGTCGAAGGAAGCGGCGACGCGCTGTTCTCGCGCGTCGTCTCTGTGAGCGCCGACAACTCGCAGCACTGGACGATCCGGCCGGTGGATTCCTGGGCGATCGTGTTTCAGTCCGATATGGAGGGGGACGACTTCTACGTGATGGCTGATGTCGGGTTGCTGCCGTTCGAGAAATGGCACTGCGTCATGATGAGTTGGATCGTCGGCGGCGCGTCGTCGATCGTTTACGACGACATTGTTCAGATCGTGGGGTTTGAACCCGAAGGGTTCGGCGGGATCTGGGACGGCAGCTATCAGGACCAGGGTGGCGCAGTCGCGCCGGTGCCGGAGCGGCTCGCCCTGATGTCCGGCGAGGGCGGCCACTACGATTGGTGGCTATCGACCGAGTTCATCGATTTCGCCGCGGTTGAAAACAGGCGACGCTTTATTGACGCCGACTTGAAGCCGGTGCCGCTCGGGCCGGACGGCGCACTGGGTTCGCCGACCCGCCGGGCGCCGGAGTTCTTTTTCCACCCTGGCAAGACGCTGGAGGCTTTCACGAAGAACCGCGGCACCGGCGGCGCTGTCCGGTGGACAGACCAGGCGGGCGTAAACGAAGGGTATTTCGTCGACCCGGTCTGGCAGCAAATGAAGAAACCCACAGCCGCCGCAACATCCGGGACGCCCTGACCTGATGGCAATCGTATATCGCACCGATGGGGCGTGGGGCGCCGGCAAGGGCAGCAATCTCGGGCCCGCCGAGGTCGACGGCAATTTCTACAATATCGACCAGCGCGTCACTTACATCGAAGACAACCCGGTGATGCCGATCGAGCCGATCAGCATAACGATCACCGGCTACAATTTTTATATGGGGTTGTCTAACGGGGAAACCCTCGGGCCGGTCACGATGACGATGCCGGTGCCCGAGTGGCGCGGGGAGTGGACGCCGGCCACAGTATATCACGATATGGACTTCATCACGGCGCCTCTGCCCGATGGCGGGTTCGGCGCGGTGATGTTGGGTCACACCAGCGCCGCCACGTTCGACTGGGCGGCGCTTTCCGGCGACGGATTGCCGCTCTATCGGCTGATTGTCGGTGGCAGCGGGATGACGGTGGCGCTCAGCGACCTGACCGACGTGGCGCTCGCGGGCCTCGCCACCGGCGACATGCTGGTATGGGATGGGGCCAGCTCGTATTGGCGCAACCTGGACCCAGGCGAGGTTGCGGACCAGTTCGCCGTGTTCGTGGGCGACACCGGCGCGGGCGGTGCGCAGGGCATGGTGCCGGCGCCGGTCGCGGGCGACGGCGCGGCGCACAAGTTCCTGGCGGCGTCAGGCTCCTGGGAGGTGCCGGCAGGCGGGACCGGCGGCAGCGCGTCTCTTGCCGGCCTCACGGACGTCTCGATCAATTCGCCGGTCAACGACTCGTTGCTGCAGTACAAGTCGGGCGACGGCAAGTGGCACAACAGCTCGATTGTGGATCTCGGCGCCGGCACCGTGACGTCGGTCACTGCCGGTACTGGTTTGTCGGGCGGCACGATCACACACACCGGCACGATCGCGTTTGCCGCTGCGCCCGCGGCGACGCTCCTCGCCAATACCACCGCCGGCTCGGCGTCCCCGACCCCGGCGACGCTGACGGTGGCGCTCGACGCGCTCGCCGGCTCGACGCGCGGCAGCTTGTTGCAGCGCAACGCGGTCGGCTGGCAACCCCTAGCGCCGGGCACTGCCGGGCTCTTCCTGCGCACTGGCGGCTCTGGCGCCGACCTGACTTGGGCCAGCCCGGCCGGCAACGGGACGGTCACGAGCATCACTGCAGGCGCGGGTCTCTCCGGCGGCACGATCACGACGGCCGGCACGATCGGGCTTGCGGCGATCGCGGACGATCGGGTGCTCGCCAATGTCTCGGGCGGCAGCGCCCCGCCCAGCGAGACCAGCGTCACGGCACTTCTCGATGCGACGCTCGGCACGACCCGCGGCAGCATCATCCGGCGCGACGGGTCGGTCTGGTCCGCATTGGCGCCGGGCACGGCCGGGCATGTGCTGACGACATCAGGATCAGGCGCCGACGTCGCGTGGGCGCCGGGTGGAGGATCAGGCGCCAGTGTCAGCGTCGGCGACGCGCCGCCTGCATCGCCCAATCCCGGCGACCTGTGGTTCGACAGCGCGGGCGGGCAACTTTATCTGCGCTATGTCGACCCGTCGGGGCCGCCAGGGCAGTGGGTGCCGTCCAGCAACATGCCGGGATCGCAGGGTCCGGCCGGGGCAACAGGGACAGCCGGCGCCACTGGTCCGCAGGGCGCCACCGGTGCGACCGGTCCTACGGGAGCGACGGGTCCTGCCGGACCAACCGGCGCCAATGGGGCAACTGGGGCGACTGGCCCCGCCGGCGCGGCGAATATGTCCGGCATGGTCAGCGGCCAGATCCCGATTGCGGCCTCGGCCACGACGGTCACTTCGAGCGGCAATCTCTCGGGCGACGTGACGACATCAGGGTCGCTCGCCACGACGCTGGCTACCGTCAACCCGAATACCGGGACATTTCAGGGCTTGACGCTGGACGCGAAAGGGCGCGTCACCGCCGCAGCTAATCAGTCCTACCTGACCACCACACTTGCGGCCTCGACCTATGCCCCGCTTGCCGGCGCGACTTTCACGGGCAAAGTCAACACGCTGGTTTCGGCCACAGGTGGGGCGGGTCTCAATCTCCCACATGGTGCGGCTCCCACTGCACCGAGCAACGGCGATATGTGGACGACGACTGCGGGCGTTTACACCCGCATCAACGGCGCAACCGCTGGGCCGTTCATCTCGAACAACCAGACCATCACGCTGTCGGGCGACATCAGCGGTAGCGGCACCACAGCGATCACGACAACGTTGCCCAACGTCAACTCGAACGTCGGCACCTTCCAGGGCATTACCGTCAATGCAAAGGGCCAAGTAACCGCGGCGGCGAATCAGAGCTACGCCCCGCTTGCCAGCCCGAGTTTTACCGGTGCCGTAACGATGAGCGGCACGCTGACCTTCAGTGCCGCGACCGGGGTTATCGACAAGAGCGGTGCCGGCAATATCGTCCTGCAGACCGCCGGGGTGACTCGGGCCACGCTTGGCCCCCAGGCCAACAGCATCGATCTGACCGTCGGGTACGGGATCGCGGCAGGCGGGTTTCAGCCCCGCGCCGGTTCGTCGGGCGTCACCCGCACCAATTTGTACAACATCGATTGGCCCGGCGGCGGCGCGCATCTGTGGATCGACTCGACCGACACCGGCATCATAACCGTCACGTCCGACTACCGCGCCAAGGACAACATCGCCCCGCTCCCCGCGATGTGGGACGCAGTGAAAGCGCTGCGGCCGGTCACCTACACATGGAGGGACAATCCGGAAGTTCTCTCGAAGGCCGATCCGGCCATCCGGTGGGGCTTCATCGCGCACGAGCTGCAGGACGATCTCATCGAGACCGCCGCGACCGGACACAAGGACGCGCCGAACGTGATCCAGTCACCGGATCTGATGACCGTCATTGCCGCCCTGACCCGTGCGCTGCAAGAAGCGATGGCGCGGATCGAGGCGCTGGAGGCACGGGAATGATCGACTTCCCATCCAGTCCGACGACGGGCCAGATATTCACGTCGGGTGCGCTCTCCTGGCGCTGGGACGGCACCAAGTGGGTCGCACAGAGCGCCGCCTCGCAGTACCTCGTGGGCTTCGACGTCCCCGGCGTTCTGACGCTGGGCGCAGTGTTCGCGCATGTGTTCGGGGCGGCTGTCGGTTTTCCGATCAACTTCTCCGGCTCCCAGGCCGGGGGTTCGGCGAGCGCCACCGGCTCGCCGGTGGTGACCTTCGCCAAGGCCACAGCGGCCAGCCCGCTTTCATTCTCGACCGTTGGAACGCTTACGATATCCGGGGTGACGCCGACCTTCGTAGCGGCGAGTGCGGTGAGCTTCGCTGTGGGCGACACGATCAGGGGGGTGGTAACAACGGGAGACACAACGTTCACGGACCTTTATTTGACACTGGCGGGGACGCGCAGCTGATGGCAACAACTGCAAAACTTGTAGCGGCGACACAAGGCGCCTTCGCATCGCTGATGACGACCGAGTTGAACGCACTCGGCAACGGCAACGCGATCCGCGGCTCTACATCGGTCGATAACGCTACCAACCTGGATGTGTTTGTAGAGTTCGGTTTCCTTGGGGGCGGCTCCACGACACTGGCTGGAACACCGTTCCTGTCGCTGTACCTCTATTTGCTGAACGGTGACGCAAGCACTTACGGAGACGGGCGGTTCGGCGCAGCCGCCGTCGGGCCGCCGCCGGCCAGTTACTTTGTCGGCTATATGGGAACCCTGGCGACTGGAGCGACTACCCTGGTTGGGACGTTCTCCCGTCCTGACGGTCAGGGAACTCTTATTCAACTACCGCGTGGCATCTGGCGGCCTGTGCTTTACAACGCAACAGGTGTTGCGACGGCGGCGACGGGCAACGTCCTCTATTACCGCACCACTAACTATCAGTTCGTCTGATGTCGAGAGGGTTTTTCTCCACCTACGGAGCCGGGACAACCGACAAGGTTACGACCGGCATAAACGCTGTGCAGGACAAGCGCAGCTATTCTATGTGGATAAATCGGAACGGGCTGGGAGGCGGCAGCGCGGGTCATGTGTTCACGAAACCCAACACGGGAACCGGCCAGTCTGAAAATTTCTATTATGCCAATACCTTCAGCGCCTACGTCTACAATAGAACAAACTCCTCCGGTGTCCTGACGGCAAGCCATCGGCTGATCTTGACCGGCGTGTCGGGGTTGGCGAACGTATGGCTGCATCTGCTTCTCACGCACGATCAGATCTCGGGAACGGCCACGGTTCCCACCCTGTATTACAATGCGGTCATATTCAATTCCCAGAGTTTCGCCAATCAGAACAATACCGCGCCCAACAACTCTCCGTTTATCCTGGGGCAGAGCGCGGCGGCCGGCTTCGGCTGGGACGGGCTGATTGCCCATTTCGCGGTGTGGGACGGGATCGTATTGGATCAAAGAGCCGCCCGCATGCTGTATGGCGGGGTGCATCCGATGTCGATCGCGCCGGAGTATCTGGTCGGCTACCTGCCTCTCGACGGCATCCACAGCCCGGAGGTCGATTTCTATCCCGGCAACCCCCACGGAACACTGACGGGAACCCGTTTCGGGACACTCCAGCCGGCGCAAATTCCGATGTACATCGCTTCGCGGATACGCCCCGCTGAACACTCATTCATGCAGCCGGTAGCGGCGGCCCTGGCGGCGCGGCAGTACGCGGTCACCCTCACGTGACTCCCGTCGTGCTCGTCGCCGGGATGTCCTTGGTAATCCTGCATCGGGTCGATGGGGGCGCAGTCATTGTGGCGCCCGAACACATAACGTCGATGCACTCCAAGGCGCCGACGAACGCGCAGAACAAACTAATGACCGGCGAAGCGCGCTGCATCGTGTGGCTCAGCGACGGCAAGCTGCTGTCTGTGCTGGAGCCATGCGAAACAGTAAAACAATTGATGGATGAGGCCGCGAAATGAACCGTAGCAAGCCGCCGCCGCCGCCGCCATCGAGCCAGCCGCCGGTATTGCTCGATATTACTGTGTCGCCGGTCATTTTTGATACCGCTGCTCGAGCGGGCGACGTCATCGCGACCGTGCTGGTTGAGACATCGGGCGAGCCGTTCACCGGCACCCTGGCGCTCACCGGGCCGGATCAGGACAAGTTCGCCGTCGCGGAAGGGTTGCTGTGGCTCACCGCCGACGTGCCGCCGGGCAACTACGAGGTCACCGTCGTCGCGGAGCAGGGAACCGAGAGCCTGTACAGCCCGCAGGTTCTGACCGCGGTTGGTCCCGACAATGTGATTGAGCCGGAGCCGGAGCCGGAGCCGAGCACCGACAACACGATGACCCTGACCAACGTATCGGGCACAACCGTCAACGACTACCCTCTCCAGTTCGCCCGCGCGTTCGTGCAGGGCGAAATCCCTAACTACGCAGAGATTGTCCTCGACGGTGGGCTGGTACCGACGCAGTGCGATGTCAAAAACCGCTGGCCTGACGGGTCGGTGAAATTCGCCATCCTGGCAACCGTGGTGCCGTCGCTGCCGCCCGACGTCCCAGCCATCGTGCAGTTCGCCAATATGACAAGCAGCGACAACACGCCATCCGAACCACCGGCGGGTTACGACGCCCAGATCACGCTGACCAATCCGGTGGGCGGGGCCACGGCGCACGCCAGCGCGCGGGAAATGCTGCAAACCGGAAGATATTCGCTGTGGACCTCGGGTCCGATTGCGCAGACCTATGTGTGCGGCGACCGCACGAACGCGCGTGTCTATGACATCGGCTGGAGCAGCCACCGGGCAATTCACCCTTGGTTTGTCGTAACCGTATGGCCCGGCCTCGGCAAAGTCTTTACTCGGTTTGTTGGCGAAATTGCCAACACCGAGGCAATGGAAGCGCAGACGTACAACCTCGACCTCACGGTGGGTGGGGTAGGGGTGTACAGCCAGCACAACATCGCGCATTTGCCCGCAACGCGGTGGTCACGGACGGCTTGGTGGGGCGGGGCGCCGGAACCCAAGGTAAACCTGCATCACAATGTTGCGTACCTTGCGCAGACCGGGCTGGTGCCTAACTACGATCCGGCTGTCGTAATCCCGTCGAGCACGTCAGAGGCTAATTACACAAATTGGCTCTCTATAAGTCACGCTATCGGCGCAGCCGGTCTATGGCAGCCGTGGATGCCAACCACGGGTGGAAGAAAAGACATAGGGTTAAATCCGTCTTTCAATGTTTCGGCTTTGTTGAGCGGGGATTACCGCGACCGCGAAATGATGCTTGGTCAAGCGGAACTGGCGGGTTGGTGGCGACGCAACATACGCGAGGGCGACGCAACAAAAGCCAATCTCGGGCGGACCATCCACTGTCATACACGAGGAACCTACGGGTTTCTTGACACCCGCTTCACGCCGACAGCGGAGGATGATGTCGTCATAATCAATCCAGGCGTCGCGAACGATTGGCTGTCGGACATCGCGCATCACCCTGACCCGTTCTCGGTGCCATACCTGATGACCGGCGATCCGTTCTTCCTCGACAGCCTCGAAATGTGGCAGGGGTGCAATTCGCTGTGGGGCAACCCAGGCTACCGGAACTACAATCATATGACCTGCTACGGTGACGGCCAGCCGCGCGCAATGGGTTGGATGTACCGGACGCTGTTCAATGCCGCCGCTTTGCTGCCCGACACCGACCCGCTGCGTCCCACGTTCGAGCTGATGGTCGATGAGGCGATAGCGAAAGACGAAGGTCAGCGGCACATAAACTCGACCGAGTTCGCCGGGAGCGCTCAGCATGTGTTCGGTGCGTCGGCCATAGGCACAACCGGAGACGGCTGGAGCGGGTACGGGTTGCCGCCCTGCCGGTGGTGGGCGGGAGCGGGCGGTTACTACGCCACCGACCCGGCTTACTACAACACGGACATCGCCTACTCGGCCAACGGGCACTGGATGAACATGTTCGTGATCGCCGCTCTTGGGCGGGGCCGCGAATTGGGTTTTCCCGTCGATGCTTTGCTGGAGTGGGCAGCGCCGCACGTAATCGGCCAGTTCGGGACGCCGGGATACCCGCCGCAATTGTGCGGTCAATATGTTGTGCCTGACCTTAAGAAAGCGGGCGCCGGCGCTACATGGTTCGCGTCATGGGACGAAGCATTAACAGGCTGGTCGGCGCAGAAACAAAGCGGCCGGCTGAATGGCGAGATCGAAATAACCTACTGGGGAATGGGAACGAATTACTACAACGAGGCGCGAACTGCCTTGTCGTTTGTGGTTGACCAGCCCGGCGGCGAAAACGCCTGGGCCCGCTGCGAGGAAACGATTGCTGCGAAGACGCTGGAATCTGGAACATCGATTCCTTGGTCTGATGACCCTACTTGGTGCTGCGTTCCGCGTCGCTCTCGGCGGGATGCTCCCCGGATGGCTTCTTGGCGGCCGCGGGCCGGGGAGGGGGCGGCGCGCTGGGGGGAACACCATCCGGGGATTCTGTAGCAGCGATGCGCAGCCGCTCGCGGATCGATTCCGCGTCAGCCGCCCGCGCCGCGATCAGCAGCGCACCGGGCTCCTCGCCCGTGCCGACAGCATCGCGCAGCAGCTCGCGCTCCTCGGGCGACAGGCCGCGCAGGTGGGCGCGCAGTA
>Ga0070685_10002129_pt1 | contig 10219 bp, 12 predicted proteins | sample KBSS13LmetaG_FD_65651 | JGI IMG/M metagenome (GOLD analysis project Ga0070685, IMG submission 65651) | Switchgrass rhizosphere microbial communities from Kellogg Biological Station, Michigan, USA - KBS S1-3L metaG | ecosystem: Host-associated > Plants > Roots > Rhizosphere ...
AGCAGCGGCGCCCGGCCTTTGTAAGGCTGGTTCTACATGACTTGTTTCTAACGAAGCCTGTGGGCTGCTTTCACAGGTTGGTTTGTGAGGCTGGAACCATGGTTTCTCACATGTTACGTGCCCCGGCATGAGCACCCCGGACAAGCCCCTCACCTACAAGGATGCAGGCGTCGATATCGATGCGGGGGAGGCCCTGGTCGAGGCGATCAAGCCCATGACTGCGTCAACCAAACGGCCGGGGGCGGATGGCGCACTCGGCGGTTTCGGCGGGCTGTTCGATCTCAAGGCCGCCGGCTTCAAGGACCCGATTCTCGTTTCGGGGACGGACGGAGTGGGCACCAAGCTAATGCTCGCCTTCGCGACCGGCCGGCACGAAACCATCGGCATCGATCTCGTGGCCATGTGCGCCAATGACGTCCTGGCCCAGGGCGCCGAACCGCTCTTCTTCCTCGATTACTTTGCGACAGGAAAACTTGAAACCGGCGTCGCCGCCAAGGTCGTCTCCGGCATCGCCGAGGGCTGCCGCCAGGCAGGCTGCACGCTGGTCGGCGGAGAGACGGCCGAGATGCCGGGCATGTATGCGCCGGGTCACTATGATCTCGCAGGGTTCGTGGTGGGCGCGGTCGAGCGCACCGAAGTCCTGCCCCGCACCGACGAGATGAAAGCCGGCGACGTGCTCGTCGCCCTGCCCTCGTCCGGCCCGCACTCGAACGGCTATTCCCTCGTCCGCAAGATCGTCGAGCGCACCGGCCTCGGCTGGGATGACTGCGCGCCCTTCGATGCCTCGAAGAAACTGGGCGAGGCGCTGCTCGCTCCGACGCGGATCTACGTGAAGCCTCTGCTCCAGCTCATCCGCAACAAGCGCATCAAGGGCCTCGCCCACATCACCGGCGGCGGCCTCACCGAGAATGCCCCACGCATGTGCCCCGACCACCTCACGACGAAGATCGACTACTCTGCCTGGAAACTCCCGCCCGTGTTCGACTGGCTGCAGCGTGCGGGCTCCATCACCGACGACGAAATGCACCGCGCCTTCAACTGCGGCGTCGGCATTGTCCTCGCCGTCGACCCCGGCGTCGCGGACCCGCTGATGGAACGGCTGGTCAACGAAGGCGAAGCGCCCTTCGTCATTGGTGAGCTGGCTTAGGTGTGAAGAGGTCCTCCGTGCCGAAGTGCCTGGTAGAGAACGCGACCGGCAAACCGCTTGAGGTAGCAATCGAGCCATGGGCCCAACTTGAAGTGCTTCAACCAGGCGGCCGGGCCACCGTGGAATGCGACGGCGACGATGAAATCGAGTTCAGTGTTGAATCTGACGGGTCCGTTTGCGTAGGCGTCAAGGGCGCTTGGGTCAGGATCGTCGCCAACGGCGCAGAGAAGTCATACGGAAGCCCATGAGCCGCAAGCGTCTCGGCATCCTGATTTCCGGCCGCGGGTCCAACATGGAAGCCCTGCTCATGGCTGCGCAAGATGAGGCGTGGCCCGCCGAGCCGGTGATCGTCATCTCCAACAAGCCGGATGCGCTCGGTCTGGAAAAGGCCCGCAGCTTCGGCGTTCCCGCGATGTCTGTGGATCACAAACCCTTCGGCAAGGACCGCGAAGCCTTCGAGCGCGCGCTCGATGCTGAACTGAGACAAGCCAACGTCCAGCTCATCGCCCTCGCCGGCTTCATGCGTGTGCTGACGCCGTGGTTCGTCAACGAATGGGCCGGACGCCTCCTCAACATCCACCCCTCCCTGCTGCCCAAATATCCCGGCGTCGACACCCACCGCCGCTGCCTCGAAGCCGGCGATCTCGTCCATGGCTGCACCGTGCATCAGGTGACGGCAGGCGTCGATGAAGGCCCGGTGATCGGCAACGCCGAGATCGACGTCCGCCCCGGCGACACCGAAGGCGCGCTCTCCGCCCGCCTGCTCAAAGCCGAGCACATGCTCTATCCGCGCTGCGTCGCGGCAGTCGCCCGCGGTGGGGGCACGCGCGTGCGCGAGGATGTCGTAGTCGGCGGCGATACGATACGGCTCTACGCGCCACGTTAGGTCTTCGAGAAATCCGGCGCCCGCTTCTGCGCGAAGGCCATGAACGCCTCCGCCGCCTCCGGCGATTTCAGCTGCCGGCCGAACAGCTCCGCCTCGCGGTTCATCTGTTGCAGCAGTATCTCGCCATCCCGCATAAGTTTCTTCGTCGCCATCAGCGCACCGAGCGGGCGCTGCGCCAGCCTGCGAGCAGCATCCCGCGCCGCGCCAATAACCTCTTCCTTGGGCAGCGCCGCATTCGCGATGCCGATGGCCACTGCCTGTTCGCCGGTGATCGGCTCGCCGAGCGCAAACAGCTGGAACGCCCGGGCATGTCCCACACGCGCCGGCAGGGTGATGGAGGATGCAGCCTCCGGCACCAGCGCCAGGTTCACGAACGGCACCGAGAGCTTCGCGTCCTTCGCGACATAGACCATGTCGCAATGGAGCAGCATGGTCATGCCTACGCCAACGGCAACACCTCGCACGCCGGCCACCAGCGGCTTGTCGAACTTGGCGAGGTTGTGGATCAGCCGATGGCCCTGAGGCGCCTCGGCGGCGGCGCCCGAATTGGCCGCAGCAAACACCGAAAGATCATTCCCCGCCGTGAACGCATCGCCCTCGGAGGTGAACAGCGCGACGCGGATCGACGGATCGGCCGACGCCTTCTCCAGCGCGTCGCCCGCCGCGGCGTACATGGCGTTGGTGATGGCGTTCTTCTTCTCGGGCCGGTTCCAGGTGATTTCCATCACGCCGTTGTCGACGCTGACTTTCACATGCTCGGTCATGGGAGGACTCCTTTTCCGCGCACGGTAGCGGCTGGATCGGAGTTGGATAGGCGCCCCAACGTAAGTAACCGACGCGCTAGAACAGCAGCCGCCGCTCCATCACGGCGACCGGTCCCTGCGGCGTGCTCGCCGTGCTCGAGGCCCTGAAGCCGCACTTGGTATAGAAGGGCTGCGCCCGGGGAGACGCCACCGCCACCAGCATGCTGGCTTCCAGCACGGTCGCAAAGTGAGCCGCCTCTTCCACCAGCTTGCGCCCGAAACCGCCGCGCCAGAGATCGGGCTCCACGAACGGGCCGTCGAGATCGGCCGTGCCATCATCGCGCGGCACCACCACGGCAAAGCCGGCAGGCGCGCCCCAATGCTCGATCACGATCACCAGTCCGGCGGCTACATGCTCGGCCGGAAGCTCCATCGGGTAGCCCGCCGCTTCCGGCAGGTCAGCATCCCACTTGAGCGCTGCGCGGCGCTGGAGCTCTTCCAGCGCCTTTCGCTCGGTCGCACGTGCGGGACGGATGGCAGTCGTAATGGCTCAGCCCACGATTTCATCGAGACGGAAGAAGAAGTTGATTTCGCGCTCGGCCGAGGCTTCCGAGTCCGACCCGTGGACCGAATTCTCGCCGATCGATTGTGCGTAAAGCTTGCGGACGGTGCCATCGGCGGCCTTCGCCGGATCGGTCGCCCCCATGACTTCGCGGTGTTTGGCGACCGCGTTTTCGCCTTCAAGAACCTGCACGACGACGGGAGCGGACGTCATGAAGTCCACCAGTTCGCCGAAGAAACCGCGCGCCTTGTGCTCGCCATAGAACCCCTCGGCCTGCGCCTTGGTGAGGCGGACGCGCTTCTGGGCGACGATGCGCAGACCGGCCTTCTCGAACACGGCGTTGACGGCGCCGGTGAGGTTCCGGTTCGTGGCGTCCGGCTTGATGATCGAGAGCGTACGTTGAACGGCCATAAGTAGGTCCTGAAAAGGCTGTGAATCGCTGTTTGGTTGGGCCTGCCTATAGCCTTTGGCCCCTGTAACGCCAACAGTGCCACAGCATTTCTTCAGCAGTGCGACGAGGTATAGTAAACGCCGTCAGGAGAAGGCTCATGCCAGCCGACAATTCCGCCCAGATCGCTGAATGGAACGGCCCCCTGGGCGCCCGCTGGGCCACCCAGCAGCAAGAAATGGACGCCCTTACCGCGCCTTACGGCCAGGACGCCCTGAACGCCGCCGCAACCGTCTCAGGCGAGCGGGTGCTGGATGTCGGCTGCGGATGCGGCGCCAGCACGCTGGCGCTGGGCCGGGCCGTGGGCGCGAACGGCGTAGTTGTCGGCGCCGATGTTTCCCGGCCGATGCTGGAGATCGCCCGGCGCAGGGCGGCCGACGCCGGGCTCGCCCACGTGACCTTTGCCGAGGCCGACACATCCAGCGCCGACCTGCCGAAAGATCTCGACCTGATCTTTTCCCGCTTCGGCGTGATGTTCTTCGCGGAGCCCGCCGCAGCCTTTGCTCATATGCGACGCGCCATGAAAGGCACGGGACGTCTCGCCTTCGTCTGCTGGCGGGCGGCCAAAGACAATCCATGGGCCTCCGTGCCGGTCGCTGCGGCCCGCCAGGCCCTGAAGCTGGAGGCCCCGGCCGGCGATCCCCACGCGCCGGGCCCCTTCGCCTTTGCCGATCATGCGCGGGTGAGCGCCATCCTGGCCGAGGCAGGCTTCCGGGAGATCGAGATCGAGCCCTTCGAACACCTGATGCCTCTGGGATCCAATCCGAGGGCCGCCGCCGAATACGCCACCCGCAGCGGCCCGGTCTCTCGCCTCGTGCGCGAGGCCAGCCCTGAAAACGCGCCGAGAATCATCGAGGCTGTGGAGAAAGCCATCACCCCGCTCGCCGCGCGCGATGGCAGCATCGCTCTGCCCGGCCGCACCTGGGTCGTCGCAGCAAAAGCGGGCTGATCATCAGGAACACTGATGTAACCGCGACACATCGCAGTCAGTGTTGCCCAGAAAACGCAGGGTAAACTCGAAGAGAAAAATTGTGGCGGCCCGCCTTGTTTGTGGCGCAGGTGATGGGCATCTCACGCCCATCAGAAGACCGGGCAATCGAGCCTGGCCATAAGAAAAAAAGAGAACGAGCCACTCCCATGCTCGCCAAACGCATCATCGTCGCGGCTTTTGCCGCGGTCGCTCTACTAGGCCTCTACCCGCTGGCCTTCCCCGGCAACCAAGGCCTCTTCCGCGACACCCCGCCCACCCTTCTCACCAGCGCCGCCGCACACGCTTCGCTGAACTAAGAGGGCGTCTCCTCCCCGCAACACCAACACCCGCCCTGCGAAAGCAGAGGCGGGCGCTGGCGTTTGAGCGCTGACGTCTACTTCTTCAGATGGTCCTGCATCCACGCGGCCATCGCGTTCATGGCCTCCACCGCGTAAGCGTCGGTCTTGGCCGGATCGCCCTTCACGTAGAAATCGTGATCCGCGCCTGGGAACTTCGTGAGCTTGTTTTCGACGCCTGCCTTGTCGAACGCGGCGTGCATGGTTTCCGACTGCGAAGGCGGCACACCCTTGTCCGCATCGCCCGTGATGATCAGAGTCGGCGGATCGCGTGCATCGACGAAGTGGATTGGCGAAATGGATGCGCGGAGGCTGTTGTCGAAATCAATCGCGCCCGATTTAGCCCGATCGCCCAGAAGCACATCGAGATCGGTCGGCGGGAAATAGGCCACGACCGCCCGCACGCGATTGCCTGACCGCTCCAGCGGATTGGCCGCCGCCGGATCGCCATCATCCGCCATCACCCCGGCGACCAACGCCAGGTGCCCGCCTGCACTCGCGCCCCACACGCCGATGCGATCAGGGTCGGCGCCGTACTCGGCGGCATGCAGCTTGATGTGGCGCAACCCCAGCCGCACATCCTTCACGGCATCCGGCACCGGGAAGCGCGGCGCAGATGCGTGGTGGAGAGCCACGACGGTGAAGCCCTTGTCGATGAGCACCTGATAGCGCGCCTGCCGTTCCTCCGGAGCGCCCCACGATGATCTCCATCCCGCGGAGACCATGTTCACCACCAGCGCGCCATTGGCGTTCTTCACCGGCTTGAACACGTCGTAGGTGAGCGCCATCCCGTCGCGATGGCCGTAGATGACATCGCGCACGTAGGTTGCGGTCTTGAGCTCAGCCACCGTGGGCAGCCCAAGAGCCTTGCGCGGATAGCCGCTGAGCGGCGGCCCCGGATCGGCCGTTGGCGACTGGGCGGGCGCTGGTGCCGCGAGCAGCGAAACAAGCAAAGCGAGAACGGCTGTCCTGGGGTTCATGTCAGATCTCCGTTCGTGCGCGACCACAGCGCAGGGCCCGAACAACGTCATCGTGCATGCTGGACGCTGGCTCGCAAGACCTACCCTTGCGCCAACGCCGACAGGAGCCGCCTCACCCGCCCGCCAGGTCCTTCCACTGGGCGTAGTCGACAAGCTTTGAATGATTCAGAGTCTTGCCCTTACAGTCCGGAATTAGACGGATCATGTCCTTGACCGCATCGGCCAGCGCAACCGGCATCCAGGGACTAAGATGGATGCGCTCGATCCAGGACAGCTCCATGTCGCACTCCTTCAAGGGCAGCACCTTGCCGGCGTCCTCGTAGATCATCCGATATTCATTTTCATTCTGATACGGCCACCGCTTGATAAACGGCAGCTCGTCGATCGTCGGTGGCTTCAGGCGCAGCTGCTCGATGGTGCGATACTCCACGGGCCCGCATTTGACGCCTTGGGCACCCATCCCGGCAACCGTCTTCGCCTTGTCGAACTCGATGCAAACTCCATCGCCGCCCGGGGAAAAGCACTTCCAGTGATGATGCGTTTCCTCGCCTCGCGCGAAACAGATCGCGAGAACCGACTTCAAGCCGTTCCGCAGCTTGTACTGCTCCATGAAGAAAGCGTCGTTCCGGTCTTCCCACGACTGCGGATCGAGCAGGGTAATCTTCCTGCGCAGCAGCATGTGGCTCAGCGCCGCCAGCGTAGTGTAGCGCCGCAGGAACTTCTCTCCGGGATCCTTCATCGCAGCGCTCCCGGCAAGCCTTACGCCGTCTCCTCGAACAACTCCCGCCCGATGAGCCAGCGCCGGATCTCGCTCGTGCCCGCGCCGATCTCGTAGAGCTTGGCGTCGCGCAACAGCCGCCCCGTCGGATAGTCGTTGATATAGCCGTTGCCGCCGAGGATCTGGATCGCATCCAGCGCCAGCTGCGTGGCCGTCTCCGCCGCAAACAGGATCGCGCCTGCCGCATCCTTGCGCGCCGTGCGCCCCGCATCGCAGGCCTTGGCCACCGCATACACATACGCCTTGGCCGCATTCATCTTCACATACATGTCGGCGACCTTGCCCTGGATGAGCTGGAACTCGCCGATGGATTTGCCGAACTGCTTGCGGTCGCGGATGTAGGGCAGCACGACATCAAGGCAGGCCTGCGCGATGCCGGTCGAGCCCGCAGCCAGCACCGAGCGCTCATAGTCGAGCCCCGACATCAGGATCTGCACGCCGCCATCCAGAGGCCCCATCAGGTTCTCTTCCGGCACTTCGCAATCCTGGAAGACCAGTTCGCCAGTCTCCGACCCGCGCATACCCAACTTGTCCAGCTTCTGCGCCACCGAGAACCCCTTGAACGACTTCTCGACAATGAACGCCGAGATGCCCTTCGATCCTTTGTCGGCAGACGTCTTGGCGTAGATGATCAACGTGTCCGCGCTCGGCCCGTTGGTGATCCACATCTTGGAGCCGTTGAGTACGTACTTGTCGCCCTTCTTCACCGCCGTCAGTTTCATCGAGACGACGTCCGAGCCCGCATTCGGCTCCGACATGGCGAGCGAGCCCAGATGCTCGCCGGATACCAGCTTGCCGAGATACTTCTTCTTCTGCGCCTCAGTCCCCCAGCGCCGCATCTGGTTGACGCAGAGATTGGAGTGCGCGCCATAGCTCAGCCCCACCGACGCCGAGGCGCGGCTGATCTCTTCCATCGCCACGACATGCTCGAGATAGCCGAGGCCTGCCCCGCCCCATTCCTCTTCCACCGTGATGCCGAGTAGCCCGAGCTCGCCCATCCTGGGCCAGAGGTCGCGGGGGAATTCATCCGTGCGGTCGATCTCCGCCGCGCGAGGGGCAATCTCTGCCTGCGCAAAGCCGGATACCTGGTCGCGGATCATGTCCGCGGTTTCGCCAAGGTCGAAGTCGAGGGAGCGTGAATTGGAAATCATGGCGGGAACATACCCACCGCGGCACAGATTACCAGTTGCCGGAAATGCCTGATCTAGACCGCTGACTTTACGTCAGTCGTTTTCGTTGGCGCGCGTAATGATGAAATAGAGGCTCGTCAGCATCAGCATGCCGAAAACCGCCAGAACGATGTTGGCGCCGCGCAGCGCGCTGCCGGTCCTCATATTGCCGAACGTGTCGACAAGGCCGATGCCGAAGCCGACCACGGCCAGCACCAGGATAAACGCAAACGGCCACAGCGAGGCCCAGCGGCCATTGATCAGGCCTAGATTCTTCGACCGGCCGTTGACGACCTTCGCCTTGTGCTCGGCTTCGACGAACATCTGCACGGGGTCGCGGCCCGGATCGTACATCTCGGTGTCGTCGATCAGCTTGCGTCCGTTGGACGAGGCGGCAGGCTTGATCCGCGGCTCGGCCGGCTTGTCGAAATCGGGCAGGTCCTCGGGAATGTCGCCGAAGATCTTCGCCGGCCTCGGCGCCTGGGCAGCTTTCGTGACGGGCTTCACCGGCTCAGCAGGCTTCTCGGCGCGCGGCTGCGGCGCCGGTTCGGGGCGCTGTTCCTCAATGGCGCGTTCGGTGCGCTCCAGGATCTTGGCAACACGCTCGGCGACGGCGCGGCGGGCCGCGTCGATATCGCTGGCCGAACGTTGCGGCGCCTGCGGCCGGATTTCAGGCTCGGGCGCGGATTCCGGCTCTGGAAGCACCTCTTCCGGCTCGGCGGCCACAACCGCCTCGATGCCTTCAAACTCGGCTTCCTCGATCGGCGGCGGCACAGGGCGGCCTCCGGCGATGATCTCGTTGGTGCGCTCGGCCAGGCGGCGCACGGCCTCGGCGATGTCCACCGGCGGCTCACGCTGCGCCTGAGGCGGAACGGCGGGCTCTTCGGCAGGTGCAGGCTGCGGTTCGGAATAGCGGGCGGCAGGGCGCGCCTTGGCTTCGGGCCGCGCGAAGGTGTCCTCCATGTCCCGCGTCGGCGGAACGAGAGGCGTCGGTGCAGTGGGTCTGCCGTCGGGATGCTCCAAGAACATCGCCTTCTCTGCTGCCCGGCGACGCACGAGGGCGTCGACCACCATGACGCGGCCATGGATGCGAGCTTTGCGCCAAACGTCGAAGGCATTGGCGGCGCTGAGAAAATCTCCGGCGTTAAGGTAAGCGAGGATCTCGCTGTCCCTGAACTGACCGGGCGAGATGTTGTATGTTAAGCTAACGAGCGCATCGAACTGGTTCTGGTTGAGCGGCGCGAACACCATCGAGTTGATCGCGCTCTCGATCGTTTGGAGATCGTAGACCAGAAGCTCTTCGGCATCCTTCTCGGACACGGTGAGCCCTTCACGCGCCGTGCGCATATGCCCGTAGCCGATCGTGTGACGACCGTCCGGCAGCCTGACCGCCGTGTCCCTGAAACCTTCAAAGCTCTTGATGAGCTCAAGGCCGGCGCGAGAGGTACGCAAGCGTCCTGTCATGGCACGTAGTGCATCATTCCCCGGTTAACTCGCCTGACCGGTGCAAACCGGACGCCAGTTTACACTTTCACTAGAGCGGGAAGAGATTGGCGCTAGAGCAGGATGAGGCTGGCGAGGCCGAGGAATACGAAAAAACTCATCATATCAATGCTGGTCAGCACAAACACGGATGAGGCAACCGCAGGGTCCGCGCCGAAGCGCTTCAGGGTTAATGGCGCAAGCAACCCGATGAGTCCCGCCCAGGTGAAGGTGACCATCATGGCGAGCCCGACGATGAGGCTGATCATCGGATGCTGGAAGAGAACCAGGGCGATGAAGGCGGCGCCCCAGGCGATCAGTACGCCGTTGATCAAGGCCGTCGCGGCCTCCCTGCGGATGGCGCGGACGACAAGCGGGCCTTCCATGTCGCGCTCCGCGATGGCGCGCACGGCGACCGCAAGCGATTGGGATCCGCAATTGCCGCTGAGGCCGGCAACAACCGGCATCAGGAAGGCCAGCGTGACATACCTGTCGAGCACGCCCGAGAAGGCTGACACGACGGTCGAGGCAACGAACGCCGTGACAAGGTTAATCCCGAGCCACGGTATGCGCGCGCGCACTGCGGAGAAGATGGACTGGTTGACGCCCGCCTCGCTCACGCCCGACAGCGCAAGGATGTCCTCCTCCGCCTCTTCCTGGATGACGTCCACGACGTCGTCGATGGTGATCATGCCGGT
>Ga0070685_10002130_pt1 | contig 10217 bp, 6 predicted proteins | sample KBSS13LmetaG_FD_65651 | JGI IMG/M metagenome (GOLD analysis project Ga0070685, IMG submission 65651) | Switchgrass rhizosphere microbial communities from Kellogg Biological Station, Michigan, USA - KBS S1-3L metaG | ecosystem: Host-associated > Plants > Roots > Rhizosphere ...
GTTCGACCGGGCGTGTCCTCACCTCGGTGGTGGAGCGCTGGAGTCTCCTGACCGCGCTAGCCAAGCGCGACTTGTCGGACGAATACGTCGACCACACCTTCTCGATGATCTGGGGCTACATCATGCCCCTCTTCACGATGGTAATTTACCTCGTCGTGTTCAACGTCATCTGGCCGACGCGCGTCCAGGCGCCTGAGGGACATGCGACGGACGCCACGATCTACCTGCTCGCCGGCATCCTGCCCTGGCTGACGCTCAACCAGGCGCTTGGCAGGTCACTGACCTCTGTCACGAACAACAGCAACATCGTGAAGCAGATGGCGTTCCCGCTTGAGCTGCTTCCGCTCAAGTCACTCATGACGCCGGCGATGTTCATGCTGGTGTCGATTGCATTCCTCTTCATCTATGCCGGCTGGGTGACGCACGGTTCGATCCTGCCGGTGTACATAGTCGGCGTGCCCGTTCTTCTCGCGATCACGCTGGTGATGTATGCTGGTCTCGCCCTGCTCTTCAGCACCATGCAGGTGTTCCTGCGCGACACAAAGGAATTCGTGACGATGTTCCTGCAGGTCGGGCTTTTCCTGCATCCGATCCTCTATCTTCCCGACTCGATCCCCCACGCCGTGCGCGGGCTGATCTACGCGAGCCCGTTCACCTACCTGATCTTCTGTTGGCAGGACATCCTGTTCTATGGCGAGATCCATCGGCCGCTCGCCTGGATAGTTGTGGTTGTGCTCTCCGCCGTTCTCTTCACGATCGGCTCGCGCCTCTTCATGGGCACCAAGCCGTACTTTGGAGACTTCCTGTGAAGCCGGCCAAAGGCGAACCCGAAATGCCGGATGCCCCTGATACCCCCAAACCTGAAAACAGCGCGCCTCCCGCCAATGCCGCGGAACGGCTTGCGATTTCGGTGCGCGGGGTCTCGAAGGGCTACCGCGTCTATGACAAGCCCGAAGCGATCATCGGCGAGGTGCTGTTCGGCAAGAAGGCGCACCGCGAGAAGGTAATCCTTCACGACATCAACATCGACATCCAGCCTGGCGAAGTCGTCGGCATCATCGGCCGCAACGGCGCGGGCAAGTCGACCCTGCTCAAGCTGATCGCCGGAACGCTCTCACCCTCGACGGGCAAGATCAACCTGCGCGGGCGCGTCGCCGCCATCCTCGAACTCGGGACCGGGTTCAACTCCGCCTATTCGGGCCGCGACAACGTCATCATGTCGGCGATCATGCGCGGGATGTCCGAAGCACGGATCAAGGAAAAGTTCGATTCGATTGTCGAATTTGCCGGACTGGCAGATGTTATCGACCAGCCCTTCCACACTTATTCGTCCGGCATGCAGGCGCGCCTGGCGTTTGCAGCGGCTGTTGCGGTCGACGCCGACGTCATCATCATCGACGAGGCGCTGGCGGCAGGCGACCTACGGTTCACTGCACGCAGCCTGCGACGGGTGCGCGAAATCTGCGAAAGTGGGGTGACCGCCCTCTTCGTATCGCACCAAACCTACCATGTGATGCAGCTGTGTTCGCGGGCGATCTGGATCGATGACGGCCGGGTCAAGATGGACGGGCCGCCGATCGAGGTCTGTCGCGCTTACGAATACCAGATGCATTCCGAAATCGCGAAGGACGAAGGCCGCCTCGCCAGCAACGTGACGGTCCTGAGCCCTGTCAGTGAGGCAAGTGCGGACGTGCAGGAGGAAGCTCCCTCCGCGCCCGTCGCCGAAACGGCTCATGTGGCCGAACCGCCGCATGTGGAAGTCATCGCGGACTCCGTAGCCAAACTTGCGCATGGTGCGACGGTCGAGCCCTTGCCTGTAGAGACTGCGCCGGCGGCAGAAGCCGAATCTGCCGTTCCAGCGTCACTTCCTGAAGAACTACCGCCGCAAGAAGCGCCGGCTGCGCCGGCTGCCGAAACCGAGACAACGATTGATGCAGCCCCGGTTGCCGAGTCGCCTCTTCCCGCTCCTGCCGAACAGCCCATCGGCCCCGCCTACGTAGCGCCGGATGTGGCGCCGTTTGCCGCCGCGACGACAACGCACTTCCAGTCGAACCAGTACCGCATCACCAGGATCGAGATGCTGGACAAGTCCGGCGCCGAAACCCGCATGTTCAAGTTCGGTGAATCCTTCCGCCTGCGCGTCAGTTATGAATGCCTCACGAAGGAAGAACCTGAGGTCTCCTGCGGGCTTGCCGCGGCGTTCACAAGCACACCCGAACATGTTGCGGTGATGTACTTCAATACCAACTACCCCCATTCGGATGAAGAGATGCTACGCTACGATGATGCGGAGCATCGTAAATACAAGGGCCGCCGGGGTGTTATCGAGGCGAGCATTCCCTATCTGCAAGTGAAACCGGGCAATTATCTCGTTTCACTGGGAATTCTGCCTAACCAGCCGGGCATTCATGAATTTTACGAGTATCACCATCTCGCGTTCACAATCTCAGTTCTCCCGAACGGTTTTCCCGAACCAAGCATATTTTACGCACTGGTTGAGTGGCGGAACGATCCTGGCGCTTGACGCCTCCCGTCGGGAAATGGAAACGAAACCACACTGCGCGATAGTAGCGCTTGTTAACGCGGATCAACAATCCGCCAAATTCAGTCCTTTTGGTTGAGTTCCATGTCTGTCAAGCGCGTGATCAAGGGGATGGGCCGCAGGGCCAAGGGGGCGGGGCGCCGCGTCAAGCGGATCCTCGGGTCGGCCCTACGCCCCAAGGCGCCCCGGCCCATGCCCGTCGACGTCGTAGCTGACGAGCTCAGTCAGGCGCGCGAAGAAATCCGGACCCTCAAGAGTGAACTTTCATCCCAACTCAGTTTTCATGGGTTCGACCTCGCCAATGAGCTGAGCGGCCATGTCGACAAGATCCGTGAGGCCGTCCGCGCAGAGTTTGAGGCGACGCGACAGCGCCTTGGTGAGTCCGAAAAGAAACTGGCCGACACGATTCAGGTCGCCGCCGACACGGCCCACAAGCTGGCGCTACTGCGCAGCGAACTCGCAGGGCAGGTCAGCTTTCTGGAGCACGACCTCTTCGAACAGCTTAAATCCCGCCACGAAAGCCTCGATGCGAGTCTCAGCCAGATCGAGACGTCCATTCTTTCCCGGCACAATAGCGCCGACAATTCTCTGCTCGCGCTGAACAACAAGGTATTCGAAGCCCAATCGAGTGTTCTCTCGCGGCTCAACGAAATCGAGACGCGCCACAAAAGCCTTGATGCGCGTCTCGGCCAGATCGAGACGTCCATTCTTTCCCGGCACAACAGTGCCGACAATTCGCTGCTTGCGCTGAACAACAGGGTATTCGAAGCCCAGTCGAGTGTTCTCTCGCGGCTCAACGAAATCGAGACGACGGGCGTCGAGACGGTCAACGCAGCGGCGAACGCTCTTTCCGCGCTCGACCGGGAAATCGCCAACAGCGTCGCCGCCGTCAACACCGGACTCAACTCTCGCCTGAACCAAGCCGACAATTCGCTGTTCGTGCTGGTGAACAAGCTGTCTCACGCTGAATCCCAGCTGCTGTCACGCCTCAATGAAGTGGAGACCTCCTCAGTCGAAGCAGCCTCGCGAAGCGCGTCTTCGGTAGGCCTCGCCGACCGCCTCGGCGGATTGGAAAACGACATCCATGCCCGGCTGAACCAGATGGAGAATCTGGGCTTCGAAAGCTCGAACAGGATCCTCAATACGCAAGGCGAACTTCAGAATCGCCTGGTTGCGATCTCAAGTCTCAACACCGAGATTCAGAACAAGCTGAAGCACCTCGATACCAACCTGAACTCGCGGCTCAACGAGCTGGTGGTCACGCATGTGCCGGCGCTGATCGAACAGATGCACGAGGTCGGCGCCATACAGGTCGACGCCCTGGCGTCCATACGGGATCGCTCGCCGCCGGGCGGCCCCGTGATCCGGCCGACCCCGACTCGGGTTGATGCGTTCGACAGCATTCTGGAACGCGCCAAGGGCGATTTCCCAAGCGTCTACACCATGTGGCGCCAGCGGCTGGACGAGATGAGCGACGCCTTCAAGGAAACGAAGGAAGGCAACGCCGCTCACGCTGCAGACGTCTATTCCAGGCTCTTCCGATCGTTCGTTGAGCGGCACATCCATGGCGCCGTCCTCGATATCGGCTGCGGACCGTTCGGCCAGCCGTACTATCTGTCCAGCTATCCTGCGGAACTGATCTCCGGAATCGAACCGCTTCCCTTCCCGCCTCCGCAGACGGTGCAGATCCTGCGCGGCATTTCCGAGTATCTGCCGTTCGACGACGCTGCCTTCGGGACCGTGATTTCGGCGACTTCGCTCGATCACTGCCTCGATCTCGAACGATCGCTCGACGAAATGATCCGGGTGCTTGATCCCTCAGGCAAGGCCTTGCTTTGGCTCGGTTCGATCCCGGGCTCCCCAAAGTTCACACCCGACAAACCGGGCTTCGAACCTGCCGATCGCTTCCACCTCTTCCACTTCGATGTCGCTTGGTTCGAGCCGATCCTGAATAAGCGTTTTGAAATTCTCGAGCGCGTGAAGCTTGAGCGGGCAAGCTATTCGCATGTGTTCTATGCCCTGCGCCCCCTAGCCGAAGTCGCGAAGAAGACTGCGAAGCAGGGGCGCCGTCAGGTGAACGCAGACAAGCTCCTGACCAAGTAGCGCCGCCGGGTTGTTGATACCAACAACCGCTCACCGAATATGACGAGAATGAAACGTTGGCGGATCGCGCTGCCTAGGCGCTGATTACCGCTGAAATCAGTGATTCTCTTACGCGCCACAGCTCACTTTGCCGCTGCCTGTGGCCCGCTCGTTCGGGCTTGCCAAGCGGCGCTGAACGGTTAAATGCCAAGAGTGTGAGGGAGCCCCACATGAGAAAACTGACCTGTCTTTCCTGCGCCGCGATGGCGCTTGCGCTAGGCGCCTGCGGCCCTACCGAGACGAAAACGGAAGTCGCCGAGACGCCGGCAGCGCCTGCCACGCCTCCGCCGCCCGCCAAAGCCTGGATTTCAGACATGGGCGGGAAGGATGGCCGGGCCCGGCTTGTGTACGCTCTCCCCGGCGCTGCCGAATACGATCTCAAGTTCGAATGCAAGGCCAAGGGTCCGGTCTATGTCACGCCAGGTGCAAAACCGCCTGAGGGCGCCAAAGAGTACGCCTTCGTTCTGGGCACCAGCGGTGGCGACATGCCGATCAACTCAGGTGTCTATAACGGCGTGGCTGAAGCCGCTGTGCCCGCCAACTCCTTCGGCAACATCCGGTACACGGGCACGCTCACCCTGAAGGAAAGCGGGAAAGAGCCGGTGAACCTGGATGCGAAAACGCCGGAACAAAAGGCGATGATCGATCAGTTCTTCAAGGGCTGCGTCGGCTAGGCCTGTTTCCAAGCCAACAGATTGAAGCTCGAGCCGCAAGCGCCATGCGCTTGCGGCTTCTTCGTGCTCAATGCGCGGGAAGCGGCTCCGACGGACCGGATGACCGGCTGAGCCAAGCAGGCGCATGCTGCCTGAACAGGCTGGCGGCCCGCTTAGACAATGGCGCCAGGGCGTCAACCATCGCGATGAAGAAGATGAGCAGCATGCCATCCCCGACAAGCATCTGCCGGGGAATGAGCGGGCAAACCGCGCAGCTCACCAGCAGGAAGCCCAGGACGGAGGATCCGGCGACGAGCAGGAAATAGGCGTGCGGTCCAAGCTTGCGGAACAACGCCAGGATGGCGAGCAGGACGGTGATCACGACACAGGCGAAGAAGACAGCCGATGCGAACCAGCGCGGGAAAACCATCTCGGTGAAGTTGAACACGGCGGGGTCGTAATTCTCCGCCTCCTTGACGACGCGCGGCAGCCTTTCTGCGAGGCCTATCCTGCCGACCTCCACCTCCATCTTGCTGGCTGCGTTTTCCGTGGTGCTGTAGATTTCGGCGAGTCCGGATCCCATCCAGTTGAAACGCCATTGCCCGGCCTGCATCGGAACCGCATAGCGGATGTGCTCAAGGACGCCCAACACATAGGCACCCGGATGCGCCTTCATGATCCGGAAGGACGCATCCTGCATTGGCTTGCTGACTTCGCCATCCACGCCATTCAGACGAAGCGCGTCGGCGGCCGCGTTGGCCACATCCGACAGGCGCCGTGAATCATAGTCTGCCCGCTCGGCCGGATCCTTGATCTTGTCGCGTTCGATAAGGAATGGCTTCACGGCGTCCCAGATGACGCGATCCAGGAAGGTCGCGTCTTTCGTCGGGGACGCCTCGTTGGTTGCCACGAGATGGTAGACCTGCGGATAGAGCGTGATGCCCATCTGCGCATTTGGGGCGCGGCCGTAGATGGCCGGTGCAACGATGCCGGTGGTGACGAGACCGAGCGTCATGACGCCGGCGGCCACGAGACCGGTGCGAAGCTTTGGCCTCGCTGCGATACCGCCCACGCCGACAAGCGGCAGGAGGAAGGCAAGCACAGGCCGCCAAGCGCCGCCGATAACCGCAACCACAGCCGCGATGTGCAGTGACGGCGACGCTTTCCTCTGCGCCAGAAGCAGCAAGCCTATGGTGAAGAAGATGAAGCCCAGCTGCGGCGCCTCGGTTAGCGCGAACAGCACATAGACCGTGATGCTGTCAGCCCCCATCACGAGGAGCACGGCGAGCGGCCCCAGCACCTTGATCGACGCGCGGTAGGCGATGACGGCCCCAAGGAAGCCAAGTCCGCCGTAGAAGATCAGCGCATTCATCGCGATAATCGACTTCAGTCCCGTTCCCCCGCCGAGGGCGACCCAAAGCTTGTCGAAGGCTTGGTAGAGGTATGAATAGTAGGGCGGCACGACAGATATTGCGTCGAACCACGTCGCCGAGTCGAGGTTGATCACCGGCATTTCCGGCGATGCGATCACAGAAATCCATGCGCCGATAAACGCCACGATGCCGGCTGCCGCCGCATTGACACGGCCGCTCGCCAGCCCTGTCCGGACGATCGAGGAGATGCGGTCCATCCTCGGCCATGCGTTCCCCGAAAGGGCCAGTGCCCACAGGAGCAGGGCGAAAGCCGCGATCTGGGGCACGAGAGGTTTTGGGAAGAAGGGCCAGCGAACTTCCAGCGATTCAACCTTGTCTCCCGCATTGGGCGGCATAGAGAAGACCACTCCATTGCCCCAGTGCGAGAATCGTCCATCGCCTTTGTCGACGATATCGGTGTGAAACTGGTGAGGCTGACCTGCTTCGATGCCGTTGACCCACAGGCGCAGCGGCGATCCAGACGGGCTTTCATTCCTGTCGGGAGCAGGGAAGGCGAACGGCGCAGCGTCGCTTGCGAATCCGAAAAGCGTCTGCTGGCTATGACCTGCCCCTGTGACCACGGCGTCAGGGTTCAGCTTGAACGAGCCCGCATAGGGCAGGAAAGCAACGACAGCCATGAAGAGACCGGTGACGCCCACCACTGTGGGCGCCGCCCATTTCAGGGTGTCTCGCGTTCGATAGAGGAAGAACAGGGCAAGCCCAGCTCCCAGGAAAAGGGACAGTGTGCGGTAGAGAGGCCGACCGGGTACCACCGGCCAATCGATTTCCAACCGCTTGATCTCGTCAGGAGACGCGATGCCCTTCGGCAGCGAGAAGAAGAGATAACCGCTCCAGTGCGAGAAGGCACCGCCCCCGCCCTGCATGATCGTTGCGTGATCGGAGTGCGCAGGTTGCATGACACGCCCGTCGATCAGAAGCCGCACCGACGACTGGCGCGGCGCATCTGCATTGTCGCTGAGGGGACCATTCTCGGGTAGCTGAACGGAATAGCCGCGATCGCCCCAGGGATCGGCCGCCGCCGGGAAAAGTTTCATCGAATGGCGTAGCGGCAGATAGCCGAGGCCGAAGCAGACGACGAACGCCACCCCGACCAGAATTAGAAGGATCCGGCCAACTCTACGCTCACCGAGGCGGGACGTCACGCACGTCTCCGTCCGCCAAACGCGGTCAGCGCTCCCATGATGGCCGAAGACACCGGCTTGAGCGGCGCCCACACGCGCCCACCCGCGACAAGCGCGACGATGATGAGCAGGATGCCGATCAGGCCCGGGATCATCGGCTGATCGATCATCCGCCAGCTAACTTCGACAGACCGCACGTCTGTTCCCGCCGCCTTGGGCAGTGAGAAAACGAGCCCCGTGCCCCAGTGCGAGAAACGTCCCCCGCCCTTTTCGGCAATCGATGCGTGCGCCGCATGCGGCGGGCCGGATTCCACTCCGTTGATCCACAACCGCAATGGCGATTGCGTCGGGCTCTGCAACGTGTCGCTGCTCGGAAAGCCGAACGGAACATTGCCGCCAGAAAAGGAAAAATTCGCTGAAAAGGCTGCGCCCTCGCCTGGAACCACATCCTTTGCCGGAATGGAGAAATGCCCTTCCAGCGGGATTACCGCGAGCGCCAGCGAGGCGAGGCCCGCCACGCCGATCAGCAGCGGCGGCACGATTTTCATTTTACGGCTGGCGTAGACCAGCGCAAGCAGCGCGAGGAAACCGGCGAGAACCAGAGCCGCCAGCTTGAAGTATTGCTGTCCGGGTATCAGCGGCCAGTCGGCCTCAAGCGATGTGATCTGCTCGACAGACGATAAGCCGCTCGGCAACGAAAAGAAGACATTGCCACCCCAGTGCGAATAGGCGCCCTGGCCATGGTCGCGGATCGTTGCGTGATTGGTGTGCGCCGGACCCACCGGCGTTCCGTTGATCAGCAGGCGGACCTTGGAACGCTCAGTGTTCGTTCCATCGTCACTCGGCGGACCGTTCAGCAGCTCGACGGAATAGGCAGTGGTCTCCCAAGGCTCGATCTGGGCAATGAAGAATTTATGCGAACCGCGGATCGGCAGGAAGGCAAGCGCCAAAGATACCAGCAACGCGATGCCGAGAACGGCGAAGAGAATGCCGGTGACGCCGCGTTTTTTCGGTTCGGTCATTATCGCCCACCCTGTTCAGGACCGTGCTTCTTATCGTTGCCGCCGGTGGCGCGCAACGATCCACGCCACCCGGCGCGCCGATTGCTGAAACCCTTGTTATCCTTCAGAATTTGAGGCCGCGATTGGGGCCGAAGGACGCACCTTCACCGAGCCCAACAACAGGCAGCCAGGCAGCGCCACGACGATCATAAAAAGGCCGTACGCCACGCTGAGCGCCAGCGCCTTTTCCTCCGGAACCCCGGCCAGGCTCAGGAGCCAGATCGCGGACGCTTCCCTGATGCCCCAACCTGCAAGGGCAAGCGGGAACAGGGCCGCGATATAGATCAGGGGAACTAGGAGCCAGAAGGCTGCGAACGGCGCCTCGATGCCCAGCGCCTGCCCCAACAGGAAATAGGCCAGCACGCCATTGATGTGGATCACAAGGGCGGTCCACGAGATCGAGAAAACAAAAGGCCAGCGCAGGAGCGCCGTCGCGTTTTTTGCAAAAGCCTGAACTGGCCGCAGCGGCGCCGGCAGCTTTTCGGGGTTGAGGCTTGCGATCATCAGCGTAGCGATGATCGGCGTGAACAGGACAACCAAGATCGTTGCCGCGAACTGCCAGTAGTTGGCGTTCTGGAAATAGGCCGTGTAACCCGGAAGGAAGGCTGCGATCACGGCCAGCATTGCGGCAATCCCGGTTAGGCGATCCAGGAGCACGATGTGGGCCGCACGCCGCGCACCGAACTGGCCCAGCAGATAGACGCCCTTGGCGACATCTCCGCCGACGCTGGATGGCAAGGCCTGGCTCAGCCACAGGCTGACATAGTTGAGATCCCAACTGCGTCTTAGCGGGAGGTGACCGCCCAGCGCTGCAACCACCTGCGTTGTGCGGTAGGCAGCGACGACCTGCACCGCGCTGAAGATGGCAAGCGCCAGCAAGGCGGGCAGCCATTTGAAATTTGCAAACAGCTCGACGAGCTTGGCCGGCGATACGAACGACAGGACGAACACCAGCGTTCCAACGCTGAACGCAATCTTCGCAACGAACCAGAGGCGGGCACGCCAGTTGGGCTTGGCCGAAGGAGGCGCTTCAGCCGTCACGGATCTAGCCCTCCTTGGACGGCTGCGCGGTCTGCGCCATACGCATCAGCGCCAGATCCTGCACCAGGATGCGGACATTGGACTCCATGCGATGCAGCCGCGACGTCAGCCGGTGGGTCGCAATGAACAAGATGAACAGCAGCGCGCCGAAGAGCACGGTGAACGGCAGCGTCACTCCGGTCAGCTGTGTCAATATTCTCGGCACATGCGGGATCGCGAGAACC
>Ga0070685_10002131_pt1 | contig 10214 bp, 8 predicted proteins | sample KBSS13LmetaG_FD_65651 | JGI IMG/M metagenome (GOLD analysis project Ga0070685, IMG submission 65651) | Switchgrass rhizosphere microbial communities from Kellogg Biological Station, Michigan, USA - KBS S1-3L metaG | ecosystem: Host-associated > Plants > Roots > Rhizosphere ...
GAAGCGCGGTGACCCGGCGAGAAGATTGGAGACCGCGGAAGGCGAGGCCTTAACGCCGATCTGGTCGGCATAGGCCAGAACCGTGTTGCGGTAGACGAGGCTCTGGAACACTTGCTGTGTCAGGCCGCGCTGGGCAGCCTCCTTGGCGGTGATGACCTGGTTCTGTTCCTGCCGGATGCGTTCGATCTGGTTTTCGGTCTCGCGGTTGACATCGCGCTGGGTCACTTCACGGCTGCCAACCGTAACGAAGCCGCCGCCCGAGACGCCCTTGAAGGGGTCCTGCGAATAGAAGACGCCGAAGGACACCACCAGAAGCGCAAACAGGGCGAAGGCCCATGGCGTCTTGATGAAACCGCGCATCCAGCCGAGCATCGGCGGAACTCCCTAAAAGGCTGGCGGACACCCTCAGGTCCGGGCTATCCGCTGGAACACGGCTTGCTAGAGCATTTTCCCGCCAAGGGGAAACCGGTCAGACGCAGGAAAATGCGGGAATCCAATAAATTGGATACCCTTTCCGAGAGTCCTGAGTACCGGCGGCCGTGAATAGGGGACGACAGACGACATGACTGCGCGCGTAAAGCTGGTTGCCGGCAACTGGAAGATGAATGGCGTTTCGGCCGCCTTGGCGGAGGTCAACGCCATGATCGAGGGCGCAAAGTCGCTGGGTGAAGGAGTCGAGCTTGCGGTATGCCCGCCGGCGACTCTGGCGGCGCAGACAGGCTGGACCCTGAGAGATTCGAAGATCGCCCTGGGCGGGCAGGACTGCCATCCGGAGAAGTCGGGCGCGTTTACCGGCGACGTCAGCGCCGAGATGTGGACCGATATCGGTGCCAAGTATGTGATCGTCGGCCATTCCGAGCGCCGGGCGATGCACGGCGAGACTGATGTGATCGTGGCGGCAAAGGCTGCGGCAGCGTTCCGGGCCGGCGTGACCCCCATCATCTGCCTGGGCGAGAGCCTGGCGGAGCGAGATGCGGGTAAGACCATCGACGTGGTCAGCCGCCAAGTGGCGGGGTCGGTGCCGGACAGCGCTGCGGCCAAGGCTTTCGTGATCGCCTATGAGCCAATCTGGGCGATCGGCACAGGCAGGACGCCGACGGCGGCCCAGGTGGCCGAGGTCCATGCGGCCCTCCGGGCTGGTCTGGTGAAGCGGTTCGGCGAGGCCGGAAACGGCGTTCGGCTGCTCTATGGCGGCTCGGTGAAGCCCGAAAATGCCCGGGAATTGATGCATGTTCCGGACGTAGACGGGGCACTGGTCGGGGGCGCCAGCCTCAAATCCGTGGATTTCCTGGCCATCGCCAAGGCCTGCGTCTGACGATTTGAGCCGGCCTCTTGAGGCCATTAACGCCTGCACCCCATATGAAATGCTGACGCAGGGGGCTTGGCCGCGCCCCTTGGGCATGCTTTGACCCGGTCCATCTCTTCCGGGACCTTTCTCCCCAGGACTTGCCTCCCCATGATGAACGTCCTCCTCGTCGTCCACCTGTTCGCGTGCATCGCGCTGGTCATCGCCGTGATGCTGCAGCGGTCCGAAGGCGGGGCGCTGGGCATGGGAGGCGGCGGTACGGGCGGCATCATCTCTGGCCGCGGCGCGGCGGGCGTTCTCGTGCGCACCACCATGATCCTCGCAGCGGTATTCTTCACCACCAGCATCGTGATGACCCGCCTGAACGCCGAAAACGCCAAGGCGCCCACCGACCTGGAGCGCATCAACGAGCAGCAGAAGGGCATCGACCCGCTGGGCGTGACCACGCAAACCCCGGTAACGCCGCCGGCTGCGACTGCGCCACCGGTCACCACGACGCCGGACCCGCTGGCCCCTGCAGGCGCGCCTGCCGCCACGCCGGCGCCGTCCACCACCACCACGCCACCCGCCACGACCACCACGCCGAGCACGCCGGCCAAGCCTGATCCGCTGGCGCCTGCAGCCCCCGCACCGACGGCGCCTGCGAGCCCGACGCCCGCCCCGCCTGCTCCGAACCGGTAGGATCCGCCGGCCGCGCGGCTAAACAGACTTTCATGTTCGGCTTCCGGCCTGCTGCGGCTTTCAGGCGCGGCGCATTTCTCCGCACATCCGCCGGGTATCCACCGGGCTTTTCGTGAGGGTCTCGACCTGTCCGAGAATCGCGTCTACTCCGGTCTTCCGTCATGAAGCGATTTATCTTCATAACGGGAGGCGTTGTGTCCTCCCTCGGGAAGGGCATTGCCTCGGCAGCGCTTGGCGCCCTGCTGCAAGCTCGCGGCTACCGCGTGCGCCTGCGCAAGCTGGACCCCTATCTCAACGTCGACCCCGGCACGATGTCGCCCACGCAGCATGGCGAGGTGTTCGTCACCGATGACGGCGCCGAGACCGATCTCGACCTTGGCCACTATGAGCGCTTCACCGGCGTGTCGGCTCGCAAGACCGACAACACGACGACGGGACGTATCTACAAGTCGATCCTCGAAAAGGAACGGCGCGGGGATTATCTCGGCGCCACCATCCAGGTGATCCCGCACGTCACCGACGCCCTAAAGGATTTCATCCGCTCGGACTCCGACGATGTCGATTTCGTGCTCTGCGAAGTCGGCGGCACGGTGGGCGACATCGAGGGCCTGCCGTTCTTCGAGGCGATCCGCCAGTTCAGCCAGGAGGTTGGCCGCGAGGCGAGCCTGTTCATCCACCTGACGTTGCTGCCCTACATCGCGACAGCGGGCGAGCTGAAAACCAAGCCGACGCAGCACTCGGTGAAGGAACTACGCTCGATCGGGATCCAGCCGGATATCCTGCTTTGCCGCGCGCCGATGCCGATCCCTCAGGAAGAACGGCGCAAACTCGCGCTGTTCTGCAATGTGCGACCCGAGGCAGTGATCGAGGCGCTCGACGCCCAGCACATCTATGAAGTCCCGCTGGAATACCATTCGCGTGGTCTCGATAACGAAGTGCTGCGCCATTTCGGTCTGGAGAAGGACACGACGCCGGACCTGAAGCACTGGGTGAAGACGTCTCAGATCCTGCGCAATCCGGATGGCGAAGTGCGCATCGCCATCGTCGGCAAGTATGTGGCGCTGCATGACGCCTACAAGTCGGTGGTCGAGGCGCTGGGTCATGGCGGGCTCGCCAACAAGGTGAAGGTCAATCTCACCTGGATTCCGTCGGACCGGTATGACGACCCGAATTCCGATCTGAGTGAGCTGGACTCGGTCGACGGCGTGCTGTTGCCCGGCGGCTTTGGTGAGCGCGGCGCGATCGGCAAGATGCGGGCGGCTGGTTATGCGCGTAAACACAAGCTGCCGTGCTTCGGCATCTGCTACGGCATGCAGCTGGCCGTGATCGAGCTGGCGCGCAATCTTGCCAACATCCCCGGCGCGGGCACCACCGAGTTCGGCAATCCGGACTATCCAGCCGTAGGCCTGATGGGAGAATGGATCCGCGGCAATGAGCGCGAAGTACGCACCGCCGGCGGCGATCTCGGCGGCACGATGCGGCTGGGAGCTTATCCCGCCGAGCTCACCAAGGGCAGCAAGGTCGCCGAGATCTATGGCGAAACGCACATCTCCGAGCGCCACCGCCACCGCTACGAAGTGAACACCGATATCATCGCCAAGCTGGCACCGCACGGCGTGGTGTTCTCCGGCATGTCTCCTGACGGCAAGCTGCCGGAAATCCTGGAGCTCACGGACCACCCCTGGTTCATCGGCGTCCAGTTCCACCCCGAACTGAAATCCCGCCCCTTCGACCCGCACCCGCTGTTCGCGAGCTTCATCGCCGCGGCGAGGGACAAGAGCAGGCTAGTTTAGGGCCGATCCACTCGGCAGCTCCTGGAGGCGCGGTTCGCCCGGATGGCTCACGTCAAAGCGGCCAATTGGGATGCCGCGGCGGTGGGGAAGGCAATTTCCGCGAGCAAAATCGACTTTAGCGGCATGCGTAACGATTTTTCAGCCGCCCTTTGTTAGCTTTCCGCATGGCCTCGTTAGAGCTGAAAAATGGCGAACGGACGCGCTTCCGCGATTCTGGCGGAGATCTTCCTGTCCTGGTTCTCGTACATGGTTTGGCCAACAGTCTCGAGATCTGGGACCGTGTCGCGCCCAGGCTCGCAACAAGGTTTCGCGTGATCGCGTTTGATCTGCCTGGCTTCGGCGAGGCATCGAGGCCCAACGCTGCCTACGACGCCAGTTTCTTTGCATATCAACTTGAGGCGCTGCTGGACACGCTCGGCATCGCCAAGGCGCATCTGGTCGGGAGCTCACTCGGCGCGAGCGTGATCGTGCGCTTCTCCGAGCGCAGGCTGGATCGGATCGACCGCGTTGTGCTGGCAGCACCGGGCGGGTTTGGCCGTCGCACAAATCCACTGATGCGCCTGCCGGCCTTGCCAGTCGTCGGTTACTGGATCGGACGTCCCACGCCGCTCAACAACGCGCTGACCCTGCAGCTGGCGATGCATGATCAGGCGCACGTGACGCCCGAATTGCTTGCTTTGACGAACCAGTATGCGCGCGTGGAAGGAAGCCATCGCTCCTTCGTTCGCACCCTGCAGACAGGCGTCGATCTGTTCGGGAGCAGGGATCGTGCGAGTGTGGCGCGAACTGCAAGGAAACTGGATCGCCCCGCGCTGGTCGTCTGGGGGCGACAGGATCGCGTGTTTCCACCAGAGTATGCGCAGCGCGCCGCGGAAATCCTTCCGCGATCCGAGATCCGCATGATCGATGCCTGCGGCCACTATCCGCATTGGGAGCAGCCTGATGCCTTTGCATCGGCGGTAGAAGGTTTCTTGTCGAGATGAAACGGCCAAGGCTGATCGCGGGTATTGCGGTTGCGGCTCTGATTGCCGCTGCGCTGTGGCTGGGAGCGCGACCGGCCGCGGAGTCGCTGACCCGGCCTGTCGTTCCCAAGGATGCAAGCGCGGCGACCCGCGGCGCGGCGGCGTTCGAGGGCGCCGGCTTCGGCGGCGTCAGCCTTGACGCGCTGTCGAGCAATGCCGTTCCGTGGCGCATCGCTGCGGCTGCGCTGGTGCTCGACGAGCGAGCCCGGGACCCGAGTGCGCCGCTCGATGCGACGACTCTCGATCGCGCGTTGCGCCGCTTTGGATTCCTGGACAGCACCGTGGTCGTCAATCGTGCCGGCGTACGGGCACACGATGTCGGCATGCCGCTTGGCTTCACCACAGGGGACGTTGCGCCAGTCGGCGGCAGTGTAATTCGCGTCGCGAACCTGGGCTGCGCGGCGTGCCACGCCGGCGTCACTTATGGCGCTGAAGGCCAGCCCTTGCCGGACCGCGTGATGCTCGGCATGCCAAATACCTCGGTCGACCTGGAAGCATATACGGCCGCCATCTTCCAGGCCCTGAGGCGCTTCGCAGCGTCCGACGAGCTGCTGCCGGCAGTGGACGCCATCTTCCCGAAACTCGACTGGCGCGAGCGAGCCAGCTTGAGCGCGCTGGTGTTGCCGTTGGCCCGGCAGCGCCTCGATACGCTCGCTGGAGTTGATCGGCCGATGCCGTTCCCCAACGGAGGGCCGGGCAGCACCAATGGCGTTCCCGCCCTCAAGGTGGCGTTAGGCGTAGCCCTTCTTGGTGGAGGGCAAGGCGAAGCCGGCGTCGTGTCCATTCCTGACCTGGGCGACCGGGTGTGGCGCACGAGCCTTCTGGCCGACGGCGCCTACGCCGTTCCCGGAAAGCCGCGGCAGTCGCCGGTCACCGCTGACATGATCGACGACGCTCACCTTCGCTCTCTGGCCGCGATCACGACGTTCTTCACGGTCCCGAGCATGGGCGTTCACCCAGACAAGGCGATCGCCAACCTGGATGACGCCGCCGATGTCATGGCCTTCCTGAAGGCGTATCGCCCGCAAGGTTTTCCAGGACCGATCGACCGCGTTCGAACAACTGCAGGAAGCCGGATTTATCAAGCCGAATGCGCCACCTGTCATGGAAGCTATGACGACGCGTCTTCGAGGCTGGTGCAATTCCCGAACTGGCGCGGCGATGTCGGCACCGATCCGCTCCGCGCGAGCGCGTTTGACCGTGGACTTGCGGACGCCGTGACGCGAACCGCGTATCGAGACATTATTGCTTCCGCACCCGGCGCCGGTTACGTCGCCCCGCCATTGACGGGGATCTGGGCCTCGGCGCCCTACCTGCACAACGGGTCCGTACCGACGTTGGCGGCTATGCTGTCGCCTGAGACGCGCCCGCAGCGGTTCATGGTCGGCGGTCACGCGCTTGATTTAGTGCGCGTCGGGCTGCGCCTCGACATGGACGGAGCATATCCGCGCGACTATCGGCCGTTCTCTCAGCCTGCTTGGACAGACACGAGCACGCCGGGACACAACAAGGAGGGTCATGTCTTCGGCGAGACGTTGTCACCGGCGGACAAGCTCGCGCTGATTGAATTCCTGAAGCTCCTTTAGCGCGGGATTTTCCGCCGATCCTCGCAACCAAAGAGCAGGGCAGGTTTCTGGGCGATAACTGGCCTTCACCTCCGCGCGATGGGGGGGCGACATCGGTCGATTTCGGCAAAACCCGCGGAAACCTGCCGGGCGCATGACCTAGGCGAGGCCGATTTGCCCGGTTATGGTGGTGGTCCTAGCGCCAATCTGAAAGGCTTCTTCTGCATGGCTACCGGCACCGTCAAATGGTTCAACGATCAAAAAGGTTATGGCTTCATCCAACCGGAATCGGGCGGCGGTGATGTCTTCGTGCACATCTCTGCTGTCCAGCAGGCCGGGCTGACCGGTCTCCAGGAAAATCAGCGCGTCAGCTTCGAACTCGAAAAAGACAAGCGCTCGGGCAAGATGTCCGCGACGCAGATCAAGGCCCTCTAGGGCCTGCTCCTCGGCGGCTGGGCGGCAGACCAATCCTGCCGCCCCAGCAGCCCTGTGCTTCAAGCGCCAGGCTGCGGCTTGATCCGCGGTTCGAGGCACTCATCCGATTCATTCGACTTGTCGACTTGCGCAGCTCTGCCGCGTGGCGCGGGTCCGCGCGCTCCGCTGTCTCGAACTTCGAGATCCGCTGTGCGCGCCCCGGGCGCATCTCTTGCGAACGCGTGGAAACGGGTGAACATCTCGAAGAGTTCAGCAGGAGATGGGTGATGGCGTTCGGCTTCCAGTCTTCACGGCAAGCCTTCCGGCGCTTCGCGAGCGGCGCCGCGATATTGGCGGCTGCGTTCGTCACGGCGGCGGCGCCGTCGCAAGCTCAAAATCCCCAGGCGGCCCAGCCGCATCGCGCTGCGGCCAAGTCGGCGGCGGGGGAACGGCTTACCGGACTCTATACCGCAACGTGCGGGGCTGATGCCGCCCCCACGACACCTGCGCCAGCTCGCGCCCGGCCCGCGGGCGGTGGACCGCCTGATCGGGCGGAGTGGTATGCACCGCCGCACCAGGTGTTCGACAATCTCTATTGGGTGGGCACGAAGGAGCACTCGTCCTGGGCGCTGAAGACCAGCGAGGGCATCATCCTCCTCGACACGCTCTACAGTTATGCGGTGGAGGCGGAGATTGTCGACGGATTGAAGACGCTCGGTCTCGATCCTGCTTCGATAAAGTACGTGATCATATCGCACGCGCATGGCGATCATGATCAGGGCGCGGCGCTGCTGCATTCGAAGTATGGGACAAAGGTGGTGATGGGCGCGCCCGACTGGGCGACGACTGTTGCGCGTACGACCTACGCCGGCGGCATCGCCAAGAAGGATATCGAGGCGGTGGACGGGCAGAAGATCGCGCTGGGCGACACGAGCGTGACGCTCGTGACGACGCCTGGGCATACGCTCGGCACGCTGTCGCTGTTGTTTCCCGTGAAGGATCATGGCCGCACGCTGACGGTGGCTTATTCCGGCGGCACGGCGTTCAACTTCCAGCATACGGCCGAGCGTTTCGACACCTACATCGCCTCTCAGCAGAAGTTCGCCAGGGCGGCTGCGGCCGCTGGCGCCACCGTCATGCTCTCCAATCACTCGGCCTTCGATCACGCGTTGGAGTACGCTCCAAAGGCAATGGAGAAGCGGGCCGACGGGAAGCCGCACGAGTTCGAAGTCGGGAAGCAGGGCGTCGCCAGCTATCTGAAGGTGCTGGAGGAATGCGCCGTGGGGGCGAGGACGGCGGAGTTCGGGAATTAGGTCATACAGCCCAGCGGCCGATGTCCTGTTCGCGTCCGATCAGGGAGAGGCCGTAAGCGATCGAGACGAGCTGGTCGCCGGTTTCGATCTTCGGGGCTCCGAAGCGGGATTCGAACTGGGCGCGGACGGCGGGCACGAAGGAAGAGCCGCCCGTTAGAAAGACGCGGTCGATCTGGGTTTCATTGAGGCCGGCCTCGTTGAGGGCGCGATCGACGCAGGCGTTGATCTCGGCGAGTTCGGGCGCGATCCATGTTTCGAACTCGGTGCGCTTTATCTTGCGTTCGATATCGACGCCGGCGACGTGGAGGGAGAGCGTGCCCTCGTCGGACTGGGACAACTGCATCTTCGCGGCGGAGACGGCGCGGTACATCGCGTAGCCTGCATCTGCATCCAGGAAGGCGAGGAAAGCGCGGATGCGGTCGGGATCGAGGCTTTCGCGTACGAGATCTTGCAGCTCGCGATAATCGCGCGAGTGGCGCATCACCGAGAGCTCGTTCCAGCGGCTGAACTTGGTGTAGTAGGAGTTCGGCACGGGCAGGATCTTGCCCCAGCTCATGAATTCCGAGCCCTTGCCGAACGCGCGAGCCACGACCCGGTCGATGATGCGATAGTCGAACGCATCGCCCGCGACGCCCACGCCGGTGTGGGCCAGCGGCTTGTAGTCGAGCCCGGACTTGCCGACCGTGAATCTGACGACGGAGAAGTCGCTGGTGCCGCCGCCGAAATCGGCGACGAGGATGGTTGCGTCAGTGTTCAGTCGCTGGGCAAAGAAGTAGGCGGCTGCCACCGGTTCGTAGACGTGGTGGATTTCCTCGAAGCCGACAGCGCGCAACGCTGCTTCGTAGCGTGTGCGGGCCAGTTCTGCATCCGGCGCGGCGCCGGCGAAGCTGACGGGGCGGCCCATCACGACGCGTTTGGGAAACTCGATGCCGGCATGAGTGCGCACGCGTTTGAGGAAGGCCGACAGCAGGTCTTCGAATTTCAGGCGGCGGTTATAGATCAGCGTGTCCGTGAAAAGCGGACTGGCCGCGAAGGTCTTGAAGGACTGGATGAAGCGGCAGTCGCCCGCCAGCTCCACGAATTGGTCGATGGCCCATGGACCGGCATCGACAGTCGTCCGCCGCCCCCTGTCGTCATCGGTTTCGGAGAAGCACAGGACCGAACGGAAGGCGTCGAAGGCTTCGCCGTAATGGGAAAAATGAACTGCTTCGACCTGGCCGTTGTTCGCGCCGGTCGCGTTGACCATCGTCGCAACGGTGTTCGTCGTGCCGAAGTCGAGGCCGATCGACAGGGTCATGGCGACACTCCGGGCGAGCTGGGAAACGCTTCGGCGCGGAGGCGGCGCCTCGCGGGGGCCGCTTGGTGATGCGGGGGACACATAAAGTCAAGGTTCGGCGCTGCGCTGCCTAACGCGGCTGGAATCTCGCCGAGGCCGCAAAGCGCATGCGGCAGATAACTCCGCCGGGGTCGTAGCTCAGCGTGACGTCGCCGCCGAGTTCGCGGGCGAGGCCGGTCTGGAGGAGGTTGGAGCCGAAGCCGCGGCGGGTCGGCGGCGTAACGGCCGGGCCGTCCTTTTCGGTCCAGATAATTTCGATTGCGGCAGGATCAGTTGTCCGGTCGACGCTCCATGCAACCGATACGCGCCCCGCTGGGGTGGAGAGAGCGCCGTACTTGGCGGCGTTGGTCGCGAGTTCGTGGAAGGCCATGTGGAGCGTGACGGCGGCTTCCGGCGCCAGCTGGATCGCAGGACCTGACACCTCGATGCGGCGGCCATCGGCGCTTGCCGAGGCATAGGGCGCCAGTGTGCGCTCGACGGCATCCGCCAGGCTCGCGCCCTGCCAGGAGTTTGCGGTGAGGAGATCATGCGCGCCCACCAGAGCGCGCATTCTTCCGTCAAAGGCGAAAATGAAATCCTTCGTGTTGTGGACCGACATGCTTGTCTGCAGGGCGATCGACTGAACGCTGGCCAAGGTGTTTTTGACGCGGTGATTGAGTTCCGCGATCAATACTTTCTGGCGTTCCTCCGCGCGCTTGCGCGGTGTGATGTCGAGGGAGACGCCCATGGCGCGGATCGCCGAGCCGTCAGGGCCATACTCGCCGCGCCCGCGGACGAGGAGCCA
>Ga0070685_10002137_pt1 | contig 10196 bp, 6 predicted proteins | sample KBSS13LmetaG_FD_65651 | JGI IMG/M metagenome (GOLD analysis project Ga0070685, IMG submission 65651) | Switchgrass rhizosphere microbial communities from Kellogg Biological Station, Michigan, USA - KBS S1-3L metaG | ecosystem: Host-associated > Plants > Roots > Rhizosphere ...
GCGACGTGGTACAGCTGCGGCTCGACCCGCAGGACCCGCGCAAAGTGCTGGCGCGCATTCGCTTGGGTGGCGATGTGCCGGTGAAGCAGGACACGCACGCCAAGCTCACCATGACCGGCGTCACCGGTTTGTCGATCATCCAGCTCAGCGGCGGTTCGCCGAATAGTCCGCCGCTGGCATCGAAGGATGGTCAGTTGCCGGTGATCGTGGCCGATCCCTCGCCGCTCAGCCGCATCCTGGCCAACGGCGAAGACCTGGTGACCAATATCAACGAAGTAGTGGCGCGGGCGAACATGCTGTTTTCGCCGGAAAACACCGAGCGCATCGGCCGCACGCTGCAGCACCTGGATCAAGTCACCGGCACCATCGCCGATCAGCGCGACGACATCCATCAGTTGCTGCAACAACTGGCGCAGGCGAGCAAGCAGGCCAACGAGACTTTGGCGCACACCGATCAGCTGGTGCGCAATGCGAACGGCCTGGTCGACAATCAGGCTCGCGCCGCGCTGGAAAGCGCCCGCAGCGCGATGGCCTCGCTGGATCATTCCGCCGCCGATATCGATCGCCTGCTCAGCGACAACCGCGCCGCCATCAACGGTGGTCTGCAAGGCTTCAGCGAATTGGGACCGGCGGTGCGCGAACTGCGCGATGCGGCCGGCTCGCTGCGCGGCGTGTCGCGCCGCCTCGACGACAACCCGGCCGGCTTCCTGCTTGGCCGCGACCGCAGCAAGGAGTTCGTGCCATGAGTTTGCGCTTTCGTCTGTGCGTGGGTGCATCCATCGCCTTGCTGGCCGCCTGTTCGATCCTGCCGAAGGCGGAGTCGCCGGATATCTATCGCCTGCCGTCCACGCCGCTGCCGCACGACAGCGCCCCCGGCGTGAACTGGTCGCTGCGCGTGGATACGCCCAATGCCGAGCGGATGATCGACAGCTCGCGCATCGCCGTGCTGCCGCAGGGCAACGTGGTCAGCGTGTACCAGGGCGCGCGCTGGAGCGACACCGGCACCACTTTGTTGCGCAATCGCATCATCGATGGCTTCCGCGACAACGGCCGCATCGCCGGCTTGAGCAGCGACGAAAGCAGCCTGCAGGCGGATTATTCGCTCGCCGGCGATCTGCGTTCGTTCCAGTCGGTCTACGAGAACGGCCAGCCGGTGGTGGTGATCCGCTTCGATGCGCGCCTGGTCAGGAACAGCGGTCTGCGCATCGTCGCCAGCCATCGCTTCGACATCACCCAGCCGGTCGGCGGTACCAGCGTGCCGCAGGTGGTTGCGGCGTTTGGCCAGGCTTCCGATGCGCTCGCCGCGCAGCTGGTGAACTGGACCTTGCAGCAGCCGCTTGATGCTCGCGACGTGCACACGAACTAGCGTCGCGCCGCGTCGATCCAGCGAAAAGTCAGATTGAGGCGCGGCCCCACCGCCGCGCTGGTCTTGGGCAGGTCGTGCAGATAGTGTCGCTGCGTATCTCCGGCCATGCGCAGCAGGCTGCCGTGGCCAAGTTCGATCGCGACCGTATCGCCCTGGGCGGCCTCATTGCGCGGCTTGAGGCGGAAACGCCGGGCCGCTCCCAGGCTCAGCGAAGCGATCACCGGCTGCTGTCCCAGCTCGGGCTCGTTGTCGCTATGCCAGCCCATCGAGTCGCGGCCATCGCGGTAGAGATTGGCCAGCACGCTGTTGAAGCGTGCGCCACAGGCATCGGCCACACGCTCGCGCAGTTTGCTCAGCGCCGGCGTCCACGGATGCGGTTCGAAACGCGTGCGCGAGTACACATAGGTGGCGTTCGCGTCGCCGATCCAGCAACTCAGCCGCGGCGAATCCACCTCGCGGCCGAAGATGCGGATGCGATGGACTTCCCACGCAATGCTCGCGCGCAATTCGTCGAACAAGGCATCGGCTTCATCGCCGCCCAGCCACCGCGGCCACAGCGACAACTCGCCGCCGGGCAGCGATAGCGCTTGCCAGCCAGCGGGCGCAATCTGATCGAACAAGCTCACGCCGCCGCCCTGCCCGCCTCAACGAATCGCCGGATACGCCGGCTCGACATCGAGCGTCGACGCACACACCGACGCCAGCTCGAGCAGGCGCAGATCCGAACCGCGCGCACCGATCAGCTGCAAGCCGATCGGCATGCCATCGGGCAGATAACCCATCGGGATGTTCACCGCCGGGCAGCCGGCCAGACTGGCGAAACTGGTCAGATCGGCCTGCGAATCGGGCGCCTTGGCATCCAGCGGGAACGCGCCCTGCGGCGTGGTGGGCAGCACCAGCACATCGATCTGCGCGAACAGGCGACGCATCTTCAAGGTAGCCGCATCGAGCACGCGATCGGCCACGGCATAGTCGGCGGCGCTCTTGCCGGCAGCGTAGCCAAGCAGTCGGCGGAAGTGCTCCGACACGCTGTTGTCCGAGGCCAGATCCGAGGCGAACGTGCCGAGCATTTCCGCTTCCATCAGCAGCAGGCCGGCGCGGCGCGTGCGAGCGAAATCCCAGTCGGCGAAATCCACCGTGCGGCGTTCGCCCAGTTCGCGCGGCCATTTCGCCAGCGCCGCTTCGAACACCTCGACCACGTCCGCATGCACGCCGACGGCGCGCAGATCGGGCAGGAAGCCCGCACGCAGGCGGCCCGGCTCCCAGTCCGGCGGCGACAGCGCCACGCGACGGCGGCGCGAGCGCGCATCGTCGGCGTCGTAGCCGGCCAGCACTTGCAGCAGCACGGTGAGATCGTCCGCGCTGCGCGCCAGCAGGCCCACCGTATCCAGGCGACGCGCCGCCGGTACCATGCCGCGCGCGGAAATTTCGCCGTGCGTGGGCTTGAGCGCATACAAGCCGCAATAACTGGCGGGAATGCGTGTGGACCCCAGACTATCGGTACCCACCGCCGCCACCGCCAGACCCGCGGCCACGGCCGCTGCGGCACCACCCGACGATCCGCCCGCGGTATAGCCGTGGCGATGCGGATTGTGCGTTGCACCGAAATGCGGGTTGTTGGTGGTCGCGCCCAGCGCGCCTTCATCCATATTGGTCTTGCCGACCAGCACCGCGCCGGAGGCACGCAGCCGCGATACCACATGGGCATCGTCGCTGACCGGCGTCAGCCGCCCGGCCAGGCCCGCGCTGGTCGGCCAGCCGGCCACATCGAAATTGTCCTCCAGCGCGATCGGAATGCCGTCGAGGCGCCCGATCACGCCGTCGCGGCGCCGATGCTGCGCCGCCAACGCCTGTTCCTGCAGCATGCTGGAACTCAGGCCCACATAGGCATTGAGCTGCGGATTGAGCCGCTCGATCGCCTCCAGATACGTTTCGGCCAGCGCCTGTGGCTGCACCCGATCCACCGCCAGCCAGTGCAGCAGCTGGCACATGGTGGCTCGGCGCAGATCGAGTTCGCTGATCGGTGGTTGCACAGTCATGCATTCTTCCTTGGGCTAGCTTGGAGGGGATTATCGCTACCGTAGATGAAGGGTTTGCAAGGATTTGCCCCCGATGGCCCGAACCCGGACAATGCCGAATTGGCCGTTCCATACGTCCGGGAACGGTAATCGTGCCGCAGAAGATCAGCTGGAGTTCGCCATGAGCGACCGCGAAATCATGGAATACGACGTCGTAGTCGTTGGCGCAGGCCCCTCCGGGCTGGCGTTCGCCATCCGCCTCAAGCAATTGAAGCCGGAGGTGAGCGTGTGCGTGATCGAAAAAGCCTCGACCATCGGCGCGCAAATCCTTTCGGGCGCGGTGATCGAACCGCAGCCGCTGGATGCGCTGCTGCCGGGTTGGCGCGACCATCCGCCGCCGGTCTGCGTGCCGGCCACCGAAGACGAATTCTGGCTGCTCAGCAAGGACGGCGGGCGCAAGCTGCCGGTGCCGCCGGGCATGAACAACCACGGCAACTTCATCGTCTCGCTGGGCGCCATGTGCGCCTGGCTGGCGCCGCAGGCCGAAGCACTGGGCGTGGATGTATTCCCCGGCTTCGCCGCCGCCGACACCGTGCACAACGAGGACGGCTCCGTCGCCGGCGTGCGCATCGGCGACATGGGCGTGGCCAAGGACGGTTCGCACAAGGCCGGCTACACCCAGGGCATCGACATCAAGGCCAAGGTCACCGTGCTGGCCGAAGGCGCGCGCGGCAGCCTGACCAAGCAGCTGATCAAGCGTTTCGCGCTTGACCAGGACAGCGATCCCCAGGGCTATTCGATCGGCATCAAGGAATTGTGGCAGGTACCGGCAGGCCGTGTGCAGCCGGGCAAGATCGTGCACAGCTTCGGCTGGCCGGCCGACAGCCACACCTACGGCGGCAGCTTCCTCTATCACCTGGACCAGGATCGCATCGCGCTCGGCTACGTCAGCGGCCTCGACTACAGCGATCCGAATTATCAGCCGTGGGAAGCCTTCCAGCAGTGGAAGAACCATCCCTCGGTGAAGTCCTTGCTCGAAGGCGGCAGCATCCTTTCGGCCGGCGCGCGCGCCATCGTCACCGGCGGCTACCAGTCGCTGCCGAAGGTGGAAATGCCTGGCGCGCTGCTGATCGGCGACACCGCCGGCTTGCTCAACGTGCCCAAGATCAAGGGCACGCATCAAGCGATCAAGAGCGGCATGCTCGCCGCCGAACATCTGATTGCCAACGAACTGAATCCGGCCGGCTTCGACGCCAAGCTGCGCGCTTCCGATGTGATGGCCGAACTGAAGAAAGTCCGCAACATCAAGCCCGGTTTCAAGAAGGGCTTGTGGTTCGGCATGTTCAACGCCGCCTGGGAAACCGCGCTCGGCGGCGCCTCGCCGTGGACGCTGAAGAACAAGGCCGACTGGTCGTCGTTGCACAAGCTCGGCGAATGCGAGGAGCCCAAGCGCGACTACGTGCAACCGCGCGAACTGCCGCCGCGCGACCGCCTGGCCAGCGTCTACTTCGCCGCCACCGAACACGACGAAGACCAGCCCATCCACTTGCATGTCGCCGACACCGACGTGTGCGTGACCAAGTGCGCCACCGAATACGGCAACCCCTGCACGCGCTTCTGTCCCGCAGGCGTCTACGAAATCGTCGACGACGCCACCGCCGGCAAGCGCCTGCAGATCAACGCCGCCAACTGCGTGCACTGCAAGACCTGCGACATCAAAGACCCGTACCAGATCATCAACTGGGTCACCCCGGAAGGTGGTTCGGGTCCGAATTATCAGAATCTCTGACGCGAGGGCGCGACGCTGGCCTCCCGGCTCACCTGGCGCTTCAAACGCCTGAATTACGCGCTGCAACGCTTCCGCGGCAGCGTGGCGCTGCGTGGCTGGCGCGGCACGCTGGCACGCGTGCGGCAGGAATTCGAGCGCCGCCCGAGCTTCGACGACTCGCTACAGGTCGAGCCGCTGGATGTGCCGTTCGAGCCCTTTGCGCTGCCCACGTCGGAGCAGCCGCTGGTTTCGGTGATCGTGCCGGTCCACGGCAAGCTCGCGTACACGCTCGCCTGTCTGCGAGCCCTCGTGCGACACGTGCCTGAGGCGCCATTCGAGGTGATCGTGGTCGACGATGCCTCGCCCGACGACTCGGTCGAAAAACTTCAGCGCGTCGATGGACTGCGTTTGTTGCGCAACGAGCGCAATCTCGGTTTCGTCGGCAGCTGCAACGCCGGCGCGGACGCGGCGCGCGGCGATTTCCTGCTGTTTCTCAACAACGATACGCAGGTCATGCCGCAGTGGCTCGACGGTCTGCTGTGCTGCTTCGGCGACCGCGACGATTGCGGCATCGCCGGCAGCCGCCTGGTCTACCCCGACGGACGCCTGCAGGAAGCCGGCGGCCTGGTGTTTGCCGACGGCAGCTGCTGGAACGTGGGCAAGTTCGAACAACGCGATGCGCCGGCATGGCGCAACCGACGCGAAGTGGACTATGTGAGCGGTGCTTCGCTGATGATCCGCCGCGAGGTGTTCGCTCGCGTCGGCGGCTTCGATCAGCGTTACGCGCCGGCCTACTACGAAGACACCGACCTCGCCTTCGCCGTGCGCGCCCTGGGACTCAAGGTCTACTACGAACCCTCGAGCCCGGTGATCCACTGCGAAGGCATCAGCGCCGGCACCGATCTGCACGCCGGCATGAAGCGGCATCAATTGATCAATCAGGCGACCTTCTGCGCCAAGTGGGAACAGGCGCTAAGCGAACAACCGCCCGTCGGCACATCGCTGATGCGCGCCCTGCGCTGGCGTCGCCGCGGCCGCATCCTGGTAGTCGACAGTATGACCCCCGAGCCCACCCGCGATTCGGGCTCGCTGCGTCTAAGTGCCATCCTGCGCCTGCTCGACGAACAAGGCTGGGCCGTTTCCTTTCTTCCCGACGACGGCCGCGCCAGCGACGAGGAAATCCGCGCGCTGGGCGCACTCGGCACCGAAGTACTGTGCCGCCCGTGGATCTCCGATCTGCCGCACTGGCTGCGCGCGCACGGCCACGAACTGCACGCGGTGATGCTCTGCCGCCACACCGTGGCCGGCCAATACGCCTCGCTGGTACGCAAACTCGCGCCCAAGGCACGCCTGCTGTTCGACACCGTCGACCTGCACTTCCTGCGCGAACGCCGCGCCGCCGAACTGAGCGGCAGCGCCTCGATGGCCCGCCAGGCGCAGGCCTCGCGCAAAAGCGAGCTGGCGCTGATCGAACAATGCGACGTCACCTTCGTGGTCAGCCAGCATGAACAGGAGTTGCTGGCCGCCGAAGTGCCGCAGGCGAAGGTGGAGTTGTTGTCGAATATCCATGAGGTATTCGGTTGTCGCCGACCCTATGCTGGTCGCCACGATCTGCTGTTTATCGGCGGATACGGCCATCCGCCCAACGTGGATGCGATCCACTGGATTGCGGCGGACATTCTGCCTGCGGTGCGCGAGCGCCTGCCGAACCTCACCATCCATGTTGCTGGCGACATACCTGAGACGGTGCGCGCGGGGCTGTCGGCCCCTGGCCTGATCTTCCATGGTCGCGTACCCGATCTAAGTCAGCTAATGGAACGCACGCTGGCTTCTCTGGCGCCATTGCGATTCGGCGCCGGTGTGAAGGGCAAGATCAATATGGCCATGAGTCACGGACTGCCGGTGATAGCGACGGCCACAGCGGTGGAAGGTATGCAGTTGCAGCATGGCGTCGACGTGCTGGTAGCGGAGGATCCTGCCGCCTTCGCCAAGGCCGTCGTGCGTCTGGCGTCCGATGAAGCGCTATGGACGTCGCTGTCCCGAAACGGCCTGGAAAACGTGGATCGCCATTTCTCATCCCGCGCGGCTGCGGCCACGCTCCGTCGCGTGCTGGATTGACCCGCATCACCGCAACGAGGACCATCCATCTGTTACCCGGGTGACGTATATGCCGCTCCTCGATTTTGCGAAACGCCAGATTTTTAGATTGCTGCGCACGGGCTTTCGCCTGATGCCCATGCCTGCCGCTACCCGCGATCAATGGCGGCAGCGTTTTATCGACCGGTATGCGACCTTCTTACCTGACCGACCGCGCGGACGGCCTCCTGTGGATAGAGCCCGCAGACCATTGCAACGAGCGGCTGGCCACGCGATTGGATATACGCCCTACCGCAAAGCAACGCTTCCCTCGACCCTGCCGGCCACACTGGTGGCGTTCTATCTGCCGCAATTCCACCCGATTCCTGAAAACGATGCCTGGTGGGGAACCGGCTTCACCGAGTGGCGCAATGTAACGCGAGCACTGCCACAGTTCGAAGGGCATGCGCAGCCGCGTCTGCCAGGTGCTTTGGGCTTTTACGACTTGCGCCAGGTCGAGGTCATGCGCCAGCAGATGCAGTTGGCACGCGATTACGGCGTGGGTGCGTTCTGCACGTACTTTTACTGGTTCGCCGGCAAGACATTGCTCGAGCAACCGTTGCGCGAATGGCTGTCGCATCCCGAACTGGATCTGCCTATCTGTCTGTGCTGGGCCAACGAAAATTGGTCGCGGCGCTGGGACGGCCGCGCCGATGACGTGTTGATCGGCCAGCGGCACAGCACTGACGATGATCTGGCTTTCATCGCCTACGTCGCCGCGTATCTGCGGGATCCGCGCTACCTTCGCGTGGACGGCAAACCCATGCTGCTGGTCTATCGTCCCGGCTTGCTTCCCTCCGCGAAGGATACGGCGGCGCGTTGGCGCGGCTGGTGCCGCGATCACGGTATCGGCGAAATCCATCTGGCTTACGTGCAAAGCTTTGATCGCGTCGATCCAGCCAGTATCGGCTTCGATGCGGCCGTGGAATTTCCTCCAAACAACACCTCGCTGACGCCGATCACTGGCGAACAGCAGCTGATCAATCCTGATTTTGCGGGCGACGTACTGGATTGGCGTGAACTTGCTCGTCAGGCGATGGCAGCCAAAGACCCCGGTTATCTGCTGTATCCCGGCGTCAATCCAGGGTGGGACAACGAACCGCGACGCAGTGGACGCGGCCGCGTGCTCTACCATGCGTCGCCGCGCGCTTATCGCGATTGGCTGCGCAAGGCCGTGGTGTCGGCGCGAGAGCGCTCCGGCAGTGCGCCGCTGGTGTTCATCAATGCCTGGAACGAGTGGGCCGAAGGGGCCGTGCTGGAGCCTGATACGCGTCTAGGGCACGCTTGGCTGGAAGCCACCCGCGAGGCACTGCTTGCCTCGCGCGAAGGTACCGACACGCGCCCGTGCGTGGTGGTGCATGCCTGGTACGCAGATGTGCTCGACACGATCATTGCGCAGTTGCGCGGCAATGGCCTGCACTGGCGCATCATCGTCACCACGGCAGCAGAGCGCGAGCACGATGTCCGCGCGCGTCTGAAGACTCTCGGTGTCGATGCACAGATCGAGGTTTTCGAAAATCGCGGTCGCGATGTGCTGCCCTTCCTGCATGTGGCCGATCGCCTGCTCAACGAAGGCGTGGACGTCGTACTCAAGCTGCATACCAAGCGCTCCGTTCATCGCGCCGATGGCTCGCAATGGCGCGATGAACTGCTGCAGTCGCTGACCGCACCCGATCGGGCGTCGCGCATCGTGGAAGCCTTTGCCGCCATTCCACAGCTGGGCTTGGTAGCGCCCGAAGGACATGCGCAGCCGCTGGATCACTTCTGGGGCGCCAATGAAGCGAACGTCCGCTCCCTCTGCGTACGGCTGGGACTTTCGCAGCCTTCGGCGGAAAGCCGGTTCATCGCTGGCAGTATGTTCTGGGTGCGGCTTGCCGCGCTTCGCCCGTTGCTGGACGCGCACATGGAACCCTGGGAATTTGACCTGGAAGATGGTCAGATCGACGGCACTACCGCGCACGCTTTGGAGCGTCTCTTCCATCTGACAACATGCCAGGCGGGCTTCGAAGTGAGGGACGCGGCCAACGTCTGCGAGCTACCATCCAGCGCCCCCGAAGAACCCTATCCATACGCTAGGCGTACGGGCTAAGTGATTGTTTCAACAAATATTGAAGCTCGTATTCATACAAATGTTTGAAGCCGGGTAGAATGACCTTTTCTACCCGCTATACGGCTTATTGGTGAAGGACCTGCAGATGAAGATTCTGGTCGGCTACAAGCGCGTCGTGGACTACAACGTCCGCATCCAGGTAAAGCCCGATGGCACGGGTGTGGTGACGGATGGCGTCAAGCTCTCCGCCAATCCTTTCGATGACATCGCGCTCGAAGAAGCGCTGCGCTTGCGCGAAAAGGGCGTGGCGGAAGAGGTGATCGTAGTGGGCATCGGCCCGGCCGATCTCACCGCGCATCTGCGCAACGGCCTGGCCATGGGCGCCAATCGCGCCATCCACGTGACCACCGCCGATGCCGTGCAGCCGCTCACCGCCGCCCGCATCTTCCAGAAGCTGATCGAAACGGAACAGCCGGGGCTGGTGATCCTGGGCAAGCAGGCCATCGACGACGACGCCAACCAGACCGGCCAGATGCTGGCCGCGTTGTGGGACCGCCCGCAGGCCACCTTCGCCAGCAAGGTCGAGATCGCCGACGGCAAGGTCACGGTGACCCGCGAAGTGGATGCCGGCCTGGAAGTGATCGAAGCGGAACTGCCCGCCGTGATCACCACCGATCTGCGCCTCAACGAGCCGCGCTTCATCAAGCTGCCGGACATCATGAAGGCCAAGTCCAAGCCGATCGACACCATCGAGTTCGCCACGCTCGGCGTGGAAGCGAACGATCACCTGAAGACCACGCACTACGCCGCACCGGCCAAGCGCAGCAAGGGCGTGATGGTCAAGGATGCGGCCGAACT
>Ga0070685_10002138_pt1 | contig 10193 bp, 7 predicted proteins | sample KBSS13LmetaG_FD_65651 | JGI IMG/M metagenome (GOLD analysis project Ga0070685, IMG submission 65651) | Switchgrass rhizosphere microbial communities from Kellogg Biological Station, Michigan, USA - KBS S1-3L metaG | ecosystem: Host-associated > Plants > Roots > Rhizosphere ...
GGCGACAGATAGAGGCCGACCTTGAGCGACTCGGCCTTGCATGCGTCGACGAGCTCGCGAACGACGTCGCCCTGTCCGCCGCGCCACGGACTCTTGGCCACCGAGTGTTGTGTGGTCGCCGTGGGCCACAGACAAAAACCGTCGTGATGCTTCGCGGTGAGAATGAGCGCGCGAAAACCGGCGCCGCGCGCGGTTCGGGCCCACTGGCGCGCATCGAGACTTTGTGGGTTGAAGATCGCCGGATCCTCGGTGCCATCACCCCATTCACGATCTGTGAAGGTGTTGACGCCGAAATGGAGGAACATCGCAAGCTCATCCTGCTGCCACTCTAGCTGCGCGGCGCTCGGTCGCGGGCGCGGCGCGCTTGCCGCGATCGACAGGCGATCAACGCGCGGCGCGGCAAGGCCGGCCAAGCCGAGCGCGACGAAGTCTCGGCGCTTCATCGAACCACCAGCTCGCCGCGCAAGCGGATGTCCCTGGACGACGATCCAACGAGCACACGAAACGATCCAGGCTCGACTACCCAACGCATGTCGGCGTCGAGCATCTGCAGCTCCGACTTCGACAGCGTAAACGCGACCTCACGCGCCTCGCCCGGCGCGAGATGAATTCGTGAAAAGCCTTCCAGCATCATCACCGGTCGCGCCACTGTCGCGAGCACGTCGCGCACGTAGAGTTGCACGACCTCGTCGCCAGCGACAGATCCGGTGTTCTTCACCGTGCACCGCACAGTAGCGGTTCCGCTCGCCGGCATATCGGCCGGCGTGACGACCAGATTAGAGTACTCAAACGTCGTGTAGCTGAGCCCGAACCCAAATGGAAAGAGCGGATGGCCCGTGAGGTCGAGGTAGTCGTCGCCGCGGCCAGTGGGTTTGTGGTTATAGACGAGAGGAAGTTGACCCTCCGACATCGGGAACGTGATCGGCAGTCGCCCGCCCGGATTCTCGTCGCCAAACAGAACGTCGGCCACAGCACGACCACCTTCCTCGCCCGGGTACCAAACGTCGAGAACACCGTCGACGCGTTCGAGCCAGCGACTCATCGTGATCGCGCTACCACCGACGAGAACGACGACGACGGGCTTGCCGCTGGCCGCGACGCGCTCGATGAGCTCTTCCTGGTGTCCGGGCAAACCGAGGAAGGCACGATCGCGAAACTCGCCCTCCTCCAATCCCGCAACCACCACAGCGACGTCACTTCGCGCAGCGGCCGTGACCGCGCTGTCGATTTGCGCGCGCCAGACACTCGTGACACCGGCATCCCACACGAGTTTGAGCCGAGCGTTCCCCGTGCTCTCGAAATACTCGAGGCGAATCGAATGCTCGGTGCCACGCCTGAGGCTCACCGTCGCCATTCGCCGTCCAAACGAGACCTTTCGCCAGTTGTCGATCACGAGCTTGTCGTCGATCCAGAGGCGGTAGCCGTCGTTGCCTTCGACACCGATCTGACGGACGTCGTTGCGCGCGGGCGTTGTGATGGTGCCGGCCCAGCGCGCGGAATACCAGTCGAACGGAATGCCGCGCGCCGGTGAGTTCAGCGTCCACCCGAAGTCGATTCGTGGGTCGACGCGCACGACACGAGGCTGGCCCTCGAGGCGGTTGTTGTCGAAGTACTCGCCACGGAGACCGCGCTCCGGTTCGCCGCCCGTGCGGGCATGAAGATTCTCTGAAGGAATGACGGCGACGTCTCGCGCAACGCGACCCGGGCCGCCAACGAATCGAACCGCGGACGCTCGGCCAAGCTTCTCTCGGATTCCGTCGACGATCGAGATCTTTTGTATTCCGGGCCCGCTGTATCCGCCCAGCCTGGCCTCTGCGGCATCGGCACCGATGACCGCGATCGACTTGATCGACTTTCGGAGTGGTAAAACACCTCGTTCGTTGCGCAGCAGAACGATCGACTTGCGCGCGGCCTCGAGCGCCAACGCGCGATGGGCGGAATTCCCGTTCCAGAATGCGGCGCTGTCGGCGTCCACGTAGGGTTTTTCGAACAATCCGAGCTCGAACTTGGCGCGCAACACGTGAGCGACAGCCGAGTCGATCACCGACGCGGGGATGAGTCCGCGCCGATACGCGTCGAGATATGGTCGATGCTGCTCGTACGACGATTGAAAGATCACGTCGAGGCCCGCGTTCAACGCGCGCGTCGTTGCGGTGGCGGTGCTGGCTTCCGTGTGATGGAGCACCGTCGCGCCGCCTGTCGCCGCAGCGTCGGAGATGACGAATCCCGTAAAACCCCACTCGCGCCGAAGCTTGTCGGTGAGCAACGGTCGATTCTGGGTCGCGGGGAGGCCATCGATCGAGTTGTATGAGCTCATGACCGATCGCGCATGCGCCTGCGTGATCGCCGCTTTGAACGGCGGGAAGAACATCTCGTCGAGGAGCCGAGCGCTCAGGTCTATGGGATAGCTGTCGCGTCCTCCGTCGCCGACGTTCGCGATGAAGTGTTTCGGCGTCGCGACGACTCCCGCCGCCTCCATTGCTCCGACGAACGCGAGCGCCATTTGCGATGAGAGATACGGATCCTCACCGTAGGTTTCTTCGACGCGCCCCCACCGCACGTCGTTGGCGATGTTGATCACCGGCGAGAGCGCCTGTCGAATTCCACGACTTCGCGTCTCGCGCGCTGTGGCGGCAGCGACTCTGCCGACGAGCGCGGTATCCCACGTTGCGGCGAGACCGATGGCCTGTGGAAACACGATCGCCCCGTCGCGTCCGAGTCCGTGTAGCGCCTCCTCGAACGGAATGATCGGAATGCCGAGCCTCGTTCGCTCCACGAAGTACCGTTGAATCGCATTGATTCGCTCGGCGTGCGCTCGTGCGGCTTCAGTTGGTGTCGCGTCTCGTCCGCGCGGCACGACTGAGATTTGCAAGCCGAACGCTCCGTTCGAGTAATCGTGCGTGGAGTCGTCGAGATCGCCGGGAATCATGAACGTCTGCCAGAATTTTTCGTCGAGCGTCATGCGGCCGAGCAAGTCGCGGACGCGCTCGGAGACTGGAAGTCGAGCGTCGCGGTACGGCGCGTTCGTTGGCACCGGAGGGTTCGCTCCCTGGGCATCGGCTGACACTGCAACCAGGAACAGAGTGCAGGTCGCGACCAGCATGGGACGTTTGACCGTACGCCTTGCGCTCACGCGTGGATTTGGACTGGGGTCATGAGTCGTTCCCGGTTGGGGACGGTCTGAACAAGCACTCGAGCATTTTGTTGAAGACAAAGAACAATCAAAGCAGAACGCAGAGACGCCGAGAACAAACTGAGAGACGCAGAGTCCAACTATACGGCGGATCGGTTTACTCGCACTGAAACCCCTCTCGAAGCCTCTGTGTCGAGTTGTTCCATCTTCAGCGGCTTCCCAGCCTGAAGTGTTATCGTGCAGTTGATCGGTAGCGGTTTTCCGTGAAGATCCGCGGCTGCTTTGTCCTCGTCGCTCACCGATGTTGGCCACGGGTAGGACCTACGTCAATTAACGTATGGATAGACGAGCGCCCGACGACCAGAATTGTTTGCGATGATCCTGACGTCAAACTGAACCAACCGCCGCCCGATGACGCGTCCGTGGTTTGCGCACTACGATGCAGGAGTTCCAACGACGCTCGCCCCGTATCCGGAGCGAACGCTTCTCGACTACCTGACAGAGACCGCTCGCGATCACGGCGACCGTCCGGCGCTGTTGTTCAAAGGCCTGACGGTCACATACGCCCGCCTCGAGCACGAGAGCGACGCCTTCGCCGCAGCACTCGCTGCCCAAGGAGTTCGGCGCGGCGACCGCGTTGCCATTTGTCTCCCGAACTGCCCGCAGTTTTTCGTCGCCGAGCTCGGCGCGTGGAAGATCGGAGCGATCGCGTGTCCATTCAATCCGACGTATACCGAACGCGAGATGCAGGACGCGCTCGTCACGACCGGCGCCACGACGCTCGTCGTCCTGAATCGGTTTTATGAGAAGGTGAAACACCTTCAACCGGCGACGTCGGTGCAGCGGATGATCGTCACGAACATCAAGGAATACCTGCCGTTTTTTCTATCGGTCGCGTTCACGCTGCTCAAGGAGGAAAAGGAGGGAGACCGGATCACCCTCGCCAAGGGAGATCTTCGCCTGGCTGATCTCCTTGCCGAGTTTCGCGGCGAGCCTCGGCCGGCCGTCAGCGTTTCGCCAAAAGACACCGCCGTCATTCTGATGAGCGGCGGAACCACCGGAAAACCGAAGGGTGTCGTCGGTTTGCACGGAGGAATGGTTGTCGCGGGACTTCAACTCAAGGCGTGGCTCAGTCCCGCGATGCGCGAGTGGGACGACATCATTCACCTCCCGCTCCCACTCTTTCACACCTACGCAAACACGGGCGTCCAGAGTCTTTCCTTCGTGAATCACAATCCGATCGCGCTCGTGCCGAACCCGCGCGACTTGACCGACATGCTTCGCGATTTCAACCACGTGAAGCCGGCGTTTACCTGCGCCGTCCCGACGTTGCTGAATGGAATCATGAATCATTCGATGGTGCGGGCTGGAAAGGTCGATTTCAGTTCTCTCAAGCTCTGCTTTTCCGGCGCCGCCGCGCTCATGGCAGAAACGAAAAAGCGTTTTGAGGACCTCACCGGTTGCGTGATTGTGGAAGGATATTCGCTCACCGAGGCGCAGATGGCGGTCATCGCCAACCCCGTGCTCGGCGCGCGAAAGATCGGATCGGTCGGCATGCCGTTGCCCGACGTCGACGTGCGCATCGTGGACAGCGAGACCGGACTCACGGCGATGCCGACTGGCGAGGTGGGCGAGATCGTGATCCGTGCCCGGCAGATCATGCCCGGCTACTGGAACGATGCGGCAGCATCGAGCGAGATGCTCCGCGCCGACACCGACGGTACGCCCCTGCTCTTCACTGGCGACCTTGGGTATCTCGACGAGGACGGCTATGTCTTCATCGTCGACCGGAAGAAGGATCTCATCAAGACGAGCGGATTCCAGGTGTGGCCGCGTGAGATCGAGGAAGTCATATCGGCGCACCCCGCCGTGCTGGAGGTGGGGGTTGCTGGAATGCCGGATCAGATGAAGGGCGAGTCGGTGAAGGCGTGGATCGTGCTTCGACCGAATGCGAAGCTCGACGCGGCCGAGCTCAAGGCGTGGTGTCGGGAAAAACTGGCGCCCTACAAGGTGCCGGCGAACTTCGAGTTCGTTGCCGATCTTCCGAAATCCCAGGTCGGCAAAGTGTTGAGACGCGTTCTTCGTCAGGAGCCGGTGAAAACGTGAGATATCGCATTCCGCGACGACTGGTGTTGCCGCTCACCGCCTGCGCGATCGCGGGGGCAGCCGCGATCGTAGGTGGTGCATGTACTTTGCCCACATCCTCGAACCCGCCAGTGCTTCGAAGCGGTAACTACGTGCTCGTCGCGCCGGGGAACGGCTCGGTGCCGGGCATGATCACGGATTCTCTCGGACGAAAACTGCGCGTGCTTGCCGACACGATCGTCATCAACGTCAGCACGCAGACCTATGAGCAGCGGGCATTCGTTGCGATTACGCCCGCAGGTGGAACCGAGCAGCCTGCGAGTCGATTCGTCGTGAGCACTCGCGCCTATTCACTGCCGGCGTCGCTTACCCTCGTTCTTCCGAGCACCTTGTACGGCGGCTCCATCGTGGTTCATGCCGGTTCCGCGGACCTCGAGCTCCAGATGCCGGATCGTACGATCTGGCGCTACAACTATCGGTGAAGGAGCCGAGAGATTTCTAATCCAAGGCCGATCGCCCCGCCGGTGAACACCGTTCCGAGATAAAGCAGGACGAGCCGCGGATTCCGAAGCACGCATTTGCTTCGCGTGAGCCCGCCGCGCACGGCGCGCCAATATGCCCACAATCCGAGCCCGCTCATCGCCATCACCATCACGGGCGGACTCACTAGCCACGCGAGCAACGCGACGGTCGTGTAGACGCAATACCGAATCGGATCGAGCGTCGCCGGCGGCGCCGGAGAATCCGACGCCTGCGGAAAATAGAACGCCATTCGTCACACCTCCGCGGCGATCGCCGCGCTCGAGCCGAACGCCGGCGCGCGCCGAATGTCTCCGGTGCGCGCGATCTCTGAGAGCTTTGTCGCGCTGAGTCGCGGCCACGCTTGCACCGCGCAGAACGGAACGCATTGATGCGCGGCATCCTCGTCGCCTCGCTGGGTGCCTACGTGCACACAACACTGCAGCAGCCGCTCCTCCAGCATCGTGCTCATGTCCATGAACGGCTTGATCGTAATGCGCTTGATGCGCTCCGAAACGAGGCGACGGAAGCGCGTGGTGTTGCCCACTAGCGCGTCTCCGGCGAGCCGCACGAGTGTCGAGAGGCCGAGGTCGCAGCTCTCGCAGACGTCGCGGAAGATGCGCGCGACGGATGGATGCGTGAGCGAGCTCTGTTCGCTCAACAATCCGAGTAGTGCTTCCTTCAGCAATCCCCTGAGCTGCGCGCTCAACTCCGGATCGTTGATGCGATTGGCGATGAGGTCGAGGTGCCCTTTGAGCCGATCGTGCCCGATGATTCCGACGAGCGACTTCCACGTACCATCATCCGTGCGAAGCATGTAGCCGACGCTGCAGCAGTGCGGATGCGAACATGGAAGCGCCGTAAGATCGCGCCACGTCACCAATCCGTCGGTCTGCTTGCTCAATCGCCCAAGGACGCCGGTGTGTGTGAGCCGATTCATCGGATCGATCGCATCGGATCGCCCTGAGCCGAATTGCGGTTGAATCGACACGCCACCGATGAACGGCGTGTCGAGCGCAAGACGAATCACGTCGCCGATCTCGTCGTCGTTGACGCCGAGCGAGGCGGTCATGGTGAGCGTCGTGAAGACGCCGGCTTGGCTCAGCCGGCGAACGACATCCTCCTTGATCCGTCGGAGATCAGCGCCTCGATGCGCGCGATGCGTCTCGAGACGAAAACCGTCGAACTGCAGATACACTTCGATGCGCTTGTTGTGCTTCTCGAAAAACCTCAACAACGCGTCGTCCTTCGCCAGCCGAATTCCGTTGCTGTTGACGAGCACTCGAACGACATCCCGCTGGAGAACCTTTTCTACAATGCGCTCGAAGTCCGGATGAATCGTCGGCTCGCCGCCACTCAGCATCAGCACGTCAATGCGGCCATTCTCGCGCGCGAGGCGCTGGTCGAGGTTCGCCAGCACGCGCTCCGCGGGCACCGTCCCCGTTCTACTCGGCGACGACTCGGCGAAGCACGTCGGACAGGTGAGGTTGCAACTCGCGGTGATGTCCTCGAGCAAAATGCAGGTATGCTGCGTCTGCATTTCGCCAAGTCCGCGCAGGTACGCCGAGGGGACGGGGTCCCAGTTGCCGGCGGCATCGGGCGTGTGTCGCTTCGTGGGCGCGGTCCACTCCTCGAGATACGTCAGAATCTCGGGATGCTCGTCGTAGAGCGTCGTCACGCGACCATGTGAGACACAGCCGCGCTCGAGCCAGATACGTCCGTCGCGCTCTGCCAAATAGCCCGCGAGGCGTGGAACCTCGCTCAGCGGGCGGTTCGGCTCTTCCTCGTGGCAGCGCGGACAGAACGCGGCGACGTACCGATGAATGCGATCGCCGCGCAGCGGCATGCCAGGCATATGAGGACTCTAAATGATGAGGGTCGCGCTCAGAAATTCATTATCACGATCGCGCACCCCCCCGTCAACACGAGGGCGATCGCCGCGCCGACGGCGACGGCGCCGAGTATCGTGGAGGGCCCGGAGCGTTTTCGGAGAGCGAGCATTCCGGCGAAGGCGAGAATCGACGCGATCAACCCGGCAACTTGATTCGCCGCGGAGATGGTGCCAAAGATGAAAATGGCGATGATGAACGACACCGTACCGAGACAGCCCCGACCGGCCGACTCGATGAATGTCGTTCCGGCTGGCTCCGTTCGCAGTGGCGACAGGTCCGTCGGTGGTGCCGGTAGTGGCGGCGGCTCTGGGTCGATCGGATCTGGGTCCATCGACGGAGGGTCGTCGTTCATGCGCCCGTCTCGCTGGTGCGTAATGCTCCGCTCGAACCGCTCGGCCCACTCCAGCGCTGACGGACGAAATAGCCGACGAGAAGCATTGTCGATGGGATGAGAAAGAGCTGAGAGCCACTGAGGCCGTGCCAGACAACGACATTGCCCCGCACGAACTCGACGAAGAATCGAAACACGGCGTACGCGAGAAGGTAGATCTTGAACAGATCGCCCTCGACTCGAGGCCGTTTACTAACCTCTGCGCGAGATCGATCCTTCGCCTCGTTCAGAATGACTCTCATGAGGACCACGAACATCACGAGATGAAAGGCGATCTCGTACAGAAACGACGGATGCAACGCCACGCCGGGTGTACAGTACGGGCAATTCGGGATGCGAGCCAGCGTCGCGTCATCGAAGCGAAGTCCCCACGGAAGTGTCGTCGGCGTGCCGACCTGCTCCGAGAGAAAGCAGCCGAGGCGACCGATCGCCATCCCAAGCGCGACGGCCGGCGCGAACAAATCACCGGTGCTGCGCGTGTACCCAACGAGCTTTTTCGTCGCGATCGCGCCGACGTATGCACCGGCCAGCCCGCCGAGAATGCTCCGCCCGCCGCGAAGGAGCATGCCTTCGACCGAATGATCTCCACTCAGCGCGACGTAGCGCCACACGGTGGCCAGCTTTGCCCCGATCGCGCCGCAAAGCAACGTTCCCGCGATGATCCACAGCAAACGCTCGTCGCCCAACCCGCGGCGACGAGTTTCACGCAGAAACACGACGGCCGCTGCCACCGTCCCGAGGAACACGAAGAACTCGTGGCTCGGGATGGCGTAGCGGCCGACGTGACCGATGATCGGATGCACTGCCGAGCTATTTCACGGCCGGCGGCACATTGAGCGTGATGTCGTACTTCTTGAGCGACTGACTGATTCCCGTCGCACGACCAAGCAGCGCGTTCGCGTCCGCCACGGCTTTCGGCAGCGCGATCTTCACTTCGTTGTACTGGCGAACCAGCGACGCACTCGGCGTCTCCCAGATTCCCATGATTTGAGTTTTCAAACCGGACGTGCGCGCCAGGACATTGTCCGGGTCGACGGCGCCACCTCGTCCGCCACCGCCACCGCCGCCGCGACCTGCCGCGGCGGGCGCGTTCAACGGCACGCCGAATTTCTTACGCACCGCATCGAGATCCTTGTTGAGCGACTCGAATTGCGTTTTCACCAATGCCGGCACGCTCGCGTTCCCGTTGATCTTGTTCGAGACGTCGACCATCTGCGGATAGAGTTTGTTCAACGCACCCGCCGCCTCCGTTCCGCGACGCTGAATCGCGTGGAGATCGGTGACGATCGCGTTGTAGCGCTCATGTTCGCCCGCCGCGAAACGCACGTCGGGGTCAAAGCCGACTTTGAGCGGTTTCGAATCGATGACCTTTCCGCCTTGCACGAGGGCAACCGTATACGTCGCCGGCGCGGCATACGGACCGGGGCCGCCGAGTCCTCCGCCGCCAAAACCGAACCCACCGCCACCACCACCGCCACCACGTCCGCCAGCGCCAGGATTGTCAGCGCACGGGTTCTCGGCGGTGTATGCCGTCGGCACAGGCGCGGGAACACCCGGCACCGCCGGCGTGCCTCCGCCACCACCGCCTCGCCCGCCGCCGCCTCCAGCACCACCACCTCGACCCCCGCGTCCACCACCACCAGCCGCAGCGGAGTCACTGGTCGGCGCCGCGATTGGCTCCGTCCGCATGTCCCAACACGCCGTCTGAATTCCCGCCTGCATCTTCGCGTTGGGGATCGTGAGCTCACGCACGGTCTTTCCCGTCGCGTCGCTCACGCGAAGTTTGAGATCGCTCACTGGCTTGTTGACTAAATACTGAACGACCGCTTCGTTCGGTGGATTCTCGCCGACGAAGTAGTTGTGTCCCCAGAACTCGTCGTTGCGCTCATCCTTCGTCTTCCACTGCAGTGCGGTTCCCGGCGTAAACAGCTTGGCGTCTGCGCTTACCGCTTTTGCGCTCGTGTATTCTTGAATCGGCTCGAGATGGTCGAGAATCCACAGCGCGCGGCCGTGCGTCGCGATGAGCATCGCGTTGTCGCGCGGATGGATCGTGATCTCGTCGACGCGCACGTTGGGGAAGTTCGCCTTGAGCCGCTGCCAGCTGGATCCGCGGTCGAGCGAGAGAAAGATTCCCGTCTCTGTTCCGATGTAGAGCACGTCACGGTTGCGCGTG
>Ga0070685_10002142_pt1 | contig 10181 bp, 7 predicted proteins | sample KBSS13LmetaG_FD_65651 | JGI IMG/M metagenome (GOLD analysis project Ga0070685, IMG submission 65651) | Switchgrass rhizosphere microbial communities from Kellogg Biological Station, Michigan, USA - KBS S1-3L metaG | ecosystem: Host-associated > Plants > Roots > Rhizosphere ...
GCGCGATAACTCAGCCGGCGTATTCAATGGCCGCTCTCGTCACATTCTATGTCCGATCGGGATCGAAAGCGGTCCGTTCCGGACGTAGCTGAAACCGTAGTTTCGCTAGGCTCTTTGCGCTGCCTTTGTGACGTTACGTGGCTACAGTAATAATTGGCGGACGCTGCACGGTATTGATTTAGCTTCCGGCCAAATTCAATTTTGGCCCCTACGAACCAGGGGGATTTTGGGGTGCGTGAAGGGTGCGCAAGAAGTGAACACAGCCGTTCAGCGGCACGGTCGTGCCGCTTGCTCCATCAGTGAACTAAGCGGCGTACTATCGGACGACGTTTCTGGCGCACGTAGAACGCGATTCGAAGCAATTGCCTGAACGTCCTCCGCCCCTTGGGTCGCGGCATGCTCCGCGCAAAAGCATGAAAAACGCATGCGAGAGGTAAGAGTTGTGGATTACAAACCGAAGATCGAAAAGCGACAAGCTAGCTCTTCGTCCATTACTAAAGAGCCTTGGCATGCCGTAAGTATTGTCGGCGCAGCCGATGCCTGTCCCAGCACAACGGAGCTACGCGCGCGTCGCTTTCTCCCGCAAGACGCACCTCCATTGCCGATGCTGAACTGCGCATGGCCTCTGAAATGCAGATGCGTGTATCGCCATCATGCGGATCGACGCGCGAATCCGCGCCGCGCGTCCGAACTCGGTAGGCCGTGGACAACGGTCGTGCCCGAGCGTCGAAAAGTTCATGGGCGACGCGCTGAGGACTAGCCCCGCTCTAAGGAGGAATCGATGGCACGCAAACCCCAGGTAGCGGTCGAGCTCGCTTCGGCCAGTCGCTCGGCCATGGTCACGGGCGTACTTTCAAGCTCCTAGATCGTTGCAAGGCCGTTCCTTGTTGACGACGCGGCACGCAAGGAACCCATCCTCGTGAGGGCTTTCCAACGCTAGTGACTTCACGGCATGTCAGCCGAAGCCACAATTTAAATGGAGGACTGCGCATGAAGCTCAAACGCATTTGTGCCGGCATCAGCGTGGCGTTGTTTGCTACAGGAGCCCTGGCCGCGACAACTGGACACCCGATGACCGGGACACCAGCGCACCGTTCGCAGCCTACGACACTCGGACCCGCCAAGACGGGACAACCTAACCAATCCTGTGAGACAACACCGAACACACCCGGCAAGGCCGCATCCGCACCGGGTTCCGCATTCAACCCAACAGGCAAGGCGGGGTCAGTTTATGCGGGCGAACAGCCACAGAACTCCCGTAACACCGCTAGTGTTTCTCAATATGACGTGGCTTGTGCGCGTCGGTGACTCAGGACCGCGGTATTCCGAGTCGGAAACGGCCCACTTTTCGGTGGGCCGTTTTCTTTCCCGCCATCAGATAGCATCGATCATCGGTTAGCGTAGCGGCGAAAACGGCCGAAAGACCGCACGTAGCGACGCGATCAAACGCGCTGCGCCGTTCACTTGCGCATAGCGGGTGCATCTAGCGCAGTACGTGATGTAGCGACGTAGGAACAGTTCCGCGAGCAAGCCTTCAGAACTGGTCATTGCTGGCGCTTGCGCAAGGTGCGGTTGCAGCTCGAGCGGCGGCTCCTCCATTCGCATCAGGTCGGCGTGCGGCACGACTTTTCATGGCGTGAAATAGCGCGCGTGGGGATCGACTTCGCGAATCTCGCGCGGGCCAATGATCTCCCATTCGGCGAAACGCGTGGCGATCTCGTGCCGTTCGGCAACGTAGCGCGATTTGACCCACTCACCGGTCAACGGGTTGGGGTAGCGAAATGGGGAAGAGTTCAAGGCCGGGGCATTGCGCTGTTCAGGAGTCGCCGTGGACGCTGTCAGCGCGCCGAGCCTTGCTCTGGCCTCGATCAGTCTGCTCCCGCACGTCAAACGGCGGTGCTGCTCAATTTTCCCGGAAGCAGCCTTTCGCATAGGCATCGATACGTCCGCTGTTGTGGGTCCGCTGGACGAATCATTGGCCAGTCGATGCCCACCCACCGTGTGATCTGAAGTCGTCAGGCGTCACGGCAAGAATGCCGCCGTCTGCACCCGAATACCAATGATCGCAGACCATTGGCCAGACGATGCACTGAATCGATTGCCGTAACTCACGTACGCTTCAAAGCGATCGGGGACAACGGTGTAGCGAACGCCGACCTGATAGTTTGTCTTCCCAGGCTCATCGCGAAAGGCCTCCGCGAGCAATTGCACGTCATTGCTAACCGCATATTGAATGGCAGCCCCCGCAAGCGTGAAAGTCCCTGCCCCGTGTGCGTTCGCGGCGCCGAGATTCAGGTCGATCTCGAGATCGCTGCGTGGATACCATGAGGCCAACGCCTTCGCGTAATAAAGCTGGAATGCCGAACTGCCATGCGGTGCTCCGGTATCTCGGCCGCCACCCGCAAGCATTCCAAGTGACCACGCGCTTTCGCCGAGTGGGGACAGAACTGTCTTGGCTTGAAGCTGAACGATACTCGACGGTTCGCCGTCGTCGGGCTTCGCACGCGCGCCGCTGACCGTTAGCTCCAGGTTGCCCGTGAAATTGCACGCCGGCTGGGCCCCGTAAGCACGTCCATCGTGCGCTGAACGAGTCCATGCTTCGAGCTGACAGGTCTTCGGGGCGACGACGGCCGCATCGTCGGTCACTAGTGGCTGCGCAGCCTGGACAGGCGCAGCGAGTACAAACACCATCACGGTGAGCAGGCTCGTCAAACGATTGCCAATCATTGTTTGCTCGGCACCATTGCAGTCAGTTCCTCAATACGTGGAACTGAAGATAAGGCAAATGCATGCAGGCTGGTAGCCAATCGGCTCGGATAGAACGTGTCCGTTGAGACCGGCCACCTCGTCGTTTCGCATTGTGACTGGTGATGAACGTCGGCTTCACTGCCGTCGAGTGTCGGCTTTCTGCGCGGTCATCGGACAGTCCTATAGCAGAAAACGTAGTCGCGCTCTTCACCTGGATCTTTCGCGCCACGCCGGCGGTCGGTTATCGGCCATGAGCAGTCCTCGGGATCTCCCGTTTGAACGTCCGCAACAGGCGGTAAGCAGCCGATCGAAGCGCCGTTGGGCGAACTGGCGCTATCGACCCCACAGCAGCCGCTCGGACTTCTCAGAAGCGGATGGTCAACTGCGGCGAATATCCTTCTTGCGACTGGAGCCAGACGGACCCGCGCCGCGGCCGTCCCGGCGCGGAGGCGTCCGGGAGAATGCCGACGCGGGATCGGCGCTTCTCCCATGGGACAGGCTCAGTAGACGGAATTGTTTCTGAGCCACCAGCCAGTGAGAAAGCGAAAACTACTGGGCGGTTAGGTATCAGTGCAATGACACCGTCTGCGAAGCTCCGCTTTCGTACCCAGGCGCGTACTTGCCTCGGATCAGCCCTTGAGGGTAACAAGGCCCCCGAGAGCCGGATCGGAGAAACTGTCCTGTCCAGTTTCGACGTGACCCGCAAGCTCGTATTCGAAATTCGGGTCTCCCCCAACCCTTACGATGAGGTCGTACCAACCAAAGAATTGATCCAGCACCAACTTTTCTGAAAAGGTTGCGTGCGGCTGGAGATGCTTCGTGCTCACGTTGCCGGTATAGGCGTCGAGCACGGTGACATCGGCGGCGTTGGCGGCGGCATTTTTGATTTTCAAGTGGATTGACGGACGACCGCCTTGACTGCCATAGGTGGTACCAATATCGAGAACCGCGACGCTGCCGCCAACGCTACCACTGAAAAATCGCGCGAAACCGTTGGGGCAGTAGACGGACAAATCATAGGTCGAGGCGACGTTCCAGACGCCAGCCAGCGTTTTGCCAGGCTCCACCGTGTAATAGCGCACTGGATCGGCAGGGTTGCCGGAACGCACATGAAACACCACAGTCGCGCCGCCCGTGTTGATGAACGTCAGGACGATCGTGCTGTTCGAAGTATTGACGGATCCTTGAACATCCATCTCGTAGGGTAAGGCGCGCGCCGGGCGGATACCTTTTTCCTGCACGGGCACGCCGAGGATCACGTCATCGAGAGTAGGCACGAAGGTAGCGGGTTCTACGCCGTTGAGTTCGGTCTTCGGCGGCAGATATCCGGTGGTGGTCGGCAGGTTCACCGGAGCGTCATTCGGGTTGGCGAAGTTGAAGACCGTCGTCAGGTCGCCGGCTACCGCGCGGCGCCACGGAGAGATGTTGCGCTCAAAGACGCCGAACCGCTTCTCGATGAACTGAACCAACGACGTGTGATCGAAGACCTGGGAATTGACGTAACCTCCCTTGCTCCAGGGCGAGATCGCGACAAACGGCACACGCTGGGCGAAGCCGATCGGGCCGTGGGGTATCGAGGTCGTGACGATTTCGTTTTCGATGCTGACCGTCGACGCTCCGTTAGCCGGTGTCGTCGGCACTGACGGCGGCACGATGTGATCGAAGCTCCCGTCGGCCTCATCGTAGTTGAGGATGAGAACGGTCTTGCTGAACACGTCAGGGTTGGACACCAGGATGTCCACAACTTGGGAGATGTACCAGGCGCCGTAGTTAATCGCCCAATCCGAGTGTTCGGTATAACCGGCCGGCGCCACGATCCAGGAAACCTGCGGCAGTTTGCCGCCCTGCACGTCGCTTCGGAAATTGGCGAACAGGCTCTCGGCCCAGGCTCGCCAGGCCGCGTCTGATGCCGCCAGGTCCGGGATGGTGTTGACGATCGCCGTGCCCGTCGCCGCGTTTTGGAACAGCGGCGAGTTCGTAGCAGCCGTCGCGTACTGTTTGAAATAAAGTACCGTAGTGTCGCCAAAGTTGCCGGCGAAGGAAGTGCGCGATCCACTTCCCCCGAAATCCGGCGCGAAGGTCGTCCCCGCGAGGTCCTGATAAATCTTCCAGCTCACGCCGGCCGCCTCTAGCACTTCGGGCAAGGTCTCCCAGACGAAGTACGCATCGTTGACGCTGAGGCCGTTGTAGGTGACCGGTCCGGCGCCGAGGCCGTCCGTGCCCCCTGCGCCCAAATAGTTCACATTGCCAATGCAGCCGCTGAACATGTAATCGCGGTTCGGGTTAGTCGGCGCCATGGCCGAGCAGAAATAGGCGTCGCCGACCGTGAACGCATCCGCCAAAGCGCAGTGATACGGGATATCGTCGCGCGTCATGTAACTCACGGCGATGGGACCCTGTTGGGCCGGCCAGTTGTCATACCGACCCTCGTTCCAAGCGGCATGGATTTCATCCCAATCATGACCCGTTCCCGGAAAATAGGTGAGACCCAAGCTCTTCAGGCCCGGGCTGACGCTTTCGGGATTCACACGGAACGGCGGGATCACGTCCACTCCGTTCGGCGGACCACCAAAGTTGCCAGGCGGTACCGAGAATCCTGCCGCGATGTTATCCGCGCCGGCTGGCTGCAAAAAGACCGAGGCCGGAGCGGTGCCGCCGCCCTTGAGCGGGAGATGGATCTCGACCGCGCGCGGATCGGAGTAACCGCGGACACCGCGAAGCGTCCCGAAATGATGGTCGAACGGGCGGTTCTCCTGCATCAGGATCACAATGTGTTCCACATCGCGAATCGATCCCGTGCGGTTGTTTGCCGGGATTGCCAACGCCTTGGCAATGCTCGTGTTGAACGAACTCGTGATCGCGGCCGTGCCGGTCAACTGCAGGAATTTGCGACGATCGATATGGTGCATGAGGTCCCTTTCTTCCGATTGGGGGTTCGGAAAAAGCCGGCTGGGACCGGAGGCTGGGCCGGACGCAGCCAGCCACGTGCGACTAGAGAAATGTCCTGCGGGCAAATATTCTGAACTTGTAGTATGCAGAACACAAGGGCGTCACCAATCGAACTCGAGGTGGGCCGTATCCGTGAGCTCAGCAAAGGCGGACGGCACGCCGAAGCACTCGTCGCGGCTGAAGCGCTCGCGGTTACAGCGCCCCAAGACCGCGACCTCCTGTACCTGATCGCCGCCAACCAGCGATGCCTGAACCGCATACACGAGGCGCTTGAAACCTTGCGGCGCCTGGAGCAACTGGATCCGCGGTTCAGCCTCCTCTACCAGGAGCGTGGTTATTGCTACACGACGCTGCGGGATGCGCCGCGCGCGATCGAGGCCTTTCTCCGCAGCGCCGATATCAACCCGGCGCTGGAGAAGACTTGGAGCATGCTCGAACGCCTGTTTCGAATGACCGGCGACGCACGAAATGCAGCGGCGGCAGCCGAGCACATCTCTAGCTTGAAAAACCTGCAACCGGAGGTCGTGCGCGCAGGGAGCCTGTTTTCGGATGGCGACCCGTCGGCAGCCGAGAACATCCTTCGAGCGTATCTGCGCATATCTTCCGACGATGTCGAAGCGCTGCGGCTATTAGCCAGAATCCAGCACCAGCGCGCCGTGCTGGGCGAGGCGGAATCGCTGCTCGAAGCCGCTCTGGAGGTCAAACCAAATTACGTCGCTGCCCGATTGGACTACGTCCGTGTCCTGATTGACCGGCAGAAGTATCTGCGGGCGCGTGAAGAGACCGACACCCTGCTAAGGCTAGAACCCGGCAACAGGGATTATCTTTGCCTGTACGCGGCCGCGTGCGTCGGCCTCGGAGAGCATGAGTCGGCGATCGCGCGGTATCGCGAGCTGCTAGCCGCGTCGCCGGCGTCCGCCGATCTGCACGTGTCGCTCGGCCACTCTCTCAAGGCCGTCGGACGGAAGAAGGAGGCGACCGAATCCTACCAAATGGCGGCGGCCGCTAGGCCGAGTTTCGGCGATGCCTGGTGGAGTCTCGCCAATCTCAAGACCTATAGCTTTTCGCAGAACGAGATCGTGCAGATGCGCGCAGAGGAAGCCGCGCCAGGCACAGACCCGGTCGATCGCTACCATCTGTGCTTCGCACTCGGCAAGGCGCTCGAGGACCGGAACGAGTTCGCGGAATCATGGCAATTCTACGAGCGCGGCAATGCACTCAAGCGCGCCGAAAGCCGCTACCATCCGGACATCACCGAAACCAACACGCTTAAGCAGGTTGAGGTGTGCACTGCGCAGTTTTTCGGCGCCCGGGTGGGTGTCGGCGAGCCGAACTTTGATCCGATTTTCATTGTCGGGTTGCCGCGCTCTGGATCCACGCTCATCGAGCAGATCCTCGCCTCTCACTCGCTGGTCGAAGGAACGCACGAACTCTCCGACATCCAGCGCATCGTGGTTGAAATACGGGGGCTCGAAGATAATCGTTACCCGGCTGCTTTGGCCGAACTTGCGCCCGAAGAATTCCGCAGGCTCGGCGAACGTTACATCACGGACACGCGCGCTTACCGTCAGGGAAAGCCATTCTTCATCGACAAAATGCCGAACAACTTCTGCCACATCGGGCTCATTCATCTCATGCTGCCGAACGCCAAAATCATCGACGTGCGCCGCGATCCCATGGCGTGCTGTGTTAGTAACCTGAGGCAGTTGTTTGCGAAAGGTCAAGAGTTCACCTATAGCATCGAGGATATCGCCCGCTATTACCGGACCTATCTCGAGCTCATGCGACACTGGGACGCAGTGCTCCCCGGGCGGATTTTGCGAGTCTGGTACGAGGACGTGGTCGAGGACCTCGAAGGCAACGTGCGGCGCATTCTGGGATTCTGCGGACTTGAATTCGAACCGACCTGCGTCGAGTTCTATAAGACAGAACGTAGTGTTAATACGGCAAGCTCAGAGCAGGTCCGACGGCCGATTTTCCTCGGCGGGCTCTTTCAGTGGCGGAATTACGAGCCTTGGCTAGGCCCGCTCAAGGACAAGTTGGACGATGCACTGATCCGCTACCGTGAATAGGTCCCGCTGCAATTTCATGCGGACGATCTAAACGTCCGCAGTTGCCCGAACGCGCCCATTGCTGAGGCCGTATTGACGGCCGGTTTCGCGGGAGCGGACGGTCGGTCACTTCGGGCGTATGACCGACAAGGGTCGCAAGCAGTCATTGTCGATGTAGCCGAAATTTCAGTACGCTGTCTGCGCTTCAGTTCAGGCGTTGAGTGGCTACGGTTAGGATGGGCGACCGCTGCAAGGTACTGATTTAGCTAATCGCCAATTTCAATTTTGGCCCCTACGAACCAGGAAGTCGTGCGTTCGAATCCTGCCGTGGCGCGTCAAATTTTAACTGCAACATCAAGTGCTTGCTGCGATCGCAGCAAGCGCTCTTGCTTCAGCATCACGAGAGTGGGCATTTTGCGGGGACTGCTTTCACACACGCGATTCGCCGCTTCGATCAGGTTCGCGGACTCAGCCGCCGAGTAGTGCGTCGTGATGCGCCCGTCGCCCCAAACGTGTGCTTGAGATCGTGAATGCGCACTTGCGCAGTCCGGCGCGAACGCGCGCCTGCTGCCACACCGTGTTGTTCATCGTCTCGATCGGAGCGCCCCGGTACAGAAAGCGGAAGGACCCGATATGCGGGTGAGCTAAGTAGGTGTAAGGCGTCGTCGCCGATCGACCGTTTTCGCGGTTTTTCTCAAGATACTTGGTCACCGCTTGCGAAACGATTGTTACAAAAAACGGCCCGCTTCGGTCGGAAGCGGTAGTTCCAGTAGGAAACCCATCATAGTGCTCAGCGCGACGTAGCCCAAGCTCGGCTGGCTGCCGATGCGTTTTACGAGTAGCTGACGGGTTGTAAGCCGGTTTATGACGTATCGGTTCCACATACGCTCGCGCGTCTCGGGCTCGACCACGAAGGCCCCTGGTCGTCGCATCGCGATTCCGGCTGCCCGCTGCGCGGTCGACAGCGCGCGCGAAACGCTCCCGACCACCGCCAAGGCGGCCTTTTCTGACCCTCGGCGGTTACACGCTCGCTTGGCGCGCGCAATAACTCTCACTCGTGCGCGAGGTCGACGGTCGCTTCCGCCTATGGAAAAGCATCGATGCGAAGCGTACGCTGTCATCGCGTCGTCCTTTGCGCCAATTTTGCCCCCCTGCGATGAGGCCGTCATGACACCTGACTGCACCCCGCGTCACCTGCACGCCTACCTGCTGCGGACCGTTATGGCTGTGGCCGTCGCGCTGTTCGTTCACGGCTGCGCACAGCAGCCTGCGATCCCGACGCAGCCGGCGAGTGCAACGCCGTGGGCGCTCGCCACGTCGACGATGCAATGGAACGACTTCGCGTGCGAACTCATCGCGCGAAACCAGATCGGCCAATTTCCCGCGCTGCGTACGCTCGCTTATCTCAATCTCGCGATTCATGACGCGATCGTCGGCGCCCGGCAAAAGAACCTACCGACCGATGGAGCGGTTGCGGGCGCGGCGGCGACGGTTCTCGCACAGCTTTTCCCGAAGGAGGAGCAGGTGATCGCAGCACGGCTTGCCGGAGAAACGGCCGCAATCGGCGCACCACATCGTGCGTCGTTCACGGTCGGGGTGGAAACGGGCCGCGCAGCCGCAAGCGAAGTGATGAAGCTTGCGAAGACGGATCGGGCGGACGCGAACTGGTCTGGCGCATTGCCGGTGGGCGACGACAAGTGGTCGAGCCGGCTTCAGCCACCGCGGCCGCCGCTCGGCGCACACTTCGGACAGATTCGGCCGTTCTTCTTGACGACCGCCGGCGACTTCCGCGCGGCGCCACCGCCGTCAATCGACTCGGCCGAATTCCGCGCGAACCTACGGGAGGTCCGTGTGATCTCCGATACGCGCACAAACGAGCAGGTGCGCATCGCGCAATACTGGGAGGGCCTGGGTGGATCATTCAATGCCGGCGCGTGGAACGCCGTCGCGCGGCGCGCGATCGCGCAGCACGGATTGAGCGAACCGGACTCCGCGCGCGTTCTCGCCATGATGCATATGGCGGGGTTCGACGCAAACCTCGCATGCCACGAATCCAAGTACGTGTACTGGGTTCCGCGGCCGACGCAGGTTGATCCCCAGATCACACTTGCGATCGGCGTGCCTAACCATCCGTCGTACCCGAGCAATCACGCGTGCATTTCGGGGGCAATCGCGCGCGTCCTCGATACCCAGTTTCCCGATGAGCACGGCCTTTACTGGTCGATGGCGCGGCAGGCGGCGGAGTCGCGTATCTTGGGGGGCATTCATTACCGCATGGACATCGATGCCGGATTTCAGATTGCGGACAAGGTCGCGAAGCGAGCGCTCGAAATCGACGTGGTATCGGACAAGGCATTCACGCCGGTCGGCCACTAGCGCCTGTTGGATGCCGCGATTATCCGGGTCGATAAGTGCCGCAGATCGCCGCCGGAC
>Ga0070685_10002143_pt1 | contig 10181 bp, 5 predicted proteins | sample KBSS13LmetaG_FD_65651 | JGI IMG/M metagenome (GOLD analysis project Ga0070685, IMG submission 65651) | Switchgrass rhizosphere microbial communities from Kellogg Biological Station, Michigan, USA - KBS S1-3L metaG | ecosystem: Host-associated > Plants > Roots > Rhizosphere ...
GTGGGACGAAACCGTACCCGACAGGCGGTCGTCACTCCCGAGTCGGCCGATCCCCTGGTGCTGGGCGCGCTCGCCTTCCCCGAGCTGTACCGCTTCCTCGAGCAGCACGTGCGCTACTTCAAGTTCGACTACGTGCAGGTGATCCACGACGACAACCCTCGTCCGAGCGCAGAGGCCATCGCGGAGACGGCCCGCCGGCGCGCGCGCGCAGACCTGAGGGGCGTGCTCCCCGCGATGGAGTTCCTCACGGAGCACCCGTGGGGGCTGACCACTCCGGGCACCGCGACCACGCTGAAGCTCGACCGGCGTTTCAACCGCACGCGCTGGAGCGACGCCTTCGCCACGCTGCTGGGCGATCGGGCGCCGCGGGCGCCCCATGCAGCGGCGGGCGCCGGCGAGCCCGCCTGGACCGACTGAGCCGACTTTCACCGTCCATCCTGCAGGCGATCCATGCTGCGCAACCGGTTCACGAGACTCAAGACGGCGCTCTTCGGGCGCACGGTGGGCGTGGGGCTTCCCTCCACGCTGGTGTATGCGGTCGCGCTGGCGGCGATCGCGTACTTCGGGATCCGGTCGTGGCGCCAGGTGCTCCACACCCCGCCCGCGGGACCCACCATGGCGCGGGCGATGGATCTCCTGGCCGCGTCGAAGCTGGGGTACGGCCCCGCGCTCGACGTCACCTGGCAGCGGGAGATGCGTTTCGCGGCCAGCCTCCCGCGCACCCGGCTCAACCTGCTGGTGCCGCGCGTTCCGGCCGCGCTCTGCCCTCCGGTGGCGGTCGGCGCGGCGGCGACCACGCAGCGCACGCTCACCACCGAGCTGGAGGCCGCGCTCGAGGCACGGGCGAGCGATCCCCAGGCCGCGCGTGCCGCCCTCGATGCGCTGAGGCGCGCACGGCCGCAAGACCGGCTGGGCGAGGTGCTCCACGACTACAACCTCGCGCGCGCGCACCTGATCCTGAACGACACGGCCACCGCGGCCCGGCTCCTGCTCCCGCACTTCGCCGACGACACCTCCTCCCGGCGCGACGAGCTGGCCGACGAGGTGCCCATCCTGGGGTACCATGCGCGGCTGCTGGCGGGGATCTCGCTCTATCCGCTGCGCGACTCCCTCGCGGTGGGCCAGTTCCGGGGCGCGGTGCGCGCGCTGCAGCGGCTGGCGCCCGAGGAGTACGCCGGCGGATCGCGGCGCGAGGCCACCTACCACTCCTTTACCGCCCCGCTCGGCGACTATGCCTGCGGCGGCGATCCCGGACAGGGAACCCCGTCGATGGAGGCCTGGGTGGGGCTGGTCCGCGCCTACCGCCAGGCCGAGGGCTATCACGATACCTACAACCTTGGCAACGAGCTCGAGCGGACGCGGGGGGCCGAGTACCCCAGCGATCCGCTGGTGCCGCTCCTCCGCCACGGCCGGAAGGTAACCGAGGGAGGTTCGACGCCGATCCCCGAGAGCTACTTCTGGGCTGCGTCCAACCTGCAGCGCATCTACGACTACAACCGGCTGGAGCCCGATCCCCGGCTGGAGCTGGCCCGGGCGGAGCTGCTCCTGATCGTGGCGGCCGACTCGCAGTGGACCGCCGCGGTCGCCGCGGCCGCGCCCTTCGACCGCTGCCGGGTGGTGGACGGGCTGGCCGCCGAGTTCGGCCGCAGCGCGCCGGTCACGCAGACGCCCGTCACCATCGACAGCATGCGGGCCGCCGTGGCGCTGCTGGCCAACGCGCGCCGCGCCGGGTGCGCCCATGCGGGAGAGCGCGAGATCGACGCGCCGCTACGCTCCGAGTTCCTCGTGCTGGGAGCCGGGCTGCTGGGCGACAGCGTGGCCGCGCGCGCCGAGGCGTGGCGCCGCTCGCTGCAGGGCGAGGACAGCCTCCGCGGCGACGGCGAGGGGGGAAGCGCCGCCGTGCTCGCCGAGGCCGAGCGGATGGCGGGCCGGCTCTCACCGGGCCGGATGAAGCGGTTCTTCCCCGGGGCCGACACCGCCTACCGCTTCCTGCGCCGCTGGCGCAGCGCGGTCTTCGCCGAGGTGGCCGACTCGCTGCGCGCGCGGACCGCGTCCGGCGGGCTGGCGAACGCCGCGACCGACTCGCTTCCCGACGTGCTGCTTGCGGTGGCGCGGCTCTCGGGCCGGCCGGAGGTGGTCGATCCCGCGGAGCTGCGGCGGCGGGGCGCGCCCATCCCGCTCACCTACCTCGCCCGGGTGACGGCCGCCAACCACCCCGTGGTCATGGCGGCGGCGGTGGTGGCGATCACCCTTACCCTGCTCGCGCTCGCTACCTGGACGCACCTCGCGGTCTGGCGCCGCCGGCTCCTGCTGAGCACCCGCCTCTACCTCGACGACCGTCCCACCGAGCTCCCCTTCGGCGGCGGCTGAGCCCGCCCAGGATCGGTTCTCTTGCTGCAGGCGCTGCTGGTTCTCGCCATCGGGGCGCTCTGCGTGTACGCGGCCTGGAAGGCGTCCGCCCCGCCGGGGCTGACGCCGCGCCAGGCCGCGGCGTGCACCGCGCTGATCGCCGCGATCGTGGTGCTGCAGGTGTCGAGCGCCGCCGGGGCGCTCCGCCAGTACCGGCTCACCCTGCTGGGGCTGCGCTATGCCGCTGTGTCGGCGGGCGGCGCGCCCACCGCCGATACGCTGTGGGTGGGAGGCGACTACGAGACCGCAGACCTCTATGCGGCGGGCGCGGGGATCGCCCCGGTCGCCTTCGTGCGCGTCACGGGCGACAGCGTGCCGCGCGCGGTGGTGGTCTCCGCCCGGCCCGACGCCGAGTCCGTGGTGCTGGTGCACGAGGAGACGTTGTTCGGCGAGCGGCTGCGCGTGCTGGGGGCGCGTCTCCTGGCCCGCGGCGACACCATCCGCGTGGGCGGAGCCGCCGGGGTGGCGCTCACCGCGCCGGCGAACGATCGGGTGTCGAACGGCTCGCGCTCCGTCGTGCTCCCGGCGGCCAACCGCAACTGGCGCGACCGGCTCCTCGGCCGGCATCCCGGCCCCCTGCAGCGCACCTATCCGCTCGCGGACGTGATGGAGGCGCTCGGCGAGCCGGGCGGGAACGACCTGTCGAGCTTCTTCTACTTCGATGACGAGCGGGTCGGCTTCGCGGATCTCGACTCCGAGGTCTCGCTCACCGGCCCTCCCACCCGCGACACCGACACCCTCTGGACGGCGGCCCTCGGTTCGCGGCGGTTCACGGTGGCCGGTCTTCCCTTCCGCGACTACGCGGAGGTGAACCTCACGACGCCGGAGCGGTACGGCGTCCGGCCGCTGCGCTCCGGCCGGACCACTCTGAACGGCCCCTGGCTCGACTTCCGGATCTCCACCCCCGAAGTCCGCTCCTTCGACGCCCCGGCGCTGCGCGAGCTCTCCCTCGAAGGGCGTGCCGGGCGCTCCTGCGCTCCGCCCGAGCGGATGTACCGGGTGCACCTGAGCGCGGCGCGCCAGAGCCTGGAGCGCTCGGCGGTCACCTTCTCCGCGCCGCCGCGTCGCTTCGAGAGCGCGAGCCAGGCGGTGCTCGCGCTGCCCTGCGACTTCAGCGGTAAGGGAATGCGGATCCTCACGCCGTCGGGCCCGGTGGCGGGGGAGCCGGGCACGCCGTTCACCGTGGGCGACGGCCGCCGCGAGGCGATCGTACGGGTGGACGCCAAGAACCTGGCGTCCGGAGGGCTGTTCCTCCTGTTCGCGCTCCTCGCGCTCCCCGCCTTCCTCTTCCTGCGCGTGCCCGTGGGCGGCGAGATCCGCGCGCTGGCCCTGTGCGCCACCGGGATCGCCGCCGTGCGGCTGCTGCTCGGCCTGGACGCCGCCGTGGAGTATCCCTTCCTCCAGGAGGCCAGCCAGACCGGCGTGTGGCTGGCCGCGGTGCTCCCGTGGGCGGTGCTGGTGGCGGGGTGCGACCGGCGATCCGCGCCGCCGTGGTTCGGCCCCGCGCAGGCGATCTATACCGCATTCGCGGTGGCGCTCACCAGCGTGGTCTTCGTGGATTCCCGCCCCAAGGTGCTCGTGCTCGGCGGGCTGACCGTCGCGCTCGGGGTTTTGGCGCTGCGCGGCACGCCCGGGGTGGCCGGCCGCTCGATCGCCGCGGCGGAACGGGTGCCGGGAGGCGCGTTCGCCTGGCTGCGGCGGAGGCTGGCGGTGGAGAGGCGCGTGCCGGTCGTCGCGGAGAGGGCACGGCGGGTTGGGCGGTGGATTCGCCGGTGGGTCCGCCGCTTTCCCGGCGCGACCCTCGGCCTGGCGATGCTCGTGGGGCGCATCGCGCTGGCGGCGGTGAACATGACGGAGGCGTTGGGGGTGGGCGGGACGCGCGTGGGAATCAGCGTCTTCTACACGCCACTGAGCATGTGCCTGCTGGTGTACGTGGTGCGGCGCCACGAGCGGCGGGCGCTGTCCGTCCCGCGGGCAAAGCAACGCGCGTCGAGCGGGGCGCTGCGCGCGATCGTCGACGTCTGGACGTACCTGGTGCTGGCCTTCGTGGCCGTCGCCGCGCTCACAGCCGACCTGGGGCTGGCGCTGACCACCCTCCCCGGCGCGCTCGTGTTCCTGCTGGTGGTGGCGGAGCGCTGGTCGCCCGTGGACGCACCCAGCCGGCCGGGACGCGCGCGCGAGGTGCTGGCGGCGCTCAACCCGATCCGGGTGGCGCTGGCGCTTCCGCTCGCGCTGTTCGTGCTGGTTCAGGCGCAGCCGCGGCTGGCGCTCCCGGCCGGCGACGCCAGCCAGCCGCAGTTCCGCATGCAGCCCTGGTCCACCAGCGAGCTCCGGCTCCTGGAGCGCGGAGACCCCGCCGCCCTCCAGCTCATCGGCCAGCGCCGCAGCGAGGCGCTGGGCGCCATGAGCGAGACGATGCGCGCCTACACCCGCGGCCCGATCGTGGGGGCGGGATATTTCCTCGGCAAGGTGAGCCCCGAGCTGCGCGCGACCGCGGCGCAGGAGCACGCCGTGAGCGCGCTGCTGGTGAGCCAGTGGGGATGGTTCGGCGCGGTCGGGGTGGTGCTGCTGCTCTCCGCGCTGCTGGCGCCCGTGTCTCGCTGGTGGCGCGCGCACACGCCGGCCGCGGCGTTCACGCAGGGCGGCGTGTTCCTCTCCGCGCTGGTGCTGGCCGGGCTGCTCCTCTGCTCGCTGATCCTTCCCCAGGGCGGCGCGTGGCGGCTGGTCACGGCGCTGGTCGTGGTGGGCGGGAGCGGGGTGGGCGCGCTCGCCTGGCTCTGGCGCGAGCGCGTCGCGCGGCCCGTCACCCTCCCCGCCGGGCGGGTGCTCGGCTTCCACGGCGCGGCCGCCGCGCTCTTCCTGCTCACTCTCTGTGGAGCCGGGCTCTACATGGTGGTCGCCAACTACGGCCTGGTGCTCTTCACCGGCAAGAACGTGTACGGGCTGGCGCTCGACTCCATCGGGGACCTGCTGGAGACGCTGGTGCTGTTCGCGGGCGCGGCGCTCCTCCTGCGGCGCGCGCAGGCCGGTCCCGCAACGCGGCCGAGCGCATGAGCGGACCGACGCGCGGCCGCGGCGTCCGGTGGCTGCTGGTCCCGGTGATCGTGGCCGGCCTGCTCCTGTGGGCGCGGCGCCACGAGGCCGACCCGGCCTACTTCGCGCGGGGATACGTCGAGGGCGCGCGCGCCATGATCGACTCGCAGTACGTGCGGCTCGACTGCGACTCGATGCGGATCACCACGCACTTCCCCGCGGGGTCGGACGCGGAGCGATGGTTCTCGCTCAGCTACCTCCGCGAGGACGTCCGCCGCTTCAACAGCGATCCCAATCGCGTTCCCGGCCCCTTCGTGATCGACTACGACGAGTGCCGGCTGGAGGGGGTCGACCGCTACTATCACCGCATCGAGCTCCCCTTCAGCCCGAACCTGGCGTGGCGGGGAGACGTGCTGCTGGCGGGCGGCCGCCGCTCGGCGGTGCTGGAGAACCGCTCGATTCCGCAGACGATCGAGCTGCGTCCCCCGGCCGACCTGCACGACGCAGGCACGGAGCGGGGGGGCTCCCCGCAGCAGCCCGTGACCTATCCCCCCACGGCGCTGTTCCAGATGCGCGCGTCGCCGGGAGGCGCGCTCCTCTCCGAGCTCTACTTCGTGGGCGAGGACCTGGTGCTGGCCGACCGCCGCCGCGAGGGCCTTCCCTTCCAGATCCGCGTCGGGGGATATCCCCTGTACGACGGGCGGGTGGTGCGCATCGAGACCGGGGACTGGATCCAGTTCGCCCCCACCGGGCCGGCGCGGCCGGGGGGAGCCGCGCCCCCGGTGCGGCCGGCGCCCACCTACCTGGCGCGGGTGGGGAGCGACAACCGGCTCGCCTCGTTCGTCCGCGTGCAGAACGACGAGGTCGACCGGCTCTACCCCATCGACTACCTGCGTCCGTTCGTGGCGCCGTTCACCCAGGCGATGAGCACCGCGCGGCAGGCGGGCGCCACGCGCGGGGCGGAGGTGGACAGCGTGGTGCTCACCCTCCACCGCGACCTTGGAGAGGAGCTGCACCGCTCGGTCTCGGCCTGGTGCCGCACGGTGCCCCGCCGCTCCAACCGGCCGCGCTCGGTGTCGATGCTGGTGATGGACGCCTTCAGCGGGGCCGTGCGCGCGATTCCCAGCTGCCCCACCGAGGCGGAGCTGTCCGCGCTCGCCGGGCTGTCGCCGGCGGACCGCGAGCGGCTGCTGCGCAACCAGAACCTGGTTCGGCACGAGATCGGCTCGGCGGGCAAGCCGTTCTGGACCGCGGCCCTGGCCAGCACGTATCCCAACCTGCTGGACCTGCAGGTCGAGGGGCACTCCGAGGGGCCGATCGCCTCGGTCCTGGGGTGCCCGCTCCCGGCCCCCTACTCCGACCACGCGCACGGGGGTCTGGGGACGTGGGTCGGCCTCGAGGCGTTCCTCTCCAACTCGTGCAACCGCTACATCGTGGAGATGGCGACCGGCGCGCTCACGCTGTCGGAGCGCGCGCAGAGCGGGCGCCTGTGCACGGAGCGGCTCGATGCCGCCGACTTTCGCAGCTGCTTCGCCACGCCCGGGCCCACCGACTCCGCCGGGTCCCTGCGCGTCTGCGACGGGTTGGTGCGCACGGTGCTCTCAGCCGATTCGCGGTTCGTGGCGCAGGACTGCAACCATCTCAAGCTGATCTCGTCGGACTTCCGCCCCGTTCCCGCACTCGGACGGATCACCAACGTGGAGTGGTTCCACCGCGGCGCGCCCGACCGCCTGCTGGAGGGGCGCGGCGGCGGCGGGGAAGGGCAGCCGGGCAGCCGCGCGGGTTACGAGTTCGGCCGCTACCGCACCGCGGTGTGGCAGCGGGTGACGGATGCGCTGAGCCCCGGCGGCTCGGGGTCGCTGGCGGTGGAGACGGGGCTGCGCTTCGCGGCCGTGTCGCCCGAAGAGGCGAACTTGCAGCTCAACAAGGTGCAGGAGCTCCGCCCGGACTGGATCAGCGTGCTCCTGGGCGGGGCCACCAGCCGCTGGAGCAACTTCCAATTGGCCGAAGCGCTGTCGCGCCTGGTCACCGGGCGCACGGTGGTGGGCGAGTTCGTGGACAGCGTGCGCGTGCCGCGGCTGGGGGGGCGGGCCGACGTGAACGGGCGGCGGCTCTTTCCCGCAATGCCCGCCACCACCCTCGACGACGGGGTGCGGCGGCGGGTGCTGCACGGGATGGAACTGGTGGCCGAGTCCGGCACCGCGCGCGTGCTCTTCGGGCGCACGGCGGCGCTGCGCGACAGCCTGGCGCGCGCAGTGCCGGGCGAGCCGTACGAACTGTACGTGTTCGCCAAGACGGGCACGCCCACGGTGTCGAAGCACGTGTCCAGCGGCGGGCAGCAAATGGTGCGTGACCTGATGCGCTACCTCCGCTGGGACGCGGCGACCTCGCGCATCGTGATCGCCCCGGGGGGCGACCGCATCCTGCGCCGGCCCGGGCGGAACGCGGCCTACTGGGCCCGCTGGTTCGAGCAGGAGGTGAGGGAGCCGCTCGAGACCGACCCGTCGCTCTTCGAGGTGCTCCCGGGCCAGGCCCCGCCGAATCACCCGCTCTACCTGATGCGCGGACAGCTGCGCATGAACGTCCGCAAGGACGTCGAGGTCACCGGCCAGGGCGGGGTGCTGGTGCTGGGGCTGCTGGCGGTTCCGCACAGCCAGGGGCGGGCCGTGTCGCAGGGGCTCTACGCCTGGACCTCGGCGTGCCCCGACCCGGCGCTGCAGTCGAGGATCCTCGCCGTCCCCCCGACCAATCTGCTCGACCCGTCCTCCGCCGTGGGGTTGTCGGTGGCGATCTTCGTGGACGATCTTCCCCTGGGGCAGGGGAGCGGACGGGCCGTGGACCTGGCCAATCGGTCGATGGACCAGCTGGGGCGGTACCTGCTGGCCCAGGTGCGCGAGAAGGCGCGCGCGCGGACCGGCGTGCGGAGGCCCGCCGTCCCCTAGTCATCCTTGTGCTGTCCGCACCGGAATGGAAAACCCCGGCGCCGATCTCCGCCGCCGGGGCTTCGTCGTCTTCCAGGCTGTCTTTTATCTCACACGGAGACGCGGAGGCACGGAGAGAACTGCCGGCCGCTTTGCGCCTGTCGGGAGTGGCTAGTAAACGCAGGGTTTGCAGGGGCTGCCCGTGTTGCAGGAGAACTGCGGGTAGCACGTTTCCCCGGTGCAGTTGCAGGTCCGCAGCGTGACCTCGTTCGCGACCACCGTTCCCTTCTCCGTGACTTCCGGTTCCACCTCGAACCCCTCCACCCGCAGCGCGTTCACGTCGAGCCCGAGCTTCTTCATGGGAGCCTCCTGTGAGAGATTCGGCTATGTACCCGAACAGCGGTCCTTTCAGCGCCTCCTGAGTAGAAGCTGATCCGATACGGCCGATCGGGAGCTGTGCTTCCGAAGCTACAGCGCCTGACATGTTCGATGCAATACTGAATCCTGGCAGGTCATCGCTCACCCGATCCTTGTCCCTCCGCCACGTCGCGCTCATACTCCCGGCTCCCCTCCCCTGCATTCCTCCATCGAAAAAAGACGAGGCTCGGATGGCCAACGACCGCGCGGTGGTCACGGTCCCCAGGGCGGTGGCGGAGTACCCGCTCCCCGCGGCCTGGCAGACGCACGAGGTGGCGTACGCGGGGAACAACCTGCTGGTCGTGTCGCAGCAGACCGACAGCGTGCTGGTGCAGGTGGCCATCGACCCGGCCACGGGGCGGCCGCTGGCGGCGGCGGGGCACGTGATCGGGACGCCGCGCTCGGGGCTGCACGGGCTCCACGCCTCGAGGGCCAACTCGGGGTGCGTGTGGGCAACTCTCCAGTTCGACGACAAGCTCCTGCTGATCCAGCCCGGCGACAGCGTGGAGACGCCGCCGACCATCCTGCGCGAGATCGCGGTCCCCGCCCCCGCCCGCGGACCCCACGTGGTGATCGAGGACGGCGACGACCTGTGGACCACGTGCAAGGACAGCAGCCACGTGGTGCGCGTGAACGCCGCGAACCCCGGTGACGTTTCCGTCTACCCGTGCTCGCGCCGCCCGATCTTCGTGGCCCGGCATCCCCGGTCGGGCATCGTGTACGCCAGCCTCGACAAGTCCAGCCGCATCCTGGCGATCTATCCGAGCGTATCCCCCTCGGAAACTGCGATCCCGGTCGAGGAAGGCGCCACGCCAGTGGGATTGGTTACCGGGCCGGATAAAAACGTGTGGTTCGTGTTGCTGGGGAGCTCGTCGGGCGGTACGGGGACGTTCGCGAGGATCGACAGGTCGGACACGATCACCTGGTACCGCCTCACCACCGGCACCGCGAGCAGCGCAGGCCTCATCCACCTGGCGTGGAGCGAGTCGCCGGACGGGGAGCCGGTGCTCTGGCTGCTGGCGTCGTCCACCGCCAGCATGATGATCCCGAACGCCGTCGTGCGCGTGACGTTCCAGGACGACTACCGCACCATCGCCACCCAGGAGACCCTCTCGCTCCCCACGCAGATGTGCATGGCGCACCGCGTGCTCCCGGTGGGCGGCAGCCTCTACGTGACGGAGATGATGTCCTCCGTGCTGGCCCACATCCCGGTCGCGCAGGCCCCCCACCCCGCCGTGAACGAGGCGTCGGACTACTACGGCGACTTCGGCCTGGGCCAGCCCGCCTCGCACCTCGTCTACGCGGACCCGTACGGCCCCGTCTGAGGATTCATCTCACACAGAGACACGGAGGCACGGAGAGGAGTTCTCTCCGTGCCTCCGTGTCTCTGTGTGAGAAAAA
>Ga0070685_10002144_pt1 | contig 10173 bp, 9 predicted proteins | sample KBSS13LmetaG_FD_65651 | JGI IMG/M metagenome (GOLD analysis project Ga0070685, IMG submission 65651) | Switchgrass rhizosphere microbial communities from Kellogg Biological Station, Michigan, USA - KBS S1-3L metaG | ecosystem: Host-associated > Plants > Roots > Rhizosphere ...
GAAGCAAGGCTGAATGAATGGCTAAGGCGGAGCGCATCACTTCAACCATGCGAGGGCAAGGCGTAGCTCAGCAGCGTCTTTAAGGCGGCGAGTCTACAGAGTGAGCGAAGGGACGCGATGCACGCATGCATTCCACCTCGTGCAGTATAGAAGTTATGCTCGCTCGCGTGGTTAAGAAGAGATGACCGCGAATACCAGCAAACATTTGCTTCGCTTCACGTCGTTTTAAGTCACCTCATGTACAACTCGTCATACCAACTACGGGTGATGGTACTTCGTAGATGGCACTACAAATAAACGCCATGCATTGCGGAGAAGCGAAAATGAAAAACGTGATCAAGTTCCTGAAGAACAAGTCCGGCGCGACCGCGATCGAGTACGGCCTCATCGCCGCCCTCATCGCCGTTGCCGTCATCGGCGGCGTGACCTCGCTGGGTCAGAACGCCAACGCGACGTTCAACAACGTCGCTTCGGAAATGGCCAAAGGCGCCTAACGGCCCTTCGCCGGCTTCCGAGCCGGTCTAGAACAGGAAGCCGCGGGACCTCGTCCCGCGGCTTCTTTGTTTTCGGAATACTGTTCGAATTCTTGCTTAAAAGTATTATCGTCAAGCATTCCTCAAACTTGTTCGTGTAATCACTGATCATCACCTCTCGGGGCCAAGATGATCGCGTCGCTTCTCTGCCTGGCGTTTCCGCTTCTGCTGCTGTTTGCCGCCTGGCATGATGTCTCGACGATGTGGATTCCCAACTGGGTGTCGATCGCGCTCGGGGTCGCCTTCATTCCCGCAGCGATGGCCGCCGGCCTGTCGGCGCCGCAGATTGGAATGCACCTCATCGTCGGCGGCGTGGCGCTTCTTGCTTGCGTCATCCTCTTCTTCCTCCACGTTTTCGGCGGGGGCGATGCGAAGGTGATTGCGGCTGCGTCCCTTTGGGTCGGCCTGCCGGGCATGACGACGTTCGTGTTCTGGATGGCGCTCGCCGGAGGACTTCTCGGTCTCGTCCTGATCGCGCTGCGCCGGATGAAGCTGAACCCGCAACGCGAATGGTCGAAGCGCCTTCTTTCTCCCGAGACCGGCGCGCCTTATGCCGTCGCGATTGCCATCGGCGGGCTCTTTGCCGCGCCCCAATCGCAACTGCTCGCCTCGGCCTTCTCTGGCTTCATCGCCTGAAAAGCGCATTCTTTTGGCTTGCCGAAGGAAGTTAACGCACTTCCCGGGAGCGTCTTAACTAACCTTTAGAGGGCTCATGGAAGTGTGCCAGCGAGGATAGGGCCCCGTTCAGGCCCAGGGGATCCCAAGCTGGAGTGCCTTCATGTCGCCTGTGCGACTAATCATTCTGCTGGTTGCGGCGGGGGCGGCGATCGCCGCTGTGTTCCTCGTACGCTCAGCTCAGCAGCCGGCGCCGGCGGCAGCCGCCATCGCCGTTGAAGCTCCCAAGGCCAAGGAAGTCCCGACGAAGCAGATTCTCGTCGCGCGTCTTCCGATTCCCGTGGGCAAGTTCATCGTCGCCGACGACCTGAAATGGCAGGACTGGCCGGAAGCAACTCCGACCGGCGTCTTCATCGACAAGAAGGCCGACGCCGAAGGCCTGGAGAAAATGGTTGGCGCCGTTGCGCGCGACGAACTCGTCGAAGGCGAGCCCGTCACGGCGACCAAGCTCATCCATCCGGGCGACCAGAGCTTCATGGCCGCGATGCTGACCCCCGGCATGCGCGCCGTCTCGATCGATATCTCGCCTGAAACGGCCGCCGGCGGCTTCATCCTGCCGAGCGACCATATCGACGTGATCCTCACGCGTGAAATCGAAAGCAATGCCAGCGACAAGCAGAGTGTCCGCTCGGACATGATCCTGCAGAACGTCCGCGTGCTGGCGATCGACGGCATCTACGCCCCGCCGGCCAAGGAAGGGCAGGCGGCCGTGCTCATCGGCACGCGCGCCACGCTCGAGCTTTCGCAGCCGGATGCGTCTCTGCTCTCGACAGCGAAGAAGTCGGGCGATCTTTCATTCTCGCTGCGCTCCATCGCAGACATCCAATCGCCTTCGGGCGCCACCGGCACAGGCCGCGTCTATCGCGACGGCATGGGCCAGGGCGGCTCCGCAGAAGGTGTTCGCGTCTATCGCTACGGCACCGAGTCCGTCTCCAAGGCGCCGGCAGGTTGAGGTCTTTCATGTCAGTCTCCAGGAACCTCGTTCTCGTGAGCCTCGCCGCTGCTCTGTGCAGCGGCGCACCGGCTCTTGCGCAGCAGAACAGCCAGCTGAGCGGCGCTCCCGCCCAGCGGATGGACCTGCCTCAGGCCAACGCGCCTGACATCACAGAGTCGCTGACCCTCACGGTCAACAAGTCGTACATGATCGAGTTCAACACCGACATCGACGACATCATCATCGCCAACCCCGGCATCGCCAACGTGACCGCGCGCGACCGCCGTCGCGTGGCCGTGATGGGCGTGGCGCCGGGCGAGAGCAACATCGTGTTCCTCGACCGCTCCGGCCGTCAGATGAAGGTGCTCGAGATCTCCGTCACCGACGGCGTCGCCGGAATGGATCAGCTGCGCGGCCTCATCAAGAAGCACGTGCCGGGCGCCAAGGTCGAAATCGAATCGATCAACGGCAAGATCATCATCTCCGGCCAGGCGCCGAACCTGTCCGGCGCAGACCGCATCATGGCGCTGGCGCAGACCTATGCGAAGGACGACAAGAGCCTGCTCAATCTGATGACGATCGCAGGCAAGGACCAGGTCACCCTGAAAGTCCGCTTCGTCGAGATGCAGCGCTCGGTCATCAAGCAGCTCGGCATCAATCTTTCCGGTTCAGTGGGCTTCGGCGAGCTGTCGAACCGCGTGCTCGAGACGGCGCTGAACCCGCTGACCGGCGCGCAGCAGCTCACCGGTGGTCTCCTGGGCGGCCAGGGCTGGTCGAACAATTCGACGATCGGCATCTCCAACTCCTTCCCGCTGCAGGGAACGGCGCTGGGCGGCCTTGCGGCCAACCTCGGCTACCAGAACCTCGTCAACGGCCGGCAGCAATCGTCGGTCGGCGCGGCGTTCGCAGCGCTCGAGCGCGTTGGGGTCGTCCGCACGCTGGCTGAGCCGAACCTGACGGCGATCTCGGGTGAATCGGGCCACTTCCTCGTCGGCGGCGAATTCCCGGTTCCGGTCTCGCAGGATCAGGGCAAGATCTCGATCGAGTTCAAGAAGTTCGGCGTCGGCCTCGGCTATACGCCGGTCGTCCTCTCCGAAGGCCGCATCTCGCTGCAGCTGTCGGTCGAGGTCTCCGAACTCTCCCAGCAGGGCGGCTTCCAGTCCGACTCTGTCGCTGGAACCGATCCCAACACGGGCGAGTTGGTCTCGGGGCAGAGCATCACCATCCCGGCTCTCAAAGTCCGCCAGACCGAGACGACCGTCGAAATTCCCTCGGGCGGCAGCCTCGTCATCGCCGGCATGATCCAGGAACAGACCAAGCAGGCGCTCGATGGCGTTCCTGGCGCCAAAGACATTCCGGTGCTCGGCGCGCTGTTCCGCAGCCGCGACTTCCAGAATGACGAAAGCGAGCTTGTCGTGATCGTCACGCCTTATCTCGTCTCGCCGACTGACCCGCAGAACCTGCGCGACCCCGACCGCGGATTTCTCTCGCCGCGCGACGCCCGCACCGTGTTCTTCGGCAAGCTGAACGAAGTCTATTCCGTGCCGGGTTCCGCCGCCGACAAGAACAAGGCGCCGCAAGGCGCCAGCGGCTTCATCTTTTGACCGAGGAGCGCAGAATGTCTCTGCACAAACACATCGTGCTTCTCGCCGGCGTCTCGCTGGCCGCCCTCGGCGGTTGCAGCCACAGCGCCAAGGAAATCGCGTATGCGAACCGCGAGCATCTTCAGATCCACGCCGAGGAAATCACGGCAGAGCTGAAGATCGACAGCTACACGTCGGGCGAAAAGCTCGGCCCCATGGAGCGTGAAGCGGTCAAGAACTTTGCCGAAGCCTACATGCAGGAAGGCCACGGGTCCGTGATCATCTCACGCCCGGGCGGCGGATCGGACGATGGCGCCGCCATGCGCGCCGCAGCCGATGCTCGCGCGCTAATGCTGGCCGAAGGCGTCGACGCCGGCCACATCGCCGAGGGGCCCTATGACGCCTCGGGCGCGCGCATTGCGCCGCTGGTGATCAGCTACCGGACCTATGAGGCCGTCGTCCCGCAATGCCCGGATTTCTCCACTGTCGACTTTGCGTCGACAGGCACAAACAACGCGCTGCCGTCCTTTGGCTGCGCAGTTCAGGCCAACCTTGCTGCAATGATCGCTGATCCGTCCGACCTCGTCGGGACGCAAAAAATGGATCCGGCAGACATCGGCCGCCGTGGCGTCGTTCTCAGCAAGTATCGTCAAGGCGCACCCACCGGAGCCGAGCGTTCGCAAGACGCCAAAGGCACGATCAGCAACGTGGGCGGCTAACACTTCTAGGGCGGACAGGACATGACTGGTTCCCGGGACAAGTTTGACGATGGCGAGCTCGACCAGCTCGCGCACGATCTCGATCTCGACATGGACGCGCCGATCGGCACGACCTTCGCCGCAGCCTTGCGCGACAAGGATGGCGACATCGCCGTGATGGATGACGAGTTCGGCCTGGACGATGACGGCTTCATGACCCCCCAGACGCGCTCGGAGCCGCGCCCTGTTGCGGCCCCGGCCTCGCGCGCTCAGGTCGATTATGCCGCCAGCCTGACGCCTGCCTCCGTGGACGACATGACGATGGCCGACGACGAGTTCTCCGACGAGGCCGATCCGTACGACACCGCTGCGTTCGAAGGCGAGCGTCCGCACGCTCCGCCTGCGCCGGCTTTCGAGCGGGATCTTCCCCCGCCGCCCGCGCCGCGCGCGACCTGGCCTGAGCCCCCGCGCGCCGATGGCAGGGCGCCCATGAAACAGATGATCGATGACCTGCCGCCGGTCGCGCTGGCTGAATCCGAGCCGGTCTCGGACGATGCCGCCGGGCAGGGCCTTGGCTATGATTACGCCTTCCAGGCGGAAGCCGCCGGCGGCGACCGGGCGATCCCCCGGATCAGCGTTCACGCCTTCTGCACGCGCACCAACACGCTGGGCCTGATGCGGACGATCATGAAGGATCGCCGCATGAAGAACGTCTCGATGGAGGTGTTCGAGGGCGGCACGCCAGCCGCCATCCAGCACTATGTCAACGAGACCACGCCGAACCTGCTCGTCATCGAAAGCTCCGGCGATCCGCGCCAGCTGCTCGGCGAACTCGATTCGCTCGCCGAATACTGCGACGAGAATATCCGCGTCGTCGTGCTGGGCCACACCAACGACATCCGGCTCTATCGCGAGCTGATGCGCCGCGGCGTTTCTGAATACCTCGTGGCGCCGATCGATCCGGTTCAGATGATCCGCTCGATCGCCTCGCTGTTCACCGATCCGGAAGCCCCGTTTACCGGCAAGACCATCGCGATCACGGGCGTGAAGGGCGGCGTTGGCGCCTCCTCGATCGCGCACAACCTCGCCTGGGCCCTGTCGGAGCGCGTGAAGGTCAACACCACGCTGGTCGACCTCGACCTGAACTTCGGCACGACCGGCCTCGACTTCAACCAGGACACGCAGGCGACCATCGCCGACGCCCTGATGTCGCCTGACCGGTTCGACGAAGCCGTCATGGGCCGCCTGATCACCAAGGCGACCGACCGCCTGTCCCTGTTCACGGCGCCAGCCACGCTGGACCGCACCTACAATCTCGAGCCCGACACCTACAACCGCGTGCTGGAGCAGGTGAGGGGCTCCGTGCCGTTCGTGCTGCTCGACCTGCCGCACATCTGGACCGACTGGTTCAAGCAGACCGTGATCTCGGCCGACCAGCTCATCGTTGTCGCCGGGCCGGACCTCGCCTCGCTGCGCAACGGGAAAAACCTGATCGACTTCCTCAAGGCCGCCCGTCCCAACGATGCGCCGCCCAAGCTGATCCTCAACATGGTCGGCCTGCCCAAGCGTCCGGAAATCCCGGCGAAGGACTTCGGCCAGGCGATCGGCATCGAGCCGACGCTCACGCTGCCCTTCGATGCGCAACTGTTCGGGACGGCCGCCAATAACGGCCAGATGATCTTCGACGTGGCGCCCGAATCCAAGGTCGCGCAGGGCCTGGACCAGCTTGCCGCCGAACTGACGGGCAAGGAAATCCAGACCGAGAAGCCCTCGATGCTGAAAAAGCTGCTGGGCAAGTAGGAGCTAAAGGATGTTCGGCAAGCGCACAACGGGCGGGACTCCAATTGCGCCTACGCCGCCGCCTCCGGCGGCGCCCGCCGCGCGTCCCGCCGCCGCTGCTCCGCCGCCGCCACCGCCGTCCAGATCGGAGGCCGCACCGCCACCGCCTCCGCCGAAGGCTTCCGCTGAAGCCCCGCCGCCTCCGCCACCTCCGAAGTCCTCCGGCGGCGCCCCGCCTCCGCCCAAGCCCACCGCGTCCTCAAAACTTGCCCCGCCTCCTCCCCCCAAGGAGAAAGTCGCCGCGATCGACAACCGGTCGGACGAATACTACCGGACCAAGACGGAAGTCTTCAACGCGCTGATCGACACGATCGACCTGAGCCAGCTGGCCCAGCTCGACCAGGAATCGGCGCGTGAAGAGATCCGCGACATCGTGATCGAGATCGTCTCGATCAAGAACGTGGTGATGAGCGTCGCCGAGCAGGAAACGCTGCTCGAGGACATCTGCAACGACGTTCTGGGATACGGCCCGCTCGAGCCGCTGCTGGCGCGCGACGACATCGCCGACATCATGGTCAACGGGGCAGGCACGACGTACATCGAGGTGCAGGGCAAGATCCAGCGCACCAACATCCGCTTCCGCGACAACGCGCAGCTGATGAACATCTGCCAACGCATCGTGAGCCAGGTCGGCCGCCGGGTCGATGAAAGCTCGCCGATCTGCGACGCGCGCCTGGCCGACGGCTCGCGCGTCAACGTCATCGCCCCGCCGCTGGCGATCGACGGACCGGCCCTCACAATTCGTAAGTTCAAAAAGGACAAGCTGAAGATCACGGACCTCGTCCAGTTCGGGTCGATCTCGGAACCGGGCGCGGAACTGCTGCGCATCATCGGCGCCTGCCGCTGCAACACGCTGATCTCAGGCGGTACGGGTTCGGGCAAGACCACGCTGCTCAACACGCTGACCGCCTTCATCGCCCCGGGCGAGCGCGTCATCACCTGCGAGGACGCGGCGGAACTCCAGCTACAGCAGCCGCACGTGGTGCGCCTCGAAACGCGCCCGCCGAACCTTGAAGGCACGGGCCGGGTGTCGATGACCGACCTTGTCAAGAACTGCCTGCGTATGCGTCCGGACCGGATCATCGTCGGCGAGGTCAGGGGACCGGAAGCATTCGACCTTCTGCAGGCGATGAACACGGGCCACGACGGCTCCATGGGTACGCTGCACGCCAACACGCCGCGCGAGGGTCTCTCGCGTCTGGAATCCATGATCACAATGGGAGGCTTCACGCTGCCCCAGCGCACGATCCGCGAGATGATCGTGGGCTCGATCGACATCGTCATCCAGGCCTCGCGCCTGCGCGATGGGTCGAGGAAGATCGTGTCGATCACCGAAGTCATGGGCCTCGAGGGCGATGTGATCGTGACCCAGGACGTGATGCGGTACGAGATCGACGGCGAGGACAAGGACGGCAAGATCAGGGGCGCGCACCGCGGCACTGGTATCGGGCGTCCGCGCTTCTGGGAGCGCGCCAAGTACTTCAACATGGACGGAGACCTCGGCCGGGCGCTCGACGCGCTCGAGGAAGGCAACCGCGGATGAGCCCCGATATCATCACCTACGGCGCAGCGGGTCTGGCCTTCATCGCCATCACGGCGCTGGGCTTTGCTTTTGCCGGCGGCGACCGCGGCAAGCAGGCCAAGCGGCTCAAGACGATCTCGGACGGCAAGGTCGGCTCGGGCAAGCAGGCCGACCTCGGTGCGATGCGCCGCAAGCAGATGGATGCCTCGATCAAGTCGCTGCGCGACCGTGAAGAGGCGATCCGCCAGCAAAAGGCCGTCGGCAAGTCGATCGAGGACCGAATCAAGATGGCCGGGTTCAGTTTCCCGGTCTCCAGCTTCCACATCGCGTCGGCCGTGATCGGCGTGGCGGCGGGCATCGGCGCCTACTTCGCCGGCGCGCGCGCGGGCTACGAACTCCTGATCTGCCTCGGCGCAGCGGTCGGCGCGGGCCTGGGCCTGCCGCGCTGGTTTCTCGGCGTGGCGATCAAGGGCCGGCAGAAGAAGTTTCTCGACCAGTTTGCCGATGCGCTCGACGTCATTGTCCGCGGCGTCAAGTCCGGCCTGCCGCTCAACGAGTGCCTCAAGATGATCGCGCGCGAGAGCTCCCAGCCGCTGGCCGGCGAGTTCCAGGTGGTGTGCGACGCCCTTGCGATGGGCATGACGGTTCCCCAGGCGCTCGAGCGGATGTATGCGCGGGTTCCGATCCAGGAAGTGAACTTCTTCAACATCGTGCTGGCGATCCAGCAGAAGGCGGGCGGCAACCTCTCCGAAGCGCTGGGCAACCTCTCGACGGTGCTGCGCTCCAGGAAACTGCTGCGCGAGAAGATCAAGGCGCTGTCTTCGGAAGCCAAGGCTTCGGCGATGATCATCGGCGCGCTGCCGATCATCGTCATGCTGCTCGTCTACATGACGACGCCGGCCTACATCATGACGCTGTTCACGGCCGAGCTGGGCCACTTCATCCTGCTCATCGCGGCGGCTCTCATGGGGATCGGCATCTACATCATGCGCTCCATGATCAACTTCAACTTCTAGGGGGAGGCGGCACATGGATATCGTCCATTTCCTGACCGACCCGATGAACCTCGCCGGGATTTTCGCGGCGGTGGCGACGTTCGCCACGATCATGACGCTGGCGGCGCCGGTGTTCCAGGGCGACAAGCTGACCAGCCGCCTCAAGTCCGTGGCCAACCGCCGGGAAGAGCTGCGCAAGCGGTCCCGCGCGGCGCTCGACAGCGAATCCACCAAGAAGTCGATCCGCGTGCGCGACGAGTCGGCGATGAAGAAGGTCGTCGACAAGCTCGATCTCCAGAAGATGCTGGAGGACCCGACTGTCGCCAAGAAGCTGATCCAGGCGGGCCTGCGCGGGCCCAAGCCGATATCCATCTTCTATTTCTGCCGCTTCGCCCTGCCGATCTTGTTCGGCATCGCGACCTTCATCTATATCTTCTTCGTCAACGATCATGGTCTCTCACAGCAGATGAAGTTTGCCGCGGTGGGCGCCGGCCTTGCCGTTGGCTTCTATGGCCCGAACATCTATGTCGAGAACCTGATCGGAAAGCGCCGCACCTCGATCATGCGCGCCTTCCCTGACTCGCTGGACATGATGCTGATCTGCGTCGAGTCGGGCATGTCGATCGAACAGGCGTTCGCCCGTGTGGGCGAGGAGATCGGCACGGCTTCGGCCGAACTCGCCGAGGAACTGGCGCTGACGACGGCGGAACTCTCCTACCTGCAGGATCGGCGCACGGCCTATGTGAACCTCGCCGAGCGGACGAACCATCCCGGCGTCAAGGGCGTCGCCATGGCGCTGACGCAGGCGGAGAAGTACGGCACGCCCATGGGCTCGGCCCTGCGCGTGATGGCCAAGGAGAACCGCGAGATGCGGATCACCGAGGCCGAGAAAAAGGCGGCGGCCCTGCCGGCGAAGCTCACGGTCCCGATGATCGTGTTCTTCCTGCCCGTGCTGTTCCTCGTCATTCTCGGACCGGCCTTCATCAAGATCTCCGACATGGGCTTCCTCGGACCGAAGCCATAAGGGGTTCGCGGAGCTCCATCCACTCTTGCGGAGTCATCCTCGGGCTTGTCCCGAGGATCCCTGTTCGAGAGTCGTGGGAATTCGCGAGTGTCCCGCTGCCGCAGCAACCGAGATCCTCGGGATGCGCTTCGCTTACCCGAGGATGACTCGGGGTGGGGTTTGAACTTCGATTTCAAACATCTCACATGATCTCACATTCAGGCCAGCGTGAGCTGCCTGGGATGCATGCCTCCCTCCGCCCTTGGGCGACAGGAGACGTGACCCTCAAAGGAGGGCCGGGGACGCAGGATGGCCCTGCGTGTGTTGGGCATCCGCCAGTGCTGGCGGCTACCGGTAGACAGAAGAACGCAGCATCCTGCGTCCCCTGTGG
>Ga0070685_10002145_pt1 | contig 10172 bp, 11 predicted proteins | sample KBSS13LmetaG_FD_65651 | JGI IMG/M metagenome (GOLD analysis project Ga0070685, IMG submission 65651) | Switchgrass rhizosphere microbial communities from Kellogg Biological Station, Michigan, USA - KBS S1-3L metaG | ecosystem: Host-associated > Plants > Roots > Rhizosphere ...
GGCGGAGCGGCGGAGCGGCTGGCGAAGCTGACGCCGCCGGGCATGACGTGCTTCATCCACCTCACCATCACCGACGAATACCCCTACGCCCAGGCGCAGGTGATCATCGAGGCGCTGCCCACGGCAGCGGCGCCGACGTGAAGCCGAACTCCAGCAACACAGGCAAGCGCCGCCGCAACCGGGCGCGCGCAGCGGATGTCCCGCCGGAGCTGACGAAAGAGCAGCGGCAAGAGTGTGAGGAGACGCTGGGCTACAAATTCAAGAAGCCCGAAATGCTGGACCGTGCGATGACCCATCGCAGCGCCGCGCAGGGCAAGGCTGCGGCGTGGAGCAATGAACGGCTGGAATTTCTCGGCGACCGGATCCTTGGTCTCGTGATCGTCGAAACGCTGCTGGAGCGTTTCCCGACGGCGCGTGAGGGAGACCTGGCCCCGCGGCTCAATGCGCTGGTGTCACGCGATACCTGCGCCATCATCGGCGCAGAGATGGGACTAGGGCGTTTCCTGCTGGTGGACCGGGCGGAGCGCGCCGCCGGCGGCGTCTCCAAGCCGACGCTTCTTGCCAATGCTTCGGAGGCGATCATCGGAGCGATCTATCTCGATGGCGGGCTGAAGCCAGCCGAGAAGTTCATCCTGCGCCACTGGGCGCAGATGCTGAAAGCCAACGAAGTGCGCCCGCGCGACCCGAAGTCCGCGCTGCAGGAGATGGTGCAGGGCGAGGGCCTCCCGGCGCCGAGCTATCGCCACGATGCCCGCGAAGGGCCTGATCATGCCCCTGTCTTTACCGCGACGGTGCATATACAGGGACGAGAGCCCGCGACAGGCACGGGTGCATCCAAGCAGGACGCCGAACGGGAAGCCGCGCGAGCGATGCTTCAGGCGATCGGAGGCCACGCGTGATCATCGAAACCAAGGCAGGCTTTGCCGCCATCATCGGCGCGCCGAATGCGGGCAAGTCCACGCTGGTGAACAAGCTGGTGGGATCGAAGGTCTCGATCGTCACGCATAAAGTGCAGACAACGCGCTTCCCAGTGCGCGGCGTGATGATGCGCGAGCAATCCCAGGTGGTGCTGGTCGACACCCCCGGCATCTTCGCACCCAAGCGGCGGCTGGACCGGGCAATGGTGCGCTCGGCCTGGGAGGGCGCCACGGATGCGGACGGCATCGTCCACCTTGTCGATGCACGGCACTGGTCCGGCGCCGGGTGGAAACCCGACGGAGCCGACGAGTACGAGGGGCCGGAAGAAGACGAAGCAATCATTGCCCGGCTCAAAGAGATCGGGAAAAAGGCCATTCTAGCTCTCAACAAGATCGACCTGGTGGATCGCCCCGCGCTGCTGGTGGCGGCCAAGACGCTGTTCGATACAGGCGTCTATTCCGATGTGTTGATGATCTCAGGCCTGACCGGCGACGGCATCGAGCAGCTTGCCGACCTCCTTGCCGCAAAGATGCCCGTAGGTCCCTACCTCTTCCCCGAAGATCAGGCGGCCGACATCCCCGTGCGCCTGCTCGCCGCGGAGGTGACGCGCGAGAAGCTGATGCTGCGCCTCCACCAGGAAATCCCCTACCAGCTCACGGTCGAGACCGAGACGTGGGAGCAGCACAAGAACGGCGCTGTGAAAGTCGAGCAAATGATCCATGTGGCGCGCGAAGGCCACCGCTCCATCATCCTTGGCAAGGGCGGGCAGACGATCAAGGAAATCGGCATGGCTTCCCGTAAGGAACTGCAGGATATCCTCGGAAAGCCGGTTCACCTCTTCCTGCGCGTGAAGGTGTCCGAACGCTGGCAGGATGTGCGCGAGCGATATACCGCGCTGGGGCTGGAATTTGATAGTTAGCGGCAGGTTAATGAGCCGGCCTGTATTGGCGACGTTCACGCTCACAGGATTTTAGGAGCTTTCGCTTAACCTAAAAGCTTGTGCGGGAGATGCGTGTGAGCCAGGGCGGCAACACCACCAAACCTTCGAGGACTAGCATCGCGGATCTGCGTGCGCAGATCCAGGCGAAGCCTGTGAAGGGCGTGAAGCTGCCCAACCACAAGATCCCAGCCCCGCCGCCTCCGCCCAAGCCGAAAAAGCAGAAGCAGCATGTGGAGGTCGACAGGCGCGACGAAGCCGCCGAGCGCGCCGAGCGCCTCGCACAGCAATCGCATTCCACGTCGCTGCTCAAGGGCAAGAGGGTCAAGTCGCTCTTGCGCGAGGAAGACAAGCCGAAGGGCGGAACCTGGTCTTTCATGATCCAGCTGACCTTCGTCATCGCCGTCTGCGCCGTCGGCGCCTACATCGCCGCCGATCCCAGCGTGCTTGACGAGATCCCGTGGGACGAGATCAAGAACAAGCTGAAGCTCGACCAGTTCGGGATCATCTAGGCCGGTTTGGGTTGGGAATGGCGCAGCAGCCGAACGATCGAAAAATCGTGAGCCTTGAAGAAGGCCGCCGCGCGCGCGCGCGCGAGGAAGCAAAGCGTAAGCGTACGCAACAGCGCCTCGGCTGGAGCGCGCGGCTGAAGAAGATTCCGATCTGGATATCGGTCCTGGCAGTGGTTTTCATCCTCGGGCTTGGCGTGTTCATCTTCGACCTCAACCGCTACACCGCCGAGTTTGGGTCGGTGGACGCGGCGCTCAAGCACATGTCGGGCGCGCATCGGTGATGCCAGGAAAGAGGCTGAACTCATCCGGCGCGCCTGATCGCTTAAAGGCCCTGCAAGCGGGCTTTCGACGAACCGGTGTCGGCAGGTCTCGATCGAAGGTCTCTTCAATTGGGCTCAGCTCAATGGTTATTGCGATTGCTTTCGCGGCCGCGGTCTTCGGGAGCCTCTTGATGCTTTTCCGCGGCGACGGCTCTCGATCCGAACGCATTTCAGAATATGAAAGCGTTTACTACCAGCGCTGCGCTGACGCCCGGGCGGACGGTGCTGCGCCGATCAAGCGCGGCGAGCCAGGATACAGGCCCGGACTCGATGCCGATCACGACGGCATCGCCTGCGAGCCGTTGATGGGCTACTAGGCCGCCGGCCGCGCCTGTTCGAACCAGTTGTCCGGACGCTCATCCACAATCAGCCGGAACTTCCGTGTGCGCGGATCGACGGGTAGGCCTTCAACTGGAACCACGTCGAACGTCACATTCGAGAGTCCTTTCTGGGAAAGGATGCGATCGAGTTCGGCTTTCACGCCATAGATCGCGCGAGCCTTGCCGGGGGCGTCGAGCGCGGGATCGAGCACGACCAGGAAGCTAAACCGCTCCGGCCCAGTCAGGTGCATCTGGAAGCGCGGCACGCCGGGCACGAACACCTCGACGATGATGTGGGCGCTGATGAAGTCGCGCTCGCCGCTGGCGTTCAGGAAGGTCGGCATCTTTTCGCTGCGGCCTACGAGATTGCGCACCACCAGCCGGTTGCGGTCGGGCTGGTCCACCGGGATCAGTATGTCCGACATGCGATACCGGATCAGCGGCATGGTGTAGTTGAACAGGTTTGTCACCAGCGAATGATCCTCGCGGAATTCGAACATCAGGTCCGAGTCGAACAGCGTCATCGTCTCGCCTCCGGGGTCCGACGCGCCCAGAGCCAAGTGTTCAGTGCAACCGTAAGCCGACGTCACCTGCGCGCCGCCGAAGGCGCTGGAGAGATATTCCATGTCGGCCTTGGTGACGGTCTCGCCCGTCGCGCCGATGGACAGCGGTTTGATCCGCAGCAATCCCTCGCGCTGTTTCTCGGCCAGCATCTTGAGCGCAGCCGTGTAGCCGGTGAGCACGTCGGGCTGAAAATGGTTGAGGCCGGCCACCGTCTCCGGCATCGGCCGGTTGATCTCGAAGGCCAGCGTCTTCACGAACAGGCTGGCGACGCCCTCGCTCGTCGAGGTGGCGGTGGTGATCCCGGCAAAGTGCCCGCCGGTCGCGCCGTAGAAGGCAAAGCGCAGGCGGCCGAGATGGCGCGGGCGGCGGATGCGCGCGCGCTGGCTGCGGAAGCCGGCCGAGAGCATGCCGCGCAGCCAGTCGTCCGGCGAATAGAGGAAATAACCGACCTCACCCGACGTGCCGGAGGTGTGGATCACGCGATAGCGGTCGAGGAAGCGATCCGACGGCTCTTTCGAGGTCACGAGGAAATCGGTGACCCCCTGCTGTGTGATGCGCCGGTCGGTGACGATCCGGTCGAAGTTCGCCATCAGCGTTGTCTTGTCGAGGACAGGGAAATCCTCCGGCCGGCAGGTGGCGATATCGATGCCGAGGCCGGCGATGATGTCGCGATAGAAGGGCGAGTGCTCGTTGGCATAGCGCACGAGCCGGCGGAATTTCTCCAGCCGGCGCTCCTCACGCTCCTCCGGTGACAGGTGGGCCGACGTGCGCTGCTCGCGCAGCATGCCGGCGATCATGGCGAGTTCGGAGAGCATGCGTCTTTCCCACTCTTCAGCAGGGTCTTCCCGGCATGCTCAAAAGATCGGGTAAGGCGCAGGCAAAGTCGATTGGACAAGGGTCCTACCAGAGGTCCTAGGACCTGCGGCGCATCGGCGCCGTTACGCTGGGATTCCCTCGAAATTTACTCGGGTTTCGTCAGCACAAACTGGCCGACATCGATCCGGCGGGTGCGGAAGCCGGCCTCGCAATAGGCGAGGTAATAGAGCCAGAGCCGGCGGAAGGATTCGTCGAACTTGCCGCCTTTGATCCGGTCCCAGGCCAGGTCGAACCGTTTCGCCCACTCCGCAAGGGTGCGGGCGTAGGAAAGCCCGAACATCCTGTCGACGTCGAAGGCAAGCCCGACATTTGCCGTTTCCTCGCGCAGGCGCCGCTCGGAAGGCAGCATGCCGCCCGGGAAGATGTAGTGCTGGATGAAGTCGGCGCGCTGGCGATAGAGTTCGAAATATTTGTCGTCGATGGTGATGATCTGCAGCGCGGCGCGTCCGCCGGGTTTCAGAACCTCTGCAATCTTGGCGAAATAGCTCGGCCAGTAGGTCTCACCGACCGCCTCGAACATCTCGATGGAGGCCACGGCGTCGAACTGGCCCTTCACATCGCGGTAGTCGCGCATGACGATCTCGACCTGGCCATCGAGGCCGGCATCCTTCATTCGCTTGGTGGCATAGGCATGCTGCGCATCAGAGATTGTGATCGAGGTTACGCGCGCGCCGTACTCCTTCGCCGCCACTTCCGCAAAGCCGCCCCAGCCCGAGCCGATCTCGAGCACATGATCGCCGGGCTTCAGTTTCAGGTTGTCGGCGATGGAGCGGTATTTCGCCAGCTGCGCATCCATCAGGTCCTGGTCGTCCGATGAGAAGATCGCAGACGAATATGTCATCGTCGGGTCGAGCCACTGGGTGTAGAACTCATTGCCCAGGTCGTAGTGAGCGAGGATGTTGCGCTTCGAGCCTTTCTTGGTGTTGGCACGCATCATGTGGCCGATCTTCGTGATGATCCGCGAGATCACCCCGCCGATCACGAGCCGGTCGGCGTCTTCCCAGTTGTCGTTGAAATAGCGGAGCAGGGTAGCGAGGTCGGGGCTATCGAACTTCTGGTCCATGAAGGCTTCGGCAAAGCCTATATCGCCCTTGGACAGTACCGGGCGGATGAACTTCAGATCATGAACGATGAGCTCGGCGTTGAGGCCCGGCTGCTGGCCGGTGAAGCGCAAGGTGCGCCCATCCGGCAATACCATGTCGAGCCGCCCTTTCTTCAGCCGCGAGATGATAAAGGCGGCGAGGCGAAGGCTAGCGGGAAGCCGGTCAAGCTTGTGAAGGTCGTTCGGGCCAACCTCCAGGACCATCCTGTCCAGACGGGTCATGCACGTTTCCTCAGAACTTCTTCTTTCGTCCCTCTTACGAGTGCGGTGGACAGATCTTCTTCCGCCCGTGCGAGGGTCGTCCGCCTCGCCCGCTGCTCTGGTTTATCATGATATCGGGCGCCTTTCACCCAAATCCAGATCGCCTGCCAATGGATCGCCATAATAACACCGAGTCCGGACATCGGCATTCCGAAGAGCATCCGCAAGATCACCGGGGTTGTTAGTGCAGCCGGGTCCGCGTTGAGACTGGCGACGTGAAACCGGCCATCCGCCCCAATATTCTCGATGATCAACGCCAGACCCAGCCCGATTTCGCGCCCTTTCGCCTCGAGCCCGCCGGGTCCGTACTTCCCTGGCGGACGCAGGGAAAATCGGTATTTTCCATCGACCTTCTGGAACGGGGAAACGTGAAATTCCTTCTCCGCCACCGTACGACGTCCATCGGGCAACAACGCGCTGACATAGGAATGGGTTTCGCCGAAAGTGTTGTGAACTTCGTAGATGATACCGCGCAGCTCGCCTTTCGGGCCATGGCCGAACCAGAGCGAGATCGGGGCGAAGCCTACACCCAGCACGCGAGGAAAAGTGATCAGCCGGATAGCCCCGCCATCGAGTGTGATCCCCGCCTCGGCATAGCGCGCCTCAGCCCACAGGCGGAGCGGAACGGCAGCGTTGCGCGGGCCATGGTCCCGCTCGCGGAAGGCAAGGGGGCCGCCACGATTGACCGAGAAGAACACCGACAGCTTCTTCGCTTCCTCCAGCCGATCGATATCGACCTCCAGCATGGCGATGCGGTGGCGGAAGGTGCGCTTGAATGGCTCATGCCGTGTATGCGTCGTCGTGCCGAACCAGAGACGGGCGGCAGGCTGCACAGTATCGTTCCCCATATTCGTCATTGTGCTGCCGCCTGCAGAGCTGCGTGCGCCGGAGCATGCATGGGCTTGATGAGGGGAACGGGAGCGAGGGCATGGTCGTGTGTCGTCGTTGCGTCCCACGGTACGCGGCCGCCGAGCGCGAAAGCGGCCTCAAGGCCTGTGCGCAAGCCCGCCTCGTGGAAGCCGTCGCCCAGCCAGGATCCTGCAAAGAACAGCCCGTCCTGCCCCTGCACACGCTGTACAGCGCGGCGGGCGGCGGCGGAGGGGCTGTCATACATCGGATGATCGAACTCGTAGACGCCGAACGTCTTGTCGGCCGCTGGCGGGCGGGCAGGGTTCAGCGTCACGAAGATCGGCTTGTCGCGGCGCAGGTTCTGCAGCCGGTTCATCCAGTATGTGATGCAGACCTTGTTGTCCTCGCCCTTTAGCACGTTCCACGATGCCCACGCCGTCCGCCGCTCCGGCATCAGCGACGCGTCGCGGTGGAGATAGGCGGTGTTGGCCGAGAAGTGCAGAGAGCCCAGCGCGAGCTGCTGATCCTCGAACGACGCATCCAGCATCGTGCGCGACTGGTCCGCATGGCATGCCATGATCACTGCATCGAACACCTGTGCGGCCTGTCCACGCTCGTTGACCTGGATACGGCCCGCCCCTGCGCGGCGGATCGAGTCGATCTGCGCCCCGGCGCGAAGGCTATCCGGTTTGACGGCGAGAATATCGTCCACGAGCCTGTTGACGTAGGTCCGGCTGCCGCCCTGAACCGTTCGCCAGATCGGCCGCACCAGATGCATCAACCGGTGATTGTCGAAGAAAGTGAGGAACGATCCGAACGGATAATCCAGCATCAGCTTTTCCGGCGTCGACCAGATGGCCGCGCTCATCGGCAGCAGGTAAGCCGTGCGGAAGATCTCCGAGAAGCCGTGCGCATCCAGCCAGTCGCCCAGCGTCGCCTCCGGAATGTCGCCGGCCACCAGCTCGGCACGCGCGACATTGTTAAAGCGGATGATCTCGTTCAGCAGCCCGCGGAACTTCGCATCAAGCGCATTGCGCTTCCAGGCGAACACGCCCCACGGATCGGACGACCACTCATAACCGGCGGGATCGGAGACGGCGAAGCTCATGTCCGTCCACACCGTCTTCACATCGAGGTGCTGCAGCAGCTGGGTGAAGTTCGGATAATTGGGCCGGTTGAAGCAGATGAAGCCGATATCGACCGGCAGGTGCGTACCGTCATAGTCGACGTCCACGGTCCAGGCATGTCCCCCAAGGCGCGGCGCCCGGTCATAGACGGTGAGGTCCGCATGGTTCCGCAGCGCCCAGGCCGCGCCAAGCCCCGCCACCCCTCCGCCGACAACTGCAACCCGTCTGCGACGAGAGACCATTGAGCCTGTCCTGGATTCCACTGTTTCCAGGCGGGTCTACGTAACTGCGACCGTTATGGATCAGCACTATCCCGGTTTGGCTCCAGCGCTCGCCTTTGCCTTCGCGTAAGCCTGCGTTCCCCTTTGAATCACGCTATCTGTCGCAAGGACGGTCTCCGGCTTGTAGGTGACGCCATCAGCCAGCCGCTCATAAAGCGGAGCGAAGTCCGTATCCACGGTCGCCCGGAACAGCTCGTCGAACGAGCGGATGACGAAATAGGTCTGCTGGAAATCGTCGATCCGGTATTCCGTCCGCATCACCCGCTCCAAGTCAAAGCGGATGCGATTGGGCGAAGGATCCTCCAGCGAGAAGATCGACTCATCCTTCGACGACGAAATCCCCGCCCCATAGATGCGCACGCCTTCCGGCGTCTCGATCAGGCCGAACTCGACCGTATACCAGTAGAGCGCCGCCAGGTTCTTGAGTCGCCCGAATTTCATCGCGCGTAGGCCTCCCTGGCCATACGCCTCCATGTAGTCGGCAAACACCGGATCGGTCAGCAGGGGCACATGGCCGAACACATCGTGGAAGATGTCCGGCTCCTGCAGGTAGTCGAGCTGGCTGCGCCCACGGATGAACTGACCTGCCGGGAAGCGGCGGTTGGCCAGATGGGTGAAGAACACTTCGTCTGGCACCAGCCCGGGCACGGCGACAACCTTAAAGCCCGTGCGCCGCTTGAGCTCCTCATTGATCACCGCGAAGTCCGGAATGCCCCCGCGGTTGAGGTTCAGCGCCTCATGCCCGTCAATCAGCGCCTCGTGCGCCCGCGTCTCCAGGATCGCGCGCTGGCGCCGATACAGGAGATCCCACACGGCGTGCTCATCGGCCGTGTAGTTCTTCCAGCCCTGGTCGATGACATAGTCATCGTCGCGCTTGGGTGTCTGGCTGCTCATCCCCCTAATGTAGGGTGGTTCGCCCCAACCGTCACTCTAAGCGTCTGCTTGCTGGGCCCCCGGAAGCCTCACCGCAGACTTCGTCCGCGCGCTTTCCCGATAGGCGTCGAGCGTCATCTCCGCATCGATCGCCGCGCGAATGGCTGCAAATGCAGAGGCGCGCACGCGCCGCTTCACGATGTCATGCGAGGGCAGGTGGATTTTCGAAAGCTGCCCCGCAGCCTCGTCCACTGCAGCTTCCAGCGCGCCGGCGGGCACAATCTTGTCGACGAAGCCTGCCTTCATAGCATCTTCCGGCACGAACATTTCGCCGGTAAGGGCAGTCCGCTGGAACCACCCCGGATGCAGCCGCGAGCGAGCCAGCTCCAGCGCAAAGCTCGGCGCAGGAATCCCGATCGCCACCTCGTTGAGCCCGATACGCCATTGCCCCGCGCCGCCGATTCGCACATCCGACGCCAGCAGCAGGAAAGCCCCCATCGGAAACGCATGGCCCCGGCACGCACCAATGACGGGCAGGGGATGGGAATAGAGCTTCAACGCCAGCTCCGCCCCGGACTTCACCATGGCCAAGCTCTTCTCCGCGTCGTTGGCCGCGAAGACCTTCAGGTCGAACCCCGCCGAGAAAACGTCCGGCCGCCCCGAACTCAGGACGATAAGTGCCTGATCCGCCGCTGCTCGATCGACCGCCGCGTGCAGCGCGTCGAGCATGGCGATCGACATCACATTCACTTTGCCATCGTCCATCGTGATGTGCGCGACCTGGCTGTCGCGGGAATAGCTGACTGGGCTGCCCGCGCTCAGGCTGGCCGGGGAGGTCACAGCGGCAATCATAGGGCTCATCTCCTTTTTTCCTTTGGCCGAACGTCTGAAGGCGATGTAGACCAGTCAATATAGTCGCTGGAAAATTTCTGCCCTAAGAATGCCCTTGAGGAAGCCATGCCCGCCGCGCCCAAGCACCGCGATTCCATCGTCGACACCTGTGTGCGCCTGTTCCGGCGGAATGGTTATTCCGCAACTGGCCTCAACGACATCGTCGACGCGAGCGGCGCGCCCAAGGGTTCGCTCTATCATTACTTCCCAGCCGGCAAGGCTTCGATCGCGGAGGCCACGGTTATCGAAGCTGGCCGGCGTGTCGCCGAGACGATGCGCAAGCTCGCGGCTAGCACTCCCTCCCCCGGCGCCCTCCTGAAAGAGCACGCCAAGCTGCTCGC
>Ga0070685_10002148_pt1 | contig 10163 bp, 9 predicted proteins | sample KBSS13LmetaG_FD_65651 | JGI IMG/M metagenome (GOLD analysis project Ga0070685, IMG submission 65651) | Switchgrass rhizosphere microbial communities from Kellogg Biological Station, Michigan, USA - KBS S1-3L metaG | ecosystem: Host-associated > Plants > Roots > Rhizosphere ...
ACCATCGGCGGCGGGTACTCCCCGAAGCCGCCCTCACCGAGGTTGTGGAAGTAACTGTTGATCTGGCGAGCGCGCTTGGCCGATACGACGACGGCGGCGTAATGAGAATCAGCGTGCTCCAGAAGCTTGTCTACGCGTGGTTTGATCATTCGGCGGTCGAGTCTAGCTCACGGCGGACGATGCCCACGAGGTCGGCGGCGGCGCGCTCGACTTCGTCGTTGACGACGCAGTGGTCGAAGTCGCCCTGCACGGCCAACTCCTGCTCGGCCACCTTGAGGCGCTCGTCGATCGCCTCCTGCGAATCGGTTCCCCGGCCCGAGAGCCGCTCGCGCAGGACCGCCGGGGCGGGCGGGGCGATGAAGATCTGCACCGACTCCAGCTCCGCGGCCCGTACCTGCTGGGCGCCCTGGACCTCGATCTCCAGAACCACCGAATGCCCCGCCGCCAGCCGCCTTTCGACCTCGCTGCGCAGGGTCCCGTAGCGGTTGCCGCTGTAGGTGGCGAACTCGAGAAAATCGCCTTCCTCTTTGCGCTGCTCGAACTGCTCTGGGGTGAGGAAGTGGTAGTCGCGGCCGTCGACCTCCCCCTCCCGCGGCGCCCGGGTGGTGGCTGAGACCGAGAGCTCGAGGTCGGGAACCGCCTTCAGCAGCTCCTTGATGAGGGTGCCCTTGCCGACCCCCGAGGGACCGGTGATGACGAAGACTTTGCTGGCCATGCGGCCGGGGATGATGACCGCCGGGGCGGTCGGCAACTAGCGGCGGAGCTGGGAGATCAGCTCGGCACGCTGGCGCTCGGAGAGGCCGCCGATCGTCTTCGACGGCGAGATCCGGCACTGGTTGAGGATCCGGTTCGTCTTCACGCGGCCGTACTTCGGCACCGCCAGCAGCATGTCGAAGACCTTGGCGGTGAGGACGTACTCGGGCGGGTCGAGCAGAATCGTTTGGATACTCGCACGGTTCGCCTTCAGGTCCTTCTTCAGTTTTGCGCGGGCGGTACGGATGTCGTTGGCCCGCTTGAGGGCCTCCATCCTCTGGTCGAGGGATCGTTCGGGCGCCGCGAGCGAAGAAGATTTGACTGAAGAGGCCGTCATGTGCGCGGCGAGTATAGCCGCGGCTCGGGGGCGTGCAAGGTGACTACGGCGAAAACCCCCAAAATTCGTCTCGACCTCTAGTCGAGGTGGAGGGCTCGCACGCGTGGCTGCGATTGCGAAACGGTGGTTTCCAGCCCTTTCGCCACTCGCGTCCCCGCCCCCGGGTCGCGAAAGCTCTCGGTGCCGACCGCCACCACGGTCGCACCCGCGGCGATGAATTCGGCTGCGTCGGCGGCAGTGGAGATCCCTCCCATTCCGATCAGCGGGACCTCGACCGCGGCCCGGACCGCGCGCAGCTGCTGCAGGGCAATCGGCCGCACCGCCGGCCCGGAGAGGCCGCCGTGCCCGGCGGCGATCGCCGGCTCGCCGCTCGCCGGGTCGACGGCGCTCGCCTTGAGGGTGTTGATCAGGGAAACCGCGTCCGCTCCCCCCTCCTCGGCGGCCAGCGCGACCGCCTCCGGGTTGGCGACGTTGGGGGTGAGCTTGACGATCAGCGGCTTCCCGGTTAGGGGCCGCAGCACTTCCAGCAGCGCCTCGGTCTCGCTCGGCTGCTCGCCGACGATCAGGCCCGAGTGCACATTGGGGCAGGAGACGTTGAGCTCGATCGCGGCCACCTCGTCGCGCTCGGCCACGCGCTCGATCATGCGCGCGAAGTCCTCGCGGTTCGTCGCCATCGCCGAGACGATCAGCGGCACCGGCAGCTCGGCCAGCTGCGGCAGGTCCTCCGCGAGAAAGCCCTCGAGGCCCTTGTTCGGCAGCCCGATCGAGTTGATCATCCCCGCCGGGGTCTCCCAGATCCGCCGCGGCTGGTTGCCGACCCGGGGCTCGGGGGTGATCGTCTTCGAGACGAAGGCCGAGAAGGGGAACTCGGCGAGCAGCGCGTCGCCGAAGACCCTGCGGGCGGCGATCGCGTCGTAGGTGCCGGAGGCGTTGATCACCGGGTGGGCGAGCTCGATGCCACAGAAGTCAGGCATGGGCCACCTCGAGGACGGCGTCGCCCCGCAGCACGGGGCCGTCCACGCAGAGGCGGATGTAGCCGCCGTCGGACTTCGGCACCGCGCAGCCGAAGCAGGCGCCGAAGCCGCACGCCATAGGCGACTCCATCGCCAACTCGCAGGCGACGTCGTGCTGGGCGCAGAGCGCCCGCACCGCCTCCAGCATCGCCGGCGGGCCGCAGGAGTAGACGACGGCGCTGGCGGCGTCGTCGCCCGCCAGCATCGTCGCCAGCAGGTCGGTGACGTAGCCCCGGTGGCCCGCGTGGCCGTCCTCGCTGGTGAGGCGGACGTCGGGGCAGAGGCTGCCGCCGGCGCAGAAGAGCTCCTCGAGGCCGCCGGAGTGAGCCTCGTTGCGGAAGCCGAGAAGGACGCGCAGGGGGATGCCCCTCTCGACCAGGTGTCGGCGCCAGATCGCCATCGGGGCGATGCCGATGCCGCCGCCGACGAGGATCGCCCCGGCGGCGTCCGGGTTGACCTGCGTGGGGGTCGAGAAGGAGTTGCCGAGCGGGCCGGTCACCCAGACGCGCTCGCCCGGCTCGAGGCAGCAGAGCCGCTCGGTGCCCGGGCCGACGTCCTCGACGAGGAAGTCCAGCCGCACGCCTTCGCCTGCCGGCACCGCCTCGGCGACCGAGATCGCCCGCGGCAGGAACGGCCGCCCTCCGCTCTCCCCCCAGCCGCTCTCGGCGGCGAGCATGTAGAACTGGCCGGGCTCGGGGGGCGGCCCCTCGCGGTCGCGCAGGGAGAAGATCCGGTAGCCGCCGCTCGCCGCGTCGGCGGTGACCTCGCAGGCGCGGCGGCCGAAGGGGGCGCTCATCGCGGTTGCGCCGCCCTCACCGTTCCCTCGTGGATCTCCTGCAGCGAGCGGACCTCGGCGTCGACCTCCTTGCCGGCGGCGATCGCACGGGCGGCGGCGGTGGCGCCGGTCATCGTCGTCACGCAGGGGATGCCGTGGCGGACGGCGGCGGTGCGGATCTCGTAGCCGTCGGTGCGGGCGCCGGAGCCGGTCGGGGTGTTGATCACCAGGTCGCATTCGCTCTTGCGGATCAGGTCGAGGACGTGGGGCGAGCCTTCCTGCAGCTTGTTGATCCGCCGCACCGGCACCCCCATCCGCTCGATCGCCTGGGCGGTGCCGCCGGTCGCGATCACCTCGAAGCCGAGGTCGTGGAAGCGGGTCGCAAGCTGCGTCGCCGCCGCCTTGTCGGTGTCGGTGACGGTGATGAAGACCGCGCCCGCTTCCGGCAGCCGCACCCCGGCCGCCGCCTGCGCCTTGCCGAAGGCGGTCGGGAAGTCGGCGGCGATCCCCATCACCTCGCCGGTGCTCTTCATCTCCGGGCCGAGGACCGAGTCGGCGCCCGCGAAGCGGGCGAATGGCAGCACCGCCTCCTTGACGCTGACGTGCTCCAGCGGGCCCTGCGGCAGCTCCTGGTCGGCCAGCTTCTCCCCCAGCATCAGCTTGCAGGCGAGCTTTGCCAGCGGCACCCCGATCGCCTTGGAGACGAAGGGGACGGTGCGGGAGGCGCGCGGATTGGCCTCGATCACGTAGAGGTCGCCGCCAGCGACCCCGTACTGGATGTTGATCAGGCCGACGACGCCGAGCTCGAGCGCGATCCGCTCGCTGGTCGCGCGGATCTTCTCCAGCATCTCCTCGCCGAGGCTGAGCGGCGGGATCACGCAGGCCGAGTCGCCGGAGTGGACCCCGGCCTCCTCGACGTGCTGCATGATCCCGGCGACGTAGACGTCGGTGCCGTCGCCGAGCGCGTCGACGTCGACCTCGATCGCGTTCTCGAGGAAGCGGTCGAGCAGCAGCGGGTGCTCGGGATCGGCCTTGACGTACCTGGCGAGGTAGGTCTCGAGGTCCTCGGTCGAGTAACAGATCTCCATCGCCCGGCCGCCGAGGACGTAGGAGGGCCGGACCAGCAGCGGGAAGCCGACCCTTTCCGCCACCGCGGTGGCCTCCTCGGCCGAGTAGGCGGTGCCGTAGGGCGGCGCCTTCACCCCGAGCCGCTCCAGCAGCTCGCCGAAGCGGCCGCGGTCCTCGGCGAGGTCGATCGCGTCGACCGGCGTACCCAGCAGCGGCACCCCGGCTTCTTCGAGGGTGCGCGCCAGCTTCAGCGGCGTCTGGCCGCCGAACTGGACGATCACGCCCTCCGGCCGCTCCTGCTCGCAGACCGCGAGCACGTCCTCTGCGGTCAGCGGCTCGAAGTAGAGGCGGTTCGAGGTGTCGTAGTCGGTGGAGACGGTCTCCGGGTTGCAGTTGACCATCACCGCGTCGCGACCGAGCTCGCGCGCGGTCATCGCGGCGTGGACGCAGCAGTAGTCGAACTCGATCCCCTGGCCGATCCGGTTCGGGCCGGCGCCGAGGATGACCACCGAGTCCTTCTCGCCGCGGCGGATCTCGTTCGCCGGTGGAGTGCCGTCGTGGCGGGGGCGCTCGTGGCCGGAGTAGTAGTACGGCGTCGCCGCCTCGAACTCGGCAGCGCAGGTGTCGACCGCCTTGTAGGTGCGGACGAGGCCGTCGGTGCCGTCGCCTTCGGTGGCGAGCGCCTGCAGCTCGCGCAGGAACCAGCGGTCGACCATGCAGGCCTCGTGGACCGCCTCGACGTCGAGGCCGCGCCCGAAGGCGGCGAGGACGAGGTCGAAGCGCTCGGCGCTCGGCTTCGCGATCGCCGCCAGCAGGTCCTCGTCGCTCTCCGGGATCTCGGGCGTCGAGTCGAGCTCGCGCGAGCGCATCGCCTTGGCGAAAGACTCGCGGAAGGTGCGGCCGATCGCCATCGCCTCGCCGACGCTCTGCATGTAGGTGGAGAGCCGCCCCTCCGAGCCGGGGAACTTCTCGAAGGCAAAGCGCGGGATCTTGGTGACGACGTAGTCGATCGTCGGCTCGAAGGAGGCGGGCGTGGCGCGAGTGATGTCGTTGGGGATCTCCTCCAGCGCGTAGCCGACCGCCAACTTTGCGGCCATCTTCGCGATCGGGAACCCGGTCGCCTTCGAGGCCAGCGCCGAGGAGCGGGAGACGCGCGGGTTCATCTCGATGACGACGATCTCGCCGTCCTCGGGGTTGACCGCGAACTGGACGTTGGAGCCGCCGGTCTCGACCCCGATCGCCCGGATCACCTTGATCGCCTGGTCGCGGAGGTCCTGGTAGAGCGGGTCGGGGAGCGTCTGCGCCGGGGCGACGGTGACCGAGTCGCCCGTGTGGACGCCCATCGGGTCGACGTTCTCGATCGAGCAGATGATGACCACGTTGTCGTTGCGGTCGCGCATCACCTCGAGCTCGAACTCGCCCCAGCCGATCACCGACTCCTCGACCAGGACCTGGTTGATCGGGCTGGCGGCGAGGCCCTCGGAGACGACCTGACGCAGCTCGGTGTCCGAGTGGCCGATCCCTCCCCCCTGTCCGCCCATCGTGAAGGCTGGTCGGACGATCGCCGGCAGGGTGATACGGCCGTCGGCGAGCGCCTCGTCGACCTCGGCCAGCGATTCGACCGTCATCGACCAGGGGATCCGCAGGCCGTGCTCGGTCATCGTCTTGCGGAATTCCTCGCGGTCCTCGGCGCGCCGGATCGCTGCCGAGTCGGCGCCGATCAGCTCGACCCCGAAACGCTCCAGGGTCCCGTCCTCATGCAGGCTCATCGCGATGTTGAGGGCGGTCTGGCCGCCGAGGGTCGGCAGCAGCGCGTCGGGGCGCTCCTTTTCGATGATCTTCGTCACCGGGCCGGGCAGCAGCGGCTCGATGTAGGTGGCGGTGGCGAACTCGGGGTCGGTCATGATCGTCGCCGGGTTGGAGTTGACGAGGACGACTTCGTAGCCCTCCTCGAGCAGGACCTTGCAGGCCTGCACGCCGGAGTAGTCGAACTCGGCCGCCTGGCCGATCACGATCGGCCCGGAGCCGATCAGGAGGATCTTCTGGATGTCCTCGCGTTTAGGCACTGCCCACCTCCCGCGCCCCTGCCAGGCGCTGCTCCAGGTTTTGACGGACCGCCGGCCACTCGTCGTCGAGGACGGAGAAATAGGCCGAGTCGCGGACGCCGGTGATCGGCATCTGCATGTGTTTGCGGAAAATCCCCTCGAACCGCGCCGGCAGCGCTTCCATCGCCCCGCGCGAGCGCTCGTTGCGGGCGTCGGTCTTCAGCTCGACCCGCATGCAGCCGAGCTCTTCGAAGGCGAAGCCGAGCATCAGCAGCTTTGCCTCGACGTTGGCGCCGGTTCTCCAAGCCGCCGGGGTGAGCCAGGTCCAACCGATCTCGACCCCGTCGTGGATCGGGCGCGGCGCCAGGTAGGAGGAGCTGCCGAGCGGCTCACCGTCGGCATTCAGGGTGGCGTAGGCGTGCTCGTCACCCATCTTGCGGGCGAGGAGGCGGCCGTCGAGCCACTGATCGAAGCCCTCGTCGGTCTCGCTGACCCGACGGTCCATCCACTGCCAGATCTCGGGATGCCCCGCGACCGAGCGCAGCGGCTCGCGGTGCTCCTCGACGAGCGGCTCGAGGCGGACCAGGCTGCCCTCGAGCGGAACCTCCGGCGGCGGCCAGATCACGCGGCGAGCTCCAGGAAGCGGTCGAAGAGGTGGCGGGCGTCGTGCGGCCCGGGGCCGGCCTCGGGGTGGTACTGGACGGTGGCGCCGGCGACGTCGCGGAGGACCAGGCCCTCGACCGTGCGGTCGTAGAGGTTCAGCTGCGAGAGCTCGGCGATGCCGAAGTCGGTGTCCCAGCGCACCGGCTCGTCGCCCTCGATCTTCGGCTCCCCCCCCGGCCCGACGACGGCGAAGCCGTGGTTCTGGGAGGTGATGTCGATCCGCCCCGTCTCCAGGTCCTTGACCGGGTGGTTGGCGCCGCGGTGGCCGAAGGGGAGCTTGTAGGTCTCGAGGCCGACGGCGCGGCAGAGCAGCTGGTGGCCGAGGCAGATGCCGAAGACAGGCTTCTGGCCGATGACGCCGCGGACGGTGTCGACGACGTAATCGAGGGCGGCGGGGTCGCCGGGGCCGTTGGCGAGGAAGACGACGTCGGGATCCTCGGCGAGGACTTCGTCCGGGGTGCTGGTGCAGGGGAGCAGGGTCAGTCGGCAGCCGTGCTCGCGCAGCTGGCGGACGATGCTGAGCTTGACACCGGTGTCGATCCCGACCACGTGCGGGCCCTCGCCCTCGAAGCGGACCGGCTCGGTCGGGGTCACCTGGCGGGCGAAGTCGGCGCCGGCCATCGCCGGCTCAGCGGCGATCCGTTCGCGGGCCTCGGCTTCGGGCGTCTCGGCGGGGAAGATCCCGCCCCGCATCGAGCCCTGGTCGCGCAGGTGGCGGACCAGCGCCCGGGTGTCGATACCGCTGACGGCGGGGACGCCGCAGTCGGCGAGCCAGTCGAGCCAGCCGCCCTCGGCGGTGGCGACGTCTTCGCGGTTCTTGGCATCGCGCATGACGACGCCGCGAGCGTGGACGCGATCGGACTCCATCGCCGTCGCCGAGACGCCGTAGTTGCCGATCAACGGGTAGGTGAAGACGATGATCTGACCGGCATAGGAAGGGTCGGTGACCGACTCCTGGTAGCCGGTCATCGCGGTGTTGAAGACCACCTCGCCGGTGACGGCGCCCTCGCCGCCACAGGCGAGCCCGTCGAGCCGGGTCCCGTCCTCCAGCAGCAGGTAGGCGCTCATTCGCCTGTTCCTTTCGGTTGTATGGCAACGAGAAGGAACAGACGAATGGTCACGCTGCGACCCCCAGCGAGAAAGAACGGAGGCGGAAGGCGACCTGCCCGGCGGCGACCGTCATCAGGACCCGGCCGGTGAGGGTCTTGCCTGCGCACCAGGAGTTGGCGGAGCGGCTCTCGTAGCCGTCCTCGCCGACCGTCCACTCGGCGCCGAGGTCACAGAGGACGACGTTCGCCTCCGAGCCCGGCGCCAGGCTCGGCCGCTCGAGGTCGAACGGCTCGGCGCCGCCGCTCATCCGCTCGACCAGCAGCGCCAGGTCGATCACGCCGGGCCGGACCAGCTCGGTGTGGAGGGCCGCAAAGGCGGTCTCCAGGCCCGTCACTCCCATCGCCGCCTGCTCGAAGGGGACGTCCTTTTCTTCCGGCTGGTGCGGGGCGTGGTCGGTGGCGATGCACTCGATCGTGCCGTCGCGGAGGCCCTCGATCAGGGCCTGGCGGTCGCGCTCCTCGCGCAGCGGCGGGTTCATCTTGAAACGTTGCGGGTCAAGGCTGCGGACCTCCTCGTCGGTAAGGCAAAGGTGGTGGGGGCTCGCCTCGGCGCTGATCTGCACCCCGGCGGCCTTGGCGGCGCGGACGACCTCGACCGACTCGGCGGCCGAGAGGTGCTGGACGTGGATGCGGGCGCGCTCGTAGCCGGCCAGGGCGCAGTCGCGGGCGACCATCGTCGACTCCGAGACCGAGGGGACGCCGGCCAGCCCGAGGGCCGCCGATACCGCGCCCTCGTGCATGGCGCCGTCGCCGGAGAGCGCCGGGTCCTCCTCGTGCAGGGCGATGTTGCCGCCGCAGAGGTGCTGGTACTGAAGGGCGCGGCGCATGACGCCGGCGTCGGTGATCGGCAGGCCGTCGTCGGAGAAGCCGATCGCGCCGGCTTCGCGCAGTTCGACCATCTCGGTCAGCTCCTCCCCCTTCATGCCCTTGGTGACGGTGGCGAGGAAGCCGACCGGGACCGAGGCGCCGGCGTGCGCCTGCTCGCGCAGCGCGGTGATGTCGGCTGCCGTGGAGACCGGCGGTTGGGTGTTCGCCATCGCAAGGATCCCGCAGTAGCCGCCGGCCGCGGCGGCGCGGGTCCCCGTCTCGACGTCCTCTTTGTGCTCGTGGCCGGGGGTGCGGAGGTGGACGTGGGGGTCGAAGAAGGCGGGGAAGGCGTGCAGCCCCTCCGCCTCGACGACCTCGGCGCCGTCGGTCTCGGCTTCGCCGGGTGAGGCGAGCTCGGCGATCTTCCCGTCGCGGATCACGAGGTCATGGGCGGCGTCGATACCGGCTACCGGGTCGAGCACCGTCGCCCGCTGCAGGACCAGGTGCGCGTCCTCGCCGGAGCGGACGTCGAGGGCGTCGGTGAGGCTCATGCCGGGGTTCCGATCGGAGTGGGGCCGGCTCCTTCGCCCTGGTTGGCGCTGGCTTCGCCGCCGGCAAGCAGCTCGTAGAGGATCGCCATCCGCACGACCAGGCCGGCGGCGACCTGCTCGGTGATCAGCGACTGCGGCGAGTCGATCGCCTCGCCGGAGAGCTCGACGCCGCGGTTGACCGGGCCCGGGTGCATCAGCAGCTGATGCGGACTGAGGCGGCGGGTATCGATCTGGAAGCCGGCGGCGTACTCCCGCAGCGAGGGGACGAAGCTCTCGCTCATCCGCTCCTTCTGCATCCGCAGGGCGTAGACGACCTCGGCTTCCTCGACCCCGTCGAGGGTGTAGGAGACCTCGCAGCCGAGCTCCTCGATCCCGCGCGGGATCAGGGTCGGCGGGCCGCAGAGGGTGACCTCAGCGCCCATCCGCTGGAAGGCGATCAGGTTCGAGCGGGCGACGCGGCTGTGGAGGACGTCGCCGACGATCCAGATCCGGACCCCATCCAGGGAGCCGAGGCGGCGGCGCAGAGTGTAGACGTCGAGGAGCGCCTGGCTCGGGTGCTCGTGCTTGCCGTCGCCGGCATTGACGACCGCTGCCTCGGTCCAGCCGGCGACCATCTGGGCGGCGCCGGCGTAGGGGTGGCGGATCACGATCGCCGCCGGGTCGTAGGCGGAGAGGGTGGCGACCGTGTCCTTCAGCGACTCCCCCTTCTCGACCGAGGAGCCGGCCGCCTTGACCGAGACGAGGTCGGCCGAGAGCCGCTTGGCGGCGAGGTCGAAGGAGCTCGAGGTGCGGGTGCTCGACTCGTAGAAGAGCGAGGCGATGGTGCGGCCTTTCAGGGCAGGCACCTTCTTGATGTCCCGACGGGCAACCTCGGCGAAGCTCTCAGCGCGGTCGAGAATCGCTTCGATTTCCTCGCGAGGGAGCTGTTCGATCGAGAGCAGGTGCTTCATGAAATCGCCTCCTTGACGGGACTAGATTCAGAGGTCGCCCCCTTGGCCGGCCCTGGTCCGGAGATCGTCACCTCGTCTGTGCCGTCGATCTC
>Ga0070685_10002150_pt1 | contig 10153 bp, 11 predicted proteins | sample KBSS13LmetaG_FD_65651 | JGI IMG/M metagenome (GOLD analysis project Ga0070685, IMG submission 65651) | Switchgrass rhizosphere microbial communities from Kellogg Biological Station, Michigan, USA - KBS S1-3L metaG | ecosystem: Host-associated > Plants > Roots > Rhizosphere ...
TCAGAGTTTCGGCGACTCTCCTTCACCGCTAGGAGGTTTCGATGAAGCACTTGACAGAGCAGGCGGCCAGGCGCATTCGGCCCACGGGCGCGACCGGCTATATCGGGGGCCGGCTGCTGGGGAAACTCGAGGAGTCGGGACGGCCGGTGCGATGCATGGTGCGGAGAGCCGAGGCGCTGTCAGGAAGGACGACTTCGCAGACGGAGATCGTCTACGGAGAGGTTCTTGAGCCCGACTGCCTACACGAGACCTTCGCGGGTGTCACCGCCGCCTATTACCTCGCCAGCTCGCCGTCGAAGACGTCGAAGTGAGCCGAGTGACACTTCTATGAGCGTCGGCGCGGCCAGGTGTTCCGGGCCTTACGCTCGCCAGAACGCCTCCACCGCCACGGGCGATCACGCGATGGAGCGCACGCTCGATCCCGCCGAGCTTGGAGACCACCTCGACCGGCTCTACCGGGCCGCATGGGCGCTCTGCGGCTCACGCGAGGACGCCGAGGACCTCGTCCAAGAGACTTATGCGCGCCTCCTCGCCCGCCCGCGCCTAATCCGCAAGGAGGACGACCTCGGCTATCTCCTGCGTGCGTTGCGCAACACCTTCCTCAACCAGAAGCGGACCGAGAGCCGCCGACTCCGTCCCGACCCGCTCGAGCTTGTCGCCGACCCGCAAGCGCGCGAGCCGCAGGCCGCGCTCGAGGCCGGCGAGCTCTACGCCGCGGTCGCCGGCCTTCCGGGCGATTTCCGTGACGTTCTCGTCGCTGTCGATATCACCGGCCTCTCCTACAAGGAGGCCGCACGCGCCCTGCGCATCCGTGAGGGCACGGTGATGAGCCGCCTCTACCGCGCCCGTCAGCAGGTCGTGCGCCGAATCGAGGGCGGCTCGACATGACCTGCGTAAATCAGCCGCTGGTGTTGATCCTTCCCACGAGCATCTTCTCGCCCGACGAGGTCTGATCGCCGTCGGCCTGCTCGCGCGTGACGGTCAACGTCGAGAAGAGCTTCGGCGACACGCCCGCCCAGAGCGTGACGTTTCGGCTTTCGTTGAACGTCCCGATCGGAACGAGCACACCAGCGGGGTTACGCAGCCACGCCTCGTAGAAGCGCCCGCCCGCGAGGCGGGGGAGTCCCGTGGCATCGAGTTCGATCCGCCAGCCTGAGGTTGTCTTGGTGAGCGTCGCTTCGCCCCTGGCGCCGGGCGCCTGCGCGGTCGTTGCAAGGGCGGCGTGGAAGCGCTCGCTCGAGGGTCCCGATCCGATCACGACCACCCCGATGGCGACCGCCAGCGCAGCGATCGCAGGGGTGCCGATCAAAACGAGACGACGAGGCACCCGCACGCGGCGCACACGTCGTTGCGCGTCGATGCGCGCCCTTAGCGCCGCCGGTGCCTCGACCCCGTTCACAGCGCTCCCTGCGAGCGCGACCGCGCGCTGTTGCTCGACAAGCCGGTCGGCCAGCTCCGAAGACGTCGCGACTCGCGCCTCGAGCGCTGCACGACGCTCCGGTGCGAGCGACCCGTCCGCAAGCGCCGCCAGCTCGGCCATCTCCTGGCCGCCTGACTCATCTTCTCGACGACCTCTCATCGACACAGCAAACGAAAGGTAGCTCCGAGCGGGCTATGGCGTCGCGTCGCGCCCTCTGGAAGGGCGGCGCTTGGAGAGTACGGCGCCTCTCGAGGGCAAGCGAGCTCTCTGGTCCTAGGCCAGATCGAGAGAGCCGCTGCAAGCGCAGGGCGAAACCACGTGAACAGCGCGGAAACCTCACGCTCTGGATGACACCGCTTCGGCCGAATTTATTCCCATGCCCGACCGCACGTCCGCCGTGACTCTGAAAGGGCCCGGGGCGCGGCATGGTTATCAGCCGTTGCAGCAATAGGCGCCGGGTCCCGCTGCAGGTTCGCCGATCGCATGTCGGTCGGGGCGACCAAGGGATCCATCTGCGTCGCGTGAGCGCGTGACCGACGGCGCGGGAATACGCGGCGCTCGCCGGTGTCTTTAGCGCATAAGAGATCAACCACTCCGAAAGGAAGACCATGAAGAACCTCATTCGACTCAAGGAGTCGCGCACCGCACGGCCCGTGTGGTTGTCAGTGTGGGCAGCGGTCGTGCTCGCCGCCCTCTTCGGCGCGGCCGGAATCGTGGCCGGACAGGGAAATGCCGCGCCGGCAGTCAAGACGTCGGCCGCACACAGGATGGATAAGTTCAAGCACCCGAAGCTCAAGCATGGCGAGCTGACGATCGTGGGCACCGAAGCGAGCGACAAGATCGCGCTTCGCCTGCAGTCCGGCCAGCCCGGCGTTCTCCAGGTCGATGTCGGTGACGACGGCTCGGCCGACTTCAGTTTTGCGCGCGAGCGCGTCGCAACGATCGCCGTCGACGCCGCGGCCGGGGACGACCTCGTGCGCATCGACGAAAGCAACGGCGCCTTCACCGACAGCATCCCGACGACAATCGCCGGTGGAGATGGAAACGACACGATCGCCGGCGGCAAAGGCATCGAGACGCTGCTGGGCGGCGACGGGAACGACTCGATCGACGGCAACGGCGGCAACGACCTGGCCCTGCTGGGTGCCGGCGACGACACCTTCGTCTGGGATCCAGGCGACGGCAGCGACAAGATCGAAGGTCAGGACGGCACCGACACGATGCGCTTCAACGGCGCCAACGTGTCTGAGCAGGTCGATCTATCCGCGAACGGAAGCCGTCTCAAGCTCTTCCGCACCCAGGCCAACATCACGATGGACACCGCCGGTGTTGAGCGGGTCGACTTCAACGCCCTCGGCGGCGCCGACCTCATCACGATCAACGACCTATCCGGAACCGACGTCAGCAACGTGAACGTCGACCTCGCCGGCACTTTGGGCGGCGCCACGGGCGACGGTCAGCCCGACAGCGTGGTCGTCAACGCCACCAACGGCGACGACACGATCAGGGTCAACGGGGACGCGACGGAAGTGACGGCGAAGGGTGTCGATCCCTTCGTCGCGATCTTCCACGCGGAGGCTGCGAACGACCGGCTCGCGATCAACACCCTCGCCGGCACGGACGCGGTCGACTCCAGCGGCCTGGCCGCCGGTGCAATCCAGCTCTTCGAGGACGGCGTGCTCGTCCCCTAGAGGAGCCTCACGCGAAAAGGAGTGCGGGGCCTCCGTCCTGGGGGCCCCGCCGAAGCTACAGCCCACACTCACAGAAAGGAACTCCCATGAAGCGCAAGATCACACTGTTCATCGCCACCGCCGCACTGTTGGGCGCCGTGCTCGTCTCCGCCGCACTAGGCGACAACAGCGCGGCGTCGTCTCAACGGCCCTCGAACGGAGCCCGCGTCGCGCTCGGGAAGACGACGCTCGGCAAGGTTCTCGTGGACGCACGCGGCCGAACGCTCTACCTGTTCGAGAAGGACAGCCACGGCAAGAGCGCCTGTTACGGCGCCTGCGCCACCTACTGGCCTCCGCTCGTCAGCTCCGCGAAGCCTCGGCCAGCAAGAGGCGTGCGCGCCTCTCTGCTCGGCGTCTCCAAGCGAAGGGACGGCAAGCGGCAGGTGACGTACGCCGGTCACCCGCTCTACACGTTCTTCGGAGACAGGAAGGCTGGCCAGACGTCCGGAGAAGGCCTGACGGACTTTGGGGCTGCCTGGGATGCCGTCGCGGCGAGCGGCCGCGCGGTCGAGCCGACCGCTTCTCCGTCCGGGGGGACCGGCGGCTACGGCGGCGGCTACGGCGGCGGCTACGGCGGCTGAGCGCGAGTCGCCATCAGATGGCGAATGACCCCTTCCCATCCGGAAGGGGTCATTCGCGGTCCTGGGCTTAGCGATTCAGCTTCGAACTGCACGTCGTGCGGATCCGCTTCGCAACCGTTGTGTTCAGATGGCGCACAAGCCACGGATCTCTAGCGCGTTGGCCGCAAGAGCACATCGCTAGAAGGTTCGTATCGGCGTTCAGTTCGTCTTGACGACGTCTTCAAAGACGGTTGGCGCGCGCAGCATCCGGCCGACGCCTGTGGCGCACCAACTCAGCTCGGGGTCCTCGCGCAGTAACTCGTAGAACGTAGACAATCCTCGTCAAGCCGGAACATGTGCCTGACAGTCTTGGTGAGGCTGCCACGCACCCGCTCGCTCGCGCTGCCGGCGACGATCTGGACGCGTAGCCTCCCACGCCCTTCAGTGATGCGGACGTGCGTGCGCCGTCGGGGACTGCGGTGGTAGCTCTGCGACTGTCATCGCAGCAGTCTTCCGAAACACGTGCTAGCTGCGGTTCGACACCAGATCGAGGCAGTGTGCTAGTGAGCACCTGAACCCGATGGAGCGCCCGCTCGATCCCGCGCGGCTTGGAGATCACCTCGACCGGCTCTATCGGGCCGCTTGGGCGCTCTCGGGCTCCCGCGAGGACGCCGAGGACCTTGTACAGGACACGTACGCGCGGGTGCTCGCTCGTCCCCGGTTGCTTCGCAACGAGGACGACCTCGGCTATCTCCTCCGGGCACTTCGCAACACGTTCTTGAACCAGAAGCGTGCCGAGAGCAGGCGCCCTCGTTCCGACCCGCTCCCCGAGCAGCTGGATCTCGTCGCAGATCCCAAAGCGCTCCAACCGCACGCGGCCCTCGAGGCGGGCGAGCTCTATGCCGCGGTCGCCGAGCTTCCCGCCGATTTTCGCGATGTTCTCGTTGCTGTCGACGTCACAGGCCTCTCGTACAAAGAAACAGCACGAGCCCTCCGGATCCGTGAAGGCACCGTGATGAGCCGCCTCTACCGTGCACGCCAACAGGTCGTGCGACGAATCGAGGGCCGACCACCTGATTAGCCGTCGGTGCTCACTGCTCCGACAAGCACTTTTTCTCCCGACGAGGCCTGGGCTCCGTCGGCCTGCTCGCGCGTAACGGTAAAGGTGCGGAAGGCCTCCGGCGACACACCGGCCCAGAGCGTCACGTTCCGGCCCTCGTTGAACGTCCCGATCGGCACGAGGACGCCGGCGGCGTTTCGCAACCACGCTTCGTAGAAGCGTCCGCGGTCGAGCCTGGGAAGCCCCGAGGCATCGAGCTCGATACGCCAACCAGAGGATGTCTTGGTAAGCGTCGCCTCGCCGTTCGCCCCAGGCACGAGTTCCGTCGGGGCGAGTGCCGCTTGGAAGCGCGCGGCGGAGGTGCCGGAATTGAACACCGCCAACCCGATACCCACGGCCAGGACTGCTGTGGCTGTTGCGGCGCTGATCAGGACGAGCCGGTGCCGCACTGGCCCGCGGCGCGGACGTTCTCCAGTCGGGATGTGCGCTCGCAAGGTCTCCGGCGCCTCGACCCCCGCGGCCGCGCTCCGCGCAAACGAGACCGCGCGCTCTTGCTCCGCGAGCAGCGCGGCAAGCTCCGACGACGCCGCGACTCGTGCCTCCAGCTCGGCACGACGCTCCGGCGCCAGCGACCCGTCGGCAAGCGCAGCCAGTTCGACGATCTCCTGGTCGCTCGTTGCATCCCGTCGACGGGGTCTCATGGGCACGGCCTCACCAAAGGTAACGCCGAAGAAACACCCGCGGCGTGGCGCGGTCCCTGGCAAGTCGAAATAGCTCTCACATCCTGGAAGACACGCATTCGACCGCTCTATTCCCGGGCTCCGGAATGAACGCGCGGTTTGGGTGTCCCTAACTCCAAGACCCCACCACGTCCTCAGGAGGCCGACATGACTACAACATCATCGCACCGAAGCCCTCGGCACCGGCGTTCCGAGACGAAGGAAACGAACGTGCTCGTGGTCGCCCTGGACGCCCCGATCCCTGCTGCCTTTTCGAACGCCAACGTCTTCGTCCTGGCTCCGGCACTGAACTCGTGGCTCCGCCGCTGGGTGTCGGACGAAGACGCCGCTCGCAGCCGGGCGCAGGAACGAGTAGCCGCGTGGCTCGATCGTTTCGAACGCAGCGGCGTCAACGCACGGGGTCGCGTCGGTGACACCGATCCGCTGCAAGCGATCCAGGACGCCCTCCTGACATTCCCAGCCGACGAGATCGTCATTGCGGGCCAGTCCGAGCGATCGATCCGGCTCGCCGACGAGCTCGTAGCGCGGGCGCGTCGCCGCTTCGAGCTCCCCGTCGTCCGTGCAGAGCAGCCACTCCCAACAGCTGCGTAGCTCCGTCGCCTCGGGGCGGGAATGGACGCGCGTCATCGGTGTCTCTAGCACCAACAACGTCAACCACAACGAAAGGAAGATCATGAAGAACCGGATTCGATCCAAGAGTTCCGCAGGAAAGGCCGCGCGGCGCGCCGTCACCGCAGTGGTCGTAGCTTCCGTCATCGCCGGCGCGGCCGGAATCATGGCCGGGCAGGGGAGCGCAGCTCCCGCAGGCTACGGCGGCTACGGCGGCTATCCCTCAAAGAGCGCTAAGTTCAAAACGCCGAAGCTGAAGGACGGCGTGTTGACGATCAAGGGCACCAAGGCGAGTGACAAGATCACGCTTCGCCTGCAGGCCGACGACCCCAACGTCCTCCAGGTCGACGTCGGCGACGACGGCTCGGCGGACTTCAGCTTCGCGCGCAGCTCGATCACCAAGATCGTCATCAGGGCTCGCGCAGGCAACGATCTCGTCCGTATCGACGAGAGCAAAGGCGCATTCACCGACAGCATCCCGACGACGATCGACGGTGGTGACGGCAACGACACGATCGCCGGCGGCAAGGGCGTCGAGACCCTGTCGGGTGGGCGCGGGAATGACACGATCGACGGCAACGGTGGCAACGACCTGGCTCTGCTGGGTGCCGGCGACGACACCTTCATCTGGGATCCGGGTGACGGAAGCGACACGGTCGAAGGCCAGGCCGGTGCAGACACGATGCGCTTCAACGGTGCGAGCGGCACCGATCAGGTCGAGTTGTCGGCGAACGGACACCGCCTCAAGTTCTTCCGCGTCCAGGGCAACATCACGATGGACACGGCCGGTATTGAGCGGGTCGACTTCAACGCTCTTGGTGGCACCGACCTCGTCACCGTCGACGACCTGGCCGGAACCGACGTCAGCAGCGTGAACGTCGATCTCGCCGGCGCCCTCGGCGGAGGTACAGCCGACGGCGCGGCTGACCACGTCGTCGTCAACGCCACCAACGGCAACGACGCGATCGACGTCAGCGGCGACTCAGCGACCGTGAAGGTAAGCGGTCTCGCCGCGACAACGAGAATCCTGCACTCCGAGGTCGGGAAGGACCGGCTCGACGTCAACACCCTCGCGGGCATGGACACCGTCGGCTCCGTCGGCTTGGCCGCCGGAACGATCCAGTTCTTCGTGGACGGCTTGCTCGTCCCCTAAGGAATCTCCGCCGGAAAGAGCGCGGGGCCTCTCTCTCGGTCGGGAGAGGCCCCGCCACCCGCCCGGTCTTACAGAAAGGACTCTCATGAAACCCAAGCTCACACCTTCTATCGCCGCCGGCTGCGGCGTCGGAGCGAGCGGCTCGGGACACGCCGCATGCTCGGACCGCTTCACCGCCACGATGAACAACCTGCCGGCAACCGCCGGCTGGGCCGAAGAACCGGCTCGCGAGCTCGCCCAGCGGCAGAGCGGGACGCTCGAGGTTCTTCTCCTCTGGCATGCCCAGAACGACCTCGTCGAGCTTTCCGTCCGCGACTTGACAACCGGCCTGGGCTTTCAGACCGAGGTCGCGCCAGACCGTGCGATCGACGCCTTCTACCACCCCTACGTGTATGCACCCGAGAACGACAGCTCTGACCCGCTAGAAGGCAATGAGGCGACTAGCGGCGATGGCTAACGTCGAATGCATCGAGCGAGCCATCCGCAGGCTCGTTGCAGAGCGTCAAACGTTGCACGAACACGATGCGAGCCGCAACGAGCTCGAGTCGAACCGACTCGAGCTCGTGGGGCGACAGCAGCAGCTTTCTCGCGCGCTGATCGACCGTTACCTTGGCGGGGCCGCCCGCGAAGCCGCCTAGCATCACGCGTCCTGCCAAAGTCGTATCAACGTTCAGCGCACATGCGCGCGCCGCGCGCGACGACCAACGTCGTCTCGAGCGTTCGCACGTCGAGATCGAGAGGCCGGGGGCTAGAGACTGTGAGTGGCGAGAGCGCGGCGCATGAGAGCCTCATGAGTTCCTTCGGAACCGGCATCTTGTCCCGGCTCCGGCATGAGCTGAACGTAGCTTCCGTCTGACTGCATCTCCCAGGCGTTGCGCCGGTCGGTGAAACCGACATCGAGGATCTCCCACAACCGTGCCCGCAGCCGCCGGTTGGTGATCGGGACGGCGGCCTCGACCCGCTCAGAGAGATTGCGGTGCATCCAGTCTGCCGAGCCGATGAGAAACTCTCCCTCGAGCGGATCCGCAAAGCCTGACGCAAAGTGGAAGATGCGCGAGTGCTCCAGGAAGCGCCCGACGATCGAGCGGATGCGGATGTTCTCTGTCCATCCTGGAACGCCGGGTGCGAGACAGCAAAGACCGCGCACGATCAGGTCCACCGGGACCCCGGCTTGTGACGCCTTCGAGAGCAGCAGGCAGATCTCGGCGTCCTCCAGCTGGTTCATCTTGCACACGATCCGGGCCGGACGTCCGGCCTTGTGGTTCTCGATCTCTCGTTCGATCAGCTGATTGAACCTTGTGCGCATCTGCAACGGCGCCACGAGGAGGGTGTCGAAGGATGGCGTGCGCGAACGGCCGGTGAGGAAGTGGAACAGCGTGACGACGTCGCCCGTTATCACCGGGTCGGCCGTCAACAGTCCGACGTCCTCGTACAACCTGGCCGTGCGTGTGTGGTAGTTGCCGGTTGCGATGTGGGCGTAGCACCGCATGCCGTTTTCTTCCTTGCGCACGACCAGCGCAGCCTTGCTGTGCGTCTTGAGACCGGTCACTCCGAACATGACGTGCGCCCCGACGTTCTCCAGCTCCCGCGACCAATGGAGGTTGCGCTCCTCATCGAAGCGGGCGTTGAGCTCGATCACGCACGCGACCTGCTTGCCGGCTTCTGCTGCGCGGATCAGCGACTTCACGAACGGCGTGTCGTCGCCTACTCGGTAGACAGTCATCTTGATCGAGACCGTCAGAGGGTCGTCAGCTGCCTCCTGAATGAACCGCTCGACACTCGCGTTGAAGCTGTCGTAGGGATGGTGCAAGAGGATCTCGCCGGCTCGAATGGCAGCGAAGACATCCCCGTCCACTGCTTCGAGGCCGACCGGAGGAAGCGGCGTCCACTGCGGATAGCGCAACGGCTCGATTTCAAGTCCGGCGATCTCGAACAGCGTCGTGTAGTCGAGCAGCGCGCTCATTTCGTACACGTCCTCGGAGATGAGCGCGAACCGCTGCGTGAGCTCGGACACCATTGCGGGATCGGCGTTTGGTTGAACCTCGAGCCGCACGACGGGCTCGAACCTGCGTTGCATGACCTCCCGCTCCACCAGTGCGCGCTTGCTCACGAGATTGTCGTGCTCGTCGAGCTCGACCTCAGCGTCGCGGCAAACCCTGAACAGGCTGGCGCTCCGAATCACCATCCCTGGAAAAAGTCGCTCCGCGTTCGCAGCGATCACCTGTTCCAGGCCCACATACACACGTTCCGGCGGCTCCACACCGGCGCGCACTCGCACCCACTGCGGCAGCTCCCTGGGCACCTTGAGGCGAACGAGCACCTCCTCGCCGCTCACCGGGTCTTCGAGCCGGAACGCCCACGAGGTCGACAGGTTCGAGACGTACGGAAAGGGATGAGCCGCGTCGAGGCTGAGCGGGGTCAAGACGGGTGAGATCTCTTTGTCAAAGAGGATCGACGCCTCGTCGCGCTGTGCAACGGTGAGATCGCCCCAGTCGACGAGGTGGATTCTGTGCTCGGCGAGCTCGGGTCGGATCACATCGGTGTAGCAGGCCGCCTGTTCCGCAAGCATTGAGGTGATCGTCTCCCGCCTCCGACTGATCACGTTTCGCCGTTCCTCCGCGGCCACACTCGTGTCTTCCGTCAACGGACGAATGACCGCCATCCGTTTCATGAAGAACTCGTCGAGGTTCGAAGAGAAGATCGCCAGGAACTTGACGCGCTCCAATAACGGATTCCGTTCGTCGAGCGCCTCGCTCAGCACCCGCCGGTTGAATTCGAGCCAGCTCAGATCTCGGTCGAGCCAGGCGTGCAGCGCCAACTCGGCCGTCGTGTGCTCCGCTCGCTCCGACCGGCCCTGGTCGTCCGCCTCAATCAGGGGTCT
>Ga0070685_10002157_pt1 | contig 10142 bp, 5 predicted proteins | sample KBSS13LmetaG_FD_65651 | JGI IMG/M metagenome (GOLD analysis project Ga0070685, IMG submission 65651) | Switchgrass rhizosphere microbial communities from Kellogg Biological Station, Michigan, USA - KBS S1-3L metaG | ecosystem: Host-associated > Plants > Roots > Rhizosphere ...
CCTCGATCCCTTCGGCATCTCCGCCTTCTTCGAGCAGACCTGGTACTGGACGCCGCTCCAGCGCAACACGCAGCTACTGGCGCTGGACGGCTGGTTCCTGGTCAACCGCGTGGGGGTGGTGATGCTCTCGCTGGCGATCCTGGCCATCACCTGGCGCCTCTTCTCCTTGCGCCTGGCCGCCGGCGCGCGCCCCGCGCCCGTCGAAGCGCAGGAGCCGCGCGCGGCGGGCGCCTGCTACCGCCCGGTGCCGGTGGCCCCGGAGTCGGCGGCGGGCCGGTGGGCGGCGCTACGCGCGGCGACGCTGCGGGAGCTCCGCGCCACCGCGGCGAGCAAGCCGTTCCTGGCGCTGCTGGCGCTCTGGGTCTGCGTGGCCGCCATCACCGTCAACGACGGCACGGTGAAGGAGTACCGCACCCACATCTTCCCCACCACCGGCGCGCTGCTGGCCGAGCTCGAGATCCCGCTAATGTTCGTCGCCACGCTCATGCTGGGCTTCTTCGCGGCGGAGGTGGTATGGCGTGAGCGCATCGTGGGCGCCGACGAGATCGTGGACGCGACGCCCGCCCCGAGCGGGATCTTCTACCTGGCCAAGGGCGGCACGCTGGTTCTGCTCACCTGGCTGATGATCGGCGTGGCGATCGTCCTGGCGGCGGGCTACCAGCTGGCCAACGGCTACACGCGGCTGCAGCCGGGGGTGTACCTCTCCCAGCTCTGGTTCCTGGGCGCGCCGCTGGCGCTCTTCGTGGTGGTGGTGCTGCTGGTGCAGACGCTGAGCCCCAACCGCTTCGTGGGGATCTTCCTGGGGATGATCCTGGGGCTGGTGATGCTCAACCCAAACGACCTGGGGCTGTCGCACGGGCTGCTGCGCTTCGGCAGCCCGCCGCGCGCGCCGTTCACCGAGATGAACGGGTTCCTCGCCCCGGGGGTGTTCGCCTGGTACATGGCGTACTGGGGCGCCCTGGCCGGCGTGCTTTCGCTGCTGACTCTGGGGGCGTGGCGGCGCGGCCGCGCGCAGACGCTGTGGGACAGGCTGCGGGCGCTTCCCCACCGCTGGGGACGCCGCGGCCTGGCGGGCGCGGGCGCCTGCCTGGCGGTCTTCCTGGGGACGGGCGGCTTCATCTTCTACGACACCAACGTCCTGACCCGGTACGAGACCGACGCGCAGACCCGGGACTGGCAGGAGGCGTACGAGCGCGCCTACCGCCGCTACGAGGCGTTGCCGCAGCCCAGCGTGGTCGCGGTGAAGACGGCGGTGGAGCTGTATCCGTCTCAGCGGCGCTTCCGGGTGGCGGGGACCTATCGGCTGGAGAACCGCACGCCTCGCCCCATCGACACGGTGCTGGTCTCGGTGCGGCGGAAGCTCCGACCGGCGCGGATGGAGCTGGCCGGCGCGCGCCTGGTGCGGTACGACGAGCAGTCGGGGATGTACGTCTTCGCGCTGGGGCGGCCGCTGGCGCCGGGGGCGGCCGCGGAGCTCCGCTTCGTGATCGGGTCGCCGCGGCGCACGGTGGAGGCCACCGGGTTCAACTACGAGGTGGTCGCCAACGGCAGCTACCTCACGCGCCCGGCCGCGTTCCCGCGGCTCGGCTACGTCGCCGGCAACGAGCTGAACGACGTGTCCGAGCGGCGGGTCCGCGGGCTGGGGCCGCCGCGTGGCCCGGTGAAGCTGGAGGAGGCCGTGGCCGGCCGCGACCGCCGCGAGGAGTGGCTGACGCTGGACGCCACCGTCTCCACCTCGGCGGACCAGACCGTGATCGCACCGGGGGAGCTGGTGAGCACGTGGCGACAGGGAGGGCGCCGCTACTTCCAGTATCGCACCGCGCGTCCCACCACGCCGATGTTCGGCTTCGCCTCTGCGCGCTACCAGGTGCGCCGGGTGAGCCATCGCGGGGTGGCGGTGGAGGTGTACTTCCACCCCGGGCACGGCGCCAACGTGGACCGGATGCTGGCGACGGCCACGCGCTCGCTCGACATGTTCGGCGCGCGCTTCGGCGCCTACCCGCTCCGGCACCTGCGCATCGCGGAGCTCCCGGGACACTGGGGATTCGGGGCGTACGCGCTGCCGGGGCTGATCGTCTACCCGGAGGACCGCGGGTTCCTCACCGATTTCCGGCGCGGGGGAGACGTGGACCTGGTGACGCGGCGCGTGGCCCACGAGGTCTCGCACCAGTGGTGGGGGCACCAGCTGTACCCGGCGCAGGTGGAGGGGGGCTCGATGCTGGTGGAGACGCTGGCGAAGTACTCCGAGCTGCTGGTGCTGGAGGCCACGCGGGGCGAGGGCAGCCTCCCGCCGCTGCTGCGCTTCGAGCGGGAAAATTACGTGCTCTCGCGGATGAACATGCCGTTCCCGGAGCCGCCGCTGCTGCGGATTACGGACTGGGACTTCGTGTACTACAACAAGGGCGCCATCGTGATGGACGCGCTGCGCGACCTGATGGGCGAGGACGCGCTGGACCGGGCGCTGCGGCGCCTGCTGCGAGAGCACGGCGCGGGAAGCCGGCCCGCCAACACGACGGACCTGCTCGCCGCCCTCCACGCGGAGGCTGCGCCGGAGCACCACGCGCTGATCGACGAGTGGATCCGCGAGGTGACCTTCTACGACCTGCGGGTGGAGTCGGCCTCGACCCGGCCCCTGGGCGGTGGCCGCTGGCTCGTCACCGCGAAGATCCGCGCCGGGAAGACGATCCACCCCGGCGGACGGATCGAGGACGAGAAGGCGGCCCCGCTGGACGAGATGCTGGACGTGGCCGTGTACGCCCGCCACCCGCTCAGCACCGGCGACCGGCCGCTGTACGCCGCGAAGCAGCGGCTCCGCACCGGCCCGAACGAGGTCTCGTTCGAGGTGCGCGGCCGGCCCGGGTTCATCAGCGTCGATCCCTTCGAGCGGCGCATCGAGGTCGAGCGCGCCGACAACGTGCGGGAACTCTCGCAGGTAGCCCCTCCACGCTGAGGCGGGCCTGGTCTGGCGGCCCAATCGGATCCACTATGAATATCGCTGAACGCCAAGGCCGCCGAGTGGGATCATCGCGGGGTGCAAGCACGGTTCTCTGCGGGCTCTGCCGCGCGCTGCGAGGTGTTGTTTTCACGTCTTCACCTCTCTCCAACAGGAGTGTATCCATGCGGAAGCTGATGCTGGACGTGGACGGGCTGCGTGTCGAGCGCTTCGCCACCACGTACGAACCCCAGTTGCGCGGCATCGTCGAGGCAAACGGGGATACGGAGAACCGGACCTGCCCGCCGACGTGTCATACTTGTCCGTGCAGTGGTGTCGACTGCCCGTGAGTCAGCTCCGGACGCCCACGTGAGCCGGGGAGGAGTAGACCGGCCGAAGTGGCACCAGGGACGAGGTGGGTGACCGGCCCTACCCCCGGTGAAGGAGGTGCACCGCTGGCTTCCCGCGCTCGCGGGAAAAACGGTGCGGAAAACGCGGCGGGCGTTAGCTTCATGTTGACCAGGCGCCGCTTTCGGCGCAGCCGGGCTCGAGGGGCGCTGCGACGGACGATCCGGTCCGCCACGCTCGATCCCGGCCTACGAGCAAGGGCGCCCTTCCCTGGCGGGAGGGGATCGCCATGCAGGTACGCGTGGTCGGCCGGGTCGCGGCGCTCTGGCGCTACCCGGTCAAGTCGATGGGCGCGGAGCCGCTGGACGCGGCCGAGGTATCCTGGCACGGACTGGCGGGCGACCGGCGCTGGGCCTTCATCCGCGATGGGATGGTGCGCAGCGGGTTCCCCTGGCTCACCATCCGCGAGCTCCCGGCGATGGGGATCTACCGTCCGCGGTTCGCCGAGCCCGATCGCCCGAACGGCTCGCAGACGCTGGTCCGAACGCCGTCCGGCACAGAGCTGGACGTGGTCGATCCCGCTCTCGCGGCCGAGCTGGGGCACGGCGCGCGGGTCATCAAGCAGGATCGCGGCATCTTCGACACCCTCCCCATCTCCCTCATCACCACGCAGACCGTGGCGGGCCTCGGCGCGCTGGTCGGCGCTCGGCTCGACGTGCGGCGCTTCCGCCCCAACCTGCTGATCGAGGCGCCGGACGGCGGACCGTTTCCCGAAGACGCCTGGGTGGGATCGGTCCTGCGCTTCGGCGGGGCGCGCGTGCGGGTGGACAAGCGCGACCAGCGCTGCGTCGTGGTCGACGTCGACCCGGCCACGAGCCAGCGCGACCCGGCGGTCCTGCGCACGATCGCCCGAGAGCGAGAAGCCTGCCTGGGCGTCTACGGCTCCACCGTCCAGCCGGGCATCGTCCACACCGGCGACGAGGTCGCGCTGGAGCTTTGAGCCTCTCCGTAGCCCGGCAACGGCAATCGCTGACTGATCAGCCTTCGCCGCGGAGGACGCGCAGGAAGGCTTCGCCGTACTTCTCCAGCTTGGCGGGGCCGACGCCGGAGACGTGGAGCATCTCGTCCTCCGTCGTCGGGTGGGCGCGGGCGAGCGCGACGAGCGTCTTGTCGCCGAAGACGCAGTAGGCGGGGAGCTTCGCCTCGCGCGCGAGCTCGGAGCGGAGCTGCTTCAATCGTCCGAAGAGCTCCGCCTGCTCGGGGGTGGGGTCGGCCGGGACCTCGGCGAACGACGAGGCGCCGTTGCGAGACGAAGGACGAGCGGCGCCGGGGAGCGTGGCGCCGGAGGCATGGGCGGCGAGGAGCTCGGAGAGCGGCGCGCCGAACTTCTCCAGCAGGCGCGGGGTGACGCCGTCGACCGCGAGCAACGCTTCGGGCGTGGCGGGCTCGGCGGCGGCGACGGCGTGCATCACGTCGTCGGAGAAGACCATGAAGGCGGGGAGGTCGTGCTTGCGCGCGAGCTCCTTCCGCAGCGTGCGCAGCGCGTCGCGCAGGCGGTCGGGGCCGCCGCGGACGGTGATCTCGCCATCCGTGGACAGGTCGTAGCCGTCGGCGCGGGCGGCGCGGCGGTCGCGGCGGAACTCGGTGGGGAGGCGGCCGCGGGGCCGGCGCTCGCGCCGCGGCTGCGCGGCGGGCGGGCCGGAGGGCGCGTCGTTCAGCTCGATGCCGTGGCGCGCGGCGAGGCCGTCTTCCGCCTGCAGGCAGTTGTCGCAGGCGCCGCAGCGCTTCATCGCCGCCGAATCGCCGAAGTAGTGGAGGACGAAGCCGCGCCGGCAGTCCTTCGTGTAGGCGTAGATCTGCATCTTCTGCAGCTTGCCCAGGTCGCGGTCGCGCTTGGCGTCGAGCGCGGTCCAGTCGATCTGCAGCCGGTTGACGGGCGTCGTACGATCGATCACCCACACGCCCTCGGAACCGCCCCGCCACTCCAGGAAGCTCTCCTGCTGCAGCCGGTCGAGGAGATCCGACGCGGACTCCTGGCCCGCCGCTCGGGCGAGCTGCCGCCACTCCAGCTCCACGCCGCGGTACACCTTCTCCCCGCCGCCGGCCTTCCAGAGCGCGCGGAGGAAGTGCAGCTCGGCCTCGCGCCCCGCCAACTCGGCGGAGATGCGCTCGGGGGTGGCGAGGAGGCGCAGGCGCACGCCACCTCCCGTGGGGGCCGCCTTCGCGATCCCGTGCTGCTCCAGGATTCGCACCGCCGCGCCCACCTGCTTGTCGCTCTTCAGGAAGCGCTTGAGCTCGCGCGCGATCTGCTCGGAGGTGGTGAGGCAGATGCCGCGCGGGTCGGCGTCGCGGCGCAGGACGCGCAGCACGTTCTCCACCGCCTCGCGCTGCGGGTTGGCGACGTCGATGAAGAACTCGTGGGTGAAGCGGTCGGCGTAGGCGTGCAGCAGCACACAGTCCGACGGGCCGCCGTCGCGCCCGGCGCGCCCGGCCTCCTGGTAGTACGCCTCCAGGTTGCCGGGCATGTTGTAGTGCACCACGATGCGCACGTCGCTCTTGTCGATCCCCATCCCGAACGCGTTCGTCGCGACCACCACCCGCGAGTCGCCGCTCATGAAGCGGTCCTGGATGCGCTTGCGGTCGCGGTCCAGCAGCCCCGCGTGGTAGCCGACGCAGGGGACGCCGGAGCCGTTCAGCAGCGCGCTGAGCGCGTCGACGTTCTTGCGGGTCGACGCGTAGACGATGGACGAGCCCTCGCGCCCCTTCAGGAGCCTGAGGAGCATGCGGTCCTTCTCGCTGTCGTTCTTCGCCTTCAGCACGTGCCAGATCAGGTTGCGCCGGTCGAACCCCGTCACCAGCACGCGTGGAGTGCGCAGCCCCAGCTGGCGGACGATGTCGCGCCGCACCTCTTCCGTGGCCGTGGCCGTGAGCGCGGCGATCGGCGGGTTGCGCAGGAGCTTCCGCACCCGCCCGAGGCGAAGGTACGACGGCCGGAAGTCGTGCCCCCACTCGGAGACGCAGTGCGCCTCGTCGATCGCGAGGAGCGAGACGTCGAGCGTGGCGAGGCGGTGCTGGAAGGCGTCGGAGTCGAAGCGCTCGGGGGCGACGTAGAGGAGCTTGTAGCGCCCCTGCTCCGCGCCGTTCAGCCGTTCCGACATCTCCGCGCCGGAGAGAGAGGAGTTGATGAAGGTCGCGGGGAGGCCGACGGCCGCGAGGTTGTCGACCTGGTCCTTCATCAGCGAGATGAGGGGGGATACGACCAGGGTGACGCCCGGAAGAAGCATCGCCGGCACCTGGTAGCAGATGCTCTTGCCGCCGCCCGTCGGCATCACGATCAGCGCATCGCCGCCGGAGAGGACGTTGCGCACGGCGGCGTCCTGCCCGGGACGGAAGTCCGGGTAGCCCCAGAAGCGGGAAAGCACCTCGCGCGCCGCGTCGAGCGACACCTCAATCTGATCGATAATGGACATAGAGTACAATCTACATCCTGCCGCCGGGCGCGCCAAGAGGCCACGAAGCGCATCTCCTCCGCGCTCCGTGGCCCCTGCGTCGCCGGGCGGTTGAAACCGCTGCAACAACTGCCCGAAGTCCGCCTGCGCGGACTCGCGGCCGAACCCATGCGGCGCACCACCGGGCGTTGCTCGGCCGAGGTAACGAGACTTCGCGCGGCGGCGCGGCAGCTTCCTCACGCAGAGACGCGGAGACGCAGAGAGGGAACGGCGGCTCTCTCTGCGTCTCCACGGCTCTGCGTGAGACCCGCTGATTGTCCCTAGCGCGTCATCCCGCGGACTTCCTGGAGGCCACGCGGGTCCCAGGTGGGCCGCTGCGGCGCGTTCGCGACGTCCCACGCGACGTAGAACGCCATCCGCGCGATGCGGGTGAGCTTGTCGAAGTCGATCTTGCTCACCTCGTCGCTCGGGCGGTGGTAGTCCGGGTGCACCCCGCTGAAGAAGAAGATCGCGGGGACCTCCTTGCGCGCGAAGTTGAAGTGGTCCGAGCGGAAGAAGAAGCGCTCCTGCGGCCAGATGTCGTCCGCCAGCGTGAGGTGCAGGTCGGGGTGGGCGCGCTGCACCGCGTTGGCCGTGGCGCCCAGCGACGAATAGGTCTTGCCGATCACCACCACGCTGTCGGCGTTGTTGCGGCCGATCATGTCGATGTTGATGTCCGCCACGATGCGGTCCAGCGGGATCGTCGGATGGTCCGAGAACCACTCCGAGCCGATCAGCCCCTTCTCCTCGCCCGAGACGTGGAGGATCACGATGGACCGCTTCGGCCGGGTCGGCATCGACGCGAAGGCCCGCGCCACCTCCAGGATCCCGGTCGTCCCGCTGCCGTCGTCATCCGCGCCGTTGTAGATGGAGTCGCCGTTCACCGGCGCCCCGACGCCCACGTGGTCCATGTGGGCGGAGAGCACCACGTACTCGTTGCGGAGCGCGGGGTCGCTGCCGGGGAGGATGGCGATCACGTTGGGCGCCCGCGCCTGGTCGACCTCCTGCATCGGCAGTGCGGCGCTGGCGGTGAGGCCGGCGAGCGGCACCGGCGCGAACCCCGGCGCCGCGCCGCCCTGCCACTGCTGCGCCAGGTCCATCCCCGCCGCGCGGAAGACGCGCCCCGCGGCCTCCTGCGTGAGCAGGAACTGCGGGTAGGCGAGGGTGGCGCCCAGCGAGCGCGAGGGCCGCTCGGCGAGCGCGGCGTACTTCGCCACCGAGTCCGCCGTCCACGGCGCGTCGAGGACGAGGACGACGGCGGAGGCGCCCGCCCGCCGCGCGGCGTTGCGGATGCGGTTGCGCTCCAGCCGCCAGTCGCGGTTCCCCGGCCCCGGGAGCGCGGCCACGGCGATGCGCCCCTGCAGCGACCCCGCCCCCATCGCCGCGTCCGCCGCCCGGCCGACGTAGACGAGGGGTGCGGAGAGCTCCGCGGAGGTGCCGCCGGCGGTGAAGAAGTCGCGCCCCGCGGCGAGCTCGACGGGACCGGTGCCGCCCTGCACCTGGAGCCGCGCGGCGCTCGCGTTCAGGCGGCGCAGCGGGTAGGGATACCACTGGTAGAAGGTCCCCCCCTCGCCCCCCGCCTGGAACCCCATCGCCCGGTAGTTGGAGACCAGGTACGAGGCGACGATGTTCAGCTCGGGGCTGGGCGTGTCGCGCCCGCGCATGAAGTCCGACGAGATGAACTCCAGCCGCGCGCGGGCGTCGTCGATGGTGATGACGTTCGCCGCGGCGGCGACCGCCGCGGGGACTGCCGCGGCGCGCGGCGCCTGGGCCAACGCGGGCGCCGCGCCGGCGACGAGCGCCAGCGCGGCGGAGAGGACGGTGGTGCGTGCGGTCATGGGCGAGCGACTCCTCGTTGGGTGGGGCGGGCCGCTCGGCCCGCCGGCTACCCCCGCGGGGAGACGACCCGGGGCCGCTCCGACGGGGCTGAACGTCCGGAACTTCCTCCCCCGTCGCGCGACGGCGGCGCGGAGCGGGGCTCCGCGCGCGGCTGCGACCTGGGCTCCGACCGGGGCTCGGCGCGCTGCTGCGGCGCCGGCTCGCGGCGGGGCTGCTCCACGCGCGGCTCGCGGCTCGGCGACTCGCGCCGCGGCTCGGCGGAGCGCCCGGTGGAACGCGGCTCCGAGCGCTCGCGCTGCCCCGTCACCCGCACCGGCTCCGACTCGGGCGGGCGGCGTTCCAGCGTGGGCCGCTGGCGCGTGGGCGGCCGCACGGCCGATCCCCCGCTCCCGCCCTCCTGGTCCCGGTCCCTCCCGCGGATGCTGGCGTCGTCGCCCGAGCGGGGCCGGGGCGGCGGCGCGTCGGCCGAGCGCACGAAGGGGCGGCGGTTGGGCGAGCCGATCGTGCGGCCGGAGCCGGAGCCGGAAGTGCCGTCCTTGTACCCGTGCTGCGGGTCGTTGCGGCGCCCGTCGCGCCCGTCGTTCCCGTAGCGGCGGCCGTAGTAGTTGTCGGTGTACCAGCGGCGGTAGTAGCGCGACCGGTCTCCGCGGTAGTAGCGGGTGTCATAATAGTACGGAGCCTGCACCAGCAACACCCGCACCCGGTCGCACCCGTCGTAGTACGAGCTGCGGCTGGTGTACCAGGGGCCGTAGCTCTCGTAGCAGGCGTAGCGCGGGTAGCGGTAGCGCTGGCTCCCCACGTGGTAGGTGTACCAGTCCACCGCGCCGTAGCCGTCGTCGTAGTCGGGGATCAGCTCCCGCGCCAGGCGCTCCATGGCGTGGAAGGGGTCGCCTACCACGTTCAGGTTCGGGTCCCACGAACTGGTGCGGCGATAGTAGTAGTCGCGCACGCTGCGCAGGTCGAGCGGCTCGTCCGAGGCCACGGCGAGCACGTAGCCGATGCCGTATCCCGAGCCGATGCGCAGCCCGCGCACCCCGCCGCGCGAGGAGACGGCGTACTGGGCACCGCCGCGCATGTAGCCGTCGCCGTCGTAGGCGCTCGGCCAGAGGAACTCCACGTCGCCGTCGGGGGTGATGTGGACCACCGCCACGTAGGCGTCCTGCGTGGCGCGCACCAGCACGCGCGTGACCTCGCCCGGGCGGAAGAGGTCGCGCTGGTTCTCGAGCGACACGCGCACGCCCAGGCGCTGCTGGCGGTAGCCGTCGTCGCGGTCGTAGCCGTCGTCGTCATCGTCGTAGTAGCCGGGGCCGCTCCGGTCGGGGAGGACGTCGGAGCGGTAGGGGCCGCCGTCCTGGGCGCGGGCGGCCGCGGGGCCGGCGAGCGCGTGCACGCCGCCGGCGAGCAGGAGCAGGGCGGCGACAGTCGGGATACGCATCGGGTTCATCTCCGGGTGGGGCAGGAAGCTGCAGGGTGAGGCAGCAAGCCGCGTTCCGGGCGTGGCCGATCCGGTAACCGAATGCGGCGATTGCGGTTGG
>Ga0070685_10002159_pt1 | contig 10141 bp, 9 predicted proteins | sample KBSS13LmetaG_FD_65651 | JGI IMG/M metagenome (GOLD analysis project Ga0070685, IMG submission 65651) | Switchgrass rhizosphere microbial communities from Kellogg Biological Station, Michigan, USA - KBS S1-3L metaG | ecosystem: Host-associated > Plants > Roots > Rhizosphere ...
CCAGTGCTGTCGGCTGGCGCGTAGACGTAGGTGTGCTCAAATCCTTGGTTTCACGCTAGTCGCCATCGACACGGGCGAACTCCTGCTCGCGTGAGTTTCTTAGGAGTCTCTCAGGATGACATCTCTCTCTCTCTGGCACAACGGTTCTCGAGAGACGGTATCATCGCGCCGTCAAACGCCGGAGTTCGACTGCGAACGGGAAGTTTCTCTGCTTCCTCTGGTTCCTCCGTCTGAGACCTCCTGCCGGCGGAACGTCCAAGCCAGGGAGCCGACGGGCCGCAAGACAGGTGATTGGCGCCGCCGGTGGCACGCGGCTAGCTTCGCCGGTCACCCTCACCTCTCGACGTACAGGGAACCCGATGCCGCGCCGCCTCTTCCTCGCGACCGTCTTCGCCGCGTGCGCGGCCGCGCCCGCCGCCGCGCAGGCGCCCGCGCCGAAGCTGCTGGTGTTCATCACCGTCGACCAGATGCGGCCGGACTACTTCACCCGCTGGCCGGGGCAGCTCACCGGCGGGCTGGCGCGGCTCTGGAACGGCGGCGCGGTGTTCACCAACGCGCACCAGGACCACGCCATCACCGAGACGGCGCCGGGGCATGCCTCCACCATGTCGGGGCGCTTCCCGCGGAGTACCGGCATCGTCACCAACCTGACCGGCGTGGCCGATCCGCAGGCGCGGCTGGTCGGGGCCGAGGGCGTCGGCGCGTCGCCCTTCCGCTTCCGCGGGAGCGTGCTCACCGACTGGCTGCGCGTGAAGGACCCGCGCACGCGCGCCCTCTCGGTCTCGCGCAAGGACCGCGGGGCAATCCTCCCCCTGGGCCGCGCGCACCAGACGGTGCTCTGGTACGGGCTGAACGGCACCTTCACCACCAGCAGCTACTACGCCGACACCCTCCCGGCCTGGGTGCAGCGCTTCAACGCCCGCCGCCTCCCGCAGGGGTACGCCGGCCGCGCGTGGACCCTCCTCCTCCCCGAGTCCGCCTACCCCGAGCGCGATAGCGTGCCGGTGGAGAGCGGGGGGATCGGGTTCACCTTCCCCCACGTGGTGCCGGCGGACCCGGCGGCGGCCGCGCGGACGTTCGCCGAGTACCCCTTCATGGACGAGCTGACGCTGGCGGCGGCGCTGCAGGGGCTGCGGGAGATGGAGCTGGGGACGGGCCCGGCGACCGACGTGCTCGCCATCTCCCTCTCCACCACCGACGCGGTGGGGCACCGCTACGGCCCCGACTCGCGCGAGATCCACGACCAGGTGCTGCGGCTGGACCGCGCGCTCGGCGCCTTCTTCGACTCGCTCTACGCCGTGCGCGACCCGGCCACGGTGATCGTGGCGCTCACCGCGGACCACGGCGTCTCTCCCTATCCCGAAGTCGCCGACCCGGCTCACGCCGCCGCGATGCACGTGAGCGACGCCACGCTGCGCGCCTGGGGGTGGGAGGCGGCCGCGCGCTACGGCGTCGACACCTCCGCCGTGCGGCTGGACGACAGCGGGCTCCTGCAGCTCGACTCCGCCGTCTTCGCCCGCGCGGGGCGCGACCCGCGGGCGTTCGCGCGCGAGCTGGTGGCGCACGCCGCCACCGTCCCCGGCGTCCTGCGCGCGGACCTGGTCTCCGATCTCCCCCGCGGCGACACGGTGAACGACGCCATCACACGCCGGTGGCTGCACATGCTCCCGCGCGACCTGCCGTACTACGCGACCTTCACGCTGCGCCCCGGCTACGCGTGGGGGAACCGTCCCTACGCCGAGCACGGCTCGCCGCACGACAGCGACTCGCACGTGCCCATCCTCTTCTACGGCGCCCCCTTCCGCCCCGGGATGAACGCGGAGTTCGCCCGCACCGTCGACATCGCCCCCACCCTCGCCCGCGCCCTCGGCGTCTCTCCCACCGAGCCGCTCGACGGCCACGTCCTCACCGCCGCCTTCCGGTGAGGAAGCCGAAACGGGCCATGGGTCGCCATCCGATATCGTCCGGGTGGCGCATATCTGCCGAATCGGGGACAAGGTAGACACGCGCCGCTAGATTTTCCTGACCCGGGCCAGGAGGCGCGAGATGGAATGGATCACGGTCGAGAGGATTGCCGGAGAGCTGGGGATGGTTTTCCCGGACGAGCTGGTCGAGCGGCAGAAACTCGCGGAGGGCGACACGCTCCGTGTCGTGGAGCGGGAAGACGGCCTCTTTCTCGCGCCCTGCGACCCGAAGCTCGGCAAGGTGATGGAGGCGTACGGAAACCTCGCCATGCGCTATCGGGGCACGCTGCGCGCTCTGGCGGAGTAAGCCGCTGTTGGGGAGTGCGGCTCTCCCGCGCCGATCGGCTGTCAGGTCCCTACGACCGAGGATGTACGATGAGTGTGCGGCAAGGCGATGGCTCGCCCGATGGCTCTTTCAGCGAGGAAAGGGAGCGCCTGAAGAGCCGGCCCTCACCCCCTCCGATCCCGTGTTCGACGAGGGCACCACGATCTATCACCGCGGTGCAGGGAAGTACCGGAATGCGCTTCGAGAGCTGGCGAAGTGATGGATGCGAGCAGGAACTCGCGGCGTGGCTCCGCGAACGGATCGAGCCCCTCGTTCCCTGACAGGCCTGTGACCTTCCTCCCTGTGGATGTACTCTCCGAGTTGCTGCCACCCCGGGGCTACGTCTCTCCGGACGAGATGCGTCCCCCCGGTGGCCGCTCAGGGGCGGATTCGGATGCGCCGCCGACGCCATCGGGCACCGCCGCGCAGACCGATGGGCGCACGCTTGTCTCCCGAGCCGTAAGTCAGGCGCTCTCCGGCTCTTACCCCGCTGCGCTGGCGTCGCTGGACGAAGCCGGGCGCGCGCTGGAGCCCGGGGATTCCGCAGCCCGCCTGCTGGTCCTGCTGAACCGCGCACAGGCGCTGCTGGAGACGGGCGACCTCGCCGCCGCGGGCGAGTCCGCAGCCGAGGCGCTGCGCCTCGCGCGGCGGGAGCGGGTGGAGCGCTGGATCGCGCTCGCGGGCCTCTCCGCCGCGCTCGTGCACCTCGCCCGCGGCCGCCGCGGCGAGGCGCGCAACCGCCTGGGCGACGCCGTCCGCCAGCTTGCCCGCGACGGCGACGCGCTGCGCCAGATCCAGTGCCACTACCTCCTCGGCGAGATCGCCTACCTCGCCGAAGACCCGATCCGCGCCGGCTCCCACTACCGCGACGCGCTCGGCGTCGCCCGCGCGACGCGCGAACAGGAGTGGATCGACCTCCTCACCCTCCGCTTCGAGCACCGCTAAACGCACCTCACCGCAGAGACGCGGAGACGCAGGGAGAGCCGCCGTGCCTCTCTGCGCCTCCGCGCCTCCGCGTGAGATGATTTCGTAAAGTTTGGGTATGCATGGAGGCACGAATTACGCTGTCCATTTATTTGTCCACTCTTGCCGCCTGGACGTGAACATCGCGCGATACACAAACGTTGTCTTGACGGATCGGGTGTCCATAATTACGATCCGACCAGTCGCTTATGCGGCGGGAAAAGAGACGCAGTTGATCACCCCCGGCATGAGCATCGACGGCGAGCCCCCGCGCCCGCTCCCCCAACCGGAGCGCCTTTCACACCACGAACGCAGGAGGACTCCGATGCGCCGACGCCTCAACCTGCTCGCCCTGGCCGTGATCGCGGGCGGGGGTGCCCTGCTCGCCACCCCCGCCCCCGCGCGGGCGACGTACTACGACGCACGCAAGGTCTTCGAGTCGTGCTGCACGGCCACGGACAACTTCGGGCACGTCATCTACCGCTGCTGCTGGTACACGGGGTGTGCCGTGACGTCGGCGGGATGCACGAAGCTGTGACCGCCGTGGCCGATTCCACCGACTTCCTACACTCTCGCCGGAGAGGGACCATGAACCGTCACCTGAACCTCCTGGCCGCCGCCGTCATCCTGGGCGGCGCCTCGCTCCTGGCGCAGCCGCGGCCGGCGCACGCCACCTACTACGACCCGTTCCGCCGGGCGGCCGAGACCGTGACCTACTGCTGCACCACCGGGGACTCGGCGCGCTGCTGCTCGAACGTCGGGTGCATGACCCGTGAGGGCGTCTGCCTGGTGATGCGGTGATCCGCGGGAGGCGGGGCGGCCCCGCTCCGTCCCGCCTCCACAACCACCTTCACTCACACGCTTCCATGTCACATCGACCCATGCGCCGCTCCGGCAGACGCGCCGGACGCACCCTCCTCGCCCTGGCGGCGGCGCTCGCCGCCTGCGGCGGCCACGATTCGTCCGGCACCGTGCTCCGGGGCGTCTACCACCCCGTGCGCGTGGCGAACACCCCGTCCAGCGCCGACCTCATGGGCGTGAACGCGCTGGACGTCGACTCGCGCGGCAACGTCTACGTGGCCGACCGCTCCAGCCAGCTCGTGGTGTTCTCGCCCGCCGGCGCGGTGATCCGCAAGCTGGGGCGCAAGGGCCAGGGGCCGGGCGAGTTCGACTGGCTGCAGAGCGTGCACGTGCTTCCCGGCGACAGCGTGTACGCCTTCGACTCGGGGCTGTCGCGCGTCACCGTCTTCGGCCCGGGCTCCGACCGCGCGGCCTACTCGGTGAACGTCGGCACCAGCGCGATGCTCTTCCCCTACTGGGTGCACCCGGCGGGCTCCACGCGCAGCATCTTCGCCGCCTACCGCGCCGCCTTCGGCGAGGGCGACGGGCGCGGCGCGCGCGGGCACCGCCGGGAAGTGCTCCGCATCCTCAACCCCGACGGCTCCGTGCAGCGCGACTCGGTGCTCTCGATGAACGAGTCCGAGATGCTCTTCCTGCACGGCCAGGTGGAAGGGGTCACCTACAACCCGTTCGGCCGGCAGCCGGTGTTCGCCGCGGGCGGCGGCGACCACGTCTACGCGGCGTGGACGGGCGCGCTGGACGTCGGCGTGTACGCGCCGGACGGGCGGCGCGTGGCCACCATCCGCCCGGCGGTCGCGGCCACGCCGCGGCCCATCACCGCGCGCGACCGCGACAGCGTGGTGGCCGCGCTCGGCCGCACGGTGCCGCCCGCCGAGGTGCGCCGCGCCTTCGCGGAGATCGGGAGCGACAGCTGGCCGCTCTTCCGCGAGATGGTGGTGGACGACGCCGGCCGCGTGTGGCTGGGTCTGCTCGGGCGCCACGGCGAGCCGGTGCACTGGACCGCCTTCGATGCCTCGGGCGCGCGCGTGGCCTCGATGGACCTGCCCGAGAACGTGTCGCTGCGCGTGCTGCGCGGGAGCCGGGCCTACGGCGTGGAGCTCGACGCCGACGACGTGCCCCGCGTGGTGATCTACGACCTCGAGCCGGTGGCCCCGCGGCCGGGGAGGGAAGGATGATGCGCGGCCTCTATTCCGACCTGCTCACCGGCACGCTGGTGGCCTGCGCGCTGGTGGTCACCGCCGCGGTGGTGCGGCGCGAGGTCTCCGCGCCGGCCGCGGCGCAGGGCCCCGACATGAAGCCGCGCGCGGTCGACAACTGGGCGCAGCTCGTCTCCGCCGGCCAGTGGCTGGGGCGCAGCGACGCGCCGGTGCGCATCGTGGAGTTCTCGGACTTCCAGTGCCCCTTCTGCGCGCGCACGCACCCCGTGCTCGACGCCGTGCGGCGGCGGCACCCCGACCGCGTGGCCGTGCTCTACCGCCATTTCCCGCTCGACGCCATCCACCCCCACGCGCGCCCGGCCGCCGCCGCCTCGGAGTGCGCGGGCGAGCAGGGGCGCTTCGGCGAGTTCGCGGCGCTGCTCTTCGCCCAGCAGGACTCGCTGGGCACCAAGCCTTGGGCGCGCTTCGCGGCGGAGGCGGGGGTGGGCGATCCCATGGCCTTCGACCGCTGCGTGCGCGACGCGCACACCCTGGCGGCGGTGGACCGTGACGCGAAGGTGGGCGCCGCCACGCGCATCGAGGTCACGCCCACGCTGGTGATCAACGGCGTGCTCCGCCCCGGCGCCGTCACCGAGGCCGAGCTGGATTCCCTCGTGGCGCGCGCGAGGTGAGGAGATGGCGCCCGCCGCGGACCCGAAGGTGCCGGCCGCCATCACCCGGCGCGAGTTCGTCGCGCGGAGCGCCTTTGCGGCCGCGGCGCTGGCCACAGGCTGCGGGCGGGGCGCGTCCGCCCGGGTGATCGTCGCCGGCGCGGGGCTGGCGGGGCTCGCGGCGGCGTACGATCTGGCGCGGCTGGGCCACGACGTGACCGTGCTGGAAGCGCGCGACCGTCCCGGGGGGCGGGTGCTCACGCTCCGCGACGGCTTCGACGGCGGGGTGCACGTGGAGGCCGGGGCGGTCTTCGTCCCCGGGAACCACCACCACACGCTGGGCTACGCGCGCGAGCTGGGCGTCGCGCTGGTGCCGGCGGGTGCCCGCACGCGCGGCGGAGCGGGGGCGCGCTGCTTCGTCCGCGGCCGCCCGGTGCAGGTGCGCCCCGGGGAGCCGGTGCGCTGGCCGATGCCGCTGTCGCCGGAGGAGGAGGGGCTGGCGCCCCACGCCCTGCGCGCGCGCTACCTGGATCCCGTGCTGGCGGAGATCGGCGACCCGCGCCACCCGTCGTGGCCCGGCCCGGCGGCGCTGCGCTACGACGGGCTGACGCTCGCCGCGCTGCTGCGGGCGCGCGGCGCGTCGGCGGGCGCGGTGGAGGCGATCCGGCTGGGGTACCTGGACGAGTGGGGCGACGGGGTGGATGCCTGCTCGGCGCTGTCGCTGCTGCGCGACCTGGCGCAGCAGGGCCCGGGCGGCGCGGTGTACCTGGTGGAGGGCGGCACCGACCGCCTCCCCTACGCCTTCGCGGCGCGGCTGGGAGAGCGGATCCGCTACGGCGCGGAGGTCACGGGGATCCACCGGGACGGCGGCGGAGTCCGCGTCGGGTTCGGCTGGCGCAGGCGGCTCCAGGCGCTGGAGGCGGACTACCTGGTCTGCGCGCTCCCCTTCCCCACGCTGCGCACGGTGCGCGTGACGCCGCCCTTCTCCGCCGGGAAGCGGCGGGCGGTGGAGGGGCTGCGGGCCACCTCCGTCAGCCGCGTGTACCTCCAGCTCCGCGAGCGCTGCTGGGATCCCGGCGAGACGGCGGTGCCCACCGACCTGCCGGTGATGCACCTGGGCGACGCCACCGCGGGGCAGCCCGGCCCGCGCGCGGTGCTGGAGGCGTTCGTCACCGGGCCCAGCGCGCGCCGGATCGCGGCGATGGCGCCGGAGGCGCGGGTGGCGTTCGCGCGGGAGCAGGCGGAGCGCGTGCACCCGGGGCTCGCGCGGGCGTTCGAGCGCGGCGCGTCGTACTGCTGGGACGCGGATCCGTGGGCGCAGGGAGACTACGCCTGGTTCGCGCCCGGCGAGCTGGGCGCCTTCCTCCCGCACCTGGCGCGGCCGGAGGGGCGGGTGCACTTCGCGGGCGACCACACCTCGTCGCTCCCCGGGTGGATGCAGGGCGCGCTGGGCTCCGGGCGCCGTGCCGCGGAGGAGGTGCACGCCGCTGCGACCGCCGGCTGATGCATTCCATTCGACCGCCCAGCCTCTCCGCGGCTCTCTGCGTCCGTGCGTGAGATGCTGGGGCTGGGCGTCCGCTTCAGGACGTTCGGTGGGGAGACAACCGTGCGCGCGTCTTCTCGCATCTTACACCTGTGCGCGATGCGATTTCGTGCCCGGCCGCGGTGGCGGGGGCGACGCGGCGTCGCTCCTTACGATCTCCCCCCGGTGTTCCTGGCACTCCGTGCACCTTCGCGGACGGCCGGCGGCGGGTGGCGGAGAGATGCATACGTTTCGCGCACCGTTGTGTGGATTGTCGCGCAAGGGTAGCTTGGAAGTGGCCGCGGCGCCGTTGAACGACCGCACCCAATCCCCCCATGAGCCCCATCTTCCGCAAATCGCTGGTCGGCGTCGGCATCCTGGCGCTCGCGATCGCCGCGTCCGTGGGCGTCTACGGGCGCATCCGCGCGTCGCAGGGCGAACAGGGCGCGGAGGACGAGCTCTCCGGCGGGCCGCGCCCGCGCACCTCCGCCAGCGGGAGCTTCCGCACCGACGTGGCGATCCCGGTGAAGGGGGTGCCCGCCGTCCGCCAGCCGCTGGTGGTGTCGGTGACGGCCGCGGGGCAGGCGGAGGGGTGGAAGAAGACGGTGGTGGTGGCCCAGGTGGCGGGGCGCGTGGCCTCGCTCCCCCTGCACGAGAACGACGCGGTGGGCGCCGGGCAGCTCCTGGCCGGGATCGACGCCGCCGAGTACGGGCTGGCGGTGGAGGAGGCGCAGGCCAACCTGCGGCAGGCGCAGGCGGCCTACCGCGAGGCCACGCTGCTGGACGAGGAGATCGCCGACCCCCGCGTGCGCGCCGACCGCGCCGCCTTCGCGCGCTCCAAGACCGGCGTCGACGCCGCCGAGGTGCGGCTGCGCAAGGCCCAGCTCGACCTCTCCCGCACCCGCATCGCCGCGCCCTTCGCGGGGCGGGTGGCGTCGCTCAAGGTGGTGCCCGGGCAGTGGGTGCGCGCGGGCGACGAGCTGATGACCATCGTGGCGCTCGACCCCATCAAGGTCGAGGTGCAGGTGCTGGAGAGCGAGGTGGGCTTCCTGGCGCCGGGGCGGCGGGCGCGGGTGAGCTTCGCCGCCTTCCCGCAGCCCTTCGCCGGCACCGTGCAGACCATCAACCCGGTGGTGGACGGCGGCACCCGCACCGCGCGGGTGACGGTGATCGTTCCCAACCCCGGCGGGCGCATCCTTCCCGGGATGTACGCGCGCGTGGCGCTCGAGGCGCAGCGCTTCGACGACCGCGTGCTGGTGCCCCGCTCGGCCATCCTGGAGCGCGACCGGCGCACCATGCTCTTCGTGTTCGAGCCGGGGAGCGGCGGCGACGACAGCGGGCTGGCCAAGTGGCGCTACGTGACCACGGGGCTGCAGAACGACTCGCTGGTCGAGATCGTTGCCAACACCGAGACCGACAGCGTGAAGCCCGGCGAGGTGGTGCTCACCGAGGGGCACTACACGCTGATCCACGACGCCCGCATCCGGCTGGTGCAGGCGCTCGCCGACTCCGCGGGCGGCGACGCCCCGCAGCCGTAGCCGCGTCCCGCGGGCCGCGGCCGACCTCCGCAGCACTCCGGCATGTCCCTCCCCAAGCTCGCGATCCAGCGGCCGGTGGCGGTCGCCATGTTCTTCCTGGGGATCGTGTTCCTGGGGGTGCTGTCGTTCGTGCGCCTCCCCATCGACCTCCTTCCCGACGTCGCCTACCCCCGGCTGGTGGTCTACACCACCGACCCGAGCGCCGCCCCCGCCGAGGTGGAGCGCTTCATCACCGAGCCGGTGGAGCAGGCGGTCAGCACCGTGCCCGGCGTGCAGAAGGTGGAGAGCGTGACCCGCGAGGGGTACTCGCTGGTCTCCGCGCGCTTCGCCTGGGGCACGGACATGGACTTCGCCGCGCTGAACACGCGCGAGAAGCTCGACAACCTCCGCGACGCCCTCCCCGAGCTGGCGGCGCGGCCGGTCGTGCTGCGCACCGACCCCCGCAGCGAGCCGATCCTGGCGGTGAGCGTGGCCGGCGCGCGCGACCTGCCGCAGCTCAAGGAGCTGGCCGAGGCGGTGTTCAGGCGCCGGCTGGAGCAGATCGACGGGGTGGCGCAGGCGTCGGTCACCGGCGGGATGGAGCGCGAGATCCACGTCGAAGTGGACCCGGGAGTCCTGGAGGCCCACGGGCTCTCCATCGGCGACGTGTCGCAGGCGCTGGCGGACGCGAACGCCAGCGCGCCGGGCGGGAGCATCCGCCGCGGCCGCTACCGCTACTCGCTGCGCACCCTGGGCGAGCTGCAGAGCGTCGCCGACATCGCGGAGGTCCCGGTGCGGCGCCAGGGCGGCGCGAGCGGGTCCGGCGCGGGGACGGGGACGGGAGTTTCCGGCGCGCCGGGTGCGTCGGGAACGGCGGGGGCGGGGGATGCGCCGCTCGCGGGGCAGCTCCTGGTGCGCGACGTGGCGCGGGTGGAAGACGGCTTCCGCGAGCGCGAGTCCATCGCCCGCTACAACGGGCGCGACGCGGTGGGGCTGCTGGTGTTCAAGAACGCCGGCGCCAACACCGTCGGCGTGACGGAAGAGGTGGAGAAGGTGCTGGCGCAGCTCCGCCGCGAGTACCCCCAGGTGCGGCTGGAGGTGGCCACCAGCCAGGCCGGCTTCATCTCCGACGCGCTTTCGAACGTGGTGCAGGAGGTGGTGCTGGGCGGCATCCTCGCCTTC
>Ga0070685_10002160_pt1 | contig 10139 bp, 7 predicted proteins | sample KBSS13LmetaG_FD_65651 | JGI IMG/M metagenome (GOLD analysis project Ga0070685, IMG submission 65651) | Switchgrass rhizosphere microbial communities from Kellogg Biological Station, Michigan, USA - KBS S1-3L metaG | ecosystem: Host-associated > Plants > Roots > Rhizosphere ...
GGAACCCGAGCCCGGCACCTGCACCATCTTGAGTGTGGTCAGTGCGGTTTTCGTGGTGATCGACGCAACACTGGCGCCCGTGCTGTCGACCAGTGTTGTCTGGCCGGTGCTGAAATCCGCCGCGTAGATCGTGCCTTGGAATGAGCAGGGGTCGGAGGTTGGGACGAGGCTTCCCCAAGCGATTTCAAACTGGCCCGCAGCGGCCTCGGGATCGATCACGATGCGTTCGGTCGCGCCGCCGGCGGTCTTGCCCTGCAAATCGTAGTACCAGCCTGCATCGTTGTCGCCGAGCGCAGTGATGCCCGTCGTCAGATTCGTCACCGCGCTCAACGAGCTGCGCGTGAGCGGCAGCGAGGTGGTGCTCATCACCGAGGCTGTGCCGTCGCGCAGGGCGTACATGGTCTGCTGCTGCGTGTCAGAGAGATCGCTCGTATCGAGGAACTTGCCCGTGCCGACGAAGACCCAGCGGCGCGTGTCTAGGCCCGTGGAGTTGATGTCAAGCTCGATGCGCGGCGCGGTAGTGATCGGTTGTGGGTTTTTCGACTTGTCTTGAAGCTGCGCGAGCTTCACGGGGGTCGGGTATTTGCCGCTACCCGTGCCGGACAGGTCGAAGCGCCACACGTTGCCGAGCAGATCGCCGGCGTAGACCTGCTCGATCGTGTTGTCGGACAGGTCGCGCGTGTACGCGGTCGCGCGGCCGAGGCCGCTCGGCGTCGTTGTGTCGCCGGCACCTGTGTCGAGCGTTTCAAGCAACGCACCGGTTTCAGCGTTGACCACGTAGAGATGACCCTTGCCCGTCTGCGAGCCGACGTTGTTGTTGTAGCCGGAGGTGATGAGCACAACCCAGCCGTACTTGCGCGTCTTCACGATGAGCGGGCGGCCGAAGGTGAAGCCCATATCGTTGTCGGTGAACTCCCACAGCACCTGCTTTTTGATCTGCGCCTCGCCCGCGGCGCTGCTCGTCGTGTCGAGGGCGGGCGGGGCGCTGGTGATGTCGAGTGCGTAGATGCCCTTGCCACCCTTGCCCAGTCCGCCGACCACGAGGGTATGCCAGTCGGGCGAGCCGGCCGTGCTCGATCCGGTCCAGCCGAAGTCGACGTCGGCCACCTGCGGTGTCTGGTCGACGTAGAAATGATGGGCGTACGGATTCGTCGTCACGCCATTGAGGTTGGCGAGCGCAGCCATGCCGTCAACCGTTGGCGTGCCGCTCGGTCCGGCGATGACGAAGCTCGGCACGTAGGCGAACAGCTCGTTGCCGCCGCCGGCCACTGGGTTGGTCTTCGTGCCAGCGGAGAAGTCCGCGGCGAATGCGTGCAGCATGCCGTCGTTCGCGGCGACATAGATAATCGGTTTGCGGTTCTGCACGCTGGTCTTGAAGGCCGAGTAGCCGGGATTGCCGGTGTCCGTGTAGGTCGGCGACATGGCTCCCTGTACGAGCACTGCGTCGGAGTCGACGATGTCGCCGAGGATATGCCGGCGCGCGCGGAACTTGGTGCCTTCGTTGGACTTGTCGCCGCGCAGATAATTGAGCAACGTCGGATCGTTATTCATCGTCGACTTCGCGGAGGCGATGTTGCCGTAGCGGAACGGGACGCCGACAGTGCCGTTCCAGGTGACGATGCGGCGGCCCGTGTCCCAGCCTGCCGGCGTACCGGATGTATTCGGCGCCTGAGTGAGGATGTCGAGCTGCGACGATGCTGTCCACAGCGGATTCTTGCTGCAGGATCCGGGCGTTACCGTTCCCGTCGACGGGTCGACGGTGGCGATGTAGCCACAGACATCGCCGGTCCAATCGCCCGGTGTGTAGCTGGTGGTGTACAGCGGGAAGCCGGTGGCACTGGTCGGAGGGTTGTATACCGTCGACACTGGATTAAGCACGCGCGCGGCCGAAAGGCCCGGGCCCGAGGCGCTCAGGATTTTCTTCGAGGACACACGGCTGAAGATCTGCGCAAGTCCGGACTGGATCAGGTCCGGCCGGTTGCCCAGGAAGTAGTTGTCCGGATGGTAATCCTTGGTCGTGACCGAACTCGAATTGGTGTGCCAGGTCAGCGGGCTAGCGGGTTTGCCGTCGTTGTTGATATCGTCGAAGCCGCCGTATTTCGCCGCGAGCCAGTACATGTTCGGGCCGGCGTTCTTGCTGATATTTGCAGGATCGTAGATCGGGCCGTGGCCAGAGCTCAGCGGCTGGCCATCATAAGAGCCCGGTTCCAGCACGTCGACGGTGTAGGTGTCGATAGTGATCTTGTCGACCGCGGGATTGTTCTTGGCGACATCCGCGCGCTGTTCCTGAGTGTGCGCGTAGTAGGCCATGCCGGCCATGTTGTAGGTGGCGCCGGCGGGTGTGTTCGGCTCCCAAGCCGTCGACAAATCCGAGACGCCGAGGAATTGGTTCATCGTCTGGGTCGCCGCAGTCGAGCCAAGCGCTTCGATTAGCGGTAAGTTGCCGATCGTTTTGAGATAGGTGGCCGCACTGAGGCCAGGATCCGTGCCGCCGTTTGCGGTCGTCACCGCCGACAGTGCAGCGAGCGGTGCATGATTGGTGCAGGTCGATCCGCTTTCGTTCTTTGCGTCTAGCGCGGAACCCGGCACGCGGGTGTCGCACCAAGTGTGGGAGTCGCCGATCGTGACAATCGAATTGCTCTGACAGGAATATTGGATGGGATCGGCGCCCGGACCCTTGACCTTGGTTGGGTCGGCGATTGCCGGAAAGCCATCAAGCTGGATCGAGTTGCTGCCCGTGGGAGCGGCGGCGTAGGTGCCGTCGAGCGGCAGCTTCTTGTAATAGGCGAGTACCGCCCAATACAACTCGGCCAGAGTGTCGTAGGTCTCGTAGGATGGCTCGGTCAGGCCGAACTGATTGAGGTAGTTGATCGCGCCACTTTTGGTCGGGGTCTGACCGGTCACGGTGACGGATGCGGTGATCTGGTCCGGATTCGGATTCGTTGCGAAGATGCCGGTCTTGCCGTCCCATTCCGCGTTCGGGTTGGACTGGCGCGCGCCGAGGCCGTTGTATGTGGTCGGCCCATTGTCGCGAATCAGTGCGCGAATGATGCCGTTCGGATGATCCAGGCCAAGCGCAGCGAGATAACCGGCGGCACCGACGCGGATGCGCTGAAAGTTCTGTTGGATCAATCCTTCGGGCTTGTTGTATGTGCCCGCGCCAGGATAGTCCGACGCCTTGTGCGCAGAATTGCAATTGTTCTCGAGTGTGCTGCTCGAGCTGCTGACGCAGACTTGCACGCGCGCATAGAACAGCGTCGGGTTTGTGCAGCTTGTTGAGCTTGTCGTCAGGCCGATGAATACGCCCCTGTCGGTTCCGCTTGTGAACTCCGTGCTGCCGTCATGCGAACAGATGTAGACGTCCGACGCTGCACCGAATGTCGCGTCGCCGATCACGGTCGACGGAAGGACGTTGGCGGTCTTGCCGATATGCTTCGTCGGAAAATTGGACGCGCTACCTTGCCCGGTGACGCGCGAGCGCTGCAGTACCGTGTTGCTCGTGGTGTCGATGACGCGATAGCCGCCGGTGAGTGCCTGGCGGAATTCGTCGAGAGAGGTCATCGATGCCCAGTTGAGCATGTTGCCGCTCCAATGACCGGTGCAGCCTTTGGCGCCCGACGCCCCAGCAGGGTAGAAATAATTGTTTGCCTTGTCGTAGTCGTAGCACTTGGCGTTGTCGAAGTAGCCCAGGTAGCTGGCCGAAGCCGAATAGTCGGCTGTGCCGGTATATGCGGCGACCGTGCCAGTCGGGTACTCCACCGACAGCGCGAGCATCATGTTTGCCGGTACGTTCGATGCGCTGTAGACCGGAATGTCCGAGAGCGCGACCGCCGCGCCGAACGAGGCACCGCTCGCGCATGACAGCAGGGCGATGATAAACGTCATCGCGACGGTGTGAGGCGTTTTCGATCGGTTCGGGAGGGACATGGGGGGTGTCATCGAATCGGGAGGGCGCGCCTCAGCGCAGGATGGTTTGAACGAAACTTGCGGTGTTCTTGGGGCCGTCGACGCGCACGGTCAGACGGAAGGCCGCGTTGCCGCCTGTGAGTCCGAAACTGGGGTCGGTGGCCTGATTCGCACTCGATCCACCGAGCACGGAGGCGCCGGGGTTAATGCAGGTCTTGGGATCAGCCGGGCCCGTCGCCGGGCACAGGCGTTCGACGACATAATGGATGGTGTTCTGAGTACCTGTCAGCGTGGCAACCTTGGTCGAATCGATCTTGGTTGGATCGGGCGAAACAAGCTGGTTGGGGATGCCGGTGTTGCTAAACGTCTGAATTTTGGCGTAGTAACCGCTTGCGGCATTGTCCGCTTCGCTGGCGCTGCCGCTGAATACCGTGTTCGCTTTGGCGGCTTCGTACGCTCGCTCGGCTTCCTGTACGAGGCTCTGGCGGAACGTCATCGAGCCGGCGACGACGTTGGCGGTATCGACCGAACGCATCAGCGCGATCGACGCGAGCAGCGTCGCGACAAGCACGATGACTGCGACGATCATTGCGATCATGCCTTGTTGGCGCTGCGGAAGAGAGAGTCGTGCAAGGGAGGGGAGGGCACGCATGTTTTGGCGCTCAGTAGAATTTGTTGATGAACGAACCACGCACCGGGATGGTGGTGTCGTAGACCTTGTAGCGGTACTGCTCCTGCGTCGCGACGGTGATATGAAGCGAGATATCTGTGGTGTCGCCAAACAGCATCAATGAAGTAGGCCCCTTGTAGCCGGGATCGATACCCGGTCCAGCCGCGCCTGTAGGCGGCGTTCGCTCCGGCAACAAACTCTGCGCGACCACCGCAATACGCACGGCTTTGATCTTCGAATAGGTCGAGGCGGTGGTTGTCGCATCCGTGGTGAGCTTGTCCCATGCCCAATCGCCGGTTGGAAGAACCCAGTTGTCGATCAGGCCGTCGCCATCGGTGTCGACGCCGTACAGCGCCTTGACCTGCACGATGCCTTCGGCCATTGAAGTGACGTTGCCCGAGCTACGCTGTAGCAGGTCGTAGCTCACCAGCGTGTTGCTGCTGGTGTCGACACCGAACAGGGTGAATACCGGGTCGGTGCCGAGATCGAACAAATAGCCCTGGCCGGAGAACGCCTTGGTCAGTCCCGTCGTCGGGCCGTCGGCTGCGCTCAGAGTGATCTTGTTTGTTGTCGAATCGACACTCGTGCTGGGACTTGCGACGCGCGTCAGCGTGCAATCGTTACTGCTGGAATCGGAAGCGAGTAGGTAATCGCTGGGGTAGATGCCCGTGACGTTATCACTGATGGAGTCGATGGCAACGGTGCTGCTATCCGGCGTGCTGCTGACCTTGGTCTTGAACGTGCGCACTGCCGGATTGCCCGCAATCACGCCGATCGTGTCGGGGCCAGCGCCGCCGCTTTGAACCAGCACGGGTAAGGCGCGTGTGGTTAGGGGCCAGTTCTTGAACGGTGGCGGCGCGCTCGCGGCGAGAGGGAGACGCTTAGTGCTTGCCGAATACGCGGTAATCGCGCAGCCCCAGAGGTTGTAGCGATTGCCCTGTGTCAATCCCGAACCCGCGCTGCGGATCTGACGCTCGAGCTGAAACAACGAATAGCTGCCGTTCTGCTGTGCGTCGTTGCCGCTCGTGGTCGTGCGCTTCTGGCCTTCAAAGCCGGCGAATGCTTTGAACATCGCTAGTGTGCAGAGTAGGCTGATCAGCAGGCCGACCATCAATTCGACGAGCGTGAAACCTCGCGCGTGCGAGCGCGCGGTGACGACGGCGCGATGGGACTCAGCGCGTGATTTGCGTGATCGAGACATAGTTGTGCGCGTTGGGGGCATTCGGAGGCTGCCAATTCACGGTCACGATGACGAGATTGTTCGCGCCGACGGAGATCGTCGGCATCGTCGTTGCAGTCACGCCGGGCAGCGTGGTTGCAACCAAATTTGCCCAGTTTTTGTATTTCGTGGTTGACGAGGCGTAACTGGCGGCAAGCGTCGCAGGATCATCGCCCCACATCTGCCCGATGATCTGGTCGGCGAGCATCGCCGCGTCGGTGCGGTACTTGGCATCGGAGGCAAGCTGCACGGCCGAGGCCTGCAGGCGGACCATGCCGAGAATGCCGATGGAAAAAACGACGATTGCGATCAGAGCATCGAGCATCACTATGCCGCGCACGCCGTGCGACAGGCCATATCTTCTCGTGTTCATGAGCATCCCTGGGGGCTGGTTGTCATCAACAGTTGCGGATCACACATGCGCAGGCTGCCGCCGACGCTGAGCACGGTAACAAGGCGGCGGGTGCCGCTGGTCGTCGACGATGCGTCGATGCGCACAATCGCGGCACCGCCGTAGCCGTTAGGCCGGCCGAGGGCATTAAACGTGACACTGCTACTGGCAACACTGGTCAGGGCAGTGTCGAACTTGCCCGTGGCATAACTCGTGTCTTTTTCCGAACCGATCACGACGCTTGCGGCGCCGCCGGCGGCGTTGAACGCCTGTATTAGGGTTGCACCCGTCGTTGCGCAGGTATCGGTCGCCGCGGCCAGCGCGCAGACTTGCCAACTCGCACCAGAAATCAGCTCGAAACGGACGTTGACGTCGCGTTGCACCGCTTCATTGCGGGCGAGGCGAAGTCCGTTTTGGATGGACTCGGAGGCGTTGCGGATGCGCGTGTTGGCCAGCCACACGCCGTAGCTCGGCGCCGCCATCATGAGGAGCAGCGCAAGCACGGCGAGCCCGATCATCAATTCGATGAGCGTGGATCCCGTCGAATGCCTCATGAGCAGCCGCCTCCGCGACGGATGACCCAGCAATTGACTGTCGCCGTGCCCCAGCCAGAAGGCAACTGGGAACTCGTCTGGGCGTTGGCGTTGTTGATCGTGAATTCGAAGCCGGCGACGGCCGTTCCGGCGATGCCGGTTGCTTTGGCTGTATAGCCCTGGGCAGCGTTGATGGTGGCGCACGTCAGCGTGAAGTTATTCAACGTGGGCGCCGTCACGCCGCAGGTGGTACCAGCGATGGGGCCGTAGGCTCGGCTGTCCTGGTAGTACTGCTCCATCTTGACGCGGTAATCCGCGAGCGCATTCTGCCCCTCGACAATTTTTCCGCGCTTGATGTAGTCGGAGTAGTTTGGCAACGCAATGGCGGCAAGAATCGCGATGATCGCGATGACGATCATCAATTCCAGCAGGGTGAATCCCGACACGCGGAAATCCCGATGCTCCATATCCAAGCCCCCTTGCCCTACACACAGCGATGGCCGCGAGCCGGCCAGCCAGACGTCCGAATTTGATAAAGGGCCGAAAAATACCGACTGACGGTAAATTTTTCCCCTTGCAAAACTTTAACACGAAGCGTAAATGCAGACCGCGCCCGAATCAAGTTCGAATCGCTGAAAAAGTGGGAAAACTGCCAAGTTCCGCCCAGATCATCGGCGAAAATGTGAGTTGGATCGGGGTGTGAGAGCGCAGCGAAGACCCGTTGAACGGCTACTGGCTCCAGCGATTGCGCAAATCCGGCCGGTGACGGGTCGGTTGTCTCGGCGCCTTGACCTTCCATTTTCTCCCGTCGCCCCGCGTTTAAGCCCAAGATTGCCGTTCCTGTGAGAAGTGACGAGCAGCCTCTTGAAAACGGGGCCGGAAATTCCATCTCGCTGCAATGGATATTTCTCTCGTTCCCATTCTCGGCGATCTTCCCGACGAAAGCTCGACCTACGAGCGGCGAGAGATTCTCCCGCAGGCGGAAGCGCAGGCGCTAGACGCGTATTCGCGCATCGTCACAGGCGTAGTCGAGGCGGCAGCGGCGGCCGTCGTCGCCATCCAGATTCCCGAGCGCGTCGATGCCAACGGCAAGCGCGTTCCTGGCGGCCAAGGGTCCGGGTTCTTTTTCACGCCCGATGGGCTGATCCTGACCAATTCGCACGTGGTCCACGGTGCCAGGCGCATCGAGGTGACGACCGTCGCTGGCCGCCATTTCACTGCGGACTTGATCGGCGAGGACATGCATACCGACATCGCGCTGCTGCGCGTCAGCGGGCAGGAACCTCACGCGCATGTCGCGCTCGGTTCCGCGCGCGATTTGCGCGTGGGTCAGCTTGCGGTCGCGATCGGCAATCCGCTTGGATTCGACTGCACGGTCACTTCCGGCGTAGTCAGCGCGCTCGGTCGTTCGCTGCGCGCGACGACCGGGCGGCAGATTGACGATGTGATCCAGACCGACGCCGCGCTCAATCCCGGCAATTCGGGTGGGCCGCTGCTCGACGCGAGCGCGCGCGTGATCGGCGTCAACACCGCGATCATCGCCGGCGCGCAGAACATTTGCTTCGCCACCTCGATCGATTCGGTCGCCGCCGTCGTGCAGCAGCTCATGCGTCACGGCCGCGTGCGCCGCGGTTCGATCGGCGTCGCCGCGCAGAATACATACCTGCCGCAACGCTATGTGCGTTATTTCGACCTCGGGCAGAATGGCGCGGTGCGCGCGATGGAAGTCGCCGGCGGCGGCCCGGCCGCGCGTGCAGGCCTCGAAGTCGGCGACATCGTCATCGCTTTCGATGGCGAGGCGGTGCACGGCATCGATGCACTGCACCGGCGCCTCAACGAAGCGAGCATCGGCAAGCCGGCACGGTTGTCTGTGATCCGCCGGGATCGGCGGATCGAGCTGACGATCGTGCCCGTCGAACTCACTTGAATATGGACTTCCTCGCCCCGACCCATCGTGTTGCGGGCCGGCGAGATGTCTATGCGCTGAACGTTTTTCGGCCCTCCGGCGGCAGTCCACATTTCCTGCACGATTCGTTCCCAGACTCGCGCCAGTTTCAGCGGAAGCAATACCCATGATGACGAAAATTTCCGCGGCCGATGAAGCCGATGCGTGGTGCCGCCAGCTCGGCAATTTCACCCCCATCGTCTATCGCCCGGAGACCGCTTCGCGAGGTGCCTCGCACGCGGCTTCACACGTTTTCGGGGCCGACAACTTCGCGGCGCACGTCCACGCGGGCCCGCGCCTGCAGCGCGGTGCGGCCGCGGCGCAGTTTCTACTCGCCGCACTGATTATGGTGGCGATGACCTGGCCGCTGTCCGGTTCGGCGCAGATGCCCGGTGGCGGCGGTATGGGCGGTGGTCGCGGTGGGCATGGCAGTCACGGTGACCATAACCCGAGTGCTTCTCAGAAAAATCCCGATGCTGCGGCAGCGCACGCCCCGAGCCCGCTGCGCGCGATGCTGGAGGAAATGCGCAAGCTGCGCGCCGACTTGCTACTCACCGCGCAGCAGATCGGCCCGTGGTCGGCGATGGAAGATGCCTTGCGTGAATGCGTCGAGCTCAATCGTTCGCGGCTGCCCGCAACGCAAGGCGGGTCGACGATCGATGCGCAGTTGTACATTCAGGATCTGGCTGATAACCAGCGTGAATTGGCCGATGCCGAGGCGCGCTTTGCTGCCGCGACGAAAGCGGCGTTCGTCACGCTGAATCCGCGTCAATTGAAGTCGAGTAAGGATCGGCTCGCGACGGCAATCGCAGGCGAGCAACCCGCGATCGCGCCCTCGCTCTGAAATCACCGTGAAGTGGCCGCGCCGGTGCGGCGCGGTTATTCCTTTTTGACTTCGTGTCCGCCGAACTGGTTGCGCATCGCCGCCAGCAGCTTGTCCGAAAACGAATCCTTGTCGCGCGAACGCAGGCGTTCGAGCAGCGACAAGGCGATCACCGGCGTCGACACGCCAAGCTCGATCGCCTCGCTCAGCGTCCAACGGCCTTCGCCGGAATCGGCGACGTAGGGTGCGATGCCGTGCATCGTAGGATTTTTTGTCAATGCATCGGCGGTGAGATCGAGCAGCCAGGAACGCACCACGCTGCCGTGACGCCAGATCTCACCGATCTGCGCGAGGTCGAGTGCGAACTCCTTCTTATGTTCGAGCACGGAGAAGCCTTCGGCGTACGCCTGCATCATCCCGTACTCGATGCCGTTGTGAATCATCTTGGTGAAGTGGCCCGAGCCGACCGGACCGACGCGACCCCAGCCGCGATCGGGCGACGGCGCCAGCGTGGAAAAAATCGGTGAGAGGTTTGCGACCGCGGCTTCGTCGCCGCCGATCATCAGGCTGTAACCTTCTTGCAATCCCCACACGCCGCCGCTGGTGCCGCAATCGACGTAGTGAATCTTGTGCTCGGCGAGCCGCTGCGCGC
>Ga0070685_10002161_pt1 | contig 10138 bp, 12 predicted proteins | sample KBSS13LmetaG_FD_65651 | JGI IMG/M metagenome (GOLD analysis project Ga0070685, IMG submission 65651) | Switchgrass rhizosphere microbial communities from Kellogg Biological Station, Michigan, USA - KBS S1-3L metaG | ecosystem: Host-associated > Plants > Roots > Rhizosphere ...
GCGAAGGTACGCCCCTGACTCGCTCGGCGGCGACGCATACAGCACGAGCGCCGACGCTGCCAGAACGACGGAACTGCTCGAGTTCAACGCCGACTTCGACGGGCCAACGACGGGCGATGAAGAGTTTGCATCGATCGCCGATGGTGACGATCAATGACCGACGGCGAACGCGCCCTCTGGCTCGCCCTGATCCGCACGGTGCCGATGACGGAGCGCGTGACGTGGCTCGCGACGCAGGGAGCGGGCTTTCCGCCGATGTGTGATGCGGTGCTGTGGCGGGAGTTTTGGGAGGAGTAGGCGACCCGCTACAGCGATTCAGGCTGTTTCCCCTGTCCGGCCTTGATCGCTTCGGTGATCCGCTCATTCGTCTCGGCGATCTTCAGGTTCACCGTGTTGGCCTCTTGATACGCCTGAAGCGCTCCAGCCTTTGCCTCCGTAGTGATCGCGGTGTTTTCGCTGATCGCCGCCAGCGTCTCGGCCTTCGTCGCCTCGACCTTGTCGGCCATATGCAGCGCCGTTGCGTCCACCTTGGCCGCCAACGCGATTTCTCGCTCCCGTGCTGCCGCGAGGCCGCGCTCGTGCTCCAGGTGGCTCTCCGCCCGCTTTGCGACACGATCCTTCCGCGCGTTCCGGCCGTAGTAGATCTGCACGCCCGCAGTCACCAACGTCGGCACACCTATCGTGATAAGGGTAATTACGATTCGTTCGAAGGTCGCGAGGTACGCAGGACCGGCCCACCACGGCGCGACCGGCGTCACGACAACTTCGACGGCGAAGAGAAGAAGCAGGAGGATCACGCCTCGTCCCATCCGCGGAGCTGGTATGCGTTGAACGCGCGTACGCCGCTGCTGCGCGCTTCTTCGGGATCGGTGGTGAGTGCCATTCGGCGTCTCCCTGTCAAGCGTGAATCGTTACCCGATTGAGCAACCAGCCATAAACAAAATTCTCGTCTTTGGGTCGGCGCTCAGCGAGCGAGATATAGAACTCGCCCTGCAAACAGTTCAACGCGCACCACAGGACGATTTCACCCTCGGTGCCGCGCAGCTTCAGGAACGCAGCCAGAGCGTTGATCGTAGCCGGTCCGCAGTTGCCATCTGCTACGACGTCACGGTAGTCCTTCTCGTTCCGGTTCAGCGCGTTGAGGCACCGTTGCAGGATCATCGTGGCGCGCGACGGGCCGGCGTTGACCGCGGTGTCGATCACCTCGGCCGCGATCTTCTGCGACAGCGGGATCAGCTTGCTGAAGTGCGGGCGCGTCACCTTCAACTCGCGATGCACCGCGCGGGCGATGTCGAGCGTCAAGTTGCGAACGTCGTCGACCGTGACCGCGTGGCCGGAGTACTCGGCGAGGTTCTGCTGCGTCACGCCGTACTTCGTGGCGTGACCCGAGTCGTTGGGATCGTTTGTGAAGGTTGCACCCTCGGCCTGAATTATCCTGTCGATGATCGCGTCGATCATGCCGGATACCGTGGTACCGTTGCCAGTCATGAGGCGCCTCGATTTGACCGGGCTAGTATTTGGCAGGCTGACGGTGACCGCGAGTAACGAGCCGCGCGTTGGCAAGGGCGGGCGAATGCGTACATCGTGGCTATGTGCGTGCTCATGCGGACATAGTAGCACCGTCGATACCGACGCGTTAGTTCGCGGGAGAACTAAGAGTTGCGGATGTTTAACGGTAGATGTCGCTCGATCCAGAAGCACTAAGCATGGCGCGCGAACGCAAAGGCGAGCAACACGAACCTATAAATCATGGCAACACGCAAAGGCTCGATGCAGAAACCCGCATGATCCTAAATATGAGCTTTACGGCGCTCGAGGAATCGCCATGTGTGATAGGTGGGCTAGCAGCTTCGAGACGTTCCTCGGCGACATGGGCGAATGCCCCGATGGTCTTACGCTTAACCGCATTGACAACGACGGCGGCTACGAGCCCGGAAATTGCAACTGGGCTACGCCTGTCGAGCAGGCAAACAATACCAGGCGTAATATTCTGGTCTGCTTGGATCGCAAAACAATGACCCTAAAACAAGCGGCGGCGGCCCTTGGACTGCCGTACAAATTGCTGCATTCGCGCATGCACGCGTACGGTATGCAGTTCGATGATGCAGTTGCCTACATTATGGCTCGATCCGCGCGATGATCTCTGCTGTGATCGGGCCCGGCATCAGGCGTGCGCCTTCAAGTGCTTCGGCGGGCTGTGCTTCTTCGCGATCGTCCGCACGACCTCGTCCCACTGATTGATCTTCTCCATCCATTCCGTGCCTTCGTAGCACATCTCGTCGGCCATCGGGAGGAGTTTGGCGTAATCGTCCTCATCCAGCTCGTTCGCGTCGTCAAGCCGGTTTAACGTTTCTTTCCATCCGCGCTGCTTCTCGATCAGATAGGTTGCGACTGCTGTCGTGTGCTGCGAGTCGACGATGCATTTAACGCACATTACTTGCCCCCGTCGTGGATGCTCATTGCGGTCTTGATTTGCGTGAGCTGCTTCATGAGATCGTAATTGTAGGCGGTCTGGTCGGCGCGGTCCTTATCGCTCTGCGCTTTCTGCTCGGCCTGCTGCCGCTGAAGGGTCGCGATCTGCTCTGTCTGTCGGGTCGTTGTCTCGGTCTGGCTCACCAGTAGATGCTGCATCGCGCTGTCGATAGATGAGAGCTTCGATGCGATGAACCCGCCGATGGTCAGGCAGATTGTGAGAAGGACGCCGGTGATTGACACCCATAGGCGCGGATCACTCCACGGTGAGGGTGATTTCGGCGGCGCGGGCTCAGCGCGCCTATCCTCGCCGCTGCGCCGCTCGTACTGTCCAGCGATATCTTCGGCCAACGGAACGCCCTCCCTTGCTACAGGGGAGTCCCCATCATCCCCTTTCCCTACCACGTGCAGCGATGTTTCCACCGTGTCGCCTCGCAAAGAGAGTACGCCGAAGAGGCCGGAAACGAAAGGGGGGGGTCAGTAACCGAGAATGTGCTGCATCGCGGTCGCGTACAGGCCGACGCCGTAGGGGTTCGTATAGTGAACCCTTCCGCTGTCGGTTTCGAGCACTCCATCATCACCGTCTTTGATCGTCACGGCCTCATCGACACCCGGGATGCACTGGTAGCCATCAGCCGCGCAACCGGCGATGATTGCGTCGACACGGGTGTGCATCTCGGCCGCCTTCAGGTCATAGCCGCCACGCCACGGATAGGAGATGACGAACGTCGCTGACGGCCAAAGCCCGTGCACGTAATTGAGGATAGAGCGGTAGTTCGCCTTCCACGTAGTCGAATCGGGTAACGCGGAGACGTCATCGGTTCCGCCGCCCATTTCGTTCACGCCCCAATTGCACAGGACGAAAGCCGCGACCTCGGAAGGTAGCGATAACAGCGGCGCCGTCATCGGCCCCGTCGTAATGAGCGAGTCGACGCCGGTCGCCGGAACGCCCGGAACCGAGTCCTCTACAGTAGCGTTGCTTCGCGCGGCGTCTGCGTACTGTACCGCTGGCCAACCCAATGACTGAAGCGCTGAGATCAGAACGGGTTGCCACTCACGACGCGCTGTTTTGCTATCCCCGAGCGTGATCAGTCAACTCGACGGGGCGGTGATGCGCATGTAGACCGGCACGAGTCGAACAACTCCCGCCGACGGGGTGCCGCCGATCGCGGTGACTCTGAGTAGATTAGCCGAGCCGCCATTGTCGCCGCCGTCGTATGTTGGCGGGCGGAGGATTCCCGAACTGCCGGCCGTCAGCCCGGTCTGCGTCGTAGTGGATGATCCCATGGTCACCCACGGCGACCCGGCGGTTCCGAGCTGCACCGTGAAACCGGTAACGCCGGAGCCGGCGATCGCCGTCGTTACCCGATAGCCGATGTAGCGCACCACGGTCGTGGCGGGAATCACGCTGGCCGTATCCGTTGTCGTGCCCGAGGTGCTGAGGGTGACGGCGGGATTCGCGTAGCTGGACTGATCTGTGACGCCGTTCGCGTATTGTTTGATGAAATCGACCAGCCATGTGATCGATCCATCGCCATTGAAGCGAACCGCTTCGCCGCCTCCGTTCATGAACGAATACACGTTCGCGGAGCGGTACGCCAGACCCTCTCCGGCATCGCCGTTGAAGCAGAGCGCGCATGCGGTCGCGCCGAGGTTAGTCGGCAGAAAGAGTTCCCCGCCAAGGGTGAGCTGCGCCCCGCTCGTGCTTGATCCGGTCAAGGCGGCGAAGGACGACCCATTGCGAACCTGAACCTCGGTGCCGGAACCGGCCGGAGATGCGCCAGCCGCGGCAACGGACGCCCACGTTGTGCCGTTACTCGTGAGCACGTTTCCGCTCGATCCAGGCGCGACGAACTGCGGCGTCGATGTGCCATTACCGAGGATGACGTTATTCGCTGTGAGCGTCGTCAGGCCCGTACCACCCTTCGGAACGGTGACGGTTGCCAGCGTCGTGGATGCCGATCCGGCCGAGGTCGTGATGTCGCCAGTGAGCGCGGGCAAACGCCCCGCCGGCAGGGTTCCGGACGATAGGTCCGAGGCGCTGCCCGTGGTGGCCACCGCGGCGAGCGAGGGCGTGCCGGTGACATCGGAATAGGCGATGGCCGAGCACCCCTCGGCAGCCCCGCTTGCGTCGACGCCGCTCGCCTTCTGCGCGCCAGTGCAATTCGTGCCGTTCGCAGCGAGGGCTGCGGCCGTTCCTGTCGTGTTCTGGTTCAGCGTCGGCACATCGGCCGCTACGATCGCGCGGGCGGTAATGGCGCCTGAGCTCCCATCGGACGGCGAGGCGAAGAACTTCCTTCCGCTCTGGTTCGCGAAGGCCAGCGAGAGAGCGGGCGTCGTGGTCGCGGTCGCCCACGAGGCGGTAAAGAGCGCGCTGATCGTGCCATTCCCGACGCTGGTCACCGTTCCCGATCCACCCCCGCCTACCGCGGCAAAGGCGCCGCCATTGATCGAGACTTCGATGGCGCCAGAAGAGGAGTCACACCCGATCGAGGCGCGTCCTGCGGCGCTCAGCGGTTGCGAGGCCATCGAAACGCAGCGAAGGTCGAGCGGCGTCTCGAAACGCTGGCGCGGTCCGAACACGTTGACGCGCGATGGGTAGGCCGGAACCTGCGCGAAAGCGCTGCCGGCGACGAAGAAGAGAAGCAGGGCGAGCTTACGCATTGACCGGCCCCTCCTGGAAGCAGTAGTACAGCTTGACCGTGCCGCCGCCCGTGATTGCGGACTCGAGCGCGATCTGAATCGACGACGCGTTGAGAGTGTCGAACACGAAGATCCCGCAGACCGGGCCGCCACCGGGGAGCGTTCGAACCACCTGCGTCTGCGCTTCCGAGGACGCGGTGATCAAGGTTGGCGTGTTCAAAATCGAGTCCGTGATGACGATGCTCAGCGAGATGTCCGCGTTCGTGATGTTGCCGTCGAACACGGCCGCGATGCGCATCGAGCGCGGGAAGTAGCCGACGCCCGTGAGGATGGCCGCCTCCGCCGCCAAGGTCAGTGCGTCGCTGACTCCGGCGTTCGTCACGCCGTTCGTTGAGCCGGAGAACTTCGCCTGTTGCCAGTTCCCGAGGAGCGGGGTAAGTCGTGCCATCGATTCCTGCCTTTCGTTCTACTTCAACCAAGCCATCACGTTAATCGAGATCACCTTCGTTGACGGGATGTTCGTGGTGTTGATCGTCCACGCGGCCCCGGTTGTCGCGTCGAACAATTGTAGGGCAAGGCGAAGCCGCGTGACGCTGTTGACGTTCTGCGAATAGATGCGCGGCTCAACCATCGGCGGCGCGGCACCTGTCGTGTTGCGCGAGACCGTCGGCGGGGCGATGATCAGATTACTTGCCGAGCCCTGATCGGCCACATCGAGCAGGAGAGTATTCGTGTTCGCCGTGTCAATGCCGATGCCGTTCGTGAAAGCGACGACGCTCGACACGGTCACGAGATTCGTCAGTGTTGCCGTCGCGCCGTTCACCTTCGATACCGCCCACGCAGCCGGGGCCGATGCATCGGAGATGAACCGCGCCTGAAGCGTGCCGGAATTGTTGAAGAGTTGGACCTGAAAAACTTGGATGCGCTGGCCCGCGAGTTCGAGATCGCCGTCCGTCACGTTCGCCGCCGTTATCGCGGGCGCGGTAAGCGTCTTGTTCGTGAGCGTCTGCGTGCGCGTCGCGGCATCATCGACGTAGGTCTTGATTGCGTGTTGCGTGGACATCTTCGTTGAGCTATCGGCCGTCAGCGAAGTGTCGTTGTCTACTGGGATTTCCTCAACGATCGACGCCGACATTCTTCCGAGCGCGACGCTCGCCGAGGTAGTGCTTTGAACGGACACCACGGCCGCGGCGCTATCCTCGTGCCATGCAGTGGCCGAGACGTACACGCGAACCCAATAGGAAACCGTCGCAGTCGGCGCAATGGAAAGCGTGGGCGCGTTGGTTCCGACCGGCGTCGTCGTAACACCGGACGCTCCTTGATACCACTGGTAGGAAAGCACGATGCCGGGCTGCGCCAAGGCCTGAACGCTCAGCGTGGCTGTTGCGCCAAGGGCAACGACAACGTCGCGCGGCTGGCTGATGATAAGCGTCACGAACACAGTCGCTGAAGCGCTGTCAGTTACGCGATTCTGACTGTCGGTGATCTGCACCCAATACTTCTGCGTGTAGGCTGGGCTGGCGAGATATGAGGAAGCATTAGTTCCTACCGGGGCGGATAGATTGCCAGATTCTCCCGCGTACCACTGGTAACGCAACGTGATGCCGGGACCTGACGGGATAGCGGAAACGCTCAACGTCGCGGTGCCAGTCGTACCCGCGACCACATTGACTGGCTGTGACAGGATCGTAGGCGCAAGCGGGTCACCTGTGACAATTAGAGATGACGACGCCGAGGCGCTCGACGAAACACCGAGAAGACTGATCACAAATGCCGTGAAAACATACCGAGCCCCTATCATTGCATCCTCCAGATACAGCGGGCCGGAAGTCTCCTGCCCTAGTTTGAACGAAGAAAAACCGTCTTGTTGAGCGATGATTCGCGTTCCAGCATAGTACGGATACGGCGGAGATGGCGGGCTGAAGTCGATTTTGATATTCGTTCCATCCTGCGTAAGAACGGGGGCGGACGGTGTGGGCGGAACGGCTGACGGATTCGGCGCCGTGATGGCAGGTTTCGATTGCGTGCCAACGATCACCTCACCCAGAATCGCCGAGTCATACTCCTCGAAATCGATCTGGAATTCACCGCTTTCGAACTTGGTCAATCGCGTGATGTCCGCGTAGTAGCCGCTCAGGCCGAACGACGGCAGATTCAGGCGGCAAGCATCGTATATTTCCATCGCGAGCCCGCGTGCGCGACTGCACACGATGGAGTGATTGAGATCCTTGCTCCGCTTCAAACGGAGATACGTCGCTTGGCTCTGCCCCTGCCCGGCGTTGTTGCAGCCGTCGCCGTTGTAAACGGCTGGCCGCACGTAAACGAGCCCCGCCTGTGCCGCCGGTAGAATGTCTGGCGCCGTCGCTGTCTGGTAATCCCGACTCGGGTCGGTCCACTTGTATTCGACCTTCGTCGGGATTTGATCTGTTGGTGTGCGCCAACGATGAAGCGCGCGGCAGTTGCCGAGGATCGCGCCGCCGTCGATGTACGCGCCGTTGCCCGTTGATCCCGTGAGCGACAACGTGTCCGCGTCGATTTTTGTCACGACCCATCGGCCATTGGTCGCCGTGTTTCCGTTCACGCCCGCGATCGAAACCGAGTCGCCCGTCTCGCGCAAATGACCGGGCGCCGTGATGACAATCGGGCTCGCGTTCGTCGCGTACGTGATCGCATGATCGACCTCATCGAACACTTCGACCACCGCGCGGGGCTGGTCAACGTAGAACTTGAACTGACCCTGCACGCGCGCGTAGGTGCAGCGGAAGTGCGAACGGATGAAATCAATGTTCGCCTTGTGCGACGCCTCCGTTCGCAGCGTCGCGTTAAAGGTAAAGCGCTTCCGCCCATCGGATTGAATGGCATCACACCACGTCGCGATCGTGCCCACGGAAGCCCAATTGATTTCAGACAGAGGAGTGCCACGCCCGTAATACGGATTCGTGAAGTAATCGGCGAGGCAGAGCATCGGATTATCGGACCAAACGGCGGGCTGGTTCGGAAGGCCGTTGCCGTCAACACCGAGGCGCGGATCGAGAACCTTACGGCCCCGCACCGTCCATCGCAGATCGGGGAAGTTGTTGAGCGCATCGGCGTTGAAGGTGAACGATGCCGCGACATGAGCGAGCCCCGGATAACGCTCATCAAAGGTCTGTCCGTTCAACGCGGTGATGGCCGTGAATAGCGAGTCCGTCGCCGAGGGCGCGTCGACGCCGCGATAGAAGTGGAGCGTCCCGAGCCCGCCGTAGCCGACGAACGACGCGCCGGGATCTCCGCGCACAGTCCAGCCGGTGGATTTCGTCGAAGAGAAGACTGCGGTGAATGTTGACCCGGTGACCGCCGTTACCACCACGACCTCGCGGTTCGTGTTGTCGGGGTTACCGACGGCCAGCGCCTTGCCGACGGCGATCCCGGTCATTGAAAACGGCGTGACGGTCTGGAGTCCGGTAGCCGAGAGCGCCGCCGGAACCGAGGTCAACGCGTTCGTAATCGGCACGCCGGCCGCCGTCTCTACGGTCACAAGCGAGTCGATCTCGCCCTCGCCCAACCCGAAGCCCGCATAGATCACGGACTGGTCGGGCGTGACCCACGGGCCGAAGAAGATATCGGCGGCCACGCGGTCCTGCCCGTAGATGACGGCGATCGAACCGCCGAGCGCCGCGGCCTGCACTTCGACCGGCGCGACGTTGACCCACGTCGACGACCCGCTCGGCGTGTGCGCCGCGAGCCCATAGATGTACGACATCGGGAACTTCTGCGCGAGCTGTGAGTCGATGAGCCAGCCGAAATCAGGGTCACCGGGGAAGTACCAGTAGCGCGTTCCGCCGGGAGTCGTCCCGGTGACCGCACCCATCTCGGATAGCGTGCCGCGCCCAACGCCAGCGCCGCGCGACATCTAGAACTTCTCCAGTACGGTGATCGTCATGCGCTCGCGGTTCCATTCCGAGGTCGCCTTCGGCGGGTCCGCCGGAATCTCGACGGTGTAGCGCCGGCGGCCCTTGTACGCGATCGACAACAGCGACGCCGCGACCGTGCCGCCGGAGGTGTACGCTCCGTTGCCAGCGACGCCGGGCAAGGAGAACGAGTTCGCGTTGATGACGACGATCGGCGCGAGCGTGACGTTGGCCGCGGTGTTGCCGAGGACTCCGGCGATGGTGACCTTCTCGCCCGTCGCGCGGCCGTGGCCCGTTGCCGTGATGACGATGGGGTTTGCGTTCGTCGCGCCAGTCACCGTCTTTGCGCCCACGGGAGCCGACGAAAACACGGTACGATCCTCGCCCTGCGATCCGGTTCCTACGCTGAGCGTGACGCCCGCGACAGGGACCGTGTTGTTGTAGACGATGAGGCTCGAGGAATCGATCTCCTTCGCGCGCGCCGTGAACGTCGTCGTCGCACCGTCGCCAATGCCGAGCGAGTCGGCCGGCATGTAACCAGGTGCGCCGATCGTCTTCGTCACGAAATCGAAGAACGTGAACCCGGCGACGCCGTACTGATCCCAAAACGAGAGAAGCAGTTCGATGTCGTCAAACGTGCGATCAAAGGGGCAATCTGCCGTGAACTTCTTCCGCCCGCCCCATGCGTCTCGCGCTTGCGATGCTCCGGCCGTCGGCGAGTTTCGCTTGACATTGCTGATGAAACGGCTGCTATAGCCGTTAATCAACGGTCGTAGACGCTTGCGGGTGGCGAGCGGGAGGCTTAGATCGTCCGACGGAAATACGGCCATGTCATCGCCTCACGGGTAACTCACGCCTCGGATGTTGAGAATGTACGACGCGCCGCCCCATTGGATCGTCGCAGGCGGCGTGAGCGCGTGCCGGAACCCGCCAAAGTTCGGCGTGTTCGTATAGAGCTGGCAGTTCACGTAGGTGTGCATGCACAAGCCGCGAACGGTCCACGCGGCGGCCTTCGTCGTAGTGAAGACGGCCGTGAAGGTCGTGCCGGTGATCGCCGTCACGACGACGATCTCGCCTGCCGTCCCGTCCGCGTTCGCCACGCTTAGCGAGATACCGGCGAGGATGCCAGTCAT